>Ga0207031_10098_pt1 | contig 24642 bp, 26 predicted proteins | sample Alteio_BWMinCont_37_FD_153278 | JGI IMG/M metagenome (GOLD analysis project Ga0207031, IMG submission 153278) | Enriched cells from forest soil in Barre Woods Harvard Forest LTER site, Petersham, Massachusetts, United States -... | ecosystem: Environmental > Terrestrial > Soil > Temperate forest >... | reverse complement strand
ACGCTCTCAGCGACGGAATCCGATTGACCCTGGATCTGGCGGACGTTTCGTTCGCCGACGCAGCGGGAATTGAGCTGCTCAAGGAACTGAGGATTCGTTCAGTTACCCTCCTCAGCCCCTCGTCGTTGGTGGCCGAGCAGCTCAAGGCGTAAGGAGAAGAGATGGTGGCGCACCGTGTGCTGCCTTGCGGTCAGAGTGCCACGCAGAGCCAGATACCCGAAGGAGGGTACTTAATATGCTAAAAGGCTCGGAACAGCGCACGACAAAGATGCTCGATGCGCCTCCGATTCAGATGGAATTGAATGAGAACCGGGCGACTGGGACGATTTCCATGCCTTTGCGCTCGGAGAGCTGGCAACAGCGCATCTCCAGCATGGGTTGGCTTTCTACTTCGATTGTTCATGACCTCCGGAATCCACTGGGGACAGTCTTCGCAGGCGCTGAGATGTTGATGCAACTCGATCCTGCATCGACCCAGGGCAAACGCCTGGCGACCAATATATACCGTGCAGCCGGCCGCATGCGCGAATTGTTGGCTGACCTAGCTGGAGCGAACTGCGGAAATAAATCGACTTGTGAAATTTGCAAAATCCGAGAGGTAATCGCTGCGGCATCCGACGCTGCATTACTGGCAGCGGAATCGCAGGGTTTTCAAATCGTGCACGATGTGCCCGAGGATTTAGAGATACCTGTGCAGCGCTCTCGTATCGAACGCGTATTCTTCAACCTGATTACCAACGCTCTCGAAGCGATGGCGCATGGCGGGCAGATCCATATAGTCGCGAGGAAGGCGGAGAATATCGTGCTGATCGAAGTAGAGGACACGGGACCCGGAATTCCGCGCGCGATTCGCGACCGGTTGTTCGAGCCGTTCTTTACCTCAGGCAAGGACCATGGCCTGGGACTGGGGTTAGCGGTCTCCCGCCAGACGCTGCTCGATCACGGCGGCGACATCTGGACTGAGCCTGCCCGCGGTGCTCGATTTGTAATACGCCTGCCTCTACGCATAGATTGACGGCGGAATTCAACAGAACCCCTAGCCGGCGGGGAAGAGACAGGAGAAGACAGGAGTGATTAAGAGCGAGTTAAACAAATTCAGAAACGTGCGACGGCATCGCTACCGAAAAGAGTGCCGATGCTTTCGATGAAGTGCGCAACCGAGCGCGAGCTGGCGATCCGCAATCTGGATCGCCAATCCAATTTGTTACGGAACGTTCGGGCAGCGCTCTGTCGTATCGGAGATGGCATTTTTGGTGTGTGCCTGCATTGCTGAGGTGAATCGCGAACGTCTCAAATGCATCTAATTGTCGGGCGTTAGTCCATACGCTATGTCCGTCCCGGCATCCGTCGATCAAGCCGACAAGGTCACGATGACGTTACAACTCTGCTCCGCGATTGGCGCAACGGGAAGCAGTCAGCCCTGGACCAATTGACCCCCTGGATCTATGAGGATTTAATTTGGCTCGCGCGAGCGCGCCTCAAAGGCGAGCGCCGCCAGTTCACGCTTGATCCGACCGCTCTGGTGCACGAATGTTATCTGCGGTTGGCAGATCAGACCAGACTCGACGTCGAGAGCCGCGCTCACTTTTACTCGATCGCGGCCAATGTCATGCGGCGTGTCTTGCCGTGACGCACCTACGGGGTAGGCAGGTGCGAGGGTGCCACGCGCTGTTGAGTCGGCCTCGTCCACCGATCCCGTCCGGACGGACTATACGGAAGTTGAGCGGGTGATGCACAGTGCGGGGATAAACCCCGGAAGCGTCACGTTCTCCTCAAATGCGACGGCCGTACACGGACTTCTTGGTTAGAACCGGCGTGAACACGCTTGGGACAATGTTTCAAAGTTTCGGATTCGGCCATCCCGACGAATCGGAAACAATCCTGCTCTACTCGGACAAGTGACGAAAAACGGAAAGTTCTGGCGGGATGCTTTACCCTCTTCGTTGGCTTCTTGCCGGTACTTCCAAAGCCTCGGGTTGACCCTATCTTCCGAGATGCTTGTCAAAGAACTGGGCGATCTCCTCGAACGCCTCTTTGGTTTCGGGCGCGCTTGTGTCACGCATAAACTGAGCGTGAGACTGCGCTTCATAGACCTGTAGCGACGCTTCCACACCAGCTTGACGCAACTTGCGATGCACGCGGACCGTGCTGCTTAGGAGGAGATCGCGCGTCCCAGTGGTGAGAATCGCCGGCGGAAATCCACTCATGTCGCCATATATCGGCGAGAGCATCGGATCCTTAAGATCGTGCCCATTCGCATAGATGCCAGCGCCCGCGTCGCATACGGCGTTAGGCGCCACGAGGACGTTATCCAGCATCGCGTTGGTGTGGAAGCTGTCACCGGCGTTGGTAAGATCTGACATCGGCGTGCCCGGCGCGATGGCGGCGGGCAGTGGGAGATTTTCCTTCTTGGCCCGCAGAACCATAGACAGCGTCAATGCACCGCCAGCAGAGGAGCCAAAAATCGCCATATTGTTGGGATTCGCCATTTTCAGGGCGGCTCTCCAAACTGTAAGGGCGTCATCGAGCGCAGCCGGATAGGGGTGATCCGGTGGCATGCGATAATCGACTGAAATTATCTTAAACCGTCCAAATCCAGCCATAAAGATCGCCTCACGGGTCCCTGCCTCCCCAGGGGAGAGCACGTAACAACCGCCATGGACAGGGACGAGCAGCCGGTTACGGTTCTCCGGCGGGATATTCTCGGGCGTGACCATGTAGGCCTTCACCCCATCGATAGTCAGCGGTTCCACCTTGACGTGCAGTTCCTGACGTAGCGCTGGCAGCGTTTGCAACGTAGCAGCAGCAAAAGCATTAACTTGCGCATTCCATTCATCTGCCGTTTTTGGAATCACGTTCCACGTCGGATTCAGCGGTGCTGCGATCAGCTTCTGCATTTGGGGGCTGACCGTGTCGGGAACTGGAATCGTGCGAGCGGGCAGATCGCGCGGTACTGGTGTTTGGGCTGTAGCCATATTTACCCCATACAGTATACCGATTAGGACTGCGCTCAAAAGCAAAGCTGTAAGAACGCGATATGACTTGAACGATTCCCCATTTCTATTGACCCCGGAACCTGGGTTGAAGAGTTCCGAGCCGACATCCTATGGGTCAGCTAAGCTTAGCCCATCAAGAAGTAGCTAAGTCCTGTATAGCCGAAGATTACCGGCCAATGTCGTGAGAGACGGGCTGGCGGCCAGTACTGCAAAGCAGTATTCTTTTTTCGTTCGAAACTGACTTTACCGAAGGGTGAAGCCGGGCCAGCGGATCGAAACTTTCGCCAAGACGGTCAGCGGCGGGCCTTCACGCCAGCTGTGATTCTCTTTATCGCACCGCCAAAGGCGAAAGACAACATCGACCCGGGGTGATCCCGCTGGACTTCCTGCCGCGGAGATGTCCAGTTTGCCATGACGACACGAGCATCGGCCACGGACGGCGATTCCGTCAGAGTCACGATGACTAGCGCGCATGCACCTGGGTGCGGTGCGGAATCTGTCGGCCGTGCAGGTAAACCTTCACGATCTTGCCCGATTGGCTAGCGCCGTCCGGGAAGTACAGCCTGCGATGCCGACAGCAATCCTGCGAGCGGATCGCCGGAGGTGATTCGGTCGAGCAAGCATCACCGCACTGCAAAGATCCGACACGGTTGCCCGATCCATCCACAGTGCACCGATGGGCACAGCGGCATCTGTTCAGCGTGTGGTGGTGGGTGAGGGCCGGAGCTGACAGCGAGCACTCTTTGCGGACACCCACCATCCTTGCCTGTGATCTGGGCGCGCTCTCCGTATTCTGCGGTTCGAGGCAAGAAGTCCGTGAGTCGCCAAGCTCTCGATCAGTTGAAACAGCAGATTCCGCTGCTGGACTATCTGCGGGCTCATGGTTGGCGGCCGGCCCGACAGCTTAATAGCGGCCGATGGATGGGCCTGTGCCCGCTACACGCCGATCACAATCCAAGCATCCTGGTGGAGCCCAGCAAGAGCCTGTTCTACTGCTATGACTGTGGTCGCGGCGGGGACGTGATTCGCTTTGCCGAGCTCCATCGCCAGGTGACGTTCCCGCAAGCTCTGGCACTGCTCGCAGCAATGGACAGCGAATTCGCGGCTTCATCCCTTGAAACGTTGGTTCCTTCCGGGTCCCTATCCGAGTGTCCGACCATGCTCGATTGCTTGAAAGCGCTTCGAGGCCTGAGGCTATTAGCCGCGAGATCGTGTTCATACACCATGATCGGATGGCCATCCCACCGAGCGTTCTGCATTCCGAGTCCCGCTCATATCCCCACGAGTTCTACTTCAGCACCGTCGGCTACTTCATTCAGGACGACTTTGACGACTTTAAGGACCGGCGGCCCGCTCAGGCGGACGCGGTAAAACAGCTCTCAGCCTGCCGTTGATCCACTCTCTCTGGGACGATTCGAAGCGTGTTTACTACAGGCGGCCTCGTTCATTCGGGTCCCCGCGGGTCCCCGAACGGATCACTCGGCCCACCATCCAATTAACAGGCGGACAACCGGGCTAAAAGCTTGCGAGTCATATCACTACCACTGGACTGATTTCAGAGGAGTTGCGAAGCATTAGCGTCCGCATGAGCGGCGTTAATAACAAAACCAATAACAAAGTAGTCGAGGGTATCGGCGTGTTAGTTAACATCCCAGCTGCAGAGAGCCAAGGCTGTCCCGCTTGCTTCAATTCCTGAGTCGACACAACTGCCACAGGCACGTAAGTATCATTCCTCTCCCTTCACCGCCCGCCGACAGGATACACGCAAGTCGCGCCCTTCAAAAAAAGAACCCACCAAATATCTCGGTGGGTTGAGATTTCGCAAATGGTTCTGCTGTTAGAGACGCATCGAGCCTGCCCTTTAGCCGGTCCCCATAACGGTTACGTTCGTCGCAGCGTGGCAAAACTGGGACATGCTCGGTCGGGCCGATGCAACAAATCAAGGACGAACCGGTGGCTCCGACGTATATCGCGGCGAAGGTGGGGAAAGCGGTCAGCCGCTAACGTCCATCGGTACGCCCGGTACTTTTCCGGCGGCGCGGTGTCAGGAATTTTGGTCGCAACCTAGGCGCTCGGCTGTATACTACTTGCGTCGGAGAAGGCATCGCTCGTGGACATCAATAAAATGCTGGCCGAGCTTCGCGACGAACGGGAACACGTCGAGCAGGCGATCCTGGTGCTGGAGAACCTCGCTCGTGGCCAGGGCAAGCGTCGCGGAAGACCGCCGAAGTGGATGACCGAAATAAAGCGGAGGGGACGGCCACCGGGGAGCAAGAACAAACCCAAAGAGCCGTAGCCGCAAATCGCAAAGTATATGCTACCTGGAGTCCCATCTGAATAGGAGTCCGTCCCTATGAAATTGAACCCCCTGTGGATACTATTGGCCTTCGTCCCGGCGATGAGCGCGGCTGTAATCACGTGCAACTCAGGCGCGGCCTCGGTCCCAGTTTTCAACACGTCCAGCGTCTCAGCGGCACTTGGCGACTATACCTTGGATTGTACCGGCGGGATACCGACACCACCCGACCAAGCCATACCAGAGATAGATTTCACCGCCTTTATCAACGCGCCGATACTCAACACCGGCGGATGGATCTTGACTGACGGCGTAAACATGACGGCAGGTACGCTCCTCCTGAGCAACGTGGTTGAATTCCTGGGTGTACCGTTTAATCCACCGGGAACCGGGAATGTAGTTTTCACGGTCGAGAATATCTTTGTCAACCCGAGTGCGGAATCCGCGGGCTTTCAGTTCATGGAAGTCTCGGCGATAAACGGTGACCTGTCTGTCGAGATCGCAAGGCCAGAACAATTGGTCGCGGAGAACGCCGTCCCTGAGCCATTCTCACTGGTGTTTGTTGGTTTGGGCATGAGCGCTATTTGGTTAGCACGGAAGGGCCGCTCGTAGCAAGAGCCAGGCCCGTCCACCGCGGAGCCAAGAATCCAAAGGAGACGTAGCCCGTGAATGGTATCTCAGGGGCGACCGTCGGGTTTCGTGATCTGTCCGTGACGCAATGTGCTGGGCCGACGGCGTTTCAGCTCGTATGATAATCCCATGCAGTCGATCGAGATCGACCCTGCGATGAATCGCCTTGCTCTCGCTGAAGCCGCCAAACTGTAACCCGAGTTCGCCGGCCAGGCCGCGCACGTCATCGCGGGAGCGTTCGCGCAAGGATTCGCGTTGTGGTCCGGAAATATTCGAGGCTGTTACGCAATTTCCTTCTCCAGGCGATATTCGTGATGTAAGCCGCCGAGCACTGGCCTCTCCGCGACACGGTGGCCCCACGGCAATCGATGTCGATGGCCACTGGCAGGAATAGTTGCCTGAATCGGTTCCGGGAAACCAGGTCCCAAGGCCGAGTGTGGCCTGCCGCGGTTGTAGTAGGTGATGTACTCACGAAAGATGCGCTTTAGATGCCCTTCGTTCAGCGGGATCAGGTAATCCAAGCACTCGCGCCGAATGCTGCCAATCACCCGCTCACAGGGCATTCGCCATCGGACTCCGAACCGGTGTCTTCAAGACTTTTAGGCCGAAGCCGTTCAGTGCTGCGTCAACATCAGCTGAGAAGACGCTGTCACGGTCGTGAATGAGATATCGATGGTCGGATTCTCCATCCAGGAACTCACGAAACTGCTGTCGAGTCCATTCGGCAATCGGATGATCCGTTACATTGCCGTGCAGAATCCGCCGCGAACCGATCTCGATCGCGACAAAGACGTACAAGACTTGAAACGTCGCTCTCACCGAGGTGACGAAATCGCAGGCGACGATGTCACTTGCATGATTGCGACGAACGTCGCCCAACGTTGACCGGAAGGTTGCTGCGGCCGCCCAGGCAGCTTCAAGTACTTGCCAACGTTCGCGAATCGACGAACAGACCCAGTTTAAGAGACAACTCGTCTGCGATCCTTCTCCCCAACTCGGATTCGCCTGCGCCATCGCTATGATGAGTGCACGCAGATTCTTAGGTAGCTGTGGCCGACCAGCTTGCCGAGACTTCCAGCGCTAGACGAGACAGAATCCTGTTCGATGCCAGCGGACCAACGTATCCGGCTTCACAATCGCCAGAGCGCTCGCCCAGGGGAAGAATCGGCTCAGCATCAGCAAGGCAAATTTCGTGGCAGGAGTTGGGCGGCGCCGGCAAGTCTTTCGCTCCAGGTACAGAGCCAGTTGTCGTCGGAGAAACAGATTCTCGGCGAGCACGGAAGCTCGGGAACGAAACAGCACAGCGACAAGGTCGCAAACGATGGCTAACGCCGTGCTGGACCGAATCACTCGGCTCTCCCGCGGGGACAACGTGGATGTCGAAAGTATCAGCAACACGTTACTGCAACGCCCTCTCTCACAATGAATCCAATTTTCCCGGAGCACAGGCCGCTTGAAGCAGTCTGGAACATACGCCAATCTCCATTCGTACACCCGTTTGTTGGGTTTTGGGTCATGGCGTGCTTCGTCGCCTCCGCTCAGCACGAGCATTCCCTGTGCGATATACATAAGAAGGTCGGTCGCAATTAAGGCCCGTTCCGATGACTCCTGCTTCACTGTCGAATCAATGGATTCTCCAGCCGAGACTGTCTAGAAATCCTGCGCTTCGTTTGTTCTGCTTTCCCTACGCGGGAGGTGGCGCCTCCGTTTACAATTCCTGGATAGAGGAGCTTCCTGAGACCATTGAAGTCTGCCCGGTCCAGTTGCCGGGCCGTGAAAATCTTCGAACACGAGCACCCTATTCCCGGCTGTCGCCGCTCATCGACGAGTTGGCGAATGTGTTAGGCGGATATCTAAATATTCCGTTTGCCTTCTACGGACACAGTATGGGTGCCCTGATTAGCTTTGAGCTGATCCGTCGATTGCGGCAGCAACATCTGCCTCAACCGTCTCACTTGTTTGTGTCCAGCCACCGAGCGCCTCAATTGGCTGATCGAACGTCTTCGCTTCATGAGTTGCCCGATTCAGAATTTCTTTCGAAAGTGCAAGAGCTGCAGGGCATAACGGAGGCCGTATTGGGGAACTCGGAGTTGATTGAAATCTTCGCACCGTTGCTTCGCGCCGACTTCTCACTGTGCGAGAGTTATGTTTATTGCGAAGCAGCGCCACTAGAATGTGCCATTACATGCTTTGGGGGAACAGATGACAAGCGGATTAGCACAACAGAACTCGATGCCTGGCGTGCGCAGACTACGAGCCGTTTCAAGTTGCGACTATTCCCTGGGAATCATTTCTTTCTCCAGGACTCTCGGCAATTGCTCTTGCGAGTGATATCGCAAGATTTGAAGGACGCTCTTCGGCCGTTGCCTCGGGCCCGCTCACGACCTTCAAGCTAGACCAGGTGTGTGAGTAGGAAGCATCCTGAGCAGGAAAACATAAGGGAAGAAATCCGGGAAAAATAATTGACAAACCTTCCGCCGCATGATATCCTGTCCATGCCTACATGTTTAGGATCTTAAATCTCTGATGCGTGGTTGGCGCTTGGAGTAAACGGCACTTCGGTTCGTTCTTACAGGGCTAGAAAGGAATAGCAAACATGAGGGTAATGGGTTTTCGACTTAGACGACGCATGAATTCCCGTCGCGCGCGGTTGAGATTGGCTCTGCGTCACGTCAAGAAAGCAAAACGTTTACACAATCGGGCTTTTTTTCACGGCCAGAGAGCTAGGCGACTTCTGAAGACCGCCCGCGCAAAGTAGTTATTGCCTATTACCGCCCATCGCAGGCGGCATTTGGGCCGATCCGCCGTGCTTGTTCGGCCTTGTTAGAATCAATCGGAAAATCAACAAGAGTGGGACGCCGGAATGAGGCTATCGTGCGAAGACAGACGCCAAAGCGCAGGTACATCGAGATATGGGAGGCGCGATCGCGGAGACGTCGCGCTCGCCTCAAGCAAGCATTAACCAGGCCAGTAGATGCCCTTGGGGCTTTGCGGAAGCGGAACTGGCTTCGACGTGTCCAAACGGCCCTTACAACTCGCAAAGAATGGCTGCAAGCGCGGTTGTCACATGTAAATGGACTGCAAGAAGTAGTGAACGCGGCGATTGCGCAAGATACGCCTAAACCGACGGTTCCGGTGCCCGTAAAGCCAGCGCCAGTACAACCAACTCAGAGGTCACCTTCATCAGCCGGCAGGACTGTGGGGTCAAAGCCAAAGTCGGCCACTGCATCAAAGATAGCGAAGCGTCCCCGAAAACCATGAGGCTTGACTTTGGTCCGCCAGAGAGCGAACCTTAGCTACTTAAAGGCAACGAATCTGGTTCTCAGGACGGCGAGTGTGCGTTCAACTCTCAGATCGGCTGCTCTCATCGACATGCGTTCCGACTGGTTTGTAGAAGAGCGTCGGCGTTGCAGGGACACATCCGCGGGGAGAATCCGCCTTCAAGTGAAACCGCGAGGCGTGAATCGCGCCGCAACAATATCAGAGCCGCGACTCCTGCTGATGTTGGGAGCACCGCGCTCATTTACAACAGTCGTGAGCAGCATGCTGGGACAGCATCCTGAAATGTACGCGCTTCCTGAAACAAATCTGTTTACTGCGGCTGATCTAGCTGAGTGGTGGCAACGTTCGACTCAGGTCCAATTCCGCATGACCGATGGCCTGAGGCGGGCGGTAGCGCAGCTCTACTTTGGCGAGCAGACCGACGGAACAATCCAGCGCGCCGCCGGGTGGCTCTGGCGTAGATCTACCTGCTCCACGGGATTCATCCTTGAGTTATTAGCCGACCAAGTGCGTCCGCGAATTCTCATCGAAAAGAGTCCCAGCACGGTGCACTCCGAGCATTGGTTACGGCGGACGTTTGAAATGTTCCCACGGGCTAAGTTCTTACATCTCGTGCGTCATCCGCGCGCGTATGGGGAATCTGTTCTAAAGCAGCTGAGCAAGTGGCGCTGGCGACGTCGAGAACCGCCCTCGTGGCTCTTCAATCTCGCGACATTCGAGAATAATCCCGTTGCGGGTCGCGTATTGCAGACCACCGCGGTTGACCCGCAGAAAAGCTGGTACGCCCTCAACATGAAGATCTGTCGCTTTCTCACGAGCATTCCAGATGAACAGAAGCTTCAGGTGCGGGGCGAAGATATATTAGTGGATCCCGACAGTGTTCTGCCTCGCATTTGTAATTGGCTAGGGGTTCGGGTCGATGCTTCCGCGATTGATGCCATGAAACATCCTGAATGTTCACACTACGCTAGTTATGGACCTCCCAGCGCCCCGATGGGAAATGATCACCTATTTCTCGAAGATCCATTTCTTCGCCCTGTGCGCGCAGCGTCCCAATCACTCGATGGCCCTTTGAGCTGGCACGCTCATGGAAAAGGCTTTACTTTCGAGACGAAGGAACTTGCCTCTCGGTTGGGTTACGAGTAATCCGCCGTTACGGCTATTGGATCGAGTTTGCAGATGCGCCAAGCGCTCACCCCAGAACGGGAGCTTCTCAATGCCGACCTCGGCCCGATTGACAAAATTCTAGTCATCCTCGCACCGCCGCGTTCATTTTCCTGGAGATTCTGCGCCGCGCTCGGCCAGCACCCACAGATGTATGGTTTGCCTGAGATGCATCTTTTCACGGCCCAGACGGTTGGTGAATGGTGGAACATGTGTGGCGCAGCCACATTCAACATGTCCGACGGCACGCTACGCGCCCTCGCTGAAGTCCTGTTTGGCGGCCAAACGGAGGAAACGATTCAATCTGCTTCCGGCTGGCTAAGGCGACGAACTCATCTCACCACGGCCATGATATTCGAAGTTTTGGCGGAGAAACTGCATCCGCGCATTCTGGTGGATCAGAGTCCGAGCATCGTTTATAGCATCGGCGCTATGCAGCTGGCCTACCGAATGTTCCCGGAGGCTAGATTTCTTCACCTTGTTCGTCATCCGAGAAGCCACTGCAACTCGGTCAACGAAGCTATTCAGGCGCTGAGAACTTCGGGCCCGATTCCGGAAGGCCATTGGCTCCTGGAGCTTGCGAAATACACGCAGCTCTTACCCAGTGAGTTCGGAAACCGGGACTCTCTCGATCTCAATCCGCAACGGGGTTGGTTCGCACTTAACACCAACATCTGCAACTTCCTCGAATCAGTTCCGAAGAACCGGCAGATCCGGATCCGAGCCGAGGAATTTTTGACCGCTGCCGACAAAACGCTTTGCCGCATCGCACACTGGATGAGTTTGAGCACCGATGCTGAAGCAATTGCGGAAATGATGCACCCAGAGCGATCCCGGTACATTACCCCTGGTCCGCCAAACGCCCGGTTCGGGAATGACACGCTTTACCTGAATACGGCATCCTTATCTAAATCCACAGATAAATCCGGGCCCTTGACGAAGGGGCGGAAAGTTGGAACCAAAAGAGGCAGTGGCGGTGCCCTGCTGCCCGAAGTCGTCGATCTCGCTCGAAGATTGGGTTACCGATCAAACTTGGAATGACGCTTTGCCTCGATGTCCTAGTTAACGAGCTTGTTATGGAACAAACCGAAATCGTTTTCATCCTCGCACCACCGCGTTCGTTCACATCCGTGACTTGCGCAATGCTTGGGCAGCATCCGCAATTGTATGGCGTTCCAGAGCTAAGACTGCTTGCGGCAGAGACCGTGGAAGAATGGACGGCGCTCTGCAGGCGAGCAACCTACCCGATGGCCAGCGGAACGTTGCGTGCTGTTGGGCAATTAGTCTTCGGTGAACAGACTGAAGATAGTGTTCGGATGGCTCGCAGATGGCTGAACAGACACTCGCATTGGTCTACACGCCGATTGATCAGCTTCCTGAGTGACTTGGTTTTCCCCCGTATCCTTGTGGATAAGAGTCCGAACATCGTCTACTCGCGGCGCAATCTTCAGCGGGCTTATCGCATGTTCCCAAGAGCTTTCTTTATCCATTTGTTGCGGCATCCCAGAGGGCATGCCAAATCGATAATCAAATTGACGAAGCTCATCGAGGAGAGGAGAGGTTCACCTCTGCCGCCGCACCATTGGCTCATGAAACTAGCCTCGTTTCCCCCGTTACCGCGCGAAGAGAGCGACGAGGAAAGTGTGTTGGATCCTCAACGCGCCTGGTACCAACTGAATATCAATATTCGAAGGTTCCTCCAGTTCGTTCCCGCGTCGCGGCAAGTGACGATCCGGGGCGAGGACTTGCTGGCGAACCCCGATCCCGTTTTACGACACATCGCAAAGTGCATCGGTCTCGACACAGGCGGCTCCGCGATAGAAGCGATGAAGCATCCGGAATACTCGCTCTACGCAGGATTTGGACCTAAAGGCGCGTCGCGGGGAAACGATCCGTTCTTTTTGAAGAATCCCGTGTTACGTCCTGGCAGCGACAAACCGGAAAGCCTAGAAGGGCCCCTGAGCTGGCGCCGGGATGATCGAGGATTTTCTCAGGAGGTCAGGGACTTGGCAATGCACTTCGGATATACGTGATCATCGCCTTGGCGCGATCTCAATCCTGTTAATAAAGTCCCTGAGCACGTTCGATGATCAGGTCGGCTATTGCATCGCCAATCATTCTTACTGTCTCTACGCTTTCCTCGTCGGAAAGCCCCGTGGTTGAACGGAACTGCGACCACATGTGGCCTCCTACCGAAAGATCGAAATTTCTGTTGCCTTCCCAGAATATATAGCTGCCGTCCTTTTTCTTGGAATAGTCCAGGGCAATGATGTCCGCGTTCAATACTCTCGCAGCGAGAGCAACCAACTCCGCCTGTGGCTCACCGTCCGAAAGAAAACTTCGGTTCTCCTCCACCGACTTCGCGCAGCGCTGGGCCCCGTCCAGATTGACTTTCCAATTCTTGGAGAGCTGGACCTGACGCGGGATTACAGCATTCCCGATCACGTGGCTGCGCCACTTCCTGTAATATCCACCCGCTCCCTTGGTATCGATGAATTCCACAGCCAAGTCGAGCGGCGGTGTTATTTCTTTTCGTAAAATCGATCGCGCCTCTTTCACATCTCGCACCAGGTGCATATTCAATCCCAAATGCAGATCGTCCGTCCTCAAAATAACCGGGAAGTTAACCCGGATATCCCTCCATCCCGAGATGGGCTGACAATCCGCACACTCAATTCCACCGGCTTTCCATAAACGTAAGCACCACGCATGGCGAAGATCGCATCCCGCCAGACTGTTGATTACTGGCAACCCGCTGTCGCGAGCCAACACCTCGAAAGCGAAGCAGTTCTGCAAGAAGTCCGGGTTCTGTCGAAATCCGTACGGCCAGCAAAGCACCGCATCGAATCTGTTCGGGTTGAACCGCCAGCGCGCCGGATTGCGCAGTATCCAATCAATTTTCTTTCTCTTAAGACCCCACATGAGCACCTTCCCCATGTGGCTCCGGCTGAAATACTGCAAATCCTCGTACGGATTCACGATCATCACACGAGCGTGTGTTGGCCGTGGTCTCGGCTGGTTCGCAATGTGTTGCCAAAGCCAATTCGATTCGCCGTTTTGGGCTAAGAACGGGTTTTCGCGATGGCTGTCGAACATTGGCTGGCAGTCTCCTCTAGCTTAAGTGATGGTGATTCTGTCGTGTTATTGATTGAGAATAATAAACCTCAAGTTCAAATTTCAAGCGCTTCGAGCATATCCCCGGCGGGATGACGATCTCGGCGATTCTAATCCAAGGCGGTCCGCGAAGTAAGGCATCACGAGGTCGGCCAGTTCCGATGGAATACTGTGGGGCCGTTCAATGGTACCCATGTGTTCCGTTTCGAGAGCGTCCATATCGGCGCCGCCACAGCAGATTTCACAAAGCGAGTCGAGGAACCGATTCTGAGGGTGTCTTCGGTGAGACATCCATAGCGCAACCATCGACTCTCTCTGCGTGCCCACGCACTCAAAGGGCTTGTTGGGGCCGCACAGCCTGACGATGAGTCGCTGGATGCGAGGATGCGCGAACGGATTGGCGCCAAAGATCATCCTGAGTTGCGATTGGTTCAGATGAGGAGCAAGCGCCAGGAGGACGAAAGCACATTTTGGGCAGTCGAGACACCAGTAATCCGCGCGATGCCCCACGTTACAGCTTCGAAACGAGTCTAAGTATTTAGGATGGCCGGAAAATAGCTTCGCGATTTGAATTTCGTAAAGCGGGCGCAGAACGCTGAAATACCGTACTTCCGGTAGAATGTCAAAGTTGACGTAAGTTGTAAAGAGTTTTTCAAATGCATGGGACTTAGGGTATTGATGATTGACTTCCAATCCGGCTGAGAGAACATTGCCGAAATTAGAAGAGTATTCGTTGGCAACTACAATATATCGATGACGCCGCACAAAAGCAGCCAGGAGACCCAGAAAGGCGAGAAGGGACGAAAAGGGCTTGTGCCCCCGATAACGAGTCTTCGCCTGGATTGTCGCGAGGCTTCCGCCGACATTCAGAGTAATAGCACTTCTGTTTCCCGACAAGCGCACCAGACGCTCCATGGCAGGAGTTTTTCCCAGAGTTAGCCATACAAAGGGTAGGCCGATGTTGCCAAGCAGCTCTCCGGCAATAGCCGTGTCTTTTCCGCCACCGTTCAACAACAACGCGCTTCTGTTCGGCCGATATCGTCCCGCTCTAAAACGTGGCGCACCAGCTTTCACCTTCACGTTGACCCGCTTCGCGACATCCAGCCCGTTAAGCAACCTTAGCTCAGCGAGCCCGTGCTGAAGATAAGTCTCGTAGAATTCGACTCCGGCGTCAGAGAGCCCCACCGGGCGCACATCCACTACATCGAAGTCGTCCAGTGCAAACAAGTGCGGGATGTATGCCAGTCCGACATGGGCCACGAGATGCTGGATCACGGAAAGGCTTGCCCGGTGGAACTCCGCAGCTCCCAGATTCGCCACGTTTATGTGTTTTCTAAGTTGCGTACCGCCGATATCGTAGTGAAGGGTACACAGTGGATATCCGATCTCGACATGACAAAAAATCAATTTCTTCATGCAGTATTCATCTTGGGGTCGACAACGGCGCCGCAAGCGGATGCGGCGCGCAAATGGCGTGCCGTTCCGTCAGCGGTGAGAGTTCTTCAAGAACCGCCGGCAGAAGGCCGCCCTTCCCGTCATAATCCAACCAAGCGAATTGCGGGTTAGGATTCACCTCGCAGAAGTGGAACTGTCCAGTCTTGTCTTTAAGGAAATCGAGACGTCCAAAGTCTAAACGTAGGTCGTCCATATAACGGAAGATTGCGGCACGGATTGCTTCCGGCAGTTCCATGGGCACCCAAGCAGTACCCTTGCCTGGTATTTCACGCCAGTCTATCGACGTCGCCAGAAAGTCTCTAGCCAGTTCATATGCGAAGAGGCGATTCCTGACAACTACAACCGTCACGTCGGAAACAGCTTCCACGTACTCCTGCATGAACCAAGGATATCCCTTAGCAAGTTTTGACGGATCAACCCGTGTGGAGAACCTTACCTGTGTTTCGGGAAGCCGCTTGGCAAGCGATTTGACGACCTGGGACCCATTACGTGAGACGTATTGGGAGTTCAGCACTGCTCGAAAGGGAGGCACTTTGAAGAACTCTTTAGCTCGTATGAGTTGGAGCAACTTCCCAGCTCGGCGCGGCGCTCCAGGTTCGACCAGGACAAATTTTCCTTGGTACCAAAGCAAATTCGTCATTTCTTGCAGGAGGTACCGGATCTCCGCTTGCACGTATCGTTCCTCCTCTGTACGTCGCAAGGGCCACTCGATCCATCTCCAATAAGCCTTGTAGACCTCGTCGCTCGACGAATTGCGTCCGGTGGGATCGGTAATCGTAAATCCAGATTCATCAAAGACCAGCTTATATTCTCGGAACAAGTCGGTATTCAATCGAAACACTCGATCGGCGGGGAGGAGGGGAAGCAGGAAATCGGCAGTTGAGTCGTGTGAGCCTGTGATGATCAGGAGTTGGCCGTTGGCAGGTGCGGTCATGTGTCTCTAGGAGGTGTCAATCGCTAGGCGTTATAAGAATTGCAGTTCAGGCTTCGTGCGCGCCGGACCCCTCGCACTTATGCGACATTAAACTCCAGCGGATGGCTTGTTTTCTTGCCGATTAAGCCTTCTTTTTCCGAGGCCTGCTCCGAGCCTCTTTTCTGACAGGGAGCTCTTTAAGCTGGGTTGGCTGGGTCTGCTTCACGGCCAAGAACTTAAGGTCTACCGACTGTCTACGCGCCTGCTTGGTCCAGCTATATGGGGGTTCCGCTTCTGCCTCACGTTGCACGTGTTTTACGAGCGACGAGGGCGTGATTGCTTTCTTGCGCGCCATCGTTTCCTCCTTTTTTCAGTCGCCATTGGGGTTACGCAATCTGTCCTTTGACACCCAAGACGCTGGCGAAATTATACACCTGCGTACTGCGACAGGCAAGGCTGGAAGTCAACACTGTCAAGGCAAAATAGAAATGTCCCCTTCCTGGCGAAGTAGAAATGTCCCCTTTGGGCCGGGGTTCTGCGGAGTGCGTGTTAATCTGCGACTGCCGGCGAAGCGGAGACGGGCTCTGGTGGCGACCAACCCGATCAAGGAATAGCCGGCCGGAACTCATCGCGGACGATGAGCAGGGCGTGGTTCTCCCGACGCGTTCTTTTACCTGGGCCCGGGGCCGACCATCGGGAGGCGGCACGGCCCCGCCCCAGGGTTTGGTTTTAGTTGAACCACATCGGACCGATAGATTCCGCCATGCCTGAAAAACGCATACTGAGTGCCTCAGTAGTGTTCGTTGCTGCGGGAAAGGAGTGGCGCGGAAGGGATCGTCGCAAATTCTCCTAAACCATGGAATAGTCCACCGGCTTACCGGCCGGTCGTGCGGAGAGTTTCCCAGTATCGGGCGAACTTTGCCTTCCCGCCGCTTCCTCCCGATCACGTTGGTGATTGGCGAGTCCATCAGATGGCTTCTCCACGTTTATGGCCTGACGACTGCGCCGCTTGCCAGATTTTCGGCCCTTTCTTCAGATCGAAATTCTTATCCCAATCGCTGCCTCGTCCAACGGCGCGATGTGTCTTGACTTTCTTCGCCGGCGGCGAGACTTTCGGCGGCTCGGCGGCAGTGCACTCCTGCACCGGCAAATACCGTTCGCCATAGCGCACCGCTAGCGACCCGTCCAGCCTCTTCTCCACCCGCACGTTGGCTCCGCGCAGTCCACTCACCACCGCCTGGCGCTCGATCTGGTACAACTTGCCATCCCATCGCAGTGTGTAATCATTCCGCACCTGTCGGGTCTCCACATGGCTCAAGGACGCCGCCAGGTTGTGGCTTTTATCCAGCCGCCGATGGGCATCATCTGGATGGGCCGGCTCGACCGTCAACTCCCGCTCCCACCACACCAGATAATCCTGCTCCAGATATTGGTTAGCCTGCTCGATGGTCTTCACTCCGGCCACACGCATACCTTTCACCAGCCGGTCTTGCGCCGTCCCAAAATTTCTCTCCACGCGTCCTTTCGCCTGGGGAGAATGAGCCGCTATCCAAGTGATCCCCAACTCCTGTAAGGCGCGGCCGATCTGTGTCGGCGGCATTTCCACCGGATCCTTATCCACCCCCGGCTCGTCCCGTGTGCGCTTCTCCGCCGTCTGAAACAAGCTCGCCTTGTCGGTATAGAAGGACCCCGGCCGGCCGAACTTTTCCAGGTAGCTCCACAACAGTTTCATGTTCTCTTCGGTCGAATCGTGCCGCACAAAAACGCGCGTATAATCGGCTGGTGGCATCGTCGATCATGGCGATCAGGTAGAGCTTCTCTCCCCGCCCTTCCAGCCAATCGTGCTCGCTGGTGTCCCATTGCACCAGGTCCCCAAAGCGGCTCCGCCGCGGCCGCCAGCAATGCACTTGCTTGACCTTCTCTTTCTTCGCCCGCCATAGCTTGCCGCGCATCATCCACTGCCGCACCGTCTCTTTGCTCGCTTCGATCCCGTGCTTCTTCTCCAGGTACTCCGCCGCCAAGGTCGGCCCGAACCCTTCATACACCGGCGCCGACAAGATCTTCACTGCCTGCTTTTCGATTTTCTCCTCGATCCGCCGGTTGGACGGATGACCGCGCAGCCCGTGGACCACCGCCTGGTCGCCGTGCTTCTTCATGGCAAACAGCAGGCGCTTCACCTGCCGAATACTCAGCTCCAGTTCCTCGGCTGCCTCGCGCTGTGTAATCAGTTTCTTCTTGGCTTTCTTCAGCGTCACTAGCCGGTCTCGCTCGGCTTGGCTCATCAGTAGTTGTCCTTCTTGCATCCCCAAAGCTTGGGGCTGTCAAGGGGACATTTCTATTTTGCTCAAAGGGGACATTATCACTTTGCTGCCACAGGCTGGAAGTCAACACGCTCGAGTCAATGGATGCTTAAGGTGGGTGGGTGACTTGGATGCCTCAGGTTATGATTTTGCCACTCGAAGAGGTGTATAATCGCGTCACGAGTTCCGAGGACGATGTCTGTCTGAGCATCGGGCCCCCAGCCTGTCGGAGGGATATGGGCATCCGGACAACTGCAAGCCGTTCGAACGATGTAGCCATCATCGGGATGGACTGTCGATTCCCGGGCGCCCAGGATGTGAATCAGTACTGGGAAAACCTGAAAGACGGTGTCGAGTCTATCTCGGTGTTCTCGAAAGAAGAGCTGTCGCAGTCGAACTTGGATCCAAGCATCCTAGATACACCCGGTTTTGTAAACGCCGGAAGCGTGCTGGAAGACGTCGATAAGTTTGACGCCTCTTTTTTCGGCTTCAGTCCCAGAGAGGCCGAAAGCATGGATCCCCAGCAGCGGTTCTTCCTGGAATGCGCTTGGCACGCGCTAGAAGACGCCGGCTACGATCCAGACCGGTATCCGGGCGACATTGGTGTGTACGCCGGATGTGCGATCAGCAGTTACCTTCGCGAGTTGGAGAAGAATCCCGAGCTTGTCGATCTGGTGGGCTACATTCAGGTCCTGATCGGGAATGACAAAGACTACCTTACTACGCACGTCTCATACAAGCTGAACCTGAGAGGTCCTAGCTTCAGCGTTCAGACCGCCTGCTCCACATCGTTGCTGGCGATCTCTCTGGCGTACCAGGATCTGATCACCCAAAACTGCGACATGGCGTTGGCTGGAGGTGTTTGTATCAGGCTGCCGCAAAAGACGGGTTACCACTACGAGCCGGGAGGGATTTTGTCCGCCGATGGACACTGCCGGGTATTCGATGCCAAGGCCCAGGGGGTAGTCTTCGGCAACGGCGTTGGCGTGGTTCTTTTGAAGCGCCTTTCCGATGCCGAAGCGGATGGGGATTCTATTTACGCCATCATAAAAGGCACTGCCGTGAACAACGACGGAGCACTTAAGGCGAGCTATACAGCGCCGGGATTGGATGGACAAGTCAGAGTCATTACGAAGGCCCAAAGGCTCGCTGGAATCCATCCGGAAACGATCGGTTACGTCGAGACGCACGGAACGGGAACATTAATTGGAGATCCCATCGAGATCGCGGCCCTCACGAAAGCGTTTCGCAGCCAAACTTCCCAGCGGAATTTTTGCGGAGTTGGGTCTGTGAAGACCAACGTCGGACACCTGGATCCAGCCGCAGGCGTAGCAGGTTTCATCAAGACTGTCCTGTCTCTTTACCACAAGCAGATTCCTCCAAGCTTGCATTGCGATACACCGAACCCTCAAATCAATTTTGCAGACAGTCCTTTCTACGTGAATACGAGCCTGAAAAACTGGGAAACGTCGACAGGTCCCCGGCGGGCGGCGGTAAGCGCGTTCGGCATCGGCGGAACGAACGTCCACACGATTCTCGAAGAAGCGCCCGGCATACTGGAATTTCCGAGCCACAGGTCCCATCACGTGCTGGCATTGTCAGCCAAGACATCCCTCGCACTTGAGACCGTGACTTCTGACTTGTTACACCACCTGGAGCAGAACCCAGCCTTAAATCCGGCGGATCTGGCCTATACATGTCAGGTTGGCCGGAGAGTTTTCAACTACCGCCGCACGCTTGTCTATCAAACGATAGAAGAAGCAGTGAATGCGCTGGCCGTCCTCGACCCTAAACGAGTTTTCACAAGTGCCTTGATACCTGAGGCAAAATCGACAGTTTTCATGTTTCCGGGCCAGGGGACGCAGTATGTCAATATGGCTTTCGATCTCTATCGCACAGAGCCAGTGTTTCGGAACCAGGTCGATTTGTGTTGTGACCTGTTGAAAACTCCGCTGGGACTTGATCTGCGAGATATTCTCTATCCGGCTGAAGACCACTCGGAAGAAGCTGCAATTCTATTAGGCCAAACCTCGATGGCGCAGCCCGCTCTTTTCACCGTGCAATACTCTTTGGCAAAACTGTGGGAGGAATGGGGCGTGGTTCCGCAAGCGATGATAGGCCACAGCATTGGTGAATATGTGGCGGCGTGTCTTTCTGGGGTAATGTCGCTGGAGGATTCATTAACGCTGGTTGCGGAGCGAGGCAGATTGATGCAGCGGCTTCCGACCGGTTCCATGCTCGCCGTGGCTTTACCGGAAAGCGAAGCGACGCTACTATTGGGCCGAAACCTCTCGATTGCCGCGGTAAATGAGCTGTCGCTGTCGGTGATCTCAGGACCCTCAGCCGACGTCGAGCAACTCACGGCCGAGCTCGCAGGCCGGCAAGTGGAACATCGGCGGCTGCACACCTCGCACGCTTTTCATTCCGCCATGATGGAGGACATCCTTCCTGAATTCACCGCATTCGTTAGCAACATCCGGCTTAACCCTCCCAACATTCCCTATATTTCGAACTTGAGTGGAACCTGGATAACGCCGGCGGAGGCGACCACTCCTGCATATTGGTCCTTCCATCTGCGGCGAACCGTTCGTTTTTATGACGGGCTGACCTCGCTTTTGCGATTGACGGATATCAGTTTGGTTGAAGTTGGTCCCGGACACACCCTGAGTACGTTCGTGCATCGTCATCCGGATCGCAAAAGCAGCCAGGCCGTGGTCAATTCCATGCGTCATCCCTACGAGTCCGAAAAGGATAGCGAGGTTCTGCTCGGTGGCCTGGCTCGCCTATGGCTTTCAGGAGCCACGGTCAATTGGCAAGACTTTCATGCGCATGAACGGCGCCGTCGCATTCATCTGCCACTTTATCCGTTTGAGCGGCAACGTTATTGGGTAGAAGCGCCTGACGAGGCAGAGGCGGAACCATCCGCCCCCGTAAAGAATCCGGAAATTGCGGAGTGGTTTTATCAGCCGTCTTGGCAATATACGATCGCTCCAGTGCAAGACGACGCAACTGCGGCGGCGTGGCCCCGGCTGCGCTGGCTTGTATTCGAGGACGCATTCGGCTTGGGGCGGAAGGTGGCGGCGGAGCTTGATCGACAGGGTAGTCCCGTAATTTCCGTTGGAATTGGTACAGCATATTCACAAATACATCGGAACCGCTATGAAATCAATCCAGGCAGTAAGAGTGATTACGACGCTCTCTTCAAGGAATTGAAAGCCGCGGATATCCGACCGGAGCGAATTCTGCACTTCTGGAGTATCACAGGAGAACGTTCAGAAGCATCTGCCGCCAACGCCTTCGATCGAATACAGGAGTTGAGTTTTTTACAGTGTCGTTTTCACCGCCCAAGCTCTTCTGGCGATTGAAACAACAGAGCCAGTCGAGATCACGGTGGTATCTAATCAATTGCACGTCGTGACGGGAAACGAGGATCTTTGGCCCGAAAAGGCTACCGTGCTCGCCGCTTGTAAGGCAATTCCTCAGGAGTATCCAAACATTGCGTGCCGCAATATCGATGTGGGAGCTGTGGCGTCGATTTCGCTCGACGACGGTTTTATCAGACAACTGATTTCGGACGTTTCTTCAGATCCCGTAAACAAAGTCGTCGCGTATCGTGGAGGCCAGCGGTGGGCACAGGAATTTGAGCGCCTCCACTTGGAAACGCCCGAAGAGGAGTTCATACCGTTATTGCGCGGATCTGGTGTTTACATTATCACGGGTGGCCTGGGGAATATCGGCCTATCGATTGCGGACGAATTAGTTCGATCGGTGCAAGCCAAACTTGTTCTGGTTGGTCGTTCTTATTTCCCTCCAAAACAGGAATGGTCCAGGTGGTTGCAGACACACCCTGCGGATGACAGCACGAGCCGCAAGATCCAGAAATTTGTAGACTTCGAAAGTTTCGGCGCCGAGATTCTAGTTCTAAGTGCGGATGTAGCGGATGAGTTCCAGGCGCAATCCATTGTTGCGGAGACGTACGCGAGGTTCGGCGAAATCCATGGTGTGATCCATGGGGCGGGAAATCTTTCCAAAGACGGCTTCTTCCCAATCGACCAAGGAAGTCCCGAGTTGTGCGAAAGACAATTCAGGGCGAAGGTCCGTGGATTAGTGAGCTTGCACAAAGCCCTTGAGAAACAGGACCTCGACTTCTGGGTGCTCTTGTCCTCGATCTCATCTGCCCTTGCAGGACTAGGTTATCTCGCTTACAGCGCGGCGAATTTGTTTCTCGATGCCTACGCCTGGAAACAAAGTCAGAGGAGTCGTGTGCCCTGGATTAGCATTAACTGGGATACCTGGAGCCCGAGCGAGCCGGACGACGCGAGCGCGGAGCGGGATCCGACCGAATTAACGATGTCTCCGAGTGAAGGAATTGAAGCATTGCGACGGATTTTGTTTTCGGCAACAACGCCGCAGATTATCGTATCGACGGGTGAGCTTCAGGCCCGCATTAATCAATGGGTAAACCTCTCGCTCGAAAAGTCGCGCCAGTCACGTAGTAAGCGGGCGAAAAGACTTCATGCGCGGCCCGATCTCGTACGCCCGTTCGTGGCGCCACGGAACAAACTCGAACAGGCGATCGCCGAAGTCTGGGAGGAAACCCTCGGGGTCGCACAGGTCGGCGTTTTCGATAACTTTTTTACAGATTTGCGGGGTAGCTCACTGGTCGCCACGCAACTGGTATCTCGTTTGCGAACCATCTTCAAGCAGGAGTTGCCGCTGCGACGCCTCTTTGAGGGACCAACGGTGGCAGAGCTGGCCGAGGCTATTGAAGTCATGGCACTCTCGAGGGCTGCTCCCGCACAGTAACCAATACGAGAAGCGATTACGATTCTGGTTCCGAACCGTCCTCCGCCGGCACTTCTGGTTCCTCGGTCCCGTCTTTCTCGTATTCGATGATTCCAAACGAGTTCCCTTCGGTATCCCGGCAATACTGCAGGTCTCCGAGTCCGGGAATTGAGATCTTCGGGGTCACGATTTTCCCGCCGGCTTCTGTAATTTTCCTCGCGAATACGTCGAGTGATTCGACTTCAAAGGTCATTATCGTGGAATCTAACGGGTCAATCCGTTCCATGAGTCCGCCAGTAATAAATTCCTCCTCGTCTTCGTTGGCCGTGCTGATCAACCAGTAATCTTCACCCTCTGCCTTTTCAATATGCCAATCGAAGATCCGCGAATAGAACTTGGCCGCACGTTTAACATCGTCGGCGGCGATCTCGAAGTGGACGGGAACCGGCATGAATCTCTCCTGTAGCTGCCTTACTCAAAAGCCTACTCGCAGCGCGTGCGCTGGGAGGTTCAACTTGATCGCAGTCTTCCGCTCACGCGCCATTGTCTCCCGCCTCAACTCATCCGCTTTGAATCCTCTGGATGGTCCAGTCGCCCCGAGCCATCAACTGTCGCAGCATACGCCTGACGCTGAAGAGGTCGAATGGGCGGCATTCCGCGATCCGTTGGCCCGCTTTTGGCCTCGTCAATCGATTGTGCGAGACTGGCCATTGTTGGCCGATCGAAGATCAAACGAAGAGGCAGGTCGATCTGAAAGAAATCCCGCAACCGGGAGAGCAAGCGCGTAGCCGTTAGCGAATGGCCTCCTAATTCAAAGAAATTGTCCTCGACACCTATGTGGTCGACGGCGAGCACTTCTTGCCAGATGTGCGCCACTGTTTCTTCCGTACGCGTCCGAGGCGCGACGTACGGTTTATCGAGCGTGGCATAAGCCAAATCGGGCTCCGGCAGGGCGAAACGGTCGATTTTGCCGTTGGGAGTCAAAGGAAATGAGGGAAGAATTGAAAAGGTCGCAGGCATCATGTATTCCGGTAATTTCTGACGCAGGAAATCTCGCAGATCTTTCACTAACCTGCTTCGAGAGATCCCACCCAACGGGTTATTGGCATAACCATTCGCGGTCTGAGCGGAAACCTCTGGGATCACAGCCGCTGGAACAATATCCATGTGCTTGGCGGGCACCTCAGCTCTGGAGAATAGCACGTCGTAGCAGTCCGGGAAGTCGGGCCCCGACCAGTTCGCCTGCATTCGGTATTGCAGCTCGCTCTGCAAAGACCAGAGCTCTTCGGGATCGATCCCCCTTTGCACGGGCTCTCTTGGGCGGGCTTTCAGCTCCTCGACTGTGGCGAGATCGGAATTGATCAACGCAATATATGTTGCACTCTCAGTTGCAAACTGGGGATTTGGGATGCGGGTAATGGCCAGGCATTCTGGCGCCTGAAGCAGCATCCGCCGAATTTGTGCTGCATTCGGTTGCTCCTTTTGCCAATCTATCCGCTGATGGTCCGAAAGATCGCCGGTAACATCATCGGTCCTGAGTATGGCGTCGTAGCGGAATCGTGTGAACTCGTTGAGGTAGCGTCCTCGTTTGGGTTGGATCTGGACGTGGCGGATTTGTGGAAAGCGCTGCCGTAGCGCCAGAAAGAAGGCCGGATCAATGGCGAGTTGCTCGTCTTCCGCGAGCCTCCTTTGTACGATGTACCTGAA
>Ga0207031_10095_pt1 | contig 24734 bp, 23 predicted proteins | sample Alteio_BWMinCont_37_FD_153278 | JGI IMG/M metagenome (GOLD analysis project Ga0207031, IMG submission 153278) | Enriched cells from forest soil in Barre Woods Harvard Forest LTER site, Petersham, Massachusetts, United States -... | ecosystem: Environmental > Terrestrial > Soil > Temperate forest >... | reverse complement strand
CGATGGCCTGCTCGATACCCCGCTGATAGTCTATCGAAATGGTGCTCACGAGCTTCCCGGCTGGGCCCACGTTGCAAAACACCACGCCAATTCCTGCGTCTATGAGTTCCGAAGCCGTGGCCTTGTCGATCGAAGAGGTCATCACCGCGACTCCGCGGACGTCACTTTCGATCAGCTTCCGCAGTATGGATTTTGTTCGGGCTTGGTCGTATTGGGTGTTGCAAAGAATGACGTCAAACCCGCGATCCCAAGCGGCAGCTTGGAATCCACGAATGACTTCGGGGAAATACGGGTTGGCGATTTCCGAAATCACCAGTCCGAATAAGTCGCTCCGGCCAGTGGCCAACCGCCGGGCATGTACATTCTTGAAGTATTTCAATTGCCTGACAACTTCTAAAACGCGCCTCTGGGTCTCCACAGAGATATAGCGGGTCTTGTTGAGGACTCGGGAGACCGTAGCAGGCGAGACTCCGGCGCGTTTGGCCACTTCCCTCATCGTGTGGCCCATGCGTTTTCCTCCGTGAAAAGCGAGTGTGCTGCCGACGTGACGCTACTGTAGTGGTCCCTACTCAAGCGATGGACACTGTTAGGAAAGCGCTTTCCACACTGTGATCACTCGCACGCCCAACCTATCATGATTTCGGGCCGTAGACTACGAGCATCGAAAAACAAGATAGCAACGAGAAAAAGAACTTGACAAGATTCAACCAGCGTTGATAAAGGGTTAGCAAGTAACCGGTTTCTGAAACCGATTGCATGAACGAATTGACAGACGTTTTTACCGGCGATGTGAGGGAGGCAGGAGTGCCTTGGTCGAGGCCCGGAGGGCTAGTCGGCGGAATCGAATGGCGTTTACAGGCATAGGTGGTCGTGCCCGATGTGCTGCGTTCTTTTGAGGTCGTTCTCGCGCAACGCGACCCGGAACGGCCGCTCGGCATTTGATAAGGCCGTGTTCAAACAGGTTGGGAGGCAAGTCTATGCGGTGTGTCGGCGTTGCTGCACGTCGTCTTCTTTTTGCTGTTTTTCTGCTGAGTCTTGCGGGCTTTGCCCTTCACGCTCAAACCAATAATGGCGCGATCGCCGGATCCATTTTGGATTCCTCTGGCGGAGCTGTCGCCGGCGCACAAGTCCAAGCCAAGGGTGTCGAGACCCACAGCGTCTACACCACGGTTTCCACCGCGACGGGCGCCTACCGTTTTTCAGACCTTGTATTGGGACACTACGACATCACCGTCACCGCAATGGGCTTCAAGGTTTCCACTTTGACGGGCGTCGAAGTACAGATCAGTTCCACTTCTTCGCTGGACATTACCTTGCAACCGGGCGACGTGAAGGAAACCCTGACGGTTGTCGCCGATGCACCGCGTATTCAGACGGAAACGTCCGAAATGGGTACGGTAGTGGGAACGAGGGAAATCCTAGAATTACCCATTTCATTGAGCGCTACTGGTCAAAGCCTTCTCCGCTCACCGGAAACCTTTGTCTTTCTGACTCCAGGAACCCAAGGACCGGGCACCAACCAAAATGGCAGCGTCTCCTCCGGAATTTTTGAGTCGAAATTGAGCGGCGGACAGAATTTCGGAACTGAAGTCTTGTTGGATGGAGTGAGCACCACGCGCTCCGACAGTGGCTCCGCATTCGATCAAACCGCCCCGTCCGTGGAAGTGCTGAGTGAATTCAAGGTGCTCACTTCCACTTTCAGCGCGGAGTACGGCAGGACTTCCGGGGGCATTGAAAGTTTCGCCACCAAGTCCGGCACAAACGACTATCATGGCACGGCGTTCGATTTGTTCCGCAATACGTCGCTTGATGCCAATTCATGGAATAACAATCGGAATGGCGTTCCTCGGCCACCGGACCATCAGAATGACTTCGGTGGCAGTTTGGGCGGTCCTGTCCGCGTTCCGAAGCTGTACGACGGTCGCGAGAAGACCTTTTTCTTCTTTTCTTATGAGCAGTATCGCAACAATCCGGGTACGACCAGTCTAACCACCCTGCCGACTCAGACAGAGATTAATAACGGAAATTTCTCCGCACTTCTCGGCCCGGGATTGACGACCAACGGTATGCCCGGCGGCCCGCCTTTGCTCAACCCCTGTGACAACACTCAGGTTTTCGTCGGGCAAATCTTCGATCCTGCGACCACAAAAACCGTGATGGTGGCTGGACAGCCGGTCCAATGCCGCACTGCCTTCCCGGGAAACATTATTGACCCTACGAGATTTGACTCCGTCTCAAAAAAAATTCTCAGTTATCTGACGGTGACTCCCAACCTGCCAGGCAACAACAACTTGGGTCTGCAGAACAACTTCGTTTATCGCTCCAGCCAGCAACAGCGCGACACGACCATGAGCTTCCGTATCGACCAGAATTGGGGAACGAAGAACAAATTCTTTTTTTCCTACAGCAGCCGCGATCAGGAAATTCCGGCCGGTGCTGACACGTTGCCGGGGGTTTTGAACCCCAATTTCTTCAATTCCAATTTTACTCACTATGTCCGCGGTGGGTGGAATTACACGATTGCACCGAATTTGCTCAATACCTTCACTGTGGGCTTAAACCGCCTCAACAATCTGAGTAAGGCAGACAGCGTGAACGGTACCGATTGGCCGTCCGCACTAGGAATCGGCAATGCCAATGGCTTGGTGTTCCCCCAAATCAGCTTCGGCGGCAGTCCCATCGGAGTCGGCTACCAAGGCTTCAGCACGCAGAGCTTCAACGGCCACGTGCCTAACAGTCTCGTCACTGCGGAGAATCTGCGTTGGATTACCGGCCGCCATTCCTTCGATTTCGGGTTTGAATGGAGAGCCTACCAGTATTCTTTCATCGCCCTTGGCGATACCTCTCCGAACTACGGATTTAGCAATTTTCAAACGGCCTTCGCCGCCAATAACTCTTCCACCGGCGATCCGTTTGCCAGCTTCCTTCTCGGTCTGCCTAACCAGGCACAGTTGTCCGATACCTTGGCCAATCCCCGGCTGAGCTCGAACTACTATGCGGCTTACGTCCAAGACGACTTCAAGCTGCGCCGTGACCTCACGTTAAATCTCGGACTCCGTTATGAAGTTGATACGCCGCGCCACGAAGACCACGGATACCAGTCAACCTTGAATTTGAATATCCCCAATCCCGGAGCTCCCGGGGAGACCGGAGCACTGGTCTACGGATCTGCGTCCAATCAAGGGCAAACCTACTACAAAGATTTTGGCCCGCGAATCGGTTTTGCGTATGCTCCGACTGAGTTGTTCGGGCACATTCGCAATATCGTTGTCCGAGGGGGATATGCCATTTACTATGCCGCCCTTTTCTATGATGACCTCCCAACCGGCACGATTCAATTCAGCAACGGTAATGTGGTTCAACCCACCTTTACCTCTCAGGATCAATTTACTCCCGTTCAATCTTTCTCTGCCGGGTTCCCCAATTACGCGCCTCCGATAAATAGCACTGACCCCTCCCGACTGAATGGCCAAAACGTCGGATATATCGCTCCCTCTTATGGGCGCCCCGCTAGGACCCAGAACTGGAGCCTCGAGGTTCAGAAGCAACTGGCGCAAGATCTCATCCTGAGCGTGGGTTATGTGGGCGTCAAAGGAGATTATCTTCACACCAACATTGCTCAGGTCAATGCCCTCAACCCGAAATACTATAATCTCGGCAGCTCACTTACGGACTCCGTCACTTCTCCCGCTGGCCAGGCGGTGCTGGCCAACTTGGGAGTAACGGTTCCGAGCTGGTTTGTCCCGCTCTATGGCTCCAACGCTTTGGTTGGCCAGTTGCTTCGCCCCTTTCCTCAGTATCTCGCCATTGGCGGCAGCAACAACAATATGTGCTCGTGTCTGGAAAATCTGGGTGTCTCCACCTACAACGCCTTCCAGGCAAAACTCGAACGCCGCTTCCGCAATGGTCTGAACCTCTTGGCCTCGTACACCTACTCAAAGACCCTGACGAATGCGGATAGCGCCATCCCTGTCTTTTCGGGGTTCCAGTCTAACCAGTTCGCGGCTCAGGATCCGTTTAACCCCAAATCTCAGAAAGGGTACAGTTTTCAAGACACGCCCCATGTGCTGGTTCTCAGTTATATCTACGAACTGCCTGCCGGACCCGGGAAAAAGTATCTGAATCACGGGGTTGCCAGCAAAGTTCTGGGAGGCTGGCAAATCGGAGGCGTGCAGAGGTATCAGAGCGGAACTCCGACCGTCTTGGACAATTACAATGTTGCTTCGGCGCCCTTCACGGACGGAGCATTCCGCAACAGCCTCGTTCCCGGGCAACCGATCCTGGCTCCCAACCATGGCTCGTTTAACCCCTTCCTCGGCAATAGCGGCTGCACCGAACAGCCCAACGGGACCTTTACCGCCAACAGTACCAACAACTACTTTAACTGTGCTGCCTTCATGGATCCCAACGCTGGTACTCTGGTCGCCCAGCGCGGGTACGTCTACGGCAACGCTCCCTTAATCCTGGGCAACGTTCGAAGTCAGCGCTACTTCAACGAGGACTTTGCGATCCTGAAACGCACAACCATACATGAAAATCAGTCCATCGTCTTTAAGATTGACATTCCAAACGCTTTCAACCGCCATGTTTTTGGCACGCGTGACGGGTACATCGGAGATAGTACCTTTGGCGTTTCCGGGGGTGGTGGCTATAACGTTGTAAGCCCGGTTCGCCAGATTCAGTTGACGTTGCGCTACCAATTCTGACGTTGGAGACATCGCGGGAATTTCCTCCTGCCGCGGTTGCACGCCGCAACAGGAGGCTTCGCAGGACGGCTACAGGCCGAATCGTTTCCCTCTATGGTGTACCATCAAGGTGTGAACTGGACGCAAGCTGTTCCTCGTGGTTTTCGGCGTGATTCAAGCCCTTATGATCGACTTGTTGGGAGGATGCCTTCGTTCGTATCCCTGATTTTGCTATTGCTCGTCCCTGCCGCTGTTGCGTGCGGCCAAACCACCCAGACAAGCCCAGCGATCACACAACAGTTTCAACTGGCTACTGAAGCCATGCGGGCAGGAAATCTCGATCAGGCCGGTGATGGTTTTGCCGAAATCCTAAAGCATGCGCCAACCTTTGCGGAGGCATTTTTGAACCTTGGCTTAGTTCGTGAAGAACAAGGCCGCCACGCAGAGGCCATTGCCGCTTTCCAGAAGGCCCTGCAACTCAAGCCCAGATTGCGCGGTGCAAGTCTGTTTCTTGGAATTTCCGAATATCGCACGAACCAGTTGGAGGCCTCTGTGGCAGCCCTGCGCAAGGAAACGTCCATCAGCCCAAAGGATCCTAATGGATGGATGTGGTTGGGAATCGTTGCGCTTGAAAAAGGAGATGGAGACGAAGCCGTCCTGGCCCTCGACCAGGCCGCAAAACTTGCTCCTGATAACGTGGATATCCTCTATCATCGCGGCCGCGCACATCTTTTTGTCTCCAACGACAGTTACTCCAGGATGTTCAAAGCCGACCCGAAATCGTGGCGTGTCCGCGAGCTTCTGGCGGAGGCCAACGCCGGAGCGGACCGGCACATGGATGCGATCGCCGAATACGAGGCGGCCATTCAGCTTGCACCCCATGAGCCCCGCCTCCACGAAGAATTGGGAACGGAGTACCGGACTATCGGCAAAATGCAGGAGGCCGAGGAAGCCTTCCGCAAGGAACTTGAAATCGCTCCGGACAACGTTGTTGCGCAATACAAGCTGGGCGTCCTGCTAACGGAGAAGGGGAATGCGTCGCAGGGAAAACAAATGATTGAGGCGGCCCTGAAATTGCGGCCGGGGCTGCGCCATGCGGACTACAATCTTGGCCGTGCGGAAATGTTGCTTGGAAATGATCAGGCGGCCGTCGAGGATTTCGAACGGGCCGTAAAAGCTGATTCCGATCAGGATGTTTTGGAACAGGCTTGGTATCAGTTGGGGACGGTCTTGCGGAGGATGCACCGGACGCAAGAGGCACAGCAGGCATTCGCCATGTTCCAGAAGTTTAAGGATGCCGAGCTGGAAGGATCGCAGAAGAAAATGAAGCAGTTTCAGCAAAAAAAGGATTCAGATACCGTGGCGCCGGAAGGAACTGAGGCGCCGCCTTCGAACCGATAAGTCTCACTGAACGCTTTTTCCACTTACGCTTTCGGCATCGCCACCCATTGTTATGGCGGGAACGCCACTGCGCAACCCGAGTTGCACGAACGTTTTCCCGATCTTGCGATCTGGATGACGGAATGCTCGGGGGGCAGCAGGCAAAGAGGGAATCTCCTCGATGAGCAAGTTCGCCTGATGATTGACGCGACGCGAAACTGGTCGCGCAGCGTAATCCTTTGGAACTCGGCGTTGGACCAGAATCAGGAACCGCATCTGGGGGATTGCAAAAATTGCCGCGGAGTGATCACCGTAAAAGATGCCGATGGTGCGGGTGAGGCGGTTCCAACAGTTGACTTCACGGCGCTTGCCCACGTCAGGGAATTTGTCCGTCCCGGTGCGCGACGCATCGAATCGAATACCTTCGGCCCGGGGAGCCTCGAAGACGTTGCGTTCCGAAACCCCGATGGCTCGCTGGTCTTGCTGGTACTGAACAGCGGTTCAAAGCGTGTGACCTTTAATGTCAGCTGGGAAAAGAAATACGCGGTGTACACGCTGCCCGCAAACGCAGTGGCTACCCTGATCTGGCGGTGCGGGCAGCACCGTTAATTCTTTGGCCGCTTCAGGTTTTGCACTTCGGCCGACTGAATTTCCGAAACTCGATCAAATTCCTGCTTCGCAGCTTCCATATTCTTAATCTGTTTGTAGTACCGCCCAAGCTGGTAGTGGGCGGTCGCATCCCGCGGATTAAGCCGTACAGCTTCCAGCAATTCCATTTGCGCTTCGTCCAGCCGGATCAGATGCAAATAAGCGGTGCCGAGCCGCAGATGGCATTGCGAATTTGTGCTCGCCAGCTCCACGGCCTTTCGGAGGGGTGAAATGGCTTCTTCGGCGCGGTCGAGGGTAACCAGCAGGCTGCCCAGATTCAGGTACGGTTGCTCGGAAGGTGGAGTGTTGTCCTTTTGCCATGCGATCGCGTTGCGGTAAGCTGCAAGCGCATCCTCCGTTTTTCCTCCGGATTCGTATATCAGGCCGAGATTATTTTCGGCCCTGGCGTCCCGCGGCTCAATTCGCAAGACTTGCTCGAAAGCGGCCCGGGCATCCGGAATCCGCGAAGCCGTGTAATATGCGCGGCCAAGATAATACCAGGCCTCTTTGTTTACCGGTTCCATCGCGACTGCCCGTTCCAGCCAACGAATCGCCGCGGGGTTGTCATTCAGAAGCTCGTAATCCAGCGCCACAATTTTCAGGTCGTCACCCGTGGGCGGCGTAATCTTCGCGGCTCTCGTGTAGATCTCCAGCGATTCGGCTGGGCGGTTCACCCGGTTCAGGACGTATCCCAGCAAATAAAAGCCGTTTGCTGATGCGGGATTCCTTTCCAGGTAGCGCCGGAGAGAAATCTCCGCATCAGCAAATTTCTGCAGATGGACGCTGGCCTTAGCGGAATAGAGTAGCGCGTCGGTTTTCCCCGGCTCCACGGATTCCAGGGCTTCAAATAACGAAACGGCCTCCAGATATTGGCCGCTCTGGAAGGCAGCCTTGGCCTTTTCGTAACCGTCCTCGGTTTGCCCGAAGCAGCGCGACACTAAAATAGGCAACAAAATCGCGAGCGCAAGGCCCACCCAAGCCGCTCGCAGGCGAACCAGGTAATTCACGGCGTGCCTGCCGGGGCGTTGCGGCCAGGTACCGGCTCGTCGATCTGCAAAATCTGATCCGCACGAACATCTCTCAGCGTTTGCGTGATTCCGCTGGGCCATCGAATCTCTATCGTCGAAGCTTGCGTTTGCTTGGCGAGTCCGAAGTGCACGCGCTTGTCTCCGGAAGAAAGATAGCTGCCGGCGGTCGTGACCATCGCGTACTGCGGCCCGTCGCCAGTCACTATTTTTATTTGTGCTCCAATTGCGTCGCGATTGCTCTTGTGTCCGACAAGTTTCAGCAGCAACCAGTGATTGCTTGTTTGGATTTCGTTATGGAGCACATACGCCGGGCCATCATTCGTTGTCACCACCGCATCTAATCGTCCATCGTTGTCGAGGTCGCCGATCGCCAGTCCGCGTCCCACCCAGCTCTGCTGAAACACTTCACCGGATTCGCCCGAAACATCCGTGAAGCCCTTGCCACGATCGTTATGTGCAAGCAACAGGTGTTCGCGGTATCGCAGGGTTGGCGCCGTCAATTCGATCGTATCCAGATCGTGCCCTTGCGCAATCATCAAGTCCTTCCAGCCGTCGTTGTCATAATCGAAAAAACGAACGCCCCAGCCGGAATGAAGCAGCGTCATCTTTCCAATGCCAGTCTCCTGGCTCACATAATTGAACGAACCATCGCGGTTATTTTCATATAGAGAGTACCGCTGGTTCGCCAAATCGGTGACTAGCAGGGAAGGCCATCCCGTGTTCCGATAATCGGCAAAGTCCACGCCCATCCCCGCGTAGGTTCTGCCGTCAGCATCGGCGGCGACTGCTGCCGTCAACCCCACTTCCTCAAACGTTCCGTCTCCCTTGTTGTGGTAGAGATATTCGAGCATCGAATCGTTGGCGAAGAATAGATCCAGATGGCCATCCTTGTCGTAGTCCTCGAAAGCCACGCCCAGGCCTTTGGCGGGCTTGGCCAATCCGAGTTTCGCAGCGACTTCCGTGAATGTGCCGTCGCCACTGTTGTGATACACCAATGGAGAAACCGCTTTGAAATTCTCGGGATGACAGTAGGCCCGATACCCTTCCCGGTGTTCACCGCACCAGACATCGGCAAAATCCCAATCCAGATACCTCAATACCACCAGATCTAGATACCCATCGCCATCCAAATCGACCCATGCAGCGCTCGTCGACCAACCCGATCCGCCGACACCGGCCTTTGCGGTGACATCGGTGAAAGTCCCGTTTCGGTTGTTGTGATACAAATGATTTCCGCCGAAACCAGTAACATACAAATCTTCGTAGCCGTCATTGTCATAGTCTCCGACAGCCACGCCCATCCCATAGCCCTCGCCTTGTAATCCGGCCTTCTGAGTTACGTCTTCAAAAGTTCCGTCGGCTTTCTGGTGGTAAAGGCGGTTCCAGAACGTCGAGCCGGACTTTTTCGGAATGGTTCCCAGCGGGGTGGGGTCGTCCAACGGAGCGCCATTCACGAGAAAAATGTCCAGCCGCCCGTCGTTGTCGTAATCGAAGAGCGCGACTCCGGGGCCCATGGTTTCAATCAAATATTTCTTGGAAGTGTGCGATGCTTGATACCTGAAATTCACTCCGCTCTTTTGAGTAATATCTACGAACAAACCCGGAGTTGCGTCTGAAGAGGGAGCGGCCGCGCTTTTCTGAATTTCTTGCGCAGTGATGCGGACGGGCATCGTTGCCACCAGAAAACTTGACCATACCACGCAAGTAACGACTTCGGTCGCGAGACGAACTCTCACTGCCCAACGACCCCCTTGCCCTCAACGACCATATAGATGCGGTCCACAGCGGGAAGTTCGATCGCCTCCTTCGCGCCGCTTGGCCAGAAAATTTCCACCTTCTCGATCTTTGTGGCCGAGGCCAATCCGAAGTGCAATCTTTGATCAGAGCTGGAAGCATAGCTGCCTCCGCTAAAAATATCCGCTCGCTGACGGACTCCCCCAGCCATCAGGAATACTTTGGCTCCGATGGCGTCACGTGGACTCTTTGCGCCGCCCACCAGCTTGAGTGTCACCCAATGGTTGGCGTTTTTCGTCACATTTCGAAGTAGTGTCGGCGTGGTATCCATATTGTTCAGCACCACGTCGATGTGTCCATCGTTGAACAGATCACCGAGCGCCGCTCCCCGAGCGGGGACCACTACTGCCAGGCCGCTTCCGGTGGCGGGAGGAACTTCCTGGAATTTCAGGCCGTCCACATTCCTGAGCAGCAGTGGACGCTGCCTGTAAGTAGTGCCCCAATCAGTCTTATCCACTTCGGGGTAGACATGCCCATTCGCAACAAAAATGTCGAGCAGTCCATCGTTGTCGAAATCGAGAAATCCCGTGCCCCAACCCAGAAAAGGTAGAGTCAAATTACTAATCCCCGCCTGGGACGTCACATCCGCAAAGCCTCCTTCGCCGTCATTCCGGTACAGCGTGTTGTAATCGTCGGAGAAATTCGTGATGTACAGATCAATGTGGCCATTGCGAACGTAATCTCCAACGGCTATTCCCATCGCTGCCTGCTCGCGGCCATCGTCGTTGAGCGCGAATCCCGACAAGTAGCTGACGTCTTCAAAGGTGCCGTCGTGTTTGTTGCGGTACAGATATTTGGGTACAGAATCATTGGCCACTGCCAGGTCTATCCACCCATCGTCATCGATGTCTACAAAAACCGAAGAAAGGCCATAATAGCCACGGCTGTCGTCAACGCCTGCTTTCACACTGACATCGGTAAATGTCCCGTCCTTGTTGTTATGGAACAGGTGATCAGGTTCGCCGGGAAGTCCCCGGGGGCCGCACATGACGGGAACTCCGCGAAATTCGCAGAAGCCTTGTGGGAGTCCTCCATGTCCCGAAATCGGTGGATTGTTGATATCAAATTTCACATAACCAGGAACGAACAAATCCAGATAGCCATCGTGGTCGTAGTCTCCCCAAGTGGCTCCCGTGGACCAGCTTCCCAGGGTGACCCCAGCCTTTTCTGCCACATCCGTGAAAGTTCCATCATGATTATTGTGATACAAGCGGTTCTTGCCGTAATTTGAGACATAGATGTCCGGCCAACCGTCATTGTCGTAATCGCCGACAGCGACTCCGAATCCCCAGCGTTCGTTGGCTACCCCCGCCTTATCTGTCACATCGGTGAATGTGCCGTCATGATTGTTATGGAGGAGCATGGCACGCGGCGCTGGCTCTTTTCCTTTCAATGCCCCGACGGTGGAACCGTTCAGAAGATAGATGTCCAGCCATCCATCATTATCGTAATCCAGCAATGCAACCCCGGATCCCGGTGTCTCCAGGATGGTTGTTTTTGCGGGTTCGCCCGATCGATGGTGAAATTTATCGAGACCGGCCTGGTGGGTCACATCCACAAAATAAACTGGCGCACCATCTACAAATCCGCCAGCGGTGATTGGACGCATCTGGGCGTCCTTCACTGGTGGGCGCCGCGTGCCGGTACGCATCCCGCTTCCCGTATCCGCGTCGGGCTTGACAGGCTCCTGCCCGCTCGCCAAGGTGCAAGAAATCAGAATAAATACCGCCATGAATAGCGCGCGAAAGCTGCGGAAAGTACTCTGTAATATACATTTAGGGTAGAGCGGAAACATGGCCTGAATGATTATCCCTCTTTTCCCGCGAGCTTGAATTGTCTCACGAGTCGCCAGTAAAAGAAGAGAACGTAACCAAGAAACAGTGGGTTTAAGTTGCTCTCCATTCACGCTGTTCGGCAAGGGCTTTAGCGCAGAAGGTCTAACTGTCTGAATAAGCCTGTTGAGTGCAGTGCGTCCTTCAGGCGACAATGCAGTTTAGAGAATTGCGGTCCTCGGGTTTTAGTAGGCTGGATCGGAAAATACAACAACTGAAGAGGCGTTTCATTGCCAGGACCGGAATCAACTCCGTTCGCATTCCCTTGCACTACAAGTTCTTCCTCTCTGACCTGGAAGAGGGATTCCGATTGCTCGATCAAGTCATTGGCTGGGCTGCAAAGTATCACCTTTACGTAATCCTTGATCCGCATTGCGCACCCGGGGGACAGACAGGTGCGAACATTGCTGACAGCTGGGGTTATCCGTAGCTTTACGAGTCGAAAGCAGATCAAGAGTTGACGATAGAGGTATGGAAGAGGATCGCCAGCCATTACAGAAGCAACACCGCCGTGATTGGATACGATCTACTCAACGAGCCAATTCCTCATTTCCCGGAATTGCGGAAGTACAATCCGCAACCTGAGCCACTTTATAGGCGGATTACCGCTGGGATCCGTGCTGCAGACCAGAGCCATATCGTCGTTTTTGGCGGCGCGCAATGGGACTCCAACTTCGACGTATTTGGCGCTCCGTTCGACATGAACCTGGTTTATACCTTTCACAAATACTGGACCGAACCCACGGAAGCAGTAATCCAACCATATCTTGATTTTCGCGATCACTATAAAGTTCCCATCTGGCTGGGAGAGTTTGGTGAAACACAGAGGCGTGGATCCGTGAGTTTGTAAAGGTGTGGAAAAAAACGAGGTTGGTTAGGCCCTTTGACCATACAAGAAAATGGATTCCGGTTCTTCGTTTGTCAGTTGGTCCAAACCGCCGTATTGGAATGAGATAGTGGCCTTTGGGAAGCTACCCGACATCACCGGTGGGACGGAGAAGCGGATCTCGGTTCGTCCGAGTTTGGAACATGCACGGGCAGCTTTTCGGGTTTTGCTGGACAGATTGAACTCAGAGCTTGCGCCATAAACTCAGGCGAGTTGGATGCGCTGGGCTTAAAGGTTCCTGAAATAAAAGAGAAGTGACGCTTTGTATGCCGTTAGATCTGCACAGCGCGAAAGCGCATGAGATCATCCATGGCGAAGTACTCTGCGTTCAAGGATTGGGATCAGACTATCACTTCACGGTACCGGTCGCGGCCCACTCCACGCCGCGCACAAAAGTGGTGGCGAACCCGGGCATTTCCATGGCTTTTACGTCGTGACCGAGAGCTGTATAGAAAGTTCTTCCTTTCCCGTAGTGAACGGTCCAGAGGATGGGTTCGTCCTTGCCAGTTGGGTTCATGTCCAGAGCCGGCATTTTGCCCGGCGCAGGAGAGGTTGCCGCGCCTTGACTGCTCGAGTCCGAGACCTTTCCGATCGAGGGTTCAGGCGTGATGCGAGGGTCGTCATAAGCGGTCGCAAGAACGTGCACGTTCGGAGCCATGTGCATGTTGTGGTAGAGTTCGTCGTCCGCCTCAAACGGTGACTCGACACCCACGGTGATCGGATCCTTGGTGTCCACAATCTTGACCTGAAACTTGTGACGCGGAGCATGTCCCGATGCTGGAGGCTTGTCCGACCACACTCCGCCGATCATCAACTTATATTCCGGCCAGGGTGGTTCCAGGATATCGGTAGGCCTGTGACCATCGCCGAGCACTACCAAACCACTGAAAGCCCAGTTGGCGCCGTGAACGCCAACCAGTCCTTTTCCCGAACGCACAAAATTCTCCAGCGCCTCTTCCCCCACGCGGTCCAAACGAGGCCCGTTGTAGTTGAGGATGACGACGTCGTAAGGCGCCAACGTAGCTGACGTCATTCCGGCGGGTTCTTCATTGACTCTTACGTCGAAGCGTCCGGTTTTCAGGAGCAACGTGCGCAGCAAGGGAGTTGTTGCGCGCCAGTCATGATTGTTCTGCCCGCTCAGGATGAGAGCACGGATCGCACCGGGCTTGAATAGAGAGACTCGCCCGGCAGTGCTGCCCTGGCCACTCGAGACCGCGGCCGGCAGCAGGAAAAGCACGAGGCAAACGGAAACGATCTTCATCAGCTTACTCCGCACTGCACCCCTCGGGAGGCCGGGTCTAGTGCTCAGCAAGGGCGAACGCATAGAGCTTCCCACCCGCCGCTAGCAATAAATATTGCCGGCCATCCAGTTTGTAGGTGATCGGTCCGTTAAACATCCTCTCGTTCAGGTTTACATGCCAAATCGTCCGACCGGTCAACGGATCGAGCGCCAGTGCGTTACCGGATCCATCGCCGCCAAAAACGAGCCGGCCCGCCGTCGTCAAAAGTCCGGACACAGCCTCCGCGCCGGTAGGATGGTCCCAAACGACCCGTCCCGTCTTGTAATCGATCGCCGCGATCGACGAAGGTCCCCGCTGAACGGGCTTGTCGATGCCGCCCCAGGCTTCTGGCTTTGAACTCGTGTCGGTCAGATAATAGACCGCAACCGAGCGGGTGACGCGGACATAAAAATAACCCGTTTCTGGGTCGAGACTCGGCGGGAACCAATTCGTACCGCCCTCTTCCGATGGCATGACCAGCGCCCCTGCGGGTTGCGGATCCTTCTTCGCATCGCGGATCGGCCGGCCTTGCGCATCCAACCCCTTGGCCCAGTTGTTCGGCGCAAACGGGGCGGTAAGAATGTGCTCGCCTGTGGTGCGATCCAGGACAAAGAAATATCCGTTGCGGTTGGCCTGAGCCAGCAACTTCCGTTTGCGCCCATCGAGGTCGGTATCAAAGAGAACCGACGTTTCCGCAGAGTCCCAATCGTGCGTATCGTGAGGCGTGGTTTGATAAAACCACGCCATTTTACCCGAGTCCGGATTGAGTGCAATGATGCAATCCGTCCAAAGATTGTCTCCGAGCCGCCCCTGGCCAGCCATCACGGGCTGTGGATTGGCGGTCCCGAAGTAGTAGAGGTTCAGTTCGGGATCGTACGTTCCCGGTACCCAGGCTGCGCCGCCGCCGTGGCTCCTCGCCTCATCGTTCGGCCAGGTTTCGGCACCGCGCGAGCCAGCATCGGGAGTGGCATACCACCGCCACTGCAACTTCCCGGTTTCCGGGTCGTACGAGTCCAGGTAACCACGGTTGTCTGTGGATTCAATGCTGGGGCTGACCAGAACGTGGTTCCGAATGATGACAGGAGCCACCGTAGAAAAAAAATCCAGCTTTAGGTCGGCGATTTCCGTGCGCCAGCGCTCTTTTCCAGTGGCAGCATCCAGAGACACCAGATAATTGTCCGGCGTGACCAGGAACAGCCATTTGCCGAACATGGCTATCCCGCGGTGCCCGATGTGTGTCCCACCGCGGCTCTTATTCTCCCAATGCCAGATCAACCGGCCCGTACGCGCATCGAGTGCCCAGGCTTTATCGGGAACAGAAGAATAGATAACGCCGTCGACGACAAGTGGGGTCCCCTTGACGGGATCCTTTCCCAAATCCACAGTCCAAACCAACGCTAAATTCGAGACGTTGGCCGCCGTAATCTGAGAGAGTTGGCTGAAGCGACGCCCGGAATAGTCGCCGTTGTAGGTGGGCCAGGAAGCACCCAGGGGATTCAGTAGGTCTCGCGGATCCAGATTTTGGGTGGCCGCGGACTTTGGGAAAAGGAACGCGAGAAGCAGCAGTAACAGGGTCTTCACTTCAAGGTCTCCAGAAAAGTCGTTACGTCGTGCATATCCTTATCGCTGAGTTGCTCGAGCAGCTTCCGGTGACCGTCAAGGGGATCCTGGATTTCTACTTTGGTTTCCGAGTTGAGTGGGAAGCTGCGGTAGTTTCCCTGCGAGTCGTAGAGCGACACGTTGAACTCATCGAGATGCTTCAGCTTGCCGCTATATTTCTGTCCAGTAGAGAGGCTGACACTCACGGTCACGTCCGCCGGACGCCGTGGATCAAGCCATCGTTGCTGCAATTCATCGCCTTGGTATTTTGATGCGATCCCGGCCAGAGCGGGGCTGCCGGCATGGCAAGCGGCGCAATGCGAGTCAAAATAGGCTTTTCCCGCCACCGAATCACCGACTGCGACGCTGGGGACTTTGTAGGTGAAGCGCAAGCGTGCATCTCGATTGCGCTGATGGAGAAAGGCCACAAGATCGGAGATCTGATTGTCCGGCAGATTGAAACCTGGCATTCCTTTGCCGGTCCGGCCCTGGTGGATTACAGGACCGATCAGTTCTCCCTTCTCATCATGGTTCACCAGCACAGAGCGGAGCAGGTCCGGCCCTGAGTTTCCACCAGTGGCCTCCTTGCCATGACAGAACGCGCAGTTGGCGTCGTAGAGGTCCTTGCCCCGTGCTACGGACGCAGGATCCTGATCTGGAGGCAGGTTCGGATAAATACTCCGGAGAGACTCATCGATGGCTCCCGCGTTTGTGGGTTCGGACGCGGTGGCATTCGGTTCCTTCTTTTCCTGCGCAGTTGACCGGGTGGGCCAGAAGATCGAGATCACGAGCAATCCGCACAGAATGACATTTGTTAAGCGCAGTGCCTTTGTTTTCGCAGAGCTGGCGTGCAGGTTTGAATGAACAGGGGGTTTCTTGAACATGGTCAACTCCTCTGCAGAAGATTTCTTAGATACGACAAGCTCTTCTCCGCCTGGGGGGATGTTCCACATTCAACCGACAAGACTCCTTTGTAATTGCCCGCGTGGAGTATGGAAATCATACGTCCCCAATCGATGACGCCATCCCCACACGCACAACCAACGGGTGTGCCGGTGACCTTGCCTTTCTCAGTCTCCGCCTGAGTTAGCGCGATGTCCTTCGCGTGAACGTGGACCAGCTTCGGAAGCACACTTTGCAAACCAGCGTATGGGTCAGCACCACCAAGAAAGGCGTTGCCAGTATCGTAATTCACCCTGAGCATCGGGGAGTCCACCAGGTTGGCAATGCGAAGCAGGCCCTCTGTCGTTCTTGAAATGCTCTGGTGGGGTTCGATCCCAATGAATATCCCGTGCCGTTCCGCCACCTGAAGAATTTTCTTTAGGGTGTATTTCATGACCTCGAAACATTCTCGATCATCAAGCCACTCTGGGCGAATCCCCTCGTCAGTTGCCAGAACGGGTGCACCAATCGCCGCGGCGAAGCGGACCGCCTTTTCAAGGTAGGGCACGCTGATCTCTGGTCGCATGAGAGGACAATGAGAGGAAAGTCCCGAAGGCCGCACCGAATAGCGATCCAGGATGTCTTTCATTTCCAGCGGATCGTTCTCCATCGAGAAGGAATGAAAATATCCGGCTTCGCTGAGCAATTCCCGGCCGTTGTGCACCATGGGCTCCACCCACTTGTAGCCGAGGGCCGTAGCTCGCCGGACTCCTTCCTCAAACGATTTGTCCTCAGAACGGATGAACTCCATGTTCACGCCGATTTCAATCTGCATAGGCCCTCCTTACCAGCCTGAGCTTCTATTCCATGGGAACTAAGAGAGTTTTATATCACTGATTCGTCCCGGCTTTTTTGAACCAACCCTAGAGAGAGTTCTCGGCAGTTTGGAAACCAAGGAAATTGCGGCTAGCCGCGATTCCGTCGGCGAATTCGTTCGGCGACTTCTCCCCAAGAGTCCTGCGAGGGTGCCTTTCGTTGTATTCGCAGGGCCAAGTCTCGACGATCCGGTGGGTTTCTGTCAACGAAGAGAACCAATCCCGGTTCCTCGAACATGCCAGTCCGAGGCACAACCATTCCCAATATCGAGTGCAACCCCACCGAAGTTGTGACGCTCACGAAGGATGGTCACCGGGTGCTGTCTCGGGGCCAAGTCGCTCGCCGCGACCAAGCTACCCATCACGGCCTGAAGAAACCCAGAGAAGTTGCTCATGATGCGGACCTCTATCGCGTCTACAACAAGGTCACCGATGAGATTGAAACGGAGGCGTCGGATGGATTTGTTCTCTTCCTGGATGAGCGGCCCGCTGCTGCCGCGAGAGAAGCTGGTGGACTCCCTTGAAGCACTCATTGCGCCGAAGGCGCGTTGGCGAAAGAAGTGTGTCGAGTCAATGCCGTGGACGATCACCAAAACAATCAGCGTCTCGGAGCCGGTTTAGTGATTCGCTTCAAGGTGATTCTGGCAGGGCAAGGAGAATATCTCACCGCGCTGGGAGTGGCTACGCAGTTGGTGCAGTGAAGTCAGAGAAGTGTGGGTTGGATTGTGGGTTGAGTCGGTTGAGATTTTAGGGACAACACCCGGTAACCTACTGAAATAAATGGTGGGCCTGGGTGGACTTGAACCACCAACCTCGCCCTTATCAGAGTAACGAGCATAGGTTTTACAACAACTTACAAGACTGCGGGGACTGCCAAACTACCCGGAAGTCGCATAAGACATCGCATGTTGTGGGTTGGATTGTGGGTTGAAAAAGTCCACAAATTCTGTGGCAATCCGCATCTTCATTTCCTGGAAATTCGTTGATCCGTAAGGGTCATTCTGAGGCGGCGGTTTGGAAAACCGCCGAAGCATTATCTTAATAAGATAGGGGTCTAAAATTTGGACCACCGGAAGACGGTTTCAGAGCTACGACGGTCTTGGAAATCGTCGCACGTTAGGAGTTGCTTCGCTTCCGTCTAAGACTGTTCCACCAATAGGAGGGCAGTGGCACCCAAGTCGTGCGGAGCGCGCAGCTTCCAGTCCCTCTCTCGCGACGAGCGGCACGAGAGCCAAGGCAGGCAAAATCCGTCGAGATCTTCTAAGGCAGTATCCTTGCCAGTGACCATCTATGACAGGCCTGCCGGGGCCTTCTATCTTTCTCCGACCCCAGCAAATTAACTTGACGCTGACACTGGTGGCCGCGATGACCGGACCGAGAACAGATACCAACTCAACGAGGCGGCCAATCTCAGTATTGGGTTCGGTGCTCCAGCATCGGGAAGCGAAGGCAACCTGAACGATTTGTGGATGTACATGCCTTAGTTAGCTACGCGAAACTCCTGCCATTAGCGTCTGCCGGGGAACTAAGCCGGATTGCGTTTACTTGTTTGGAATGGATAGGAATACTTGAATTAAATCGAAGCGGATCTCGATGGCAAACTAGGGGGTAGTACGTACTTGAGAGAATGCCGAGGCATCGTTGACCTGACGATGCCCTCGGCCTATTACGGCGGCAAAGTCCTGCTAAGTTTCGCTGAGTCGGATTCATTCCCTCCTGATCCTATCTAATCTCAACATGATTGCTTCTAGTGGTGGCCGCCACCGCCGAAACCACCGCCGCCGTGAAATCCTCCTCCGCCGCCATGAAAGCCACCGCCCCCGAAACCGCCGCCATGGAATCCACCGCCGTGAAAGCTACTGCCGTCGTATCCGCCTGCGTGAGCAAAACCTCGCCCCGAATGCCCCGAGAATGTTCCTCCGCCATAACGCGCTCCGTAGCGAACGCCACGGCCATAATTCGCAGGAAGTCTGTAATGGGCCCCCTCGCCCCAGCCTTGGGCCGTTGGATTGAAGTGGTGGTAGAAGCGGCCGCCGTTGTAGAAGGGCGCGTAATAGGCGCACCACGGTGAATAAAATCCCCAGCCGAATGGACTATAAAAAATGCCGTCCCCAGGAAGAAATGTGTACGCATCAAACCACGGATCCCAATACCATCCGTCTCCGTACCAGCCGGATCCTCCAAATGAGTACGTGCGGGCGGAATCCGCATTCGCTTCGGCAAGATACGAGGAGCGAAGGCTCGTCCAGCGATACAGGTCCTCGGATTCCAGTTCTTTCTTGTCGAATTTCACCGTTCTGTAAGGTTCGCTCGACGCCAGGTCTACCATGTGGCCGCCCTTGACCTTGATCCGCTTCCCGGTCCCTTCCAACATTGCCTCGCCATCCAGGACTCGCACCGCGCGCAGTCCCGCGTTAAAGTCGTAAAGCCCGGTTTTCATCAATTCCGTCGTTTTTCCGTCCACCAGAATTCGTAAGTCATTTTCCGGGTGGATTTCCGCAACCTCCACAAGGGCTTCTCCCTGGTCAACTGACATCCGGGTGTCTGTCAGACCGGAAGAGATCATCGTAGCCGAACTCTGCTCACCCAATCGGACGAATACGCCCGGCGTCAGCAGCATTTCCACCTTCCCGGTTGCTGTCGACAGCGTTTGGCCGGGATCCACTTCGACTTTTCCCACAGAAGAGCCGTCCAATGTTTGCGTGCCCAGATAAACCTGCCCTTCCACGTAATTTAATGTTCCGGGCCGTCCGGGTTGCTGATTATCCGCTCGAAGTGGGGATGCAAAGATTGCAAAGCCAGAAATTGCGATTATTGGAACTATGAGTGAGGTTTTCATTGCGCGCTCCTACCAGGACTGCGCGGCTTACTCCTGGAAGACACTTCCTACTAAGAGGCAATTAGCATGCCGATCCCATTGGCAGTCATCTTCCTGCTTAATTGCTTCCGTTTGTTCTATTTTGGCGAGACCCCGGACAAAAGTGAGAAATTCTGGCGGGCTTCTGTGCATAGTTCGCGCCCAGTGTGTGAAGAAAGCGAACAGGGAATCGCGGTGCTATCTTCCAAAGCGGAAGATCACCCCGGCGTTTACCTGGCCTTGTTCCACCTTATTGGCGGACGTTGACGGCGCGCATCCAAATTCGGGATCGCAAAACACATCTTGGCTGGATGTGCTATGCGTTGGTGACCACCTCAACTCCGCTCGCAATCCCCAGTGGCGATTGAAAAAATATTTCACGCCTCCGCCCAGGTTATAGGCGAACCGGTTGCTGAACCCCAGCGGCGACTGCCCATTCACCGGCTGCACGCCATAATGAGAAAAGCCTAGTCCGGCCACGACAAACGGCCTTAGTTTCCTCTCTGGCGAAAGGAAGCTGTACAGCACGTCGAACTGATACATGTCGAAATGCATGTTGGACACAAACGTATAGGACCCGTCAGTCGGGTTGTGCGCGCTCAATGAGGTGGGCTGGCGATTCCACATGAATTCGCCTTCAAAGTTCTGCCAGAATGTGACTCCGCCCATGACGCCGTAATTTATGCTGCTCTTCACTTTCAGAAAGTCGACATTCGGGTTCCCCTGCTGGCTGAGGTCAATATTTCCCCCAAACCTGCTGCCCACAAACGGAGTGATTTCATATTCTCTCTGCGCTTTAATGGCAGTTGCCGAGCAAAGCAACAAAAGGCCGAACGAAAGCGTCTTCCACCAGGACATTTCGCCTCCAGATGAAATCAGATTTGATCGGGTCGTAAGCGGCGCGTTCTGCCCCTGAATGCTGTTTTTCGCTCGCTCCACAGACCTTGACGCGTTAAGTTCAAGCAACCTCGTTGCCACGGTTGTTGCCGTAACAGGTCAAATAAATCCTTACAGTTCAAGGGCAAGACCCACGTCATAAACCAACAGCGAAAAATCTAGGCGTGAGTGTGCTGAAGGAGAACGGCGTGTGTGAAAAAAGCGAACACCAATTGATCGGCCAGCCACAAGAGGTCTTATTGGCGCGGCGATTCATTGCCCTTGGTGTTCTCGGATTTAACGGATCTTCTGCATGTCGAACTCGGTCTCCGAGTGCTGGCCATCCGGGGTGTCGACCACGATGGTCAGCGTGGAAGAGTCGAATTTATCAGGCTTAAATTCGAGGTCGACATACTCTCCGATGCTTGGCAAGCTGGTGTAGGCGTCCGTGGGCGGAAAATATGCCGAGCGCTTCGTTGCATCGGAAATAATTTCTTTATTGTTCTGAAGGATTGTAATCTTGACGGCGTCCGGCGGAGCGTTCGGCATATAGCAAATTTCGAAGTGCATCCGAAACGCCAACGATTTATCCCGGAAGTCTTTTTCCGCATCCTGGGCGCTGTAGGCAAGTGTTCGGCTGGCGTAGTCCGCAATCTGATAAAAAGGAGTCTCGAGTCTGATAAAGGAGACAAACTGCTCCACTTTTAACCCCGGAAAGCTCCGTGCGTATTGCTTCAAAAAGTCTCCGCTCTGATTTCCTTGGCGAATTCCCAGAAAGTACGCATCGCGAATCGAAGTTTCAGACAACGGGAAATCATAAGCGCATAGCGCCGCGGAACTGCTCTGGAGAAAAACGAGCGCGAGGAGTCCACGAACTAGCGCCTTTACCCAATTCTTCAGTCCTTGGGCACAAATACCGGCTGGAATCTCGGCCTTCATTCTAATCGTCCGTCGCGGAGGAGGCTGAGGAACGGTTGGGGTGGCCGCCCGTGAAAAAATGATGACGCGCCATGCTCAAGACAAGAAGGTAAACCAACAGCGCGAAGACTAGCGCAAACAGAAAGCTTCCAACTCCGAAGGATGGCTGCTTTTTCCCCGAGGAATCCGTCGCCGTCGAATGAGCCGTCATCAGAGCTCCTTTTCTCAGGTCAATTGCTCGCTGTAGAATCACCCTCTCTCGGATTCATCAATTCCAGGTTAGCGTTCACGACTGAACATGGTCCACCGTTGCGAATTCGCGGCCCCGGTTTTTCTAAAGGACCTTCGCTCCGAATTTCTCTCCCCGAAGCACTTCCACGTCGTCCAGAAACGCAATCATCGCGTAATTTTCAAAATAGTGGTCCGCGACGTGCTGAAAAATCCGCTCGGCCACTTCCGGCGTCGCGATGACCTCGATCTTTGCGTTTGAGGGTTCCGCATGCCTCGGCCGAACTCCCCTTGCTCCTTTTCCACGGACCAGGCACTCGGTGTATCCCGTGGCGCCCATCTCTTGAACTTCTTTCAGTATCCGGTACCTCACGTTCTCATCCCCAATGATGGTAATCCGCTTCATACGGACTGTCTTCATCACGGAACTCTCCCTTTACTCATCGATTTTGTGTTCCTCCATCTTGTTGTACAGCAACCGGCGATTGATCTGCAGCCGGTCGGATGCTTCCGACTTATTGCCTTCGGAATCCCTGAGCGCCTTCTGGATCAGCCGTTTTTCCAGCTCCGCGATGGATTTGTGAAAGGGAAGTGCCAGCAAATCCAATTCCAATTGGTGCGAATCTCCGTTCCCATTCGAGCTAGGTTTCGCCGGAAAGTGTTCGGGCATCACTACCCGTCCGCGCGCCATGAGCACTGCGCGTTCCACCATGTTTTCCAGTTCTCGGACATTGCCGGGATAAAAATAGTTTTGTAGCATCAGGACGGCTTCATCGGAAAAGCCCACTACCCCGAATCCATTTTTCTCACTGTACTGACGCAGAAAGTGTTCTGCCAGCGGCACGATGTCTGAGCGCCGCTCTCGCAAGGCGGGAATCTGGATCCGCACGACGTTCAGCCGGTAGTACAAATCCTCCCGAAAAACCTTCTCGCGCACTGAGGCTTCGAGGTCTCGATTCGTCGCCGCGAGTACCCTGAAATTACCCGCAATCGTCTCCGTCCCGCCCACTCGTTCAAACGACCGTTCTTGCAATACACGCAACAACTTGGCTTGCAAACTCGGTGAAATCTCTGCTATCTCATCTAGAAAAATCGTGCCGCCCTCGGCCATCTCAAAACGGCCAACTTTGCGCCCAACCGCCCCGGTAAACGCCCCCCGTTCGTGCCCGAACAATTCCGTCTCCAGGAGATTTTCCGGCAGCGCTGCGCAGTTGACCACCACAAACGGCTTGTTCTTGCGCTGGCTGTAATTGTGAATTGCTTCCGCGACCAGCTCTTTTCCAGTCCCGGATTCCCCGCAAATCAGCACAGTCGAATCCGTCTCCGCTACCTTGCCGATCATGATGAATACATCCAGCATCGGTCCGCTCGCCCCGACTAGCCGTCCCGCTCCAGTAACGTAGCCTTGACCGCTTTGCGAGTGCAACCGGATCACTTCGCGATTCAAAGCCGAATGATCCAGCGCCCTTTCCGCGGTAACCACAATCTCATCCAGGTCGAACGGCTTGGTCACGAAATCGTAAGCCCCCAGCCGGACTGCTTCGATGGCGCTGTGGCTCGAGCCGTAAGCCGTAATCACGATCACCGGCACGGATGCCAGTTGAGGGTGGCTGTGCAGGCGCTGCAGAAACTCCTCGCCTCCCATCTTCGGCATCTTCCAGTCACTAAAAATCAGATCAGGTCGCGCCTCGCGCAATAGCTCGACGGCAGTTGTTCCGTCATCGGCCTCCAGAATCGCGTAGCCGCGCGCCCGCAGAATCTCCGCCAGTGTTTTGCGCAGATTTGCTTCGTCGTCAACGATTAGAATCGTGTTTGCCATTTCTATAATTCAACCGCGTCTGGTCTTCCTTCACGTGAGAGAGTTCGGAATCGTAATCCTGACGTTTGTGCCCCGGCCCTCCGCGCTGTCAATCCGGATATCCCCACCATGCGCGCGAATGAGTTCATGCGATATGGATAATCCCAGCCCGGTTCCCGAGGGCTTCGTCGTGAAAAACGGATCAAATACGTGTCCGGCTACGCTTTCATCCATCCCCTTGCCCGTGTCTTGAAACTCCACACTGACTCTGGTACCAGATTCGTCCTTCTTTGCATCAGCCGCCAACGTCACCGAAAGCGTTCCACCACCGTCCGCCATGGCCTCCAGGGCGTTCTGGATAATGTTATCGAACACCTGGGCCATGCGGTCTTTGTCGACCACTGCCAGAAAACTCTTGCTCGGAAGATTGGTCATCAACTGCACTTGCCTGTGCAGCGCCACCTCTTCGAACGACCGTATGCGTTCCTGCACCAGGCCCTTCAAATCCACAGGTTCTAACTGCAGATTGATGGGTCTTGCAAAACTCAGCAGCCGGTTAACAATGCCATTCAGCCGCTCAATCTCCTCCAATGCTACGAAACACGATTCCTTCACCTTCGGATCGCCTGCGTCCCGCCTGCACATTTGCACTCGCAATCGAATCGTGGCCAGTGGATTTCGCACTTCATGCGCCACCCCGGCCACCAGTCGTCCGAGGCTGGCCAGCCGCTCCGCGTGCCGGAGTTGCGACTCAATTGTCTTCTCATGCTCCATCTTCTCTCTCAGTGTCTTCCCCAGTCGGTTGATCGCCTGGACAATATGTTGAATCTCCTCCGGCTCATTTCTAGTGTCGATTCGCGACGCCAGGTTGCTTTCCAGCGCCTGCAGTCCGTTCTCAATCTTACGCACCCCTCCCTGAAGGTTTCGGATCACCAGCAGAGTCAACAGCACGCTCGCAAGGGCAGCGAAAGCCAGACCCACGGTAGTCAAATAAGCCCGAAATCGGTTGGCTCCTGGAAGGTCGGTGATGCGTTTGACAGCCCAAGCGCTTCCAACTGTGGAATATCCTTCTCGGATCGGAATGGCGCTGATTAGAAATAGCCCCGTTGGATTGGCGATAACCTGCTCGGAACTTTGCCGGCTGGTCGCGGCGCCGCGGGCGATCTCC
>Ga0207031_10090_pt1 | contig 25121 bp, 22 predicted proteins | sample Alteio_BWMinCont_37_FD_153278 | JGI IMG/M metagenome (GOLD analysis project Ga0207031, IMG submission 153278) | Enriched cells from forest soil in Barre Woods Harvard Forest LTER site, Petersham, Massachusetts, United States -... | ecosystem: Environmental > Terrestrial > Soil > Temperate forest >... | reverse complement strand
GGTGCCGGAAACCGCCGAAGAGCCGCCCAAGGCGTTGTTCACTTTGGCAATCGTGAGGGGGGTTCCGACCACGCCGGTCACAGCCGGAGGAGTGGTGGGTGTGGTGGCAGGAGCTCCGCCCGGAGGAATATTGACCAATTGCGAGCCGCGGTCCACGTCATTGATCACGCTGACCACGTAGTTGCTCAAAGCATTGTTGGCAGTGACGTTGGGAAAGGGTTCCACAGTTCCATCAACCAGATTGGTGACCGTCAGGTTGAAGGCCAGGGGGTCGTTAGTGACAACCGCAGAGGTAGTTCCCGGCGTTCCCGTGTACGCTGTTGTCAGGACCAGAGTGGCGTCATTCGTGATGGATTGGATCTGGTAGGGGGTCTGGCTGGAATCCGAGGCAAATACGAGCCATTGATTGACCTCCAGGGTGCTGGAGAAGAACGTCCCTGTTCCGTCGACCGTGGCAGAGGCGCTGACCGTTACGGTGCCCGCCACAGGTTGATAGAGGCCGTTATAATCCACGTCGATTAGAAGTTCGCCATTTGCCCATGCGCCGCTGCTTAGGGCGGCAAAGGTGAATCCGGCAAAGACCACCTGGGCATCCTTGGCGCCTGCCCGGGGTACGCGGACGACGTATGCCTGATTGCCGCCATTGGCGAAGAATTGCTGAACCGCGTAGCTGAGTTCGCTGTTGGAAGCCAGACCGCCGAAGAGCCGTTCATAGTCGGCAAAGCTGAAGATTTGCTCCGCGCGATTATCAATGCCGCGCGCGGTGTATCCAACAAAGGCTCCAATCGAGGTCGCGACGCCGGTTATGGGGTGGACGGCACTCGGGAGCTCTTGAATGTACACGCCGGGATAAGTGGGATTCACCGCCATGGGTCATCTCCTTTTCTCAATTGCTGATCAACGTATTCCGCCAGCCCAGAGAAATTTGGTCTCTTCAACTCAAGACCGGAGCTAACGCTCGGTGCCGGGCGCTGCCTCCGGGGAAACTGGAGAAATTTTCTCGACGGGAATTATCCACCTCTGTCCGCCATCGAGTTCGACAACGGCGTAGGCCCGGGGGTTGGAGCCGGAATCGGAAAAGCCCACGATCCTGCCTTCCGCTTCCGAGTCGACTGGCGAGTCGCCGGCCTGCTCCTCGGATCTTCCGAGGAACACATCGGAAATGCGAAAGTGCACCCTCGCTCCCTTATCCGTCGGAAAACTCCTTCCTCCGGAATTCTTTTCGGTTAACGCCCTGCGTGCTGGAAGTTGTGATGGAAGCAATCCATAGGCCGATTACAGCACTTGCAGAGGACTGATATTTCAACAGACGATGTTGGTGGGGAGAAGCGCAGAATCAAAAGTAGTTAGAAGGATTTGGAAATTGCGTTTGCAACGACCGCATGGAATCTGGCGCGGGGAGTCAACAATCCCGAGCCTGCAAGAAGTTGCAGCGGCAGGTTACAGAAGAATTAACGGAAAACTGGGGCGCCCATCAAGATGGGGTTTAAGTTGCCGCAATGGACGATTTGCGCGATGCACAAAGCGGACTGCCACTGCGTGCAGATCACCTGCAAGCTCTGGCAGTGAGCGAATCCGAATCGACGCGCTGGTTTTCGGAAATGTTACAACGAACCGGCGCGTTTGCTTGCGTAGTTAAGATTTAAGGTGTGTTGCCGGGCGGATTATGAGTCGTGGTGCTGTCGAAGTTCATGCGTTCGGATCTTGTGATACAGGGTGCGTTCACTGGTGCGCAGCATTTGCGCCACTTCCTTGCGCGTGCGGCCGCCGACGTTCAGTGCCGCTTGCAGCACACGGCGCTCCAATTGGTGGATGGCCTGCGCATAGGGAATGCCCTGGCCGGAAATTGCCCCCCATATCCTGTCCGCCGCCTCGCCCAGCAGGTCCGGGCGGTCTTCCGCTCCCAGCTCGGCCGGCCGGTGATGCCAGTCCGCCAGGCCCAGCGAAGTGCCTTCCGATTTTGAAAAGAGCATGCGGCGCACGTCATTTTCAAGCTCGCGCGCGTTTCCTGGAAAGGTCAGTGATTGCAGGAAGCTGATCAGCGCCGGCTCAACGCAATCGATGGGACGGTAGATGTCGCTGTGGCGTTGTGCAAAGGCCAGCGCAAGGCTCGCAAGGTCCTGCATGCGGTTGCGCAGCGGAGGCAGAAAAAGGCTCACCACATTCAATCGATGGTAAAGGTCGGCACGGAAAAGATGGTGCTGCACGAGGGGCTTCAGCGGCTGGTTGGACGCGGCGATGATGCGAACATTCACCTGTGTTTCCAGATCTGCACCGATGGTGCGGACCGCGCCGCGTTGCAGGACATCTAGCAGCTTCACCTGGAGTTGCAAGGGAAGATCGTTGATGTCATCCAGGAATAAGGTCCCTCCCTGGGCGGCTTGGAACAACCCTTTGCGGGGGGCAATCGCTCCCGTGAATGCGCCTTTGAGGTGGCCAAATAGCTCGCTTTCGGCAAGCGACTCACTCAATGTCCCGCAATGCATAGTTATAAAACGAAAGTCCCGGCGCTTTTGATCAAGGCAATGAATCGAGTAGGCCAGAATCTGCTTGCCGGTACCCGTTTCACCTTCCAACAGAACCGTAATATCACTGACGGAGGCCGCCTTATACGCTTGGCGGAGGAGGGGAACCAAAGCATCCGACCCGGTCACGAACCCAAAATCGTGAAAGGCGCCCCGCAGCGCCTCGTTGGTAATAATCGGGTTAATTTGATCCATGGGCTTGCCTCCCGCATGGAAATTACGAACCCTGGTGTTCCGTCTTATCTAGATGTTCATATAACAGTTACCGTCGACCTGGTAAGCAGAGGCTGAAGACACCGGCTCCTGCGTACACATTTACAGCGTGACAATTTTGAGGGGCTTTTTGGCAAGTCTACTACAGATCGGACAATTTTGCGCTAAATATTGGTGGTGGCTGGTCCCGCTGCTTCTGTCGATTTTGAAAGTCAATTTAGGGCAGGGTTGATCGGACCCGTTTTCTTGCATCAGAGGTGAGACAGAAGACTAAAACCTAAAAAGTCCCATAACTGCTCGCGAGACTTAGATTTGCCATGTTTTATGAGAAATATGTTGACAGATGGTGCGGAAGGGGGGATTCGGCATCCTCGGCCGACCGTTGACAGATGAAGCGTTTGCACCATCTGCCTTACGGGTGCGCAGGCCACGGAAGCCGACAACTCCACTCCCGCCCGAGGGGCGGAAAGAATGATGTACAATGCCCGATTTCCGAATCTGACCCATCAGTTTCTTTTCTCGCGAAGAAGACGAGATTCCTCGGCGATAATTTTATAACACTCGCAGGAAGCTTCTTCCAATCCTTGCCGATCCAAGATTTTGACTTTGCCCCGGACGTAAGAAATCAGTCCTGCTTTACGAAGAATTCCCGCGGCAATAGTGACTTCCGACCGGTCCGAGCCTAGCATATAAGAAAGGAATTCATGAGTCTCATGAAATTCGTCGCTCCTCACGTCGTCGTGAGTCATCAGCAGCCAACGGGCCAGCCGCTGTTCCAGCCGATGGAGCCGGTTGCAGCCCGCCGTTTGGGATATTTGAGCAAGAAGGAAGAGTAAGTAGCGGTTCAATTGGTCGCGTAGGGGAGCGCTCCGGTTCAATTCGGCCCGGAATACCGCCACCTTAATCCGTAAGCAATTGCCAGGAGCTTGGACAACGGCCTCATGCCAGTTTTTCTTGGATCCCATCGCCGCCCAGACTCCCGCCAGCCCTTCCGATCCAATCAGCGCCACTTCGACGCCTCTGCCTTCCTGGAAAGTACTGACAATAGAGATAATTGCGCCTTGAGGGAAATACAGATACTCGAGCGAATCGCCGGTTCTAAACAGGACATCCCCTAACTTTCCAGAAATTAAATGCAAATGGGGCCGCAGCCTTCTTAGTTCGTCGCAAGGCAATCCTTTAAGAAACCAATTCTTGTGGGGATCGAGCTTAGAGGGCAGGGGCATCAGCATCTCCTGGCATCAGTCTGATTCATTGCAGACAGCAAGGGGGATGACACACCCGTCTTACGCCAATTGTCGATTTGATTAGCTCAATCTGATTGTGAGCCGGACCACACATGATTTCAAGTGAAATCGCATCGCGCTGTAGATTTTCAGGTGCTGGAGCAGCGCAACGCTCTTGAAAAGCCTTTGTGGGAAACCCACAGACAAAAAGTCTCCCTCCGGTTATTAATTGACTTGTATGGAGGGTGCGTCGGCACTCAGACCTTTATGAGGAATCGTTGAGCCGTTAGAAGCAGAAGGGAGACGATATGCCGTCGGAAATGAAAACACTGTTGCTGAACCCGCCGAGCTTCGAGCGATTTGACGGAGGCGCCGGTTCCCGCTGGCCTGCCACGAGAGAGATCGAATCGTATTGGTACCCGGTATGGTTGGCGTACCCAGCCGGCATGCTGGAAGGAAGCCGTTTGCTGGACGCTCCCCCGCACCGGATTTCGCCGCAGGAAACCGTTCGAATCGCTCGTGATTACGAATTCGTGGTGTTGTTCACTTCCACGGTGGGCTTTCAGAACGACGTTCGATTGGCGCGCATGATGAAGGAGGCCAAGCCGGGGTTGAAGATCGCCTTCGTTGGCCCTCCCGTGCAGGTGCAACCGGTCGAAAGCCTGAAGGCCAGCGAAGATATCGATTTCATTGTGCGCGGCGAGTTCGACTATGCGGTGACGGAGTTCGCGCAGGGCAAGGCGATTGGCGAAATTGCAGGAGTCTCATACCTAAAGGACGGGCAGGCGGTGCACAACGCGCAGCGGCCGGCGCTGCAAACGGAGGAACTCGACCAGCTGCCGTTTGCGACTTCCGTTTACAAGCGCGATTTGGTGATCGAGAATTACAATGTCCCATTCCTGCTCCATCCTTTTGTGGCGTTCTATACCTCGCGGGGCTGTCCGGCGCTGTGTACGTTCTGCCTCTGGCCGCAGACGCTCTCCGGCCACGCTTGGCGAGTCCGTTCCGCGGAGAACGTCGCGCAGGAAGTGCGCCAGGCTTTGAAAGCCTTCCCCCAGGCGAAGGAGTTCTTCTTCGACGACGACACGTTTAACATTCGCAAGGACCGTGTACTGGAGCTCTGCAAGAAATTCAAGCCGCTGGGATTCCGATGGTCATGCACCGCACGTGTGCACAGCGATTATGAGACATTGAAGGCGATGGCCGAATCGGGCGCGCGGTTGTTCATTGCAGGTTTTGAGTCCGGCGACCCGCAGATTCTCAAGAACATCAAAAAAGGCGCGACCGTCGAAATGGGCCGCGAGTTCGCCAAGAACTGCCGCAAACTCGGAATCGCGATTCACGCCGACTTTATTATCGGCTTGCCTGGGGAAACTCCCAAGACCATTCAAAAAACCATGGATTTTGCCCGGGAGATTGATGCCGCAACCATCCAGGTGTCCATTGCCCATGCCTATCCAGGCACCGAATTGTTCGACCAGCTTGCGAAGAGCGGCTTCGCGGCTGACCGTCCCATGTCCGATGCAATGGGTCACCAGCTTCCGCACTTTGAGTATCCCGGTCTCACTCGGCAGGAAATGATGGCCGCGGTGAATCGCTTTTATGATTCCTACTATTTCCGTCCGCGGGTCATCTGGCGAATCGTCCGCAAGTCGTTGTGGGATGCGCACGAGCGCAGGCGCCTCTACCACGAGGCCGTTGAATATCTTCGCCTGCGCTCTGAACGCTGGAGGTACGCGCGAAAGAATTCCCCAACCAATCCCATGGCGTCGTTTCCAACCACCAAGACCGCCACGGGCGAGTCTGCCCAACCCTGATGCACCCGCACGAAGCCGGCATGGAATTCGGCGGAAGTTGCGAGTGTGGGTTGACCCAATGAGATCGCCGCGATGAAACGGTTAATTGTCAACGCCGATGATTTTGGGCTCACGAGGCTCGTGAATCAAGGAATCCTCGATGCGCATCAAAACGGCATCGTGACAAGCACGAGCCTCATGGCAGGTGGCGAAGCTTTTGACGACGCGATCGCGATGACCCGCTGGGCCGTGCGTCTGAGCGTGGGCGTGCACTTGGTTCTTTGCCAAGGGGCCCCAATTTCACCTCCGTCGGAAATATCCACATTGGTAGGGGAGGGCGGCAAAACATTGTGGACATTCAACGAATTCCTAAGAAAGCTCGCGACTGGGCACATTGACTTGCGCCAAGTCGAGCTTGAGCTGCGGAGACAAATTGTCCGGGTCATCGATGCCGGGATCACTCCCTCGCACCTCGACGGCCATAAGCACGTCCACGTCTTGCCCGGAATTGCGGATGTCGTTGTTCGCCTGGCTCATGAGTTCCGAATTCCCCGCGTCCGCTGCCCGCAAGAAAGAATGCCACATCACATTCTCTGGAAAGGCCTTACAAGCTTCCGAGCCGGTATTTTCAAACAGTACCTTGCGGGTCGCCCGATCAGTTGGCTCGCCGGTCGTCTCCGGGTGAAGCTCGTGCGGGCCGGGATCGATTCCCCGTCACACTTTTTCGGCCTCACCCAGACTGGTTTTCTCGATGCGGATTCACTCGATCGAATCCTCCGCACCTTACCCGAGCGCTCGAGCGAACTGATGTGTCATCCCGGCTACCCTGAAGCATCGCTGGTGAAGACCGGAACGCGGCTGATTGCCCAGCGCGAAGTCGAATGCCGCGCCCTCATCTCACGCCGAATCAAAGACCGGGTGAGAGGCGAGGGCATTGAACTGATCAGCTATCGAGACCTCGGCGGCGCCGCCCACAGCAGGGAAAGTACAGTTCCAGACCCGATCGTGAAGTCAGCACCCGGCTGCGCCAGGCCAGTCTAACTTGAGGTTCGGCCTTATGAATTCACCGCAAAACCTCCGGCTATCGATTGTCGTCCCGCTGTATAACGAAGAAGCCAATGCGGTACCGCTCTACATGCGGCTGACGCAGGTCTTGACCGGGCTCGAGCAACTGTACGAGATCATCTTCGTTGACGACGGCAGCAAGGACAAAACGCCGCAAGTGCTTGACCAGATCTACGAAAACGATTCCGCCGTCCGCATCGTGAGCCTGCGCCGGAACTTTGGCCAAACGGCCGCGTTGAAGGCCGGTTTTGACGCCGCTGGCGGCGAAATTGTCATTTCGATGGACGGCGACTTGCAGCACGATCCCGAGGAAATCCCGGCCTTTCTTGCCAAATTCGCAGAGGGCTACGACATTGTGAGCGGCTGGCGGGCGCAGCGCCGGGACGGCTGGCTGAGTCGCCAACTGCCCAGCCACATGGCCAACTGGATGATGGCAAAGCTTTCCGGTGTCCCGCTGCACGATTTTGGGACAACGTTCAAGGCCTATCGCAGGGAGATCATTCAAAACATACCGCTATACGGCGACCTCCACCGCTTTATTCCGGCCCTGGCCACATGGTCGGGGGCGAGAATCGCCGAAATCCCGATCAGCAATCCGCCGCGTCGGTCCGGTAAGTCAAATTATGGCATTTTGAGGACGCTGCACGTGGCCCTTGATCTCCTGAGCACCAAGTTCCTGCTCGATTACTCCACCCGGCCGCTGCACTTTTTCGGTTTCTTCGGACTGATGGCCACGGGGACGGGCACGCTGATCGGGACGGTGCTCGCATTCAAGAAGCTGGTCCTGCATCGGGAGATCATGATGGAGAACGGACCGCTGTTATTCGCGATGACGGTGCTGATTCTCGCCGGCATTCAACTGCTGTCCCTGGGGCTGGCGTCCGAGATTTTGTCACGAACCTATTACGAATCGCAGCGAAAGCCCATTTATGCGATCCGGGCCATCAAGACGCATGACGAGTCTCCCTCAACGCCGAAGGCCATGGCCACTGACTCGTGACCCATAGTCCTTGTCCGAGCGCCTGAGTATAAGAGGGCGCCGTAGTTTCGATTCGTGCTCGGCGGCATCGCAGCAGCCTTTGTGGTGGGTGGGAACGGAAGGAGGTTAACGTGATGCAGAGGTTTCTGGTAACAGGCAGCGCGGGGTTCATCGGATTTCATGTTGCCAGCCGTCTTCTTCAAGAGGGTGGAAGTGTACTCGGCCTCGACAACCTCAACGACTACTACGACCCCGGCCTGAAGCGGGCCCGTCTCGCCCAGTTGGGTGAAAACCGCAGGTTTCGCTTTCTGCGAGCCGACATCGCCGACCGCGCGCGCATGGAACGCCTTTTCACCGAAGAAACCTTTGATTGCGTCATCCACCTGGCCGCGCAGGCCGGCGTGCGCTATTCGCTTACCCATCCGAACACCTGCATCCAGTCTAACGTTGTCGGCTTTATGCACATTCTTGAGGGCTGCCGAGTGCGGGCCATCAAACACCTGATCTTTGCTTCTTCCAGCTCGGTTTATGGCGTGAACCAGTCGCTGCCGTTTTCCCCCCATCACAACGTCGACCATCCCTTGAGCCTGTATGCCGCGACCAAGAAAGCCGACGAGTTAATGGCGCACGTTTATGCTCATCAATTCGGCATCCCGGTGACCGGGCTACGGTTTTTCAGCGTGTACGGCCCCTGGGGCAGGCCTGACATGGTGCTGTTTATTTTCACCCGTGCCATCCTCAAAAAGCAGCCCATTGATGTCTATAACTTTGGCAAGGTGCGCCGCGATTTCACTTACATCGACGATATCGTGGAAAGCATCGTCCGGCTGGTGGACAGGGCGCCCGCCCCGAATCCGGCGTGGAATGCCAACGATCCGGATCCGGCCACCAGTCTGGCGCCTTATAGGATTTACAACGTCGGCGCGCAAAGCCCGGTTGAGATCGGGGAGCTGATCACGGTTTTGGAGGAGAAGCTGGGTGCGAAAGCCGAATGTCGCCTCCGTCCCTTACCGCCCGGCGACGTTCAAGCCACGTTTGCCGACGTCGAGGACCTGGAGCGGGAGATCAACTTTAGAGCACAAACTCCGCTGAAGGCGGGAGTGGGGCGTTTTGTAGATTGGTACCTCGAATATTACCGCCCGAACGTCGCGGAGGCTGAAGAAGGAGACTTCAAGTCGCACATTCCCGAAGACGCCGCGCTGGTTCCTGCGCCCGGCACGGAGCGGAGCCCTGACTAACCCTATGCTTTCTAACGCCTTGCGCACAAGAACCAACCTTTTCATTGCCTTTATCGTGATCTTGAACCCGCTGGGAAACACCTTTTTGCGGGCGGGGATGAGTCGCGCCGGCGCCCCCTCCAGTTGGACGTCCCAGGGTCTGGCGCTTTTCTTCGGAAAGGCTTTCCAATCGGGCACCATCTGGCTCGGCATGATCCTTTTGATGTTGTTCCTGATCTGCTACATGCTGGTGCTTTCCTGGGCGGACTACAGCTACGTTCTCCCGGCCTCGGCCGGCAGTTACGTGGTGGTAGGACTGCTGGGGTCGTTGGTGTTGGGCGAACACGTTCCTCTGGGCCGATGGCTGGGGATTGGGCTGATCTGCGCGGGCGCTGCCCTGGTGGGACGAACCTCTCCCGCCACCGGAATGGAGGGTTGACCGTGCGCACTGCGCTACTGGTGGCGGTAGTGGTTCTGGCAGGTACGGGTGGCGACGTTCTGATGACGATGGCCATGAAGAAGGTGGCGCGTGATGAACCGTGGACCTGGCGTGGGGGGCCGTTTCGCATCCTGCGGGCTCTTGCCCAACCCCTGCTTTGGGCTGCCGTAGGGCTGATGGTCCTGTCCTTCCTCGCCTTCATTACCGTCCTGTCGTGGGCAAACATGACGCTGGTGGTTCCCGCTACCGCAACCAATTACCTTGTCGGCGCAGTGGGCGCAAGGCTACTGCTGAAAGAGCGCGTGAGCAGGATGCGTTGGGCCGGCGTGCTGCTGGTGGCCGCCGGAGTTCTACTTGTCTGTACGGCAGGATAAAGCGGACTGAGCTGGTCCGAAAGTTCCAGCCTGGGTCCCCGCACTTTCACTCGTTTCCCTACTTCTCCCGCCCCAGGGGAGCGGGAAGACCGCGAGTGGAGTTGCGAGTCATAAGGTTATCAAGGCATGTGCGGCATAGCCGGATTTACGCATGAAAACCGTCCCGTCCAATCCTCTCCCATCGAGAGGGCGACGGCCTCCCTGCTTCATCGCGGGCCGGACCAGCAAGGCCTGCATGAGTCCCGCCATATCTCTCTGGGTGTAGTCAGGCTTGCGATTATCGATGTCCCATCCGGCCGCCAACCCATGCACAGCGAAGATGGCGACACGGTGCTGGTTTACAACGGAGAGGTCTATAACCACGTGGAGCTCCGCGCCGAACTGCAGTCGCTGGGTCATCATTTTCTCACCCAGAGCGACACGGAAGTGGTTCTGCATGCGTTTCTGGAGTGGGACACCGAATGTTTCCGGCGGCTGCGCGGCATGTTCGGCCTGGCATTGTGGTGCGAGTCGCGCCGGCGGCTGGTGCTGGCTCGCGACCGCATGGGGATCAAGCCCGTCTATTTTTTCCGGAGAGGGCACGATATCTACTTCAGCTCTGAGCTGAAAGGAATTCTCTCCCACTCCGACATCGACCGCAATCTCGATCTCAACGGATTGAACTGTTTTCTGCGAGTGAATTATGTTCCCGCTCCCTACACGCTGGTCGAGGGAATTGAGAAGCTCCTTCCGGGACATTTCCTGACGTGGCAAAGCGGAAAAATAAGCGTGGAGCCTTACTGGAGCCTTGATTCGTTCTTTGCGGCGAAAAAGGTTTGGAGCCTCGGCGCGGCCAAAGAGCAATTGGATTTTCTGCTGCGGGATTCGGTGAAGGACCACCTGATTGCCGATGTGCCGCTGGGATTGTGGGCCAGCGGCGGGCTTGATTCGTCTACGATTCTGCACTATGCGGCGTCGGCGCGGCCGCTGAAGACATACTCGATCACCTTCCGGGGCCGCAGCTTTGATGAAAGCCCCTACATCCGGCAAGCGGCTGATTACTACGGAACGGAACATTCTGAAATCGACTTAAGCGCCGGCCGCGACCTGGAAAGCGCCATTCAGGAATTTGCCTTCTACTCCGACGAACCCAGCGCCGACGCGGGCTGTTTGCCGGTATGGTACCTGGCCAGGATGAGTTCCCGGCAAGTGAAGGTGGCGCTCAGCGGGGAAGGGGCCGACGAGCTTTTCGGCGGCTACGTGACGTATCTCGCGGACCGGTATGCGCAATGGGCTCGGCGGGCGCCTGCCGGCCTCAGAAAATTGGCCCTCCGGGCACTTCGCTTCTGGCCGGTTTCAGACGACAAGATCAGCTTTGAGTACAAGCTCAAGCGGTTTCTGAATGGCTCGTTGCTCCCACCCGATGACGCGCACATTTTCTGGAATGGCACCTTTACGGAAGATGAAAAGACCGGGATTCTTGAGGGAGCTGACCCTTCGCCTATGGCCCAAATCCTCGCGCGCATGCCGCAGGATTCCGGGGTGAACCGCTACCTGCATTTCGACCAATTGTACTATTTGCCGGACGATATCCTGGTGAAGTCAGACCGCATGGGAATGGCGCATTCGGTCGAGGTTCGGCCGCCCTTTCTGGATCACCGGATTGTGGAGTTTGCCGCCTCGCTGCCGGGCGACTATAAGGTGCGTGGATCTAAATTGAAGTTCCTGCTCAAGGAACTGATGAAAGATAAGCTGCCGCCAGGAATAGTCAACCGAAAAAAGGTGGGGCTCGACATTCCGACGCATGATTGGTTTCGTGGCGTCCTGAAGCCGCTGTTGCTGGATACCGTGACCGAACCGGCCGTAAAGCAGACGGGGATCTTCCGCTGGCAAGGGATCCAAACGCTCATCAAGCGGCACCTGGAGCGGCGCGAAAATCTGGGATACCACTTGTGGGGACTACTGACGTTATTCTTATGGATCAAACGCTGGAATATACAACCGCGCTCAGAACCGCCGGCGACGAGCAACCGGCGGGCGAGGGTAACGGCCACAGCCTGAACTTCCGCGGGGAGATCGTGGTAGTCCTGTTCGCGGCGGTGGTTTACTTCGGCTGCATCGTTTCGCCCCCGTCATTGGCCGACGACGTGGACGCCGTCCAGGCGCAGATCGCCCGCAACATGCTGCAATCCGGCGACTGGGTCACGGCGCGGCTTGACGGCGTTCCTTATCTTGAAAAAGCGCCGCTGATTTACTGGACGATCGCCATCTCCTACAAAGTCTTTGGCGTGCATGATTGGGCGGCGCGCATCCCGGTGGCGCTGTCAGCGACGGCGCTGGCCTGGCTCACCGCCGCCTTCGGCGCGTGGGCCTTCGGCAAGCGGCCCGGATTTTATGCGGGCCTGGTGATCGCCACCTGCCTGGGCTTGTTTCTCTTTACGCGCATCCAGATTCCCGACGTGATGCTGACTTTCACCATTGCCCTGGCGATGTGGGCGTTTCTGCGGGCGATGGACGACCTCGAACCGCGTCCCCGCCTTTGGGCAGCCCTGCTGGCCGTCAGTCTGGGAGTGGGACTGCTGCTGAAGAGCTTAGTCGCTGTCGTCTTTCCCTTGGGCGCGGCGGCAATCTACCTGTTGGCCACCAGGCAGATCTTCTCGCCGGCAGCATGGAAACGCCTTCATCCCCTGAGTGGAGCGGCCATTGTGATCCTGATCGCCGCGCCCTGGCATATCCTCGCCACCTTGCACAATCCCCCTCTCTTTAACTTTACGCTCCACAGCGGACCCGGCGAGTACAATGGATTCTTCTGGTTCTTCTTCATCAACGAACAGCTGCTGCGCTTTCTGAACCTGCGCTACCCCCGGGATTACGACACGGTCCCGCGCGTCTACTTCTGGCTGTTTCATCTGCTCTGGCTGTTTCCATGGAGTGTGTATCTTCCCGCCGTCGCCAAGCTCTCGTTCAAGCCCGTTGATCGCGCCGGGCGTATGCGCCTGCTGGCTTTGTGTTGGGCGGGGTTCATCCTGATTTTTTTCACGTTCTCGACCACGCAGGAGTATTACTCCATGCCGTGTTACCCGGCGCTGGCCTTGCTGCTGGGTTCGGCGCTCGACGCCGAGGGCAAATGGGTGCGGCGTGGAACCGCGGCGCTTTCAATCGTGGCGGGCTGCGCTGCGGCCGCAGCAATAGTCATCCTGATCTTGAGCCGCGGCCTGGCCGCGCCCGGCGACATCTCGGCCGCCCTCAGCCCGCACCCCAACGCCTATAAACTCTCGCTCGGGCACATGGAAGACTTGACGCTGGCGTCCTTCGCCTACCTGCGCTGGCCGCTCGCGCTGGCCGCCGCGGCGTTTCTGGTCGGTAGCCTGGGCACGCTCTTGTCCCGTGCCGCCGGATTCCAGGCGGCCCAGGAGCCGCCAGGATGGCGGCGTTACGTTCGGATAGGGGGAACGCCGACCGCCGTCTTTGCCGCGGCGCTGATGATGGTCTTGTTCTTCCACGCGGCGCGCCTGGCGATGGTGGCCTTCGATCCCTACCTCTCTTCCCGGCCGCTCGCCGATGCCCTGCAAAAATCGCCGGAAGGAACGTTGATCATCGACCATCACTACTACTACTTCTCATCGGTCTTCTTCTACACCAACCGGTCCGCACTGTTGCTGAACGGCCGGTTTATGAATCTGGAATATGGATCGTACGCTCCGGGCGCACCCAATGTTTTCATCGATGACGCTCAATTCAAAGCCCGGTGGCTCCTGCCGGAGCGCTCCTATCTGGTGGCCAAGTTGACGTCCCTGCCGCGCCTGCAAGACATCGTAGGAAGCACGCACCTCGACACGGTCGCTGAGAGCGGGGGCAAAGTATTGCTGACCAACCAACCGTTACCTGGCCGGTAGGAGCCAGACGCGGGCGGCAAGCATCCAATTGGAGAGGGCAACAGGGGGCTCAGGTTAAGAGGGGGTTGGTCTTGGCAAGAAAATGCGACATTTTGTCCATGAATCATGAACGTGCGTGCTCCTTCCCCGCTCTTTTCTCTGCGGGAACTGAGCGTGCCTCACATCTTTCCATGGGCACCGGGACGACGACAAGAGAAGGAACCCCAACGGGGTGTGATGACAAAGCCCAGGCTGAAGGGGAGCACATCAATGAGTAACCAGCTACTGATTATCCAGCCTTCGCACTACCATTCAAAGGGTAACCGCACGGTGTTCAAGTCGCGCCGCCGGTCTCTGGTGCCGCTGGCGCTGCCTTATCTGGCGGCGCTTACCCCCCCGGAATGGGAAGTCACTCTGGTGGACGAACAGGTGCAGGACATCCCCTGGGATTCGCATCCGGACCTGGTGGCCATTACCAGTTGGACGGTGCACTCAATTCGCGGCTACGACGTGGCGCGGCGGTTTCGCGAGCGAGGGATACCCGTCATTATGGGCGGACCCCACGTGTGGTTTCACCACGAGGAAGCTGCCGAGCATGGCGACGCCATCTGCATCGGCGAGGCCGAGCCGGTGTGGACGCAGATGTTGAGCGATGCGGCGGGGGGACGGCTGCAAAAGGTGTACCGCGCTCCGCAAATGCCTAGCATCGCCGGATTGCCGGTGCCGCGGTGGGACTTGCTTGACCTCCGGAAATACGGCCCGTTCAAAACCTTCGCGCTCATGTCGTCCCGCGGTTGCCCGATGCAGTGCGAATTCTGCTCTGAGCGGCTCTACCTGGGCGGCGGCTTCCGCGTCCGGCCGGTGGAAGACGTCATTGAGGAAATCAAGCGCTGCGGGTCAAAAAACATTTTCTTTGGCGACAGCGATTTTGGCGGCAAACGGGCCAACGCCATCAAGCTGATGGAAGCCATGATTCCGTTGAAATTGCGCTGGTCGGCGCTCTGGACTTCTTTCCTGTGCCTGGACGATGAATACATGGACGTGGCCAAGCGCAGCGGATTGCTGCATGTCAACATGGGCTTTGAGAGCATCAATGCCGATACTTTGAAGGGCATGAATAAGCGCTTCAATAAGGTGGAGAAGTACAGCCAGATGCTGGACGGCCTGCGCAAGCGCGGCATCAGCTATTCGCTCAATTTCATTTTCGGCTGGGACACCGAGACTCCGGCGGTATTCCGCTCCACCCTGGATTTCCTCGAGCAGGAGAAAGTGCCCGTAGCTTACTTCAACATCCTCTGCCCGGAAATCGGGACCATGTTTTACGAGAAGATGAAAAACGAGGACCGCATTTTGAGGATCGAGGACATCGGGCGCTTTCCGGGCGAATTTTGCCATCTGCAACCGAAAAACTTTACCGCCGAATTTCTGGAGAACAACGTGCAAGACCTGTACGGCAAGTTCTACAGTTGGAAATCAATTCTCCATCGGCTGCCCATGCCGGTCACGCAGGCGAATATCGCTTCGTGGATCGTCAACCTGTCGCAGCGCTCACTGGTACAACGCTCGCTGGGAAACCACAACAACAATTTCGATGCGTATTGAGTGGGTGGCCGAACGGACAGCTTTCTCAGAGCGCGGCCGAGCCGCAACCAAGGCGTACCAGAATCCTGGCAGGGCGAGAAGAAGTTTGGAAATAGTAGTACAGCAATGTTCTGGTTTTTCTCCGTGCCCTCTGTGAACCAACGTTTCAGCAATCGCAAAGGTCATGGGCTCCCTGAACTCTGTGTGAAATCTTCTTCCCTCCGTTCTGCTTTGCCATCTTCATGAATAATCCCAGGCGCCGCCCGCGATTACTTTCGCGCCAGGGGGCCGGCGACCGGCGCCAATTGGCCGTTGCGGATGGCGAATTCGCCGCCTCGCCAGCGGAAGCGGTTGCGCACAAAGCTGGCCAGCCAGATTAGAAACGCCAGGGCGTCCCACGCCGGCAGCAGCCACATTTTTCCCCACAGTGCGCGGTCGCGCATTCCCTTTACCCCAATTTGCCAGGTCATGGCCACGCGTAGCACAACGTAAGCTGCGAGGTATCCGAGGGCGATGCCAAGACGGGGATGAACAGCGATAGCGGCAAGGCACCAGGGCAGCCCTTGTGTGAACAACAGGCCCAGGTGTCCCCACGGGCGCATGTGGCGCATCACCACATACCAGCGCGTGCGCTTGGAAAGCAGGTCGGCCAGCGAGCCGTAGTCGGGCACGGTGCGGAGTGTGTAATCCGGCAGCAACTCGACGCGGCAGCCCTGCTCGGCAATCATCCGGCCCACCAGCAGGTCGTCGCCCGGCCGGCTGGCAATTGCCGCGTACCCGCCGAAGGCCGCCAGGCGGGCGCGAGTGGTGGCGATTGTCGGGCCCAGCGCGAACCTTACGCCTTCAAGCTGCCAGCCCACCATCAGCCCGGCGTAGAAGTCTGAAACCATGCCGATCGTCTGGACTTTTTCGAGCAACGTGGAGTCTTCAATCGGCGCATAGAGACACGTGACCGCGCCCACCTGGGGGTCAGCCAGGGGCGCCACGACCGTGCGCAGGTAGTCTGGCTCTGCCCGCACGTCACTATCGTTAATCACCACAATTTCGTTCCGAGCCTCGCGCACCAACCGGGCGAGCTTGGCGGCCTTGTCGTTCAGGGCGTCGCTGCCCGAGCCGAACAAGACCCGAATCGAGCGCTCCGGGAAATCACGCGCCAGCTTTTCGAGTATGGGCACGGCCGGATCGTCCTTCCCGCTCACACAAAAAAGCAGCTCGTAGTCGGGGTAGTCCTGACGGCAGAAGCTGGCAAAGTTCTCGTAAGCGTCGGGATCGATGCCGCGAATCGGTTTCAGATTGCTGATGGGAGGAGTAAAACCGCCTGGCGCGGGGCCGGCCGAGCCGCGTGGGCGCCGGAAGAATCGTGCGGCACTGTAAATGACCAGCAGGTAGTAAATGAAGGGAAATACCGCTACGGTGAGCACTGCATATCGCCAGAAGGAGATCGTCATCGAATCGCTCACTTGATCAGGTCAAAGTAGGTTGCAAAAGCGCGGTGCTGAAAGCCCACGAAGTGGCCGAAATAAGGTGATGCATTGTTATTGTAAACGTCCTGGGGATTGAGATGCCCGGTGATGTCAAACACCGCAAATCCCGCGCGGAACACATGCTTGCGGATAAATTCCCAGGGCAGCGGCGACATGTGGAAGTCTTTGGTCCACTTTATGTCGAGGGAATAGAACAACGGAAACCGCGAGGTATTGGGTGCGCCGGCGTAATTCTGGAGCACGTCAATCTGCGAATAGGGATAACCGGAATGGATGTCAAAGACCGGGCTCAGAATCATGGCGCCCGGCAGGTGAAACTGGGACCAGGTAATGAAGCGGTTGGGAATGTCGGAAGGGAGATTGGCAAAATAGTCGGGCTGGATCACGGGGCGCTCGTACGGCACATAGATATAGTCCACCGAGTTCAGGTCACCCCGCGCGCGGCTGTAGATGTAGGAGAAATTCATGTCCGCCTTCCCCGTGGGGCGGATGCGCAAGGTTGATACAAACTCCTGATAGTGCGACTGGCCCGTATTGGCGAGCACGAACGCGGGGTTGGAACCCGGTAAGTTTTCAGGATTCAACTCGTACTGGTCACGCCCGTAGCTTTCCAGGTATCCGAGGCGCACCACCCAGCCGTGCCGGATTTCCTGGTTAACGTCAAAGCTCCAGGTTTCATCGTAAGGAGTCGTGGCCGGCCGGCGCAGAGTGGGAATGAAAGAGCCGGCGGTGGGCCCCGCCACTCCGAACATGTTGGTGTAGAGCACGGGCGGCCCCAGCAGGGTTCCCTGGGGAGAGAAGAAGCTGATGGTGCGCGCAGGATTCTGGGGGAAGTCGGCCGCCAGCAGCGGTTCGCTGTCGTAAAAGATACCGGCGCCGCCGTGCAGAACGGTCCGGCCGCTCGAGCCCGGCGAATAGGCAAATCCGAAGCGAGGGGCAAAGGCGGTATGCGACCCAATTGTCTCGGTGGAGTATCGCAGACCGGCGTCCAGGCTGAAGTGGTTGGATACCGTCCAGTGATCGTGAGCGAAGCCGCCTAGCTCCGTGTCGGTAGCGCCCAACTGCGCTGGCGCGGAATAGTCAATGCGCTCCAGAACCTGGCCGCTCGCATTGGTCACCAGAACAGGGTGAGACGTGCTGACGCCGCTGTATTCGCGATGCAGGAAATCAACGCCGAGCTCCACCTGGTGCGTCCCGTTCCACGTGCGGCCGGAAAACTGGTATTTTTCCGACGCCTCCTGCTGGTTTGACGAGCGGTGGTAGGCATTGAAGTAATTTCCGGCATACCCGTTGGGCGTCACTTGCATGTCCTGCGGCCCTTGCCCGTAGACATTGGTGTCAAACTGGGTGAACTCGAAGGTGGAGGTTAGAATCCCTCCGGCGCCGGGAATAAACCGGTCAGTGGCGCCAACCGCAAACCCCTTCTGCCCGTAATTTTCGGAGGCAGGGTCGGGGATAAGGGCATTGATGTTGGCAAATTCCTGCCTCGTGGGAAATGCCCTGACGTTCGAGGACAGCAGGTGCCGGGAAGAGAAGATATATTGCAGGCTGGTAAAGGAGGTGAAGCCCTGGCGGCGGCGGAGGTTGTTCGGCCACGGCAGGCCCTCCACAAAGACCTTATGGACGTCGTAAATAAAGGCCTCGGAAAAACTGAGCTTGTTTTTGAGCAACGGACCGGAAAGGTACACGCGCGGAGTGAAGTCCTCAATCCCTTCGATGTGCCCTTGCTCGATGAAGGGATCGGGAATCAGGTCATTGAGCTCCCAGTGGAATTGATCGGACGGTGGCTTGGTGTCAATCACGGTCAGGCCCCCCGAAAAGCCTCCGTACTCGGCGAGATAAGGACTCTTGTAGACCTGTAGGCTTTCGATAGCATCAATCGGCACTTCAATGGAAAAGCTGCCGGTCACGGGATCGACCATTTCCGTGGAGTCGACCAGCAGAAGCCCTTGCGTCTCTTGTTCACCCTTGATGTTCAGCTTGCCGTTGGGCAAGCGCACCACGCCGGGAACCAGGGGAATCGCGGCGCGGAAGCTCATCTCCGCCAAAGGAAGGGTCATCAGTTGCTGGGAGGTAAGGGTAGAGGGGGGAGCGCCCGTTTGCTCCTGCGGGATGGCCCCGGCCTCGGCGTGAACCTCGGTTTGTTGCCGCACCACGCCTTCGGCCGGCAGCACCATTTCCACATCGAGCAGCGGCTGTTGGGGAGTCAATTCCAGGTTGGCCTGAGACAACGCCCTTTAGCCGGCGGCGGCGCAGGTGAGGACATATTTGCCCCACAGCAACCCCGGAAACTGCACCCCTCCGTTCTGGCCGGATACAATCTGAAGTGCTTGCGCCGGCAGCGACGGGCCGCTGAGATTGCACAGCGCGCCCTCAATTGGCGCCTTTTGCTCATCCAGAACCTGTGCTTTCAATTCGCCGGTTTTCGATTCAGCCCTGGCACTCGTGACCGAGAGGCTTAACCATGCCAAAGGAAGGAGCATCAGAAGGCTACGATGCCGTCCGCGCCTGATAACCGCGTGGCGATTCATTTCCGCCTTGCGTCGCTTGCAACTTAGAATCTGCGCGCGAGTAAGCCATCCTTCGAGAATGGAAATGAGGTGGCGCATTGTCTCCAGATCTTGAACGGGAACCGCACCAAGAACGCTCCAACTGCAGGACAGAAAAGCGCCCCTCTCCTTAGTATCTTGAATAATGGGAAAATGACAAGTCGGTTCTTGCGGTAGGTGTGGCGTCGGGATTCCTGGTCGCTGCGGAGCCAAGGCGTCCCGACACGCTGGAATGCCTGGACCATTCGCCGGCAGCGCCGACTGCCCAGGTGATGGGCGCAAAATGGCGGAGATGGTGCGGAAGGGGGGATTCGAACCCCCACGCTCTTGCGAGCGTCAGCCCCTCAAGCTGGTGCGTCTGCCAGTTCCGCCACTTCCGCATGTAAAGGCAGTTAAGAATCGTCAGTCATCAGTTCTCAGTTGTCAGTTATCGGCACACCCCAAAGGTGTAGCTACGGTCGACTGAAAACTGATGACTGACAACTGTTTTACCTACTTCTTCGCTGGAGCGGGAACGGCCGGCGCGGTTTTGGCCGGCACGTTTTCCAACACCGATCCTCCGCCCGTGCGCGAGGCATGGACGGCGAGGGTGATCGATGTGACGATGAAAATTGCTCCCAGCACCCAGGTGATTTTGGCCAGCAGAGTCACCGAGCCGCGCGGTCCAAAGGCCGCCTGACTGGTTCCCCCGAAAGCCGCCGTGATATCCACATTTTCGCCGCCCTGAAGGAGCACCGCTCCAATCAGGAGAAGGCAAATCAGGACGTGCAAGACTTCGACAAGATGAATCATTCCGCTCCTAGCTTGCGAACGCCCGTCAGCGCGGGTAGTTGATGAGAGCCGTGAACGAATCCACTTTCAGACTCGCTCCGCCCACCAGCGCGCCGTCAATTTCTTCCTGGGCCATCAAGCCGCCAACATTGTCAGGCTTGACGCTGCCACCGTAGAGAATGCGCACTGCGCTCGCTTCTTTTTCTCCAAACTTCTGCCGAACCAGGCCGCGCAGAAGGCGATGGGTTTCCGCCGCCATCTCCGGCGTAGCGGTTCGACCTGTGCCAATTGCCCACACCGGCTCGTAGGCAATTATAATACGGGAAAAGTCGGAGGGGGTCAATCCGGCTAAGCCACCGTCGAACTGGGTTTTCAACACATCGCCGGTGCGGCCGGATTCGCGCTCCGCCAGCATTTCGCCGACGCAGACGATGGGAGTAAGCCCCGCCGCCAGCGCCGCCTTGAGCTTGCGGTTCACCTGCTCGTCGGTTTCGCCGTGATCGTGGCGCCGCTCGGAGTGGCCAATGATGACGTGCGAGCAGCCGGCGTCCACCAGCATTCCCGGCGCTACATCGCCTGTGTGCGCGCCTTCCTTGTCCCAATGCACGTCCTGCGCGGAGACGGCAACCCTGCTTCCCTTGGCCGCCTGCGCTGCGGCCGACAGGGCGGTGAACGCCGGCGCCACCACCACCTCGCAATGATCAGCCTTTGCCGCCACGGGCTTGATCTTCTCAATAAAATCCACCGCTTCGGCAATGGTCTTGTACATTTTCCAGTTACCAGCAATTACGGGTTTACGCATGATTTCCGTCCTTTGTTATGAGTAGGCAGTAGGTAGTCGGCAGTAGGCACTTGGCAGTAGGCAGTCGGCAGTAATCTGCGAGCTACCTAGAGTGTCTGTCCCCATGTTCCAAGAGCTTTGTTGGTTCCATCACGCACTGCTTCGACAGGTTGCTGATCGCGCTTGTCCGTCGTGAGAGGTCACCGTGGAGCAAACTTTCCCGGCTCGTCGACCATTACGTGCAACATTTTCCCGATTTCCTCACAGGCTAAAGTCAATTGTTGGTAGTCGAAGGCCATTGACAACCATCCACTGGTGATCTCTGACTGCCAACTGCTTACTGCCGACTGCCTACTTCTCCGTCAGCGCCGTCACTCCGGGGAGGGTGATGCCGGAGAGAAACTCCAGTGAAGCGCCCCCGCCGGTGGAGATGTGGGAAATCTTCGCTTCCACGCCGGCCTTTTTCACGGCGGCCACGGAATCTCCGCCGCCCACGATGGAAGTGGCGGAGGAGTCAGCGACAGCGTGGGCGATGGCCACGGTGCCTTCGGCGAATTGGGGAATTTCAAATACGCCCATGGGTCCGTTCCAAACGATGGTCTTGGCCGTGGCGATGCGAGTGGCGTAGTCAGCGCGCGTGGCGGGGCCAATATCCACACCCAGGCGGTTCGCGGGAATGCTGCGCGTCGGGCAGGCTTCTGCCGCGGCGCTGGCGTCAAGCTTTTCCGCCACGATGTGGTCCTGGGGCAGGCGCAATTCAATGCTGCGGCGCTCGGCGAAATGCAACAGGTCGCGAGCCAGGGCAAGCTTGTCGGGCTCGACTCGGGACAGGCCCACTTCCACGCCCTCGGCTTTCAGAAAGGTATAAGCCATGGCGCCGCCCACCAGCACGCTGTCCGCAAACTTCATCATATTTTGCAGCAATTCGATCTTGTCGGAAACTTTAGAGCCGCCCACGATGGCAACATAGGGCCGCTCGGGATGTCCCACCGCCTTGCCCAGGTATTCCAGTTCCCGCTCCATCAGCAAACCCGCCGCGCAAGGCGAAAGGAAGTGGGTGATGCCTTCCGTGGAGGCGTGGGCGCGATGCGCGGAACCGAAAGCGTCGTCCACGTAAACTTCTGCGAGCGCGGCAAGCTTCTTCGCAAACTCCGGGTCGTTCTTCTCTTCTTCGGCATGGAAACGCAGGTTTTCCAGCAGCAGCACTTCGCCGTCTTTCAGCCCTTTCGCCGCGGTTTCAGCCTCCGGGCCGATGCAATCCGTCGCAAAGGCCACCGGCATGCCGAGCACCTGCCCCAGGCGCGTGGCCACGGGATTCAAACTCATCTTGTCGTTCGGTTTGCCTTTGGGGCGGCCCAGGTGCGAGGCCAGGATCAGCCGGCCGCCACGTTCCAAAATATACTTAATGGTGGGCAGCGAGGCCTGGATGCGCGTGTCATCGGTGATTTCGCCAGCGTCGTTCAAGGGTACATTGAAGTCGACGCGCATAAAGATGCGCTTCCCCTTGGGGTCGATGTCGCGAACGGAAAGTTTGGGCATGGATATGGTTCCTCATTCGGGATGTGAAGCAAACGGGACAGGGTCCGGATTCAGCAGTTCGTGGTCCGCTGGGGAGGCAAGGACGAGCGGACGCAGCCGAGGCAAGTGAACTCATGCCTTAGAGCCGGCTAAAACCCGCCCATACCGCTGCAATCAAGGAGGGCAACGGACAACCGTTCACGAACCACGAACAGCCGCCCGCCGCCTGCTGCCTTGTGCTTACCGCCTACAGTTTTCTACAGTCCCTTTTTCGCCACGAAGTTGATCAAGTCGCGTACGCGGCAGGAATATCCCCACTCATTGTCGTACCAGGAAACAACTTTCACCAATGTGCCATCAATAACTTTGGTGAAGCCGGCGTCGATCATGGACGAATGGTCGTTGCCCACAAAGTCGATGGAAACCAGTTCTTCTTCCACAAACTGCAGGATGCCTTTCATGGGGCCTTCCGCAGCCTTCTTCAGCGCGGCGTTGACTTCTTCGGCCGTCGTGGATTTTTCCACTTGCGCCACCAGGTCAACCACGGAAACATCCGGGGTGGGGACGCGCATGGCGTAACCATCAAGTTTGCCCTTGAGTTCGGGAAGCACCAGACCCACGGCCTTGGCCGCGCCCGTAGTGGTGGGGATCATGCTCAGTGCAGCCGCCCGCGCCCGCCGCAGGTCCTTGTGGGGCAGGTCGAGTATTTTCTGGTCGTTGGTGTAGGCGTGAATCGTGGTCATGGATCCGCGCAGGATCTTGAAGTTGTCGTTGATCACCTTTGCCGCCGGCGCCAAACAGTTGGTGGTGCAGGAAGCGTTGGACAGAATATTGTGCCTGGCGGGGTCGTACATATTGTCGTTGACACCCAACACGATCGTGACGTCCTCACCCTTTGCCGGGGCGGAGATGATGACTTTCTTAACCGTACCCTTCAGGTGTTTCTTAGCGTCCTCGGCCTTCGTAAACAGGCCTGTGGACTCAACCACCACTTGAATTCCGAGCGAGGACCAGTCAATTTCCGCCGGATCCTTCACTTTGAAGACGCGAATCGTCTTGCCGTTGACGGTAATGCCGTCGTCCTTGAAGCCGATGGTGGCCTCGCAGATGCCGAATATCGAGTCGTACTTCAGCAAATGGGCCAGCGTTTTGGGGTCAGTAATGTCATTAACGGCGACGATCTCGACCCCAGGATCGTTCAGCGATGCACGAAAAATGTTTCGGCCAATACGTCCGAAACCATTGATTCCAACCTTAACAGGCATGATTGCTTTCCTCCAGTACAGTTCAGTAGAGTTGACTTGAATCAAAAATTCTATTCGCCCTGACCAACTAAGTCAAAGCTAAAAGGATTTATGGGACAATCTATCCCTATTCTAGCTTGCGCAAAATGGCTCAACTCATCATTAGAAAACGAAGACGCCGCACACTGAATTCCAAAGAGGATTACAACCCTATAGCCGTTGCATCCTCAGTATTGGTCAAAAGTCAATTGTTGGGGAATCTTTACCAGCGCCCGGGATAAAATGAAAGTGGACCGACTCAGAATTGCTTCACACCCACCACTTTATCGCCATCGAAGGTGACAAAAAGTACGTGAGGCGGGAGGCCGTAAATCCAGTCTTCCTGCTCAGATCCGTCGCGTTCCTCGCGCACCCGCCGGTCCGGAGAGCCCTTGGCGGAGAGCACGGCGTCGCGATCCATTCCCACAATTACTTTATGGTCCTTGATGGCTGCTTTGACTTCGGGCGTGACATCCGGCGAGTACAACACGGTGGGCGAGTGGCGCTCAAAGTCCAGAACGCCGGTAAGGATTTTCTTCAACTCGGGGACGGTGAGGTCAGGAAGCGCCTTGCCGAAATCCACCGTTATGGATGAGCCATAAGTGGCCACGGCCTGGTTTTGGGGAGTCACCGGGGTGACGCTGACCCCGGTACTCATTTCAATGTGCTGGTACCACTTCTTCCCGGATCGTCCGCCGCCGTTGAGCTCGAAAATGACCTGGTCCGCCTTAAACTCTATCTTGGTAATCTGGGCGGGCATGCCTGCCTTCATGGCTAAACCATTGGCACTCATTTCCTTCTGGGCGTCAGCCTGGTCCAGCTTGCCCTGCCCATCCACGCGTACTCCCCTTTTTCCTCGCGGCAGCGGAACCTTGGTTACCCCAGCTTCCCGCAAAAGGCCGCGGATGATATCGATACGGGCCTTTTGATCCATGCCTTCTTTGGAAAAACCGGACGAAACGAGGAGGAGGGCAATGACCAGCCACAAGCTCCTCCTGAGCCAGCCTCGGGCGGCCGTTTGAGTTGAAGGATGAATTTTTAAACGCCGGGCAGCCATGAGATGCAGCCTCTTTCCCTAACTTCCATTGATGGAGCCGGCCGCATGCGCACCGCTCTGCTGGCGGGCAACTGGAACGACGTGGCTGAGTTGCTGGGCCAGGAATGGGAGAACCGCAAACGCAATTTCCAGGGAATCTCCACGCCGAAGATTGATCACATGATTCAGGAAACCCGGAAACATGGAACCCTGGCGGGTAAGGTTTGTGGCGCCGGGGGCGGAGGATGCGTGGTTTTCATGGTCCGTCCCGGCACCAAACCGGCTGTGGAAAGCGCCCTGGCTCAATTGGGCGGGCAGGTCATTGACTTTGCCATTTCGAGTACGGGACTGAAAGTTCGCTCCGTGTAAGGTTTGCGAACCGCCAGGACGGGCGAGGAGGCACTTGGCTCCAGGGCTGCTTTCAATCTCA
>Ga0207031_10089_pt1 | contig 25196 bp, 20 predicted proteins | sample Alteio_BWMinCont_37_FD_153278 | JGI IMG/M metagenome (GOLD analysis project Ga0207031, IMG submission 153278) | Enriched cells from forest soil in Barre Woods Harvard Forest LTER site, Petersham, Massachusetts, United States -... | ecosystem: Environmental > Terrestrial > Soil > Temperate forest >... | reverse complement strand
GACTCCTTCGGCTACCTTGGTCTTAGCAACTCGAGCGACAAGGACGTCCCACTCCTTTCGCTGCCGGGCATCAAGCGCCAAAGACTTGACGGTGCGAATTCCATGGATTGTTTGCACGAGAAAAGATCCTCGCGCGGTCTCAGCTTCGATCACCTCCGCAGTGCGTCGCCGATAAGGCGGCAGCATGACGACGATCCAACCGAATATGAAAACACAGCACACGAACACGATCGCGGTCATGATGGGACTGAAGAAAAACATCACCGGGAAGAAAACCAACAGTACGAATGAATCCAAGACCGTGCCGAACAGTTGACCGGTTAAGAAATTGCGAATTTTCCAGATTTCATTCATGTCATGCAATACTTTGCCAACTGCCGTGCGCTCGAAGAAATCAACCGGAAGATTGAGGACTTTATCAAACATGTAGGTTGATAGTTTGACGTCGACACGGCTTGTTAGATGCAGAATGAGATAGCGCCGTAACGCGGCGAAGGTAATTTCAGAGCCAACAAGAATCGCCATTGTGGTGCATAAAACGACGAAAGTGTTCATGCTTTTGTAGTAGAGCACCCTGTCTGTCATTAAGCGCCAAAAGATGATCGGCGACAGCGCAAGAAAACTCATCGTCACGGCGGAGATCGCGACATCTCGTACGATCCGACGCTCCCGAAAGACCAACGTTGCTATCAAGCCTAGGCTAAAAGGCTTCGTTTCATCCGCGAGGTCGTAGTTTCGTTTAACGACAACAACGTCGCCATTCCAAACGTTTTCAAACCGCGTCCGGTCGATCGTGAACGCAGATTCAGCCGTAGAACTAGGATCCTCCAGCACCACAGCTGATATGTGCTCACTATTGCCAGCATGCCGCAACACCATTGCGGCTCCGTTTTTTAGAAAGACAATCGCCGGCAGGGCTTTCTTCAGCTGCACAAGCCCGTTCCAATTAAGCCGCACATGACGCGCCGCAAGTCCAGCCTTGAGAGCGCAAGCGACAGTCTGACCGACGGAAACTTGACTACTCAAAAAAAGATTGTCGTGAATCAGCTGCGAAGTCGTCAAATGAAGACCATGTCCACGAGCAACAATGACGAGGCAATCCAGCGCGGACGGCTGTTGATGTTCTAATCCTAACGGTAGACTAGACGATGGATGTTCCGGCAAAATAATTACTCCGTTTATACCATCATATACGTCAACAAAATGCCGGGTGGTTCTAGGTAGTGCGGCAACCAAGATAATTTCGGCTGTATGGACAGGGAATTCTTACGTCGTTTTCCGCCGACTGTCACGGACTGTCTGAGATCGCGCGTGATCGGAACATTCTAACATACGATGTTGGTTAGCAGCAACCGCGTCAAGGCTGCAATAGTCAGTGACGAGCGGTTGGCTCCGAGAGAGAGGGAAAATCTACCCGAATTGTCTATCTCGCGCCCAGCGGCGCGGCCAGTCGGTTAAGTGACCTCGTCGTTGATAGTCCAAGCACGAGCGGTCGACTATATCAATGCCAACCGACGATCACCCTTTTGATCCCGAAGTCGGGGAGCTCCGCATCGAGGTGATCACTCTGGACGACGGCGCGAGCTGAGCGCGGAAGACTAAGATTGTCGCGGGGTGAGGCAGTTCCTCACCCGCCGCCGCGCGGAACATCTCCCGACTGGCGTGTCAGTTTCCGGAGTGGCTCACGTGTCGATATCCCTCGGGCGCAGGGTTGACGTGCCGGCCCGACCGGACCAGGAGCTCTACAACCGCCATGCATACTGCGCGGCGAAACGCGCATCCGTCGATTTGCTCCATGCGCTCGCGCAAGCGGGGGACCGCCGAAAAAGTTCCAACGATAGCTCCGCCGTCAAAGCGCATCGCTCGACCGCACCCGGAGAGGGGCGACATTCAGGTTACCGGTCGCTCGCGAGGCACCGCCGCGCGGTGCTGCTTGCACAACTTTAGGGCCTCAGCCTGCCTGGTGACAAACGTTATGACGCTAACGCCGTCCCTCGGCAGGGTCGAAGAACGCGGCGCAATGTCCAACCTTCCGCCCAAGACCAACTCCAAATTGAACAACCGCCTAGCAGCCTCTCTCTATAACACAATCGCTACACCAGCGAGCGCATTGTTCTTCAGCACTTTGAAGGTCGATCCGCGGCGAGCGCATGAGGCGATCGAGATTGTCGCGATCCTAGGTGACCGGAAGAGCGGTCGACCTTTCGCCGATCACCCACTGGCGTGTCCCAACGTCGTTCGTTCAACGCGCACCGCGCTCAAGGCGTCATTCCCAACCCTAGCCGAGGGCGACCTCAAACAACATTGTGCAATGACACAGTATGGTTAGCACACACCGCCGCGCAGCTACGGTACAAAGCGAGCGAAAGCAATGCTCTTACCCATTCGCGCCGCTTTGTCGAACAGATCCGCCTCGAGACTCGCGCAAAACGGTGTCATCCGCCCGGCTCTGATATTTGGCACCCGCACGACGTCAACGCAACGAAGTGCCCATATCGGGCCGGATGCGCCAACCAGGGCCGCAAGGCGCTAACGTGTAACGCCGACCACCGACGCGGCGCAGGTCAATATTAACCTCACCAAACCCTCTTGATCTCAAAGCACGATTATGCCTGTATTTGACGGTGACGGCTTCGCGACACACTAACGCCTTTTCGAAGGGAATCGCTGTGGCATTGACCCGGTCCGAGGTTTTAATGTCTTCGTTCCTAGGCAACGTTGAAGAGATAGCGAACGACGCAATTCGAGGTTGGATTCTAGCTACCGATGATCCTTCGCGTCACTGCATTGTAGAGCTGAGAGAGGCGGGTCGAGTACTGACTAGAGCTGTCGCGTCGGACTTCCGACAGGACTTACCTGAGGATAGCGGTGGCGACGGTAACTGCGGCTTCTCGCTCCGCATTCCCAGCTCCCTGCGTGATGATAAAGAACATGTGCTTCAAGTTGTCGAGGAATCGAGTGGCCGAGTCTTGATGGAAGATTCAATAACGCTCCGCTTACCCTCAGAGACGGCTGGCGCCGGTGTGGCGGGCACAAGCAGCGAAATACTTGAGATGGCCGCCCTACCCTCACCCGTCCGGCTGGACGATGGCGTCGGCCAATGTGTGCTACGAACGCCGATTAGACAACGTCAGGGGCATGTACGAAACGGTCTCGCGCTCATCTCGACATCCAATTTTCTACCGTTTGCGAAATTGACTGCAAAGACGTTCCTGACGTACCATTCGGATTTTGAGGTGTTTGTTCTCATTGTCGACGGCGGCCAGGAACAACAAGCCGCATTCCCGGAAGGGACCATCGTTCGATTGATGGATCTTGGACTTCGAAACGCTGAGTGGTATTCGGCAAAATACACTTCCTCGGAATTCGCTAACGCTCTGAAGCCAGTCTTTCTGTCGTACTTAGGGCAATTCGTTGAAAGTGTTATTTACCTGGATTGTGACATAGCGGTGTTCAGTCCGATGACCGAAATGCTCACTCTTCTCGAGAATCATAGCTTAGTCTTAATTCCGCACATGCTAACACCCGCTCCACGACCTGAGCAATTTTGGGTCCATCCGACCCGCGCCGATACCTTTCACGCGGGACTGATAAATGCGGGATGTTTCGGCGCGAGGTTGGGGGAGTGCGAACAATTTCTTCAAGATTGGGAGGAAATGAATTTCGCAACTGGCGCATTCTTCGACGGCGCGGGTTCCCAAACCGATCAGCAGCATCTCAATTGGGCGCTAATATCTGTGCCGAATGTCTGCGTATTGACTGACGATCGATACAACGTAGCTTATTGGAATTTGCACGAACGCGATCTGCGCGTCTCTGCATCCGACCAGGGGAGTCGATTTTCGGTTGGGGGAAGGCCTTTGGCATTCTTCCATTTTAGCGGATATGATGTTCACGATAGGCTGAGACTTTCCAGGCACGACTCTCGCCACTCCGTCTATAATTTCCCCGCAGTTGCCGAGCTCCTAAACTGGTACTCTGATGAGATCCTAAATAGCCCTTGCGTAAGAATGTTGCATGCGCCTTATCAATTCGACAGACTGGCCAACGGTTTATTACTGGAGCGTTTCCTACGTCAGATTCTCAAAAAGTACGAAACCTACATTCCGAAGTATGATTGCCAAAGTGTCGCAGGCGCGGATGCTCTTTGCGGCTTCCTGATGGATCCTCTACCAGCGACGAGATCGATGCTGCCTTTAATTGCCGCAGAGATCTACGACGCCAGGCCTGACCTGCAAACCGCATTTCCGAACGCGCACACTAACTCGTCGGCCGAATTTCTCAGATGGTTTTTTCATCACGCCGGTAGCGACTTCGGAATTGGCGTTCAGTTTCTTGTCGATCGGTTTCGTCGAACGCTTGCCTCGGACTCGGTGCGAGGCTTTGCTGAGGAGGTGTTGACTGTCTTAAACATTTCGGCTTTTCGATTTTTAGGGCCGGATAGAGTGACCGCGGTCCATCGGCTGAGGGTCCTTGGTAGAGGCGATCTGGCCGACAGTCTGGGAGAGGCCGCCACTGAATGGGTCTTCTTTACCGATGTCTCGGCATCTCTGGAGATATACTTGCGCCGTCCCGATTTGCAGGCGGCCTACCCAGACATCTTGGGCGAGGATCACGATGGCTTCGTCGAATGGATGGTAAACCACGCTCCACGGGAGCTTAGATGCCCAGCAATCGTAGCCGAGAGATTTCGGGGTCGGACATCGTCCGCCTGCCTGCCGCGGATATTCTCTTACCTGGCGCGGCAGGAGCATTTGGCGGAGTTATGTCGAGCATCAATGCTCTTCGATGAAATTGATCTTCTGCTTCGAGCGTTGATCAGAGACGCCGGCGAGGGGCTGGAATACGATCTCGAGGATGTAGTGGTATTTCGGTTCGTTCATCGGAACGCTCGGCACTTGTTAGTGCCCATTTACCTTGAGTTGCCTTACTTACGAAGACAAGTCGGAGCCACACGCGTTCAGGAAAGTAATGTGGCGCAATTGCCAGCGGAAATTCGCGCTCAAGTGTGGGCACGCATCGGATGCGAGGTGCATGCATCATGTTTTGAAAGATTTGAATCTCTTTTGGAAGAAGAAGTTCGTAAATGGAGTGCGAAATTTCTTAATCGCTCCGGCGACGTCTTCGAATTTCTGCGCGACGCCCGGCGAGGTAGAAGCGCGCTTAGCATGATTGAATTACCCTACCGCACCGCGATTCGACGTTTGCCCCTGGATGATTCGCTATCCGAGGCGTATGAAAACCGTTTGATCTCACGTCGGCACAAACCTGGCGTCAATATTTTTGGCTTTTTCGCCTCTGACATTGGAGTCGGCGAGTCATCGCGAGGACTGGCGCAAGCCATCTCTAAGATAAGGCCGGTTAATCGGATACCACTACACACGAGCCAAGTGCAAGATGGAACAAAACTAACTAGTCTGTTTCAAAGATTTGACTACCTAACCGATACAAATGTGTTCGTCAGCTATCCTCATCAAAGAGAGGATTTGCTCAGTTTTGTTCGGCCAGAGCAGATCGCAGGTCGAAGAAATATTGTTCACTTAGCGTGGGAGCAAAAGGACGCCAATCCTTGGTGGCGTGTGGTCTACGATCGGTACGACGAAATCTGGACAATTTCCAACTTTGCCGCAATTCCCTTTCGCAAGATGTTTCCGGACCGCGTGCGAGTAGTTCTGAATGTGTTGGATTTTGATAGTTTCCCCAAGTGTGAGGAGGAAGGTCACACGCGACTTGGGGGTGATCGGCTTAAATTCCTTTTTGTTTTCGATGCGGGGAGCTCGATGGAGCGTAAGAACCCCGAGGCGGTAATTGACGCTTTCGTCCGAGCGTTCAAAGGAACGCGCCATCAAAGACGTGTAATGCTAACGCTTAAGGTTGGGGGAATGAGCCGCCCGGATCATTCCGCACGGGTCGCTCGTCTTAAGTGGAAAGCGGCTCTCTCGGGGCTCGATATCCGCTTTGATAGCAGACAGCTTCACCGAATTGACATGTTGCGGATGATTGCCTCGGCTGATTGTTATGTATCGTTGCACCGTTCCGAGGGATTTGGTTATACGATGGCCGAGGCGATGTTCTATTCAGTTCCTGTCGTCGCGTCCGGCTATTCCGGGAATCTGGATTACATGACGCCGGAAAATAGCTTTCTGGTTCCGTGTAGGGAAGTCTATGTCAAAAATGCGGATGGTCCGTTTCAACGCGGCTCGATCTGGGGCGAACCCGATGTAGATATTGCAGCAGAGCTCATGCGTGGAGTAGCCGAGCAACCGGCCATTGCGATGACGTTGGGCAAGCGCGGGCGAGAAACGGTGACGAAAATGTTAGACGCAAACGCCGTCGCGGAAACAGTAAGGACATGTTTCTAAACATGTCACGTTTCTCGCCGTGTGATAGTCGCAAGGTAACCCATTCGTGGCGGAGAGGGCGTACGTGAAAATCGATGGCAATATAGACCGTTACGATGAATATGGGTTTGCGGGCTGGATCCTTGACCGCGATAATCCGCGAGCTCGAGTGACGCTGCTGGTTTGCAGAGGCTCCTCGTTATTGGGCGTTTGCGTTTCGGACCAATTTGCGCAGGTTTCAATCGAAGGAACTGTTGGCAATCACTGCGGCAATCTTAGATTTTCGTTCGACAGCCGGTTAGACTTGCCCGCATTGGAAGAAGTCTACGTCATCGTTCCAAATACACTCTATTCGTTCTCGCTTCGTCTGGGTCGACTGGTTGTCAGGGGATCAGCAAAAGCTCTCTACGATCAAGTTGTAAAAAATATAAGCTTAGAAGGCCGCTCACCTCGAAAGTTTAGCAAGTGCATTTTACACATTGGTACAGAAAAGAGCGGCTCGACATCGGTTCAAGGCTGTCTTGGTCTCAATCGCGATGTATTCGGTAGTAGCGGATATTTTATCCCGAAGAGCGTCGCCGTCCATGACGCGAGCACCATTATGCATAGACCCCTCGCGATGATATCCTTAGATGAAAACAATTTTGATGATGATCTACGCCGAGATAGTCGCGTGGTCGATTCCGATAGCTTGGCGCAAGCACGATTGGAATTATTTTCAAGACTGAGTTTTGAGACCGAATTGGCGCCGCCAGACTGCGATACATTAATTGTTTCCAGTGAACATTTTCACAGCAGGTTGCGAACGAGAGAGGAAGTTCAAAACTTGAAGGATTTCCTTGACTATTTTTGCGAAAGCTACAAGGTTGTGGCATATTTACGTCCTCAGCATGAAGTGGCGATGAGTCGTTATGGCATGTTGATCGCGACCGGCGTTTGCAACATAGACATGTTCCCTCCGTTTCCTACCCCTGAAGGTTATGCAAAGAGTGTACATGCGGATCAAGCATACTTCGATTATTGGTCTTTACTGGCGCGCTGGGGAGAAGTATTCGGGGAACGGACGATCAGTCCTAGGATCTATAGCGATTTTGGCGGTGACGTTGTAAGCAATTTTATTTCTGATCTGTCTCTAAAGGGACCTCTTGTACCGACATCTCGCCGAAATACCAATATCTCGCCCAGCGCGCAGGCGCTGATGATTGCTTTCTATCGATCTCTTGAGGAACAACAGCAATCTGGTAAATCGATGTTGCGCCATAGAGTACACAGCGCTGTTCGCGATCGCTTCTCTGGAGAGGGACCAACCCCTACTCGCTCTGAGGTCTTGGCGTTCCTCGATGTATTCGCTGCTGGAAATGAGATGGTGAGGGAGCGTTGGTTCCCTGAGAGGCGTCAATTGTTTGACATAGATTTCGAGAAATATCCCACGATGCGTTCAGAGGTAACTTTGGCCGGAGACGAGATGGCGCGGATGTTCGTGGAAGTAATGCTTACGGACCAGCGGGCAGGATTCCGGCTCTCTGCCGAGGAACTAAATAGAATAAAGTTGGGATTAGCCCCTTATTGTGATTCGTGACGTCAGCGCGCAAAATGAACTCAACACCGATCGAGCCTTGCGTGGGCGCGCGCCAGATAGAACTCAGACTATAGACAGACCCCCCGCGCTCAATCATTCCGCGGCGTGTTGATTAGCTTGTTCGTAAGCGCTGTTTTGAGGGCACCTTTTTTGGGTGATGGCGAGCGGCGATATTGGGAGCGTATTGGAGCTCCGACACATGTCGATTTCAGAGCATAAGCATGTGTTGGAGCCGACGCTGGCTCAGCGTATTGAGGTCTTCACTGGGACGGGACGACGGCGGAGTTGGACGGCAGAGCAGAAGGCGGCGATTGTCGCAGAGAGTTACGCGGACGGCGTGAAGGCCTGCCAGGTTGCCCGGCGGCATGGATTGACGCCTCAACAACTGTTTGGCTGGCGCCGTGAGGCGCGCGCTCACGTTTCGGAGCCGGCTTCGGCTTTGTTCGTTCCCGCGATGATCGAAGCGCCGCTGGCGGCGCAGGAGAGATCGGAGCGCGATTCCTTGCACGCGCCGGCGATTGAGCTCGAGATCGATGGCGTGACCGTTCGTGTTGGCCGCGGCGCTGAGGCGAAGATCGTCACGGCCGTGATTCGTGCGCTGAAGGCCGGCGCGTGATCGGGCCGACGGGTGCGGTCCGGGTTATGGTGGCGACAAAGCCTGTCGACTTCCGCAAAGGAGCGGAAGGGCTGGCGGCGCTGGTGCGCGAGGACATGAGGTCTGATCCGTTCTCGGGCGCTGTCTACGTTTTCCGGGCCAAGAGAGCGGATCGGGTGAAGCTGATTTTCTGGGATGGAACGGGCGTTTGCCTGTTCGCCAAGCGGCTCGAGGATGGCGAGTTCCGCTGGCCGAAGATCGAGGATGGCGTCATTCGACTGACGGCGGCGCAGCTGTCCGCGCTGATCGAAGGTCTCGATTGGCGCCGCGTGCATGAATCGAAGGAAGTTCTCGCACCGACCGCCGCCGGCTGATCTGCGACAGAGTGAATCACCGGCGATTCTCGCGTCGCGCTGAGCCGGCGAATGTGATCTGATTCTCAACATGCCGCCGATCACCGACGCGCTTCCCGACGATCCCAGTACGCTGAAGGCGATGCTGATCGCCGAGCTCGTCCAGAATGAACGGCTTCGCCAGATCATCAAGGAGTTGCAACGTCATCGCTTTGGCCGAAGAGCCGAAACGCTGCCGGAAGACCAACTGCTGCTCGGGCTGGAAGAGGCCGAGCAGACCGAGGCCGCCGGCGAGGCTGAGGCGGAACGGATTGCCCCGCAAGCGCGCGCTGAACGCGCCACAAGGCGTCGAATGAATCGAGGCTCGCTGCCGGCGCATCTACCGCGCGTCGAGACGGTCGTTGATATTGAAGATAAAGCCTGCCCCTGCTGCGGCCATGGGCTGCATCGGATCGGCGAAGACGTGAGCGAGCGGCTCGACGTCATCCCGGCGCAGTTCAAGGTTCTCGTCGTTCGCCGACCTAAATACGGTTGCCGGGCCTGCGAAGAACTCGTCGTGCAGGCGCCCGCGCCGGCGCGGCTGATCGAAGGCGGCATTCCGACCGAGGCGACCGTCGCCGAGGTGTTGGTCTCAAAGTATGCCGACCACCTCCCTCTTTACCGCCAAGCGCAGATCTATGCCCGCCAAGGGATCAATCTCGACCGCTCCACCTTGGCCGACTGGGTTGGTCGGGCCGCCTTCCTGCTTCGGCCTATTCATGAGCGCCTTCTTGCGATGCTCAAGAGCTCGGCCAAGCTCTTCGCCGACGAGACCACGGCGCCGGTGCTTGATCCGGGACGAGGGCGAACCAAGACCGGACAGCTTTGGGCCTATGCGCGCGACGATCGGCCGTGGGGCGGCGATGATCCGCCTGGCGTCGCCTATGTCTACGCCCCGGATCGCAAAGCCGAGCGGCCTACAGCGCATCTTGCCGGCTTCAAGGGCGTGCTGCAGGTCGATGGCTATGCCGGCTATCGTGTGCTGGCTGACCGTGGCGATATCGCGCTCGCTTTCTGCTGGAGCCATGTGCGGCGACGATTTTACGAACTCGCCTCTGCCGGACCTGCGCCGATCGCCAGCGAAGCGCTCGAACGGATCGGCCGCCTCTACGCCATCGAGAAGGACATAAGCGGCCACACCGCCGAAAAGCGTCGCGCTGTGCGCCAAGAGAAGAGCCGCCCGATCCTCGAGGAGCTCGAGCCATGGCTGAGCGAAAAGCTTGCGATGATCAGTCAAAAGACAAAGCTCGCCGAGGCGATCCGCTACGCGCTCTCGCGTTGGGAGGGTCTGACCCGCTTCATCGACGACGGCCGCGTCGAAATCGATTCCAATGTCGTCGAGCGCTCAATCCGTCCCATCGCACTGAACCGGAAGAATGCCTTATTCGCCGGCTCCGACGGCGGCGGCGAACATTGGGCCGTCATCGCGTCGCTGATCGAGACGTGCAAGCTCTGCGATCTCGAGCCTCACGCTTATCTGACCAACGTTATCACCAAGATCGTCAATGGCCACCCGAATAGCCAAATCGATGATCTCTCGCCTTGGGCCTACATCACCGCGCACGCTCTCAAAGCCGTGGCCTGAAAACGTCGCTTACACTTGTTCCGGGCATCTCTGGACTATAAGTCGAGTCTGCCTTGAGCATTATAGATGCCTTCCGGGAGCCGATTGTAGCTATGAACTCCTGGGGGTTCAGTTGAGGATCGTCACCGAATGCGCGTGAAGAAGACAAGGGGATCCCCTCGAATTGAAATGCTCATCTTCGTCGTCTAGCGGTGATGAGGCAATTTTCATTTATGGTCGACACGGAGAAAAGCGCCAGGCCATTGCAATATATTGTTTCTCCCTTCGTATGGAATACATACGGATTGATGGACATTGTGTACGAAGTATTAGCGAACGGCGTTGAGTTCTGATAGATGGTCGTAACAAACTGGCCGATGATCCCCGATATTTCCCCCGAAGTTGTTGATATCGATGCTTGAGTGAAATTGACCTGGGTGGTAATCTCTCCACTGACAATTATTGTCGCCCAAACATCCCAATCTCCGGCTGACAATGTTAGCGAGGTCAATGGTGTAGGGATATTGTACAACATGCCTGAGCGGCCACCGGCCGACAGAACTTCACCGATCTCGCCCCTCGGCGCCCTGGAGCCGTCGGTAACGCCTGTCCAGCCGAGGGAGGAACCGTTGTCGATTGGCCCAGTAAGATTCGACCAATTGCTCGTTGGGAACCCAGATCCCAAATACACTGTGCCGGTCGAGTTTCCTATGGTGGACGGCGTATTCAATATCTTACCGAGAGAGTTTCCGTTGTTCGCTAAATGCATGTCGACGTCGTAAAACGTCGCCGACGTTACACCACTATCTGTTTTAATGATTGAGTTCGAGGCGAACACAAAGTGGTCGGCGTACCTAAATCCGATGAAAGACGGAGCAGCCGTAGGTCCCGTTAGAAAAAAAATGTCAGTGAGAGCCGTAGCTTCGAAATGGATATTGAAGTCGTAATTCCAATTGTGTGAGCCGGGCTCGGTATATAGCGCTATCCCGTACGGAACAGCACCGGTCACATTGTACGCGTAGCCGCCTCTGAAATGCAGATCAGAAGCGCCGCAAATCCATATCGGTACGCCGCCGCCGCTCTGTACGAACACACCGGTGTCAAAATCATTGTGCGCCATGGACTGTTGCTTGTCCACAGGGGCGTTTTCAGCTATGAACGGGCTATAGATGTTGAAGTGGTTACACCCATCTTCGATCAGCGCGTACGAAAGCGGTCCGGGCGCAGAATTCTGAAGGTTCGGGAGGTTCCATTCGGTGGACTCTGACGAAAAGTTCAATTCTGAGGCAAGCGCAAAAGCGCCGGTCGTCCGCACGTTATCAAAGACATTTCCGTCGGCATTGCTTAACGCTGCCGTATCAATGCGCCCATGCTGTAGACCAACATTTGGAATGTTGGTACTGTCGCCCCACACTGTTAGACTATGAATCCTCATATAAGAAGAGCCGAGTAAATCAACCACGGCTCCGCCGGAGACCGTTGCGACAGGAACCGAAAATCCTCTTACTCCTCCTATGTCAGCGCTCGCGGCAGAAAGAGTGTTTCCCGGAACGTAGGCGCGGCCACATGGACCCGACAAGGTCACGGACCTGACGCCACCGGCTGAAACGACAAGGGATGCCGCTATGCAGCCGGAACCGGACCCGCCAGTAAGTGGCACATTGGTATATGTCGCATCTGAGCCGCCAGACCCGGCGGCTATCGTGCCGAGAGTCCCCACTGGTCCGGCAGGGGCGAAAGCGCCGTGAATAACCGAGCCGTTGCCCTGAATATCGACGTAGTCTCCGTGGGTGAACCCCGTAAGATCAATTGACGATAGAACGAGGCAAGTTCTGCCGGGTGGGAATTGAAGTGAGCCCTGTCCGGCAGCCCGGAGAGCTGCGGTTGCGGTGTTGATCGCTGCCGCATCATCGGTGAAATTGTCGCACTTCGCTTTGTACGGAGCCGCCATGACATTTATCGTTGCAGGCGGCGCGCCTGTGTTAGTCGCCAAGCCGCCCGAATCCGCTTCGCCAACGCCGTCGGCGGCATTGGAGCCAGCGAGCCGGGCCAGCGGTCGAAGGGCGCCTGCAAACGCCGACTGGCTGCAAAGCAGGACAAGGGGGATGAGTACAACAAGTGCCACATGGAGGATGCGGTTGTTCATCAGAAGCTCACCATGAGGTCGACGGTCTGGATTTTGCTCCTTATATCATAAAACGCAGCCGGCCTATTGACGGGGGCGCGCCCTTGAGCACCAGGTCGAACTCAGTTTGGGTCGTCGCGGCGCTCGAATATTCGACGAGGCCGGCAAACTGGTCCATAGATCTTCGCGCCAGGCAATACGCCGCCGGCCTATCAGAACGACGGGACGCCGACCACGGAATGCAGCGACTGATATGGCGTTTTCGTCCTTCGGATGAACGAGTGTCCCCAGTGATCACACAAAGAGCGTTTTGTAGGTGGCGGTACGTAGCTGTCGACGCCCGATCGACGCCCGGCTTTGATCTTATTCGAATGCGAGAGTCAGTCGGCCCTTTTGAGAAACACTGCGTGGCGTCGACCTTGGACACAGAAGCTTCCCGGCCGCGCGGCGGCTGTCACTGGCACTCATATCCCTACTCATCCAGCATGTGTCCCGCGGGAGCTTCGACACTTCCGGATGCCGTCGTACCCGGGCCACCAGTCCGCAGGCTTTGAAGGATGCGAAGGAATTACGAAATAAGGCAAGCTGAGCGTCAAATCCCGTGCCAATTCACTTGGCTTCGAACTCTTTGTGTTTGAGACATTGCCGCTTGCGACATTACCCAGCGGCGATGGAGAAAAGTGTGACGCAGGGTTTTGTGTGCCCTCTTCCGCTTCGCTTGCCGCCGGCAGGGGGAATTCGTATCCTCGTTGGCAGATGAGTGAGGAAAGAGAGAAATCAATGCCTGCGAAGCATTACGCCAATTATCCAGTGGTTCCCGGCGATACAAACGATTTTGTGACTGTTCCTAAGGGCACCAAAGGCCTTGCAGTCTGGGGACCATATCAACATCTTGATCCAGGAAGATACGACGTTACTTTTGAAATCGTGCCGCTGGAATTTGAGGATCAGGACCATGCTTGTTGCGTCATCGATATTGCCGCCGATGTAGGCAAAGAGATTCTTTTGCAACGAAGTATATCTGTGCGGCATTTGGTCGATTGCCAAAATCAGATCACGGTGACGTTTGACCTGCTGAAGTCATCGCGTGTTGAATACCGGGTGGCCGCGACCGGGGCGACAAGCTTTCGAGTTGGATATCGCAGACTGGCCTACCCGATCGAGCTGAGAGGTCAATCTTCGCGCATCGAACAGAACCCGCTCTATCGCGAAAACTATGACCGAATTATCGTGCTTGAGGCGGGCGGTGTCAGATTTTCCATGGGCCAAGAGACGCTGATCGCGCGCGTGAATGGTCTCGTCGTCGAAGTCGAGAACTCCGAGGATCTGCAACTGCTCGACGAGATATTTCTCTCCAACGAATACAACATATTACCGATTCGTCGTTCAGTCGCTATCGACATCGGGATGAATATTGGTCTCGCCTCTCTAGCGTTCGCATGCAATCCTAGAGTTGAGACGGTGTTCGCCTACGAGCCTTTCGCGGCCCCGTTCAAACGCGCGATTCAGCATTTCCGACTAAATCCTGATTGTTCGGCTCGCGTGCGCCCGATGAACTGTGGCCTGGCCGACCGGGAAGAAGAGCTTGAGATAAGGAGCAATTCGGGCGCCACGATCGGCGTGTCAATTCGTGGCGCTACGTCGGGCAATCTGGAGCGGATTCGAATCCGAGATGCCGCGCAAGAGTTGGGGCCGAAGATCGACGAAGCCAGCCGACGAGAGCTAGGCGTCGTTATGAAGATCGATTGCGAGGGCTCGGAATTCGCGATCTTCGAGTCGTTGAAGCGTGCATCTCTATTTGAAAAGATCGACGCATTTATGATCGAATGGCATAGGTGGTGGTCGGCCGACATGACTCAGGCGAACCTTATTGCCCCGTTGCAAGAGGCCGGATTCATTGTCTTCGACCGTACGAACCCGGTAAATCCACACGCTGGGTTTTTGCAGGCCGTTCGCGCCGCGCGTTGAGGGAGGGGAGCCCTTGAGAAGGACCGAAGTTGGTAGGCCGACGCGTACTCCGGAGACCATTGGCCGACGCTCGAAATAGACAAGAAGCGCGTAGTCGAGGCACGAGCGCCTTGGCATATAACTATGTCGACTGACGATCATATATCTAAGCCTGGAGTTGGCGCGGCGCAGGGGATGCGGAGTGATGGCGGGCCGAACATAAGGTCGCGATTTTGAGGTTCCGAAACTTCGACCATGACTGCGTCGGCCTTCGCCAGCCGGCATCTTGAAGGGCAGCCTGTGACCCGCCCAGACTGTCGCGATCTATCGCCATTAAGAAAGGGCGTTAGAGCGCTTAGGATCAGCGCTCGGCGGCGCGGTTCCTGTGACGACGTCATAGAGGGGTGACTGAACTCGCCATCCTCAATCCGCTGGCGAACGGGCAAACGCCCGTCGGCGGAAGATCAGCTTCACCCGATCCGCTGTCCGCGGCTCGGAAGACGCAGATGACACTCGATTCAAGGCTGCGCCGCGAAATGAGCCGTCACAAACTCGCAGTTCGGTGAGAGATTGAGGATTGGCGCTTTTCGAACCTTTGTGATCGTTTCCATAACCGTACTTCGGGATCACCTTTGATAAGGAAGCGGGTGCGGAGCTCCCATATCAATCCGAGCGCGTCGACTTTATCGATCGGACGCGCTGGGGTAACCTTGGCGGCCATGCTAACGCGGTATACGGTACTCCATCTAAAGACAGGAGGGGGCTGTAAAACGGATCATTCGCTAGCGCATCTGGCCATTTTTCGCGCAGAGCTCGTAATTCACCGGAGAACCGAGCGGAACGATCAACCCCCCGCTCCACGCCTCGGCTGGCAGACTCGCGATGAATTAGGCGCGCATGCGGGGTGAATATCACTCGATGCCCGCATGCGCGCTGCTTGAGACAATAATCCACATCGTTGAAGTTTACGGGAAATCGAATTTCGTCAAATCCTCCGACCATTTCGTAGTGCTGCCGGCGCGTAGCAAGACATGCTGCAGTCACGGCACTCACTTCCCTCGCGACACACAGTAAATCCGCATAACCCGGTGCATCGTCTATTACTTCGTTGAATGCATGGCCTGCCGCATATCCAAGTCCCAGCGTAACACCGCCATGCTGCACAACCCCGCTCGGCCACAATAACTTAGCGCCAACCGCTCCGACATCGTGCTCGACCAGTCGGCCGAGCATCTCCTCTAGCCAATCGTCTTCAAGCGCCTCGATATCGTTATTGAGCAAGAGAAGCACTTCACCCCGAGCGACCTGAACCCCGCGATTGTTGAGCCGCGAATAATTGAAAGGCCCCGGTACCCTAAGTATTTGGGCACCGGTCGAGGTCAGTTTATCGAAAAATGTCAGAGTCGAGGGGTCTGTCGTTTCGTTGTCAACAATGATTAGCTCCGAATCAACACGACTTAGTGCTCCTTCAATTGATTCGACGCAGGAGCGCAGCAAATCGACCCGGTCGCGGGTCGGGATTATCACGGAAACGCTCATAGGAGCGGCAACGCGGCGAACTCGCACGGCTGGCAAGGTCGCGGTTCCCTTGACTGGCGAAGTGGTGGCCAACACGCCGCGATCCACCAAATGCGCGACACTCCCGCGCCCAAGCCTCGAAGTCGCGTCGGCACGATCCAGGGTTGGCAGGCGAGCCGCAAATCCCTCTGCATGAACCACTTTGGTTCCTTCACGACCATCCCTACCGACAGCGTGAAAAAACAACGCAAATAAGTCACTCACCCCATGAGATAGAGCTGAAATTGCAGTTTCACGCCGAATGGCGAATAGAAGCGTCGCGTAGCCCTGCTCAAGCAGACGCTCGTAACTAAACTCTGGAAGCGCGATCGGTAAGGACGCTCCATTCTCGTCCTGAACAATTAGGTCGGCATACGCGATGTTCGCCCTGGATTCGTCATGTAGACATGCTAGCAATAACCCTAATCCTCCCGGTAAGAATTTCGCACCTGCAAGCGTAAAGACCAGAATTTCGGCTGCTTGAGTGTCTTTTTCTAAAACACGGAGCAGATCATCAGAACCGAACGTCGTTTGCCCACCTTCACACGGCGGTTGGAAAGCAATCCAATTGCGTTCACCGCCGAGGCTGGCGAGCGTCACGTCACAAGAGCCCTCGCCCACAAGAACGATTCCTGAAAGCGCCGAAATAGGGCGAGAAACAATCGGAAAGCGGTCAAGCCAACCTTCCAAATGCGAAAATGGCAAAGATTGCGGTAAAAGCCTATCGTACACCTCTCCCCTCAAGATCTCCTGCCCCATGGAAAGATTACCGAGTAGGAAATTCCGCAGTCCATCGACAAACGCAACCACAATGAGCGGGGACCCATCCAGCGGTACACCGTCTTCATTTGTTACATCAATTCGATGAACGTCCCCGTCAGCGAGGAGACCTGGCAGATGCAAATCAAATCCATGGGCGAGAGTGTCCTCTCTGTGGCCGCCGAGATGAGTCCAAGTTTCCGCCCGGCCGCCCGCAATCTCGACACCGGCAAGCCATGCATGAACCGAAGGAGGCTCACCCGACGCCTTAGGACTTATCCATCCCTGGAGTCGTAAGCCTCCAAGCCATCGAACAAAGCCGATGACCTGTGGCTCCAAGTCCGACACAACCTCGCCGCGCAGAGCGAGGAGACCTCCCAAGCCAATATCTAAATTCGCGAGCCGTACTTCAACATGTCGGTGATCAACCACAAGAGGTACGCTGAAATAGAATCCGCAGCGCCGGGCCGGCTCGTCATCTTCGCGGAGCGACGATACAAATAGGTCGGCCCTCGTCGACGCGATTGGGGCGGCATCTATCCAGAGTTCGACAACAAACCGACGTTCGAAATCGACAATGTCGTAAACGTACCCGACGACCGCATTGGGTTCGACCGATACCTTATACCGAAGTTGGAATGGCAGATTTGACATCGATCCGACAGAAGGCGTCGTTTTGACGACAGCAAAGGCGAACTCAACATTATAGACCGCGCTGCTGCACTCGGTCGAGTTAGGTTCTCTTGCCCCAATCGATGCTAACAATATTCGGCCCTAACAAGTGGACAACTATCCGGCACCATCGAGTTCGCTAGCGCCCTGCACTGGGGGCGCCGTTGGGGTGTCGACGCGTCCAATTGCAGCGCGGTGCCAAAGGGGGACTAGAGCATGCTTCATTTACACGGAAGCATATCCGGCGTGCTTGAGATAATTGGCGCATTCGGCAGGCGAGAAGAGGTCGAGGAGATCGCCGACCTTGCGCCAGGTGTTTTCGACGGTTCTGGGTTCGGCATGGCGTAAGAGGTGCTTGAGTTTGGCGAAGAGTTGCTCGATTGGATTGAGATCGGGACTGTAGGGCGGCAAGAAAAGAAGATGAGCGCCGGCTTTTCGGATGGCTTGTCGGGCGGCCTTGCCTTTGTGGCTGCCGAGATTGTCGAGAACGACGATGTCCCCTTTGGCGAGCGTTGGGACGAGGATGTTCTCGACATAGAGCGTGAACAGCTCGCCGTTGATTGGACCATCGATAACGAAGGGCGCATCGACGCGATCGGCGCGCAGCGCCGCAACGAAGGTGAGCGTCTTCCAATGATTGTGAGGGACGTGCGCCTCAAGGCGCTGGCCGCGCGGCCCCCAGCCGCGCAGCGGCGTCATATTGGTGTTCACCCAGGTTTCGTCGATGAAGACGAGCCGCCTTGGATCGATGAGGGCCTGACGAGCCTTCCAGCGCTCTCGCTTGCGAGCGACGTCAGGACGGGTTTGCTCGGCCGGCAATACGGTTTTTTTTGAAGCTGAGTCCCTCGGCGTGGAGGAAAATCCATACGGCCCGCCGATCTGTTTTGACGCCGCGGGCGGCCAACTCCGCCGCCAGGCCGCGCGTCGTGAACGGCACGGACCGACACCGCTCGCGCAGCCAATCGGCCGTCTCTCCCGACAGCGTTCGCTTCTTGTGACCGCCGACCTGTCCCGGCGTGAGCGAGCCCGTCTCCCGCCTCAGCTTTAGCCATTTCGACACACAGGACGGGCTGATCCGCAGCGCCGCCGCAATCGAGCGCGTCGTCTCGCCGGCCTCGTAGCGCAAGACAGCCCGTTCGCGCAGATCCTCAGAATAGGGTCGCGTCATCCATGCTGGCCTCCAATCGCCTCCAGCACAGACCTTGAATCATAACCAAACCGATTCGCGAATCCCGATTCTGCAAAATCACAGCATGCTCTAGCCCGGCCCGAAACTCATGCGACATTTCCGAAGTGCTGTGTGAGAACGCTTTGGTCCTCTGGTTCGATGATACAACAATCGCGGGGCTTTCCTGGATCAGGAACACGCCGGCGACCTCGGTCGTTCCTTGGAAGGGAAGCGGGGAGTTTGCCCGAGGAGCTTGCTCATCCCTCTCACTTAGCCCAGGTCTCATCAAGTCAGTGGAATCCATCTATTATTCCGATATCACCAAGACTGTCATGGAGATTTGGATTATGAGACCTTCCTTTCGACTCTCGCTCACCTCAGTGCTTGATTGACAAGAGCAGGGAGAAAGTCAGATGACGAGCAAGCTCGGCAAGACCGTCCCAGTTGTCGTGTCGATGGCGATTGGCGCTGGAATTGCCCTAGCAGCGGAGAAGACCCAGCGACCGCCTATCGCGCCAAGCAACCCCAGGGTATCGCTGCGTCGACCCAGAAGGGAACGAGTTCCGCTCGAGCGGTGATTGGGCCTTTCGGTGGTCTGACGAGGGTCAGCGTGCCAAAGAGCCGGTCCGAGTTGGCCTCTGCCCTCTCAGACGGCTTGATCAAGCTGGGCGCCGAGCGACTCTTGCGCAAAGCGACAAGCGCGCCGAGCGAGTCCAATCTTAGCAACAAACAGTCGCCGGGCGTTCAGAGGCAACCGAAGGTTTTCGATGCGTCCGAAGGCACTCCGCGCGATCCCTTGCTTAATACGACCTACGATCTGAACTACGTCCAGAACATTCCTAAATTGAATTAAGCTCGCGTGCCGCTGCCGGATTCGCCGCGTCTCATTCGGCCGGCAACAAACCTGAGCGAATGCGGGCGAAGGGGTGAAAATAGTTCAGAGGCCGCCGCGACTGGGCAAGACTTCATTCGACATTTCCGAAGTGGGCAGACGCGGACGAAGGGCGTAACGCGGACAACGAGACGCAAACGCCGCCCTCACGGCAGCGTGGTTAAGCATTTGTTTACCTTACGTCACCAGTCTCGAATCAGTTCGAATCCATATTGGCTTTGGGCCGCGGTGCCCGTCTGAGCCAGGCAGAGAACGGTCAGCGTGTCCTGATGGTGTCATGGGATTGCGCGTGAGGTCGCAGCCTCGATACAGGCGCCCTTTTGCGAAGCCGGCAGCCTTATGCTTCGATCCGACCGTCAAAATAGACCTCGAGCCGGGTCAGCGGCGCTTAGCCCCCCGCCAAATAACAGTTCGATCCGAGACAGTCCGAGCCGTTGCCGATGCGAACTGCTTCAAGTAGCAAATGATGAAGGAGCGCCGGCGTCGCCGAGCTGCGCGTGCAGTGTGCGAACGATATGCTCCGCTGTCGCGGATGCGGCTGGCGAGAGACGCCGATCAGCAGGGACGCAGCAGCTCAGAACACTGAAGCGGGCTAATTGCTCCCGGATCGGCACATACGCCAACCTCGGATCCCTAAGCCTGAAAGAGCCTTTCAATTCTGTCTGGATGGAGATGACGAATCCTTGAGCGACAGCGTCCCTCATCATCAGATAAGAATTTGAATTCAGGGCGATCCGTGGCTTCACCCTTGCATCGGCCGACATTCGGTTCAACAAACCGTTGAGGGTTTCCGCCTCTCTCGATAACGCTAGTGGATATGTCGCGCACTCACCGAGCGTTGTCCATGACTTTTGCGACAACGGATGATTGATCGGCACCACTGCAGCCGAGGTCAGCGAGAATTCAGCGAGCGTCTTCAATCCCATCCTGATAGGGGCGTCTAGCACGAGCAAGATATCGAGCTGATTTTTGAGCGCCGCGCTCACAAGTTGGAGTTTGCCGGCGACCATGACGTCGAGGTCTATGTGCCGGAAAGACCGGTTCACCGCGCCCAGAACTTGGGGCAGAAGGTCATGCGCGAGGACCTCGGTCGTGCCAATAGAAACTACCCCTCGCGTCCCGCTCCGTACGCTCTCAATTTCCTCGGCCGCGGCCGTTAGCTCCAAGGTAGCCGCCCTGACCCGGCCAAGCAACATTTCCCCCGCCTGGGTTATCCGCACTCCTTCTCGTCCCCTACGTCTCTCAAGGAGTGGCGCGCGAAAATGGCACTCAAGCAACCCGACCTGACGATGAATCGCCGAGGCGGCTATGCCAAGAAGCTCCGAAGCACCACGAAACGAACCGGTCTGCGCCACAGCAAGAAAGTACCTTACCGCGGAAGAGTGAAGGACGTGCGAGCCTTGGTCCCTGGGGGGTGCCATCAGGATGAATCAGCAGAGCCTCCGCCAATTGTCGACACCTTTTCGCGTCCGCGCAATGAATTGCTCAGCTCGGGAGCTGTAAGGCAGTCGCGGAGGGGGCCAGCCCATCTTATTCTCCTAGGTGCTCCTAGGCGGCTAGCGTCCCATAAAGATCTGATTTAGCTCATGATTTAATGGTCACGCAAAACCGTTTCGCCTTAATGAGTAAACAAGAAAGAGAAGGTCGTCATGAATAGAAAGGGCGAGTCTGTCGACGACTCTCCCGCCAGTTGAGCGCCTAGCCAATAGGCAGTGTTCTAATTTTTAGAACATTGGCGCGTCGATATTGAAATAGTCTCGCACTGCACGGGGTCCTACTGTCGCTGACTCTTGGCAGCGCCGTGCGTAATTTTGGGCCTTCGCACGGCATAGCTGGAACCGAAAGATGGGAGCTTCCCACCAGCTCGCCAGCTTCGTCGCTGGTACGCGGTATCAGGACATCGAGCAACCTGCGAGGGACAGGGCGAAGCTCTGCGTTCTGGATTGTATAGGCGTGCTTCTTGCAGGATCGACCGATGACGTCGCGGCTCCACTGCTGCGCTTCGCGGCCGAGAATAACACTGGCTCGGACGCCACGCTGCTCGGTGTCGGGGGTAGGACCGATTGCGCGACCGCCGCACTGGTCAATGGCGCTTTCAGTCACGCGCTTGACTACGACGACACAAATGCAATCTTCATCGGCCATGCGTCGGCCTGCATCGTGGCTGCAATCCTGGCGCTCGCGGAAAGGACCAGGGCGTCTGGAGCAGACATCATCACTGCCTATATGGTCGGCACTGAGGTCCAATGGCGTGTCGGAGAAGCGCTCGTTTCGGGCGGCGACCACTACCGTCGCGGATGGCACTCGTCGGGAACGGTCGGATCGTTTGGCGCCACAGCGGCTGCAGGCCGACTGCTTGGATTGTCGGAATCGCAACTGGTAAATGCGCTCGGCATCACGGCATCGCTGGCGGGTGGCGTCCAGCAACAGTTTGGTACGCAGTGCAAGCCACTGCAAGTCGGGCTGGCCAACGAGAATGGAGTACGGGCGGCCCTGCTCGCCCGCGCCGGTCTGGGGGCCTCGCCTGACGCCTTGGACGGCCCCGTCGGTTTTTTTAGTCTTGTCTCGTCAGTCCATGACCTCCGTCGCTTGGAGAATCTCGCGAAGCCTTGGGGAATCCTGGAAACCACCTTCGCACGTGGCATGAACATGAAGAGGCATCCGGTTTGTGGCTCCAGTATCGGCGCCTTTGAAGGCGCCATGCAGTTGCGGGAGAGCCTCTCGGCGCGGCTCGATCAGATCGTATCGATTGCCTGTGGCGTCCGTCCTGAATCCTTGAACTACCTGTTTTTCCATCGACCCACGACAACTGCGCAGGCGAGGTTCAGCGTCGAATACTGGGTCGCCGCTACGCTCATCTTCGGCAGGCTCGGTCTCGAGCAGCTGACGCCGGACATCGTGGTGCGAGACGATGTTCAAGCACTGATATCAAGAATCAAGGTCTATCCCGATCCCGAGATCACGATCGAGCGCGCCACGGTCAAGATCACTATTACGCTTAAGGACGGCCGACGTCTGACGTCGTCATACGTACCGCCCAAAGGCGCGCCCGACAATCCTATGAGCGAGGAGGAGATACTCGCGAAATTCGAGGAATGCGCCGAATGGGGGGGGGATCGCGCCGCAAAACAGTAGGAGCGCAGCGGCCGCGCTTCTTGACCTTGAGCGTCTGCCCAACATCCTCGACCTTCCGCCATTGCTTGTGCGGCAATGATCGGCGACACGATCATGGGTCCCCGAAGGAGCCCCGATGTGCCCGGCGCGCGAGGCGTCGCCGGCCGGGCGGCGAAGGGCAGCACTGCATCCGCGATCGGAGTCGAATGGCGGGCGATCACCAAGACCTTCCCGGGACTGCGCGAGCCCGCTCTCGCGGACGTGTCGCTGCGCGTACAGGCGGGCGAGTTCTTCACCATACTGGGTCCCAGCGGCTGCGGTAAATCAACGTTGCTGCGGATAGCGGCTGGTTTCGAGCACCAGGACACTGGCTCTGTCCTTGTCGACGGCAGCGCCGTCGATCGCCTGCCGCCGCACCACCGACCGATCAATACCGTGTTCCAGAGCTACGCGATCTTTCCGCATCTGACGGTTGCGCAGAATGTCGGCTACGGGCCACGAATGCTTGGATGGTCGCGCCCAGCCATTGCGGCGCGCGTCCATGAGCTGTTGCATCTGGTCAAGCTCGACGGCCTGAACGACCGTCATCCGGCCAAGCTCTCTGGGGGTCAAAGGCAGCGCGTCGCGCTCGCCCGCGCGCTCGCCAGCCGTCCCAAGGTCCTGCTCCTCGACGAGCCGCTCTCGGCGCTGGACTTCAAGCTGCGGTCCGAAATGCGAGGCGAGCTCAAGCGACTTCAATTGGAACTCGGCACTACGTTCGTCTTCGTCACCCATGACCAGCACGAAGCCTTGTCCATGTCGGACCGCGTTGCGGTGCTTCGAGCGGGGCGGATTGAGCAGGTCGGCTCGGCGTCAGAGATATATGACAGGCCCTGCAGTCGTTTTGTCGCGGATTTCATTGGCGAAACCAACTTGCTCGCGGCGCAGCGCGTTGGCGGCGACAAGTACCGTCTCAGCGACAGCGACATTCTTTTGGTGGCAGAGCCATTGGACTCGGCCACCGAGGTTTTCCTGGCGATACGTCCCGAGCGGGTGATCCTTGGTGGTGCAGAAACAGCTCTCCTGCGCGCCCGCGTGACGAATACCGTCTACGGAGGCGCCGACCGAATGATCGAACTGGCTCTGCCTGGTGGTCAGAATCTGCGCGCCCGAGTGGACGCGGGAAGCGAGGCCGGGTCGCAACTGCAACCAGGCGACGAGACAGGCGTAACTCTACCCCAGGACGCAATTCGGGTCCTACCGCCATGATGTCGAAGGCGAGAGCACTCGTTTGCGCCGCCCCGGTGCTTCTTGTGCTGGCAGTTCTTTTGTTCGCGCCGCTCGCGACGATGGTCTTCGTTTCGTTCGTGAGGAGAGACCCGTCTGGCGCTCTCCAATGGGGGCAGTTTTCAGCCGCTTCCTACCTTGAGATTTTCTACGAACGTGACTTCCTGACCGGTCGGTACCAGCCAAACGCCAATTACCTGAATATCCTCAACCGCTCGCTCATCTATGGGGGCGCGACGACGGCGATTACGCTGGCGGTCGGATTTCCGGCCGCGCTGTGGGTGGCGGCCCTGCCGACGCGGAGCAAAAATGTCGTCTTGCTGCTGATGACGCTGCCGTTCTGGACTAACCTGCTCGTTCGGCTCTACGCTATCATCTACATCCTACGCGATGGTGGCCCGATCGACGCCGCCTTGAGCTATATGCTTCCTGGTTTCCGCGGGCTGGACTTGCTTTATTCACCGGTCGCGACCGTGATCGGCCTATGCTACTCGAACGTCCTCTACATGATTATGCCGATCTTCGTCAGCCTCGAGCGCATCGACAGGGACATGGTCGAAGCGAGCTCTGACCTCGGCGCTAATGGTTGGAAGACGGTTATCTACGTTCTGCTGCCGCTGTCAGCACCGGGAATCGTTGCTGGCTGCATCCTCGTCTTCGTCCCGTGCCTGGGCTCCTTCATAGGGCCCGAATTGCTTGGCGGAGGGAAGACGATGATCCTGGGCAACTTGATCGAGGCTCAGTTCGGCGAGCTGCGGAACTGGCCGCTCGGCGCCGCCCTATCGACGGTTCTGCTCGCATTGCTCTTACTTACCTACGCCGTGCAGCGGGTGATCAACGCCAAAGGTGTCACCCTTTGACCGCCGCGCAAGCCCGCAAATGGAGCTTCGGAGGCACGGCGTTCGCTGCAGCGTTGGTGCTGTTCTTCCTCTACCTTCCACTCCTAGTCGTCGTACTCTTCGCCTTCAATAAGGACGCTTCGAGCCTTGGCCGTTGGAGCGGCTTCAGCACCCGATGGTTCATCGAGCTTGGCGAGAACCGAAACCTGTTGCGGGCGATTGACAACTCGCTAACGGTGGCGGTCCCGACGAGCTGCGTCGCAGTGATCGTCTCCTTCATGGCGGCGCTGGCGAGCACAAACCGGCGGCCGAAGGGCGCCAGTGTTTTGGACCTTCTGGTCGCGATACCGCTCGCCGTTCCGGAGGTCGTCCTTGCGGTCGCGCTG
>Ga0207031_10087_pt1 | contig 25388 bp, 20 predicted proteins | sample Alteio_BWMinCont_37_FD_153278 | JGI IMG/M metagenome (GOLD analysis project Ga0207031, IMG submission 153278) | Enriched cells from forest soil in Barre Woods Harvard Forest LTER site, Petersham, Massachusetts, United States -... | ecosystem: Environmental > Terrestrial > Soil > Temperate forest >... | reverse complement strand
ATCGCCCGAGTAATCGCCTCAGTATCAAACACCACTGCACCTTCGAGTGATGGGCTGTAGGGCGTTGGTGTATGAATTCCATTGAGCCTGCGGATCGGGGCATCGAGTTCGTCGAAGTAGTTATCGGCAATTCGTGCTGCGATTTCGGCCCCGATGCCGTAGGGTCCGAATGCTTCATCCACAATCAATAACCGGCCAGTTTTGGCAACGGACTGGCCAATCGTTTCGATATCGAGCGGTGCCACGGTTCGTGGATCGATCACTTCGACTGATACATTCTCGCGAGCAAGAATGGGTGCCGCTTCGAGCGAACGTGAAACCATTCGAGTTAATGCCACCACGGTAATATCTTTGCCCACCCGCACTATGGCCGCCTGACCAAATGGGATTTCGTAGGCGTCTTCGGGCACTGTACCCTTTTGCGACAGCAATTCACGGTGCTCCAGGAAAAGTACCGGATCATTAGAGCGAAGAGCGTGAGTGAGAAGGCCCTTGGCATCATAAGGTGTCGATGGAACAACGACGCGCAACCCTGGGAAATGGGCATACATCGGGTAATAGTTCCCTGAGTGATGCGTGGCCGCCGAGTGCCCGATACCGATGCAACCGCGGAGGAGGATAGGCATCTTCAAGCGGCCACTGCTCATGTATTGCATCTTGGCAATCTGGTTCACAATCTCCCCTACGCCATCCAGGACGAAGTCCGCGAACATGAAATCTATGACTGGTCGGGACCCAGTCATCGCGGCCCCGCAACCCAGGCCAACAAAACCTCTCTCGCAGATGGGGGTATCGCGAAGCCGTTCGGCGCCGAAGCGATCATAAAGACCAGCCGTTGTCTTGAAGTTCCCGCCCCGCACACCGATTCCCTCGCCAAGCACAAAAATACGCGGATTTGCGGCCATTTCGGAAGCCAATGCCTCCAGAGTCGCCTGGGCATAAGTGATCTGACGCTCGGTTGGCGGTGCAGGTGGTGCAGCCGAGATTCTGGGCTCCGCATACACGTGTGTAGCTGCTTCCGCCTTGTCAGGCCAGGGACATCCCTCCGCGATTCGGTGAGCTTCTTCCACTTCCTTTTGAATTGCTGCATCAACGGCATCCAACTCGGCAGTTTTTAGAACGCCTCGTTCAACAGCTATTCCACGGAATCTCTCGATGGGGCATTTTGCTTTCCAGGAATCGACTTCATCGCGCGTGCGATACGTAAAATCGCCCATACCCTCCGCGTGAGGTCGAGTCCGATAGGTCTTACATTCGAAGAGAGTCGGCCCGCCGCCGGCCCGAGCGCGGGCAATTGCTTCACCCGCGGCTTTGCGGATTGCCAGCACATCGTTGCCATCGAGCTCGATGCCAGGGATTCCATAGGCGGTTCCGCGCGAGGCCACACTCGGGTTGCCCGCTGCATATTGGAAGGGTACCTCGGTTGCAAATTGATTGTTTTCGCAGACAAAGATTGCCGGTAATTTCCAGATCGAAGCGAGATTCAAGCCTTCGTGGAATGCGGCGTTATTAACAGCTCCATCGCCGAAGAAGGCCACGCCCACATTATCTTTTTTTAGCAACTTGAAGGTGTAGCCCGCACCGGCCGCTTGAAGGATGCAGGGTCCCACGATGCCGCTCGTCCCCATGAGGCCGACTTCCGGAGAGAAGAGGTGCATACTGCCGCCACGCCCGCGCGAGCAACCATTCGAGCGGCCATAAAGCTCCGCGATGAGTTGAAGAGGAGACACACCTTTCGCCAGAGCGTGACCGTGGCCTCTATGCGTGCTGAAAACCACATCATCCTGCCGCAGGTGAGTGCACACACCGACAGCGATTGCCTCCTGGCCGATATAGGTATGGCAAGCTCCGTGTATCAGCCCACGTTGATGCGATTTCGCCAGTTGTTCCTCGCAGCGTCGAATGAGGAGCATCTGTCGATAGAGTCGCAGCAGTTCAGTGTGCGGAAGGACGTTGATTTCGCTCACGATGACCAAAAGCTCCAGAAGACAACAAATCTGCTTGTAGAGGAAGTCGCCAGACTTCCGATTAGCCTTTAACGGAACTCTGGCGAGCTCCGCTAATAAAAAGCACAGTCTCTTAATTTCCCGAGTATGTCATTGCAAACATCCGCAAGCCTGCCAGTGTGTCCTCTTCCGTTGTACAGAGGCGGTGTGCCGGATTGCCCAGAATGCCAAGAATCCCCTGCCGAAGTCGCGGGAACCCCAGGGCGAGACCGCCTGAAAAAACCACCCGATTCCACTGCCGGTCGGGGGATAACAAATTCGCACACCGACTGTAGTTGGTTGCCATGGTTCTGAACGCCGCGGCGAAGAGATGGCCGATGGTTAGATTCCCTTCATGGATATTCGTGATGCTGCCACGGTCGCCGGTGAGACTGGCGAAGAACGAGAGATCCACCTCAATGTCTGTTGTGTGGATTCGATCGACAGCAGTTCGGATATAGTCCCACGGTCGAGCGATGGGATGATCCGTTGAACGGCTCATTTCCGATAACAGATCGACGAGTACCCCCAGCGATCTCCCAGCGGGAACAGAGACTATCGTTCGGAGCCATTTTCCATCGAAGTATGGCCGCACCTGGAAATCACCGCGAGGCAGATCGCTGCTGATTAAACTGGCCTGAGAACCGGTGGAGATGTTTAGCGAGAGTTCACCCTCTTGTAGTTCCGCTCCAAGAAGAGCGCATTGCTGATCACCGATTGGCGTGTAACAGGTAAGTCTGTGGCCGTCGATATTGGTAACCCCAACTTGCTCACCAGGTCTGCGAATTCGGGGCCACAAAAGTTTACTAAAACCTAAGCGCGCTATTAATTCGTGATGCCAGTCCGAGTGTTCGATGTGGTACAACCCGTGTGCGGAGGCGAGTGTAGGCTCGGTCGTTGGCTCGACCTTACACAAAGATGCGATAACGAAATCCGATAGGGAAGATGCGTAATTATCAGGTAGAAGCTCTCCACGATCGCGAAGTGCAAAAAGCGTCGTAATTGGCACTCCGACACGCATCTCTCCACCAAGTTGACGTTGTTCTTCGGCAGAAACCGTACGCGATAGCTCATCGAATAGCGTACCTTTGCCATGTTGTGAAGGCTCGAGTGAACGCTGATCCTTCCAGGTAATGATGTTCGATTTGGGATTGCCGTTCTGATCGAGTAGTACGAGGCAGTGTACCTGGCTGCAAATCACTAGGCCAGTTGCGTCCGGAGCTGCGCGAAGCAATTCACTCAACAACTGGCGAACTGCAGAAAGCACAGCATCTGGATCGAGTTCGTAGCGTGTGGCCGGAAGGCCTTCGACTGGTCCAGGCATCGGCAAGCGGCGAACATGCTGCACTGCTCGGATGCCCAAATCGAGAACCGCACCTTTTAGAAAAGTCGTGCCGATATCGACTCCGAGGAAGCGGGTCATCGCTTTTCCTCCGGTTCAGGTGTCCGTTTTGGTACCGATATCGCTGCCACGAAGACTCCGCCGATTGCAATGCAGACGGCAAGGAACAGCAAACAGGCTCGGTCATCGAAACCCGCATCCTTCATGAGACCGAATACGGGCGAGCCAACTGCTCCGCCAAGATTCGCGCTCATGTTGATAAAACCGATCGAAACCGCCGCGACCGATGAGGTTAAACTCAATGTGGGAAGCACCCAGAACGGTGTGAACCAGAAACACGAGCAGAAACCGGCCAGGCAAAGCCACACGAAGACTTGAGGCCACGATTGTCCAGGCAGCGTGCTCAAGGCAAGGAATGACGCAAAACCCATTTGTCCCGAAAAGCAAAGCCACTTGTGGTGGCCGATGCGATCGGCCAGCCAGCCGGAACTCAAAACGCCCGGCAAGCCGCATACATACACGAAACCAGTCCAGACGAGAACCGATGTTGTTCTTGAATCTTCTCCTGTGGTGCTGAGTAGTCCTTTCACTGCTGTCGGCATCCAGAAACCAAACGCGTACCCGCCAATATTGGTGAAAAAGATTCCAAAAGCCAACAGCCATACTGCTTTCAACTTCAATGCCTGATTCAAGTCGATTCTTCCAGTCTTCGCGATGGCTTCCTCCCGCTCGGCGTGCAGTGTGGTTTCGAGCCACTCCCGTTCCTCGGGTTTCAACCATTTCGCTTGTCGTGGTCGGTCCGTGATCCACCACAGCACTGCAACCCCGAGGAGCACGGCCGGCGCGCCTTCAACCAGAAATACCAATTGCCAACCTGAAAGTCCAAACCATGATTGTTCCATCAATAGACCAGAAACAGGTGATCCCAGGGCATAACAAATCGGAATGCCGATCAGCATTCTGGAAAGAGCACGAGCCCGATCTTTGCGTGGGAACCAGTGCGTGAAATAAACGATCACTCCTGGAAAGAACCCTGCTTCGGCAAGTCCGAGTAAGAACCGCGCGATATAGAATTCGATGGGAGTGCGGACGAGAGACATCGCCATCGAACAGATGCCCCAGGTAATGAGGATGCGAGCGAACCACTTGCGGGCACTGATGTGTTCGACGATCATAGCACCTGGGATCTCCAGGAACAGATAACCCACGAAAAATAGACCAAATCCCCACCCGAATACTTCTTCGGAAAAGTGCAAGTCATCCCGCATCCTCAGCTTGGCAAAGGCCACATTCACGCGATCGAGATAAGCAACCATGTACAGTAAACAAAGAAGTGGGAGGATTCGCCAAGAAACCTTCCAATGAACGCGTTTGGCAAGTGCTTGAGTATCGTGCTCGTAACGAGCGGAAAGTATCATGGGCGCCAGGGGGAGAGGGGAATTCAGCAGGCTTTCATCAATTAATACCAGTTCTGCGTAGCGGAAGTCGCCAGACTTCCGTCTAGCTACATGGAAGTCTGGCGACTTCCGCTACGAAAAAAAGCTGAAGTAATTCTGGAATGCCTCCCACGATTACAACTTGGATTGGGACTTGAAAGGTTCCTCGCAAGCATCCGCGGTCTCACGAGTAGCCATCAAGGCACGCAGCATACAGCCGGCTAAGACGGCATAAATACCCATCTGCAAAGCCGACAAAACAATACGCATGAAAGTGCCCTGTGAATTCGTTTCAACTACAAACACGACATAGAAGAGCATCAGGATGGAAAGAAGGCCTGGTGAAAGAGAGGCAGTGCCGCCCGCCCGAGTGCAATAGCGGCTTAACTCCTCATCCCCCGCCGCTAGAGCGAGACAGGAGAGGAGCATCATCATCAGGATGATCCGCACCATTTCCATAACTCCAACCGCTATGGCAAATCCGTTCGTTGAGAGGGGCACCGAATCCTTGGGCACGATCTCCTGGTCCTCGGGGTAAACTAGATATGAAAGATAGAGCGTGATCGCATCGAGGCGCGTGGCCACCATCATGCTCCGTATGGCCGTATATTCGATCGCCGCATTCCCCTTTTTCCTTTCCTCGGGCTCCTTGGATGTAGCCACCAGCACGAAGAGCATGAACAGATGAATTCCCACCGCCACCGCGGCGGCGATTCCAAACCCCCAGTGCCCTTTTGCTGGTGGACCGCTCAGACAGAGTCCAACTCCAATTGCGCCGAGCACCCAGTTGATCAGGCCGAGCGCACCCGCCATGTACAAGAAAGCGGGTGTGGGTGAAATCATGACAGCCTGAAAAAAGAAAGCGACAATACAGACCATCGAGACCATGAACAACACAATGGATAGCCAGATGAGCTTGGCTCCCCACGCCGCTCGTTCAAAGGCTGCTTTGAGATCTGCACGTTCCTTTTCGGACATCTCCTCGTAATCGAACCTGCGGCGTTTTTTTGGCTTTTTTTTGAGAACTTCCAGATCAACATCTCGGTTCTCTGTCTCCTCCTCGATGCTCCTTGAGCCTGTCTTTTTCGGGCGGGGAATTTCCTCTTTGTCCTCGTCGTCATGCCTCTTTCGATCGGGTCTTGGTCGTCTCGGCTTTGGTTTCTCCTTCAGAGCCGGTTCTGCCGAGTGAGCTTGTTCGGGTGAGAAGACGCTTTTGCACGCTGGGCAACGGATCATCGCCGCGGTATCTGCCGGTATTTGCAGGACGCTTCGACATGCAGGACAGGAAATCGACTTCGGTTGTTCTTCGTCATCTTCGTCGGGTTCCGGCTCCGGTGGTGTGGGGCTAGTAACTGGAGAGAAGACACTTTTGCACGCCGGGCAACGGACCATCGCCGCGGTATCTGCCGGTATTTGCAGGACGCTTCGACATGCGGGGCAGGAAATTGACTTCAGTTGTTCTTCGTCGTCTTCGTCGGGTTCCGGCTCCTGTGGTGTGGAGCTAGTAACTGGAGAGAAGACACTTTTGCACGCCGGGCAACGGACCATAGCCGTGGTGCCTTCAGGAATCTGTAAGCCGCTTTGACATTTTGGGCAGGAAATCGCTATCTGGCTGGCCTCGTGCTTCTCTTCGCGGTGCTTTTCTTCCGGGACTGGTTCGGGTGGGAGAGGAGGAATCACCATTGCCGAGAAGACATTTTTGCACGTGGGGCAACGGACCATTCCCGCAGTGCCATCCGGCACTTGCAAGCTGCTTCGACAGGTAGGACAGGTAATCAGCAACGGGACTCTCCGCCATCAGCGATTCCTACCGGCTAGCGAACTGCGAGCAAAAATCGTCAGGATTGCTGGAACGAGGAGCAACACGGTATAGGCGAGACAATGCATGAAAAATGAACCAACGCCTAACGTTAATGCCGTCTTCAAACTTTTGAATTGTACTTCTTTTATTAACACAAGGACAAGAAACATGATGAAGATGCCTGCGCCCACCACAATTGCAGTTCCCACGATCCCGATTTGGGCTCTTTCAGCGGTCTTGTGATCTTTTCCAACGTTCGCAAACGTCCTGATAGTTAGCATCGTAAAGAAGATCCGGACCACCTCGCAAATTCCCGTCAAGATGAGCACGATGAATTCCCCGTTGATCGACCTTGAGCTATAGATGAGGGTGGGTAGAAAGAAATCCAAAAACGGTATTGTTGTGGCGAATATAAGCCAAGAGCCTTTTGTCGGTCCCCCATAAGTGCCCAATTCTGAGACATACTTTGCGGCAATGAGGTAGGTGAGGATGACGAAGATCAGGTGCACACCTGAAACCGAAGCAGCAATGATGGACATTGGCCGGGACCGTTCGGGGCCGGCGATGCAGAACGAGAACCCAACGATCGACACAAGCCAGTTGGCCAGCCCGATGAGACCGATGAGCAACATGAGCAAGTCGATCACGTCCACGACAAATGTCGAATCTTTGCTGGAACCGGAAGTTGTCTTCTGCTTCGCGCCAAGTGTGTCATCCACGCCCAGGATGCTGACCAGCAGGATAAACACACCGAGCGTAAGCAGGCCATACAAGGCGCAGTAGAGCCAGGAGGAAATTGTCAGAAGCATCAGTCCCACACGGGCCGGACCGTGCCCTTCCTTCGCGCGTGATGGCTTCTCAAGCCAGTCTTCGTCATCATCGGATCGTTGTGATTTCTTCTTCTTGCGTGGACGGAGCTCTTCCTCTTCTTCATCGTCGTACCATTTTTTCTTTTTGTTCCCATGCTTTCGCTCTTCTTCATCATCCTCAATTCTTCTCTTCGCGGGCTTGGGATCGTCGATCACCTCAAAATCAATGTCGTTGTTGGCAGCCTGAGGAGCCTGTTTGGCCGTGATTGGAGCTTGCGCTGGTTTCGGGGGAGGTTGATTGGCCAGGGTGGACTTTGGCGGCGGTTTAGGAGCAGGCTTGGCTGTGATGGTCGCTGCTCTTGCAACGGGAAATAGCGTACTGCATTTGGGGCACTTCACATTTCCGGAAACCCCATCCGGAATGCGGAGAGCTGTTGGGCATTTGGGACAAGTAACAACGGCCACCGTGGTTCCTCAAAAAACAGCGAGGAGAGAATAGTAGTAGATAATAACAAAGATGATCAGAAATTGTGCTTTCAACGAGTAGAAAAAACCATCGGATAACTGCAAGGTATTTGATCTATTCGTGCAATCGAATGTGAATTCTGGCTCGAGCTTGGTCACTCCTCCCCACGATCGACCACTTTGATTTCATCTCCCACTTTATATTCTTTCTCCCATTTTTGCTTTCGCTGGCGTTGTCGCTTGTCTCGATTAGCCGAGCGTGCAGCACTGGCATGCTCTTCGACAGCATCGCTCATCTCTTCCGTCAACTTGAAGAATCCGAGAAGGATTTTGGAAGCATAGACGATGAGCGCTACGTTTAGGACCACCAGGCCTTTGGTAACAAGAAAACCTTTACCCCCACCTCCAACAGCCCCAATCAAAGTGGCAGTCAAAACTCTCACAAAGAAGGAACATCCCAGGAATATCAAACACTGAGTGAGGATTGTTGACGCATCGTTGGCCAGACCTTTTTTACGCAAAAACTCCGCAGTGGATTTGGCGAAAAGTAAAAACGTGACCTGAGCGCCAAGCATCGACAATCCGGCTATCGATGCCAGCAGCAAGTGAATCATGCCGAGGTTCAAGTCCGCGGTTTCCTCGACAAAGAATAAGCCTTGGATGCAAGCTGAGATCACGAACATCACCATCGAAATCACGATCAATTGCTTGGCCTGTGTGGCTTTTTCGGGAATCGCGAAACAACGGAGGCAGCAAATCAGGCAGAGAACCAATCCAGCGATGGAACAAACAGGCGACACAACTCCAATAATTCCCATCAACGTCGATGCGAAGCTCGACACACCTGTTTGAGGAGCTCTCGCACCCGAGCCGAAAGCGATCATCAGCGGGACTAATACCAGGCTGCAGGTGAATTCAATAAAAAACAGTATCGGCGCCCAATGAATGATGTTAAAACCCCGCGAGACGGACAGCCAACGGGCGTATATCTCTGCGTCAAACTCGTCTTCCGTTTGAGATCTCTTCTTTCGTGGACGATTTTCACCATCCTCGTCACCCTCGTTTCGTTTTTTCTTCTCGTTCTCTGACTCGTCACCGTCTTGATCGCTGGTCGCCGCCATCTTTCTTTTCTTTGGTTCCTCGACCACCTCAAAATCATCCTCCTCTTGGGTAGTGTTCGAGGGAGTCGATTTTGTCGTTATGGTTTTGACTATCGGTTTCGGGACTGGTCGTGGAACTGTAGTGGAGGCAGGAGGAGCTGGCGTTGCCGTCGTGGCGACGGGGAAAAGCGTATTGCATTTGGGGCACTTCACATTACCAGAAACTCCATCCGAAATGCGGAGAGCCGTTGGGCACTTGGGGCAGGTAACGATAGCCACTGCGGCTCCTCCAAAGAGAACGGCAGGTGAGGCTAATAGCGAATCACAATCCTGACCGGGCTCGGAGATTCTCTCCCAGGTCAGATCTTCGAGACTGTTAACGATTCAATTTGAGGATTTGACTTTGCTCATTTTGATCGTCTTCTGGTAATAATCGCAATGCTTTTCTTGCGACTTTCATAAAATCGGTATGATCTGAGGATGCGTCTCTCTTTGGGAAAAAGGAGATATTATGCCCGAACCGGTTGTGATTGCCACATGGCCATTCGGCAAACTAGCGGCGGAGACAGCTATCAAGCAACTGTCCAAGGGCGATCCGGCCCTGGATGCTGCAATTGCTGGCGCGCAGGCTGTCGAGGACGATTACAGCATTCGAACATCTGTTGGGTTTGGCAGTTTCCCGGACCGTCTCGGCAGACTGACTCTCGATGCCTGCGTGATGGATGGTCAAACGCTGGCGTGCGGCGCGGTCGCGGCGGTCGAGCACATCAAACATCCGGCAGCGCTCGCTCGCCGCGTGATGGAGAAAACACCTCACGTTCTGCTTGTAGGAGATGGCGCCAAGTGGTTCGCCCTTCAACAGGGCTTTCCGCTCGAAGTGCCATATACAGCGGATAGCATCCGGGATTGGCTCAACAAGCACCCGGATCTCAAAAAGAGCGATCCCAATGCCCCTGCGCCCAAGAGTCCGGGCAAGCAGTCTGTCCGATACGAAAGCCCGTCGGATATCAACGTGGATGAGCACAATCACGACACCGTCACTGTCCTGACGCGCGATCAGAAAGGCCATCTTGGCGGCGTTTGCACCACGAGCGGACTGGCCTACAAATTGCCAGGCCGGGTGGGCGATTCGCCGATCATCGGAGCCGGGCTGTATGTCGATGATCAGGCGGGAGCGGCGGGCGCGACTGGGGTAGGTGAGGAGATAATCAGGATTGGCGGCAGTCTTTTTATCGTGGAACAGATGCGCGGTGGTAAATCTCCTCAAGAGGCATGCGAACTAGCTTGTAAGCGTGCCTATGCCGCGGCCGGTCGCCGCGGCGTTCATCCCGCCGCAGTGGCTTTCCTGGCTCTCGATACCAAGGGAAATGTCGGTGCCGCTTGTACAGCGAAGACGAATTTCAAATATGCCATCGGCCGCGCTGATAAAGTGGAACTGATCCAGGCCAAAGAAGTGCCGCCCGAGGCCTGATTATTGCAGCACTGGAATCGGATATGAGCCACTTCTTCGGAACGCTGAAACGATTGTTCGGTGTCGGAGAAGATCGGCCACCCGACCTGGATGCAACGCTTGCTGCACTACACAAAAAAACGCCTGTTCCCGTTTTTTGGATGATCGGTAAGACGCAGTCCGGCAAAACATCGATCATCAAGTTTCTCACCGGAGCGGATGACGCTGTAATCGGCTCTGGTTTCCGGCCCACGACACGAACCACCCGCCGCTACGAATTTCCCACTGCGGAAGCACCGCTCCTGGAGTTTCTGGATACCCGCGGTCTCGATGAACCCCGGTACAATCCCGCTGCCGATATCGAGGCCCTCGACCCGATTGCTCACGTCGTCATTGTGACCGCGAAGGCCACCGATTTCGCTCAGGGAAACATTCGCGCGATTCTCGAATCCATTCGTGACGTGAATCCTTCGCGACCCGTGGTGCTTTGCATCACGACTTTACACGAGGCGATCCCGCGACAGCCGCATCCGACGCCGTACCCGTTTAGAGGGGTGTGGAATCAGGAGACAGGAGACAGCAATCAAGGGACTGGTGGTGGTAATGCGACTGAAAGTATTTCTGACTCCTGGCTCCTGCCTCCTGGCTCCTCTGTCTCTGACGATCTCCGTCGCTGCATCGAACACCATGCCAAAGAGTTTGCCGGGCTTTTCGATGTTCTTGTTCCGATCGATCTGACAAAACCCGATGATGGCTTTGAGGAGCCAAATTACGGTGGGGAGCAGTTGAAATCGGTCCTTCTTCACGTTCTTCCCGATGCTTACCGGCAAACCATGCTGCGATTGAAGGAAGCAACCGACACACTAAAGGACATCCATCTCCAGCATGCAATTCCAATCATTCTCGGCTACAGCACACTGGCCGGCACCGCGGGCGGCGTGCCAATGCCATTCGTGGATATGGCACTGATTCCGGCTATCCAGGCTCGAATGGCTCACCATCTGGCAGGGGTCTATGGTCAGCCCATGACTACTGAGCGATTTCGGGAAATTGTAGCAGCCGTTGGCATAGGACTGGTCTCGCGTCAACTAGCCCGGCAAGCAACCAAGTTCATCCCGTTTGTCGGTTCGGCCGTTGGAGCTGCGGTTGGTGCTGCCTCGACTTATGCTTTGGGCCGTGCTCTGTGCTACTACTTCGAATCCGTCTGCGAGGGGCACGTGCCGGATGCGACTAGTCTCAAAGCTTATTACCAGGAGCAGTACAAGGCCGCGGAAAAGAATTGGGCAAAGAAGTGAAGAATGAAAGGTGAGCGATGACCCGCTTGAGGCTAATTCTATTGGCATTCCTGTTCTTTCTGCCGTTTCTGGTTTTTCTTGGCATTGGCGCTTATCACCTGTGGGTAACGAGTAATCTTTGGGTCTGGTACCCACTACTAGCCTGCATGGGGATTGCATACTTCCTGGCCTGGTGGTGGACGCGAAGACAGGGAATCCTACCACCCACGGATCACCCACCTCCTGAGTATTGGACTGAAAGAGACAAGCTTGCCTGGGGCATTGTCGATGCCAAGGCCAAGTCGTTCGAGAAGGTAACGCTCGATCAACTCAGCACGGCAAAGCACTTCACCGACCTGGCATTGAATCTGGCCACCGATGTCGGAAAGGTTTATAACCCGGAGTCGGAAGACCCCTTCGACGCATTAACATTGCCGGAGGTTTTGACGTGCGTGGAGCTGGCGGCGAATGACTTGAATGCCATGGTCCAGAAATATGTTCCTGGCGCTAACCTGCTTCGCATCCGGGATGTCAGGCGGGCGAAAAAGGCCTACGGCTGGTACAAAACGGGCCTGGATATTTACTGGGCGGGAGCTGTGATCTTCAACCCCATTGAGGCGGGGCTTCGCTATCTCGCTTCCCGCCAAGCACTGGGTGGATTGATGGATCGCATCCAGAGCAATGTCATGCTCTGGTTCCACACGGCATACATACACGAACTCGGTCGATACCTCATCGAATTGAACAGCGGCCGGCTCAAAGTGGGGGTTAAGCGGTATCGAGAAATCATTGCCGCTCATCAAGTGCCGCCGATCGATGATCCGGCAACGCGTAAACCTACTACGGAAGAAGGAACAGCCGAATCAACTGCCCTTGTGGTAAATCCATTTAAAACCATCACTATTGCCGTGCTGGGGCCAGTGAAGGCCGGGAAATCGAGTCTCGTGAATGCTCTGCTCGAGAAGCAGAGTGCCCAGGTTGATCGACTCCCCGTCAAAAGCGGCATCAGGTACGACTTCACCTTGCCGGGAGATCAACCAGTTACTCTGTTTGATACATCAGGTTATGGTGAAGATGGGCCAGGGGATGACGATTTCGAAGCTGCAGCCGAGGCCTCGCGCGATGCCGATTTGATCCTACTCGTCACTCCCGCCAACGTACCTGGCCGAAAGGGCGAAGTCGATCTTCTCGATCGCTTGAAGAGATGGTTCGATGAGAAACCCCATCTGAAAATGCCTCCGGTGGTGGTAGTTGTCAATCAAGTCGATCTCCTGAGCCCCAAAGCGGAATGGAAACCGCCATACAACTGGATGGAGGGGACTCGCCCCAAAGAGATGAACATTCGGGAGTGCCTCGGGGTGGTGAAAGAGCAGTTTGGAGCCCGAGCATCCTCATTCATTCCAACCTGCGCCAGGCATGGCGAGACCTTTGGCATTGGTGACGGAGTGGTCAAGGCAGTGGTCGAGCATCTCGATGGTGCACGCGGAGCGGCAATTCTCAGAGCATTCGAGGCCGCGGCATCAGAACGGCCCATTGGGCAAGTGGTCGAGCAGGTCGGCAATGCTGCCCAACTGGCCTGGCATGCTGTTTCCGGATTGTTTTCGAAGAAAAAATGACCGATCGTGACTCCCCTCCCTGATATGCCCGTCAACGCTATAACAACCCAATCGAATTCCGTACTGGAGTTGTTGCTGATGAAAATCCATGAGTATCAGGCCAAGGAACTGCTGGCTGCCGCTGGGGCCAATATCCCCAAACACATCGTTGTAACGACACCCGAGGAAGCAGAGAAAGCCTTCGATCAACTCAGTAATGGCGGCGGGGTCATGCTCAAGGCCCAGATTCATGCCGGCGGTCGTGGTCAGGGTGAGTTGCTTGGCAGTGGTTTTCCCGCGGGCAAGGAGAAGGGCGGGCTCGGCGGTGTCAAGTTCTGCCCCACGCGTGAGAAGGCCCGTTCTCTTGCGGAAGTAATGCTCAAGCACCCGCTCAAAACCAAACAGACCGGTCCGGAAGGGCAGAAGATCAAGACCTTGATCGTGCAGGCTGATGCCGAGCCCGATCGAGAATTCTATCTGGGGATGGTTCTCGACCGCGGCCAGGGCGTACCCGTCATGATGGCGAGTTCGGAAGGTGGGATGGATATCGAGGAGGTTGCCGCCAAAACTCCCGAGAAGATCATCAAGGTTCCGGTTTCTCCCGAGAATGGTCTGCAACCGTTCCAGGCTCGGAGGCTGGCTTACGAACTCGGCTTCAAGGGCGATCAAGTGGCGAAAGTCGAGAAGATCATGCTCGCGCTTTCCAAAGTCTATCTCGAAAAAGATGCCTCACTCGCCGAGATCAATCCGCTCGCCATAACCAAGAAGGGCGATGTGGTTGTGGTTGACGCCAAGATCGACTTCGACGACAACGCTCTTTTCCGGCACAAGGATATCGCCGAACTGCGCGATTTGAACGAGGAGAACCCGGCTGAAGTCCGGGCGGGAAAAGCCAACTTGAATTTCATTCAACTCGACGGCACGATCGGTTGCCTGGTGAATGGTGCCGGCCTTGCCATGTCCACGATGGACATTATCAACTACCACGGCAAATCCAGCGGCATCGGTCCTGCCAATTTCCTGGATGTCGGCGGCAGTGTCACCGCGGAAGGAGCCATCGAAGCTTTCCGGATCATTCTCTCCGATTCCAAGGTGAAAGGGATTTTCGTGAACATCTTCGGCGGCATCGCGAAATGCGATTTGATAGCCGAGGCTCTGGTGAAAGCGGGAAGGGAAGTCGGCTTCAAAGTGCCGGTAGTTGTGCGGTTGGAGGGCACCAATGCACCGCTGGCACGTGAGATCCTGGCGAAAGCCGCCGCCGAGTTGCCCACCCTCAAGACTGCTGCCGACCTCACCACGGCCGCGAAAATGATTGTGGAGCTGTGTCGGTGAGTGGCTATCCAAAAGGTTTTTTTCGTGGAGCAAGCGTCCTCGCTTGCTAGTTTTTCAGCACAATGCACATGCGAGGACGCTTGCGCCACGACTTTTCAGTTAGCCTTTAAGTCGCTTTCATTGGCATGAGCGTTTGTCATGGGAACTGAAACTGCTGGACCATCGAAGTTAACCGCGGAAGAGTTTTTGGAATGGGCTGCTCGTCCGGAGAATGCAGAACGTAGATGTGAATTGGAAAACGGGGAGATCATTAATGTACCGCCGCCCAAACAACTACTACATGGCATCTATTGCTGGCTTGTTACAAAAATCCTGACGGAATACATCCTCCGTCGTGGAACAGGATACATGTGCATTAACGATACCGGCATCATCGTTCAGCGTAATCCGGACACTGTTCGTGGAGCGGATGCCATTTTATTTCTCCAAGCCAAGACACAGGGGCAAATTAAGCCCGGTTATATCGAAGATATTCCGAATCTGATTGTGGAGGTGTTATCGCCGGAAGATAGGCCTGGCAAAACGAATCGGAGAATTGAGCAATACCTCAGGCGCGGCATCCCACTTGTATGGGTGATCGATCCTGAAGAACGTATTGTCACGGTGTATAAACCTAATGAATTCCATAAGGTACTCGACGAAACTGACCAGTTGACAGGTAACGGCGTGTTACCTGAGTTTTCTTGCCGGGTGGCCGACTTATTTATCATCCCTGGGCAACAATCAGCCACACCGAATCCATAAATAATCAGAAAACGCAATCTTCCACCGGAAAGGAACCCGCGAATGTCTCGGCCCAATATGTTCCGTCTTTTAGCCGCGTTCGTGCTGGCAACAGGCTTGTTCATCGCTGTTTCGGGGTGCGGTGGAAACAAACCACCGAGTGAGAACAAGGTGGACAAAAAGACAGAAAACTCGTCGAATACCAATCCAACGCTGAATATAAATGCAAATTCGAACCCGACAGATCCTTCAAGCAAATCAGTGTCACTACCGACACCAGTTGAAAAGATTAACCTCGATGTGGGTGTGGGAAAAGAAGCAATAGACTTCCTGACTTCGCTCAAGAATGGTGTCGTGAGAGCGGATCAACTTTCGAGCGGATTCGTGAAAGCGATTGGCTTGCCGGCTGTGTTTCCCGCCGACAAAGCCAAAGGCTACAGTGCGGATGCAGCGGAGAGCTTGCTCAAAAGAACACTTGCACCGCACGGACTTGGGCTCCTGTCCGAATCGAAGCAAGTCGGCAATGTAGCTCTTTTCCGTAGCGGGATTGTCGGAGAGGGATTTATCTGCCTTAGGATGATTCACGAGGGAGGAGCCTGGAAAGTAGACTGGTTGTCTCTTTCATCGGCCACCATTAAAGGGGGACAGCTCAACACCTCGAACGCCGAGACCGTTTGTCAGGAGTTCACGATGGGGGCGGTGATCGGATTACTCACCGACAAAGCGGCCCTTACCAAGGAAGACCGTGCGATGCTCCTTGCAGTGGGTCTGACTCCGGCACTCAAAAAGAAATGGGTTGAGCCACTCGATTCGGACAAAGCGGAAGGCTTCGATTACAACCGCGGTTCCCTGGCGCAGAAAACTCTGGAGTTCGGTGCGGGGGTCGAATCGTTTTCGTTCACTCAACAAGGGAATGCACCTCTTTACCGGGTCGAATTGACACGCAACTCTGGGACGAAAGCCGTGTACCTTGTGAAGTTGATCAACGGCCCTGGCCCGGGTCAGTGGCTTGTGGATGATGTGACACAACAGTGAGGATGGCAGAACATTGAGCCGCACTCTCCTGGTTTCATGCCGCTAACGCATCAGACCCTCCTTCCGGAGTAACAAAATCTAAGGCAACATTGTCGCCTTTCGCTCCGAGGTTGTGAATCAATCCCCTCAAGTTTGTTGAAAACAAGGGGTTTTCAATGAGTCGCAGGGGATTGATTCACAGCCTCTCCGCGAAAGGCAGCTATGCAGTTGCTCAAAAGCCACTCCAAGTGATCTGGTGTCTTTCTGAATGTAAACAAATGGCCACTATGCCACAATGATCAAAAGATAACCTTCTATTGCGTAAAACTGCCTTTCGAGAAGCGAAAGGGCTACGATGTTCTGTTCAATCCGATGGTGATTCAATTCGGCATCGCATTATGGGCTAAGAACACAAAAAACGTTGAAGAAGCCGAATCGGGCCGCTGTTTGAGTTGTTACTAAAAAGAGGCCTAACTGAAAGATCCTCTCGGTTCCATGCTCGCCGCTTGCCCGAGGCTCTTGTAAGGTAGAAAAAAGAACTCACCCACCTTCGGAACCGCATCATGAGCATATTGGTCGATTCGAATACTAAAGTGATCTGTCAGGGTATCACCGGCAAATCCGGGACTTTCCACACCGATCAATGCCTTCTCTATGGATCGAAGTTTGTCGGCGGCGTCACGCCCGGTCGAGGTGGTTCGACCTGGGAAGGTCCGCAATCAAAAAAAACGCTGCCCGTCTTCAACACCGTTGCCGAATCGGTAAAAGCAACGGGCGCGAATGCGAGCATGGTGTTTGTTCCGCCTCCGGGAGCCGCCGATGCGATCATGGAAGCGGCCGATGCGGGAATCCAGCTAATCGTGGCCATCACCGAAGGCATCCCGGTACTCGATATGGCTCGCGCCAAGCGATTCCTGAAAACCAAGCCGGGCGTCCGGCTGGTGGGGCCAAACTGTCCGGGCGTCATCACGCCGGGTCAGTGCAAGATTGGCATCATGCCGGGTTACATCCACAAGCCTTGCGAACCGGGTAAGCCTGGGGTTGGTGTTATTAGCCGGTCGGGGACTCTCACCTATGAAGCTGTTTTTCAACTTTCAGCACTTGATTATTCACAATCGACCTGCGTGGGTATCGGTGGCGATCCCATCATAGGCACGAACCAGATCGAGCTTCTGGAACTCTTTGAGAAAGATCCGGGGACGGTGGCGATTTTGATGATTGGCGAGATCGGCGGCAACGCCGAGGAACTGGCGGCGGAATACGTTGCCAAACACGTTAAAAAGCCAGTCGCGGCGTTCATTGCCGGTCAAACCGCGCCACCAGGCCGGCGTATGGGCCATGCCGGGGCGATCATCTCTGGAGGCAGCGGGAGTGCCATCGACAAGATCGTGGCACTCAAGAAAGCGGGGCTCGAAGTGGCTCCAACTCCCGCCGATTTGGGCTCTGCAGTACAGAAAGCCATTGCATCTAAGAAGAAGTGATTTGCAAGCTAATGCCCCATCAGACTAGGCATTCGATGCCTCTTTCTTGTTAGCCCTCTTTCTTGTTAGCCCGCAGCGCAAGCAAGGGCAGACGTCTGCCCTTGCTTGCGCTGCGGGCTAACAAGAAAAGCAGCGCGAACAAAGGCAGACGTCTGCCCTTGCTTGCGCTGCAGGCTTGTAAAGAATGGCATCCATCATTTGCTCGATCTCTTGGATAACCGAAAAGCGCAACTTCAAAATCAACCACGCGGGGTGAGTCTCGCAATTTCCTCCGCGCAGCCTGGCCATTTCGCAGTTAACTCCGCTCGTGTGCCACTGCGGTAGTCGGCATAGTCGAATCCCGGTGCAACGGTGCAGCCGAGCAAGGCAAAACCTTCGTTGCCGAGCAAGCGAGTGCCCTGCCACACACCGGCGGGAACGACCAGTTGCGGAACCTGCCCCACTGTAATATCCGAGCCGAGAAGCACTTCCTTACCGCCGCCATCCGGCCAGAGTTGCAGCATTCGCACGGGAGAACCGAGATAGAAATGGAACACCTCATCTCCTGGAAGGACGTGCAATTCCGAGACATGCCCCGGCTTGAGCAGGTAGTAAATCGCCGTCGAAATACTCCTGGGACCGTTGTGTGCAGGTAGCACGCTTTGTGGAAGTATGCCCGTCGAACGGTAGGTCTCACGGAAGAAACCTCCTTCGACGGGGTGAGGTTGCAGAGCGAGCAAGCTAATCACATCTTCAGCGGTCATAATGGGCTCGTCGATTCCAGAAGAGCACGGTGTGGAGTGAGGACGACTGTAGATTATTCACCCTGCGCCTTCAAAATAAACTTGATCCATTCAGGAAAGCGCTCATCGAAATCGGCCGGGAACGAGTGGGCTGAGACGCCGGGATACGGTTTGTGGATAATCTTTGCCTTGGCCCGACGAAGCCAGTCGGCATCATTGGCTGTAAGCATGACATTGCCTGGATGTTCTTCCGCCCCGCAGCAGAGAACGAATCCGCGCATTGACAACAAGGAGGAAGGCTTTATCGAATTCAGATTCGATCTTGCTCCGGGCGACAGCACGATCGCGCCGGCGTATTCCTCCGGATAACGTGCGGCAACTTCCAATCCGACTTGAGCACCTTGCGAAAAACCGAATGTGATGATCTGCCCTTTCTTGATCGTTACCTGAGCACTCGCTTCCTCAAGTGCATCGCGCAATCGCTTTCCGTCTTGTTCCACGTTTTCCGCCCAGACAAAGCTGCGCGGGCCCCTGGCTTTTGTTCCGCTCACGCCAATGATTGCAACATTCAGTGCATCGGCATGTTCCCGGCAACCGTCGTTGGCGAAATCTTCCGGGCGGGACCCGAGGCCGTGCAACCAGACCACTGCCGTAATCGGTTTGCTATTCTGATAGCCTTTAGGGAGTATCACGACGGTGCGAGAAGTGGGTGCCGATTCAAAGTAACGGTTGCAATCCCCAAGGTACTGGCGAACTTTTCCCCAGCGTGAGTCGCGTCGGAGGGAGACCAAATCTTCATCGCGCTCCGCATGTGCAGTATCCACGCCCTCCTCGATGGCTGCCAACTGTAGCCAATAAAAGGCAGCGTCGGTCTTGCCGATCTGAGCGAGGAAACAAGCCAGGTTATATTGGCCTGTCTTGGATTTCTGGACGTACCAATATTGGTAGGCAGCGGCTTTCGTGTAATCCTCCTTGCCCATCGCCAGATTGGCACGGGTGAGCAGTTCACCTTCGTTCATTTTCGTCAAGTTCTTGCCATCGAGTTGTTCCGGCATCGCAGTAGGTACATCCAGTTTCAGCGGCGGCACTGGTTTTTCAGATGGATGAGCAACAAGGTTCGGTGCCTCGGGAACGGAAATACCGATTTTCTCCTCCCTCCCATTTTGTGAAGGAGCTTGCTTGGAATCGCAACCGGTGACTTGGAATAACGCAAAAAATAAGCCAAGCAGCCTGAACAGATTCATGATTAGTCTCGTGTGGAAGGTGCTGGGGCCTTCAACTCACCAACAATGAAATCCCGAATGTCTTTCATACTGTACACAGGAGTCCGCACACATCCATTGGGACAAATTCATTTTTCCTGAGACTCCCGAGGCGGAACTGACGCACTGTTGGCAGGTTCACCATCTTCCAGCATTTCAAACCCGAGGAGTATCCATGACCGCTTTAACAGCACGATTGGGTTGCGAGCAACTCTATGACCGCTGCCTTCCCAGCGCAGGCCTGATAGCACCGACGGCTCCACAAATCATTGGTCAGCACATCGGGATGAGCGTCGTCGTCGCCGAGACTGATATCATCCATCGACATCCCGGGGTGGTTGAGACTGACGCTACCCAGGGGACACACGGAGGCGGAGGTGGTGGAGGCTCGGGGAAGGCTAGCTAAGCGGAGGACATCGTTGCACTCGGCCTCTCCGGAGACATGACCTTCAACCGGTTCTACAATCTGGCGGATCGCGCTTGCAATTCAAGACAATTTGTCTGTATTATTGCTGTGGTAAGTTTTCCCCGCACATCCGTGGGCCAGGCGGTGGTCTTACCACCGACGCTGAGCCGGGTTGTCGAACAGGAGGGCCGACTGTGGGGTTGTTGTGCTTGCTCATGCTGGCGGGCGCCGAGGAGCCGGTTGATGCCTCGGCGAAGAAGATGCTCCCGATCTATGTCAGGGAGGCCACCGAGTATTCGCTGGCGGTCGAGTCCGCGCCCAAGAAGGAGTTGGAACTCAAGAAGGAGCCGGTCTTCGAGTGGACCAACCCGCTCCGGTCCACGCCGCAGCAAGGGGTGGTCTTCCTCTGGCTTCGGAATGGACGGCCCGCGGCCATCGGCAGTATCTTTTCCCAGAAAGATGACAGCCTGCCCGGCCGACGGGTCGCGCATGAGCTGCACGCTCTGGATCGGGAGAAGCTCCTGGTAAGTCGCCCCGCCGGTGCGCTCAACGAGTGGAAGCCTCAGGCGGGGCTGGAACGGAAAGTGTTGCCCGACGCCGGGACCCCAGCCACGACCGCCGGAGCGCGGCTCACTCAGATGAGGCGACTGGCTCAAGAGTTCACCGGCCACGAAACCAACGAAGACGACAAGCGCGAGGACTTGCGCCTGCTGCCAGCGCCGTTGTACCGCTATCCGGAAGCCAAGGACGGAGTTGTGGATGGCGCCCTCTTCACTCTCGTCTCCACGGAAGGTACCGATCCCGAAGTCTGGCTGCTCATCGAGGCCCGCAAGGAAGGCGGCACCACGCGCTGGGAGTACGCCTGTGCCCGTTTTTCCAACCGCAACCTATACGTGCGGCACAAAGACAAGGAGGTCTGGTCATCCGTCCGGGGCGAGAACGACAACGTCCATCACGACTCGTTGCACCTCTACCGTCTTTTTGGGGACAAGGTTGTGGACCTGGAGGGCAAGCTGCTGGCGCGTGTGCGGGAATCACCCAAGGTCTGGTATGGCGAAGCCATCCCCATCGAGGACAAGTGACACGGTCGGCGGACCGGTCGGCGTTTTCTGTACCCGGAATATCGCCGCAATCGCTTCTCTCATACGTGATAACAAAAAACGAATCCTCAGAAACGCTATGATTTCTGGGGTTTCCTCGTTCAGTGGGATTGAGTTAGTTCGCTCACGATGAAATCCCAAATATCCTTGTACTTTTCGCTCGGATGATCGGGATACTTCACATAACAGACAACGCCCGCTTTCTTCGCCAGTTTTTGGAAGCCCAGGCCCCAGGCAGGGGAATGAACCTTGTAATCGTTCTCTCCCACGGTGTCTGGTTTGGTGAGCCCCCAGTTGTTCTCGAAATAAATCGGCGGCGTTCCTTCGTGCAGCAAATGATCGGGCGACCATTTCTTGATGACCGGTAACAGCTCATCGTACTGCATTAACGATTCCTTGAAACTACAGCCGAGGGCTGGTGCCCCCCATTCCACTCCCGGGACCCACTCCTGCATCTGTTTTGGATCAATGGTGGGCTGACTGCGATACGCGGCGACGCAGGTAACTTTGCTCGATACCCGTTCCACCGGGTCAGTCGATTTGGGATTGGCCCGGTCAGCGGAACATGCAACATAGAGAGCGGGCAGGGCACCTTGCGAACCACCACCGACTGCTATGCGATCCGGGTTTAACTTCCACTTGGCAGCGTTCAAGCGAACGAACTGCACGACACGGCAGGCATCGTCCGCCACGTAGGAAATCGGAACTTTAACCTTAGCCTCCACGGCATCGGTCATCGTCCGCGTCTGCACGGCAATCACGGCGCACTGTGCGTCGCGAAAGTAATCGAGCCGTGCTGGTCCCCTTGAAGGCTTCCAGATTCCACCGAACCAGATGACAACTGGGAAAGGGCCATCACCTTTTGGAGGGATGTAAATATCGATCCGCTGATGCTCGTGGGGACCGTATGAAACATCGTCATGAGTAGGCACAAGCTTCTTGGGTTGAGCCGAATTCGTGGCAGGGATTGCTGCAAGCAGACCCAGCGCTGTCAGGCCAACAAGGAGTGCTTTCATGGAAAAGCTCTTCCGATCAGCGTTTGAGGAGTGGTTCCCTTAATCTACTCGGAATTGCTGGAGGTAACTCCACATGCCCTCCAGACTTCCTGCGTGTGCCAGCCCAATTGTGTCGGTATGCTCGTTCATGTCCACTCGCATCGTCCGCAGCTCGTCACCAATGAACAAGTAAACACGCCCATCGGTTTCGACTCGCCGCATGACACCGTCCCGGTGCCTCACTTTCGGCAATTGTCCGGAGTTCATATCGAAGCGGTGGTCGGCCAATCGTGAATTCGGTGGAGTTGAGATAGGCCAGGCGATGATAATGGCGTAGCGAAGCCTGTCGCCATCGTCGGAGTGGCCGAAAAAAGTGCAAACTTGGACGTCGTCTACCTGGAATGATTCGCCGCTTGCACTGATCTCAGGATCGTAGTCGAATAACCGACACAGGTGAACGTAGCCTTTGACGCTTATTAGAATCAAGACGACTGTGGTCGATACAGCTGCTAATACCCAGCAGCGATTGTATCTACTCATTGGCTGTCTCCATTGCAGATTTCACTCACTGTTGGGCTGCCGTAGTCGATGTAATTCAACTTATCTGGTCAGCCTCAACCCACTCAATTTCACTTGCTCTCAACCACATTCTTTTTGACATATTCTTCCACAGGCGAGTTGTTCGATCCACTATTGATGTAGTGAAACGCCTCGGCATACTGAACACTATGTTTTTGGCCGAGTGCCTGCCGGCGAGCGAGGATGAACTCTTTGATGTAGTTGCGGTCGGCAGTGGCATCATCGTTGCCGAGAAGAGGGAGTTTCTGGCCGCGCTTTGCCAGTTCGGACCGGAGACGGGAGCCGAGATTCCCCGCCGGTCCTTTGGCCTTATTTGCGCGGTTGGCATCGATTATCTGATCGATCACTCCACTCACATCCACAATTCGATTAACCTCCGGCCGACGGGCGTAGTAATACCTCTCTCGAACCGTGTACGGTACAAGTCCCGCGGCAAACTGCTCCGGATAATCGTGGGCCCGGCCCGCCATCCAGCAGGCGGCTTCGATTCCGCGTGCGATCTGGACGTGATCGGGGTTCTCCTCGTAGTGGCCCCAGGGATCCCAGGACACAACAGTATCGACTTTGAGCAAGCGGATGAGAAAGATGAGCCGGCAAATTAACTCGTTGAGCGAAACATCCCCCATGCGGTGATTGGGGTAATCCAGATCGAAGACTTTCTTCAGACCGAGCACACGGGCCACCTCGGCGTTGTCGCGTTCATTGCCGAGTACATGGTCGCCGATTGTGCCGGGCGTTCCCAACCCAGCGGCATCGCCCATGTCGTCGTTGGTGGCACGCACAAGGTAGCCGGTGTAACCCTCCTTGACGAGCTTGGCAACGGTTCCGCCTGCCATGAGTGGGATATCGTCTGAATGGGCCTGAACCGCCAGCAGTACCTTGCCTTTGTGGGGTATCCCTTCCGCCGGGCGTTCGAGGAAGACATTGCTCGCCGTCTCCTCCACTTCTGTATCTTGTGCGTAAAGGACAGCGGAGCAGGAGCAGCTCAACGTGGCCGCAATGACATCGCGGCGATGGGGGAAGAGCCCGCGGGGTTCCATGAGAGATCTCCGATACCTCAGCGAAAGTCAATCCGCAAACGGTGCCGGAGATCGTTATATCTGGAATTGAATCACTTGAATGGCTGAATGCTCATTCTCTGGAATGAACAGCATTTGATTTATTCATGGGCAGAGTGGTTCTTTCTTTTTGCCCAGCCGCCAGCGTCTGCATCAATCCGAGTGTTGCCCATCCCGTGCCATAGTGACTGAGTGCGGTGCCGCTGTTTTTCTGCGAACGGATAGGGACTTTCCACGATCCATCTTTGGTCTGAGTGCGAATGAGGTAGGCCTGGGCCCGTTGCAATTCTGGTTCCTGCGGATCAAGCCCTGCCACCATGAGGGCGTAGATGGTCTGACCGGTTGCCATGGCATCGCTGGGTCTTTTCTCGACCTTGGCTGTCGCGGGCTCCGTCTTCTTGCCGTCGTAATCCTTGATGGCACCGGGTCCTTCTTTGGTCTGACTCCAGCCGCCGTCGGACTCTTGCTGTTGCAGGAGTTGCTTCGTCAGGGCTTGCACTTCATCCGCTTTGCCGAATCGTTTTGCCACCAACAGGCGCAGGTTCAACGACTGGTTTTCGTCGAGGAAACTATGCTTGCTCAACCAGGCCAGAGCATTATCGCGCGCTGACTCCCAGCGAGCAGTCTCGATGAGTCCCTTGTCCTGTGCTGATGCCAATGCCAGCAAGACCAGCATCGTTCGGACCTCGGTAATATCGCCCACCGGCGGTAACGTTGCGGATGATTTCCATGATCCATCGCCATCCTGTGCATTGAGCAGGTGAACCGTGGATTTCTTGATAGCTTCGGCCATCGTTTCATTCACCCTGTCCGCCGTTAGGGCGGCGAGTGTGAGGTAGACTGTGTTCATGCTGACGCTCGAACCCTTTTCCTCACCGTCCTGACCAACCGGTCTCAGTTTGGGGTGGTTGGCGTATGATGAGACAGCCCCATCCCGCAGTTGATCCAATGCCTTTTCGTTGATCGTAAACCCCTGTCTCTTGGCCTCGTTGAGGCTCCAGATGCTGATCGGCACATGGTGGCAGGAGGCACACTTATTGCCCGTCCACCAGGCCGTGCCGCTCTTTTCCAGGAAGGTAAGGCTGCTTTCGATCGTCTTCCGTATTTGATCGGGCGATGGGGCTTTGTCGAGAATGGGTACAGGTTTCTCGATTGTGGCTAATGCCACGGTTAGTATCATTGGCAGCAATTGCATGGCTGAACTTCACGAAGTCAAAGATATTTGGGCAGGCGGAAACGCCCGTCTATTTCAGAGAACGGTGGAGCGTTACAGGAAATGTGGGTGAAAGCAAAACCATCAAGAGGCCGTAAGCCGCTTGCGAAGGCAAGCCTCAGCGTAATTTAGGAAGTAGTGCTATTTTGACGCGGTCTGAGGTGTCCTTTTGGAAAGGTCCGATTCCATTTGGCGGATTGCCCCAATTAGTTGTTCATCTTCGAGATCCCAAAGGGATTTGTCACC
>Ga0207031_10040_pt2 | contig 25507 bp, 25 predicted proteins | sample Alteio_BWMinCont_37_FD_153278 | JGI IMG/M metagenome (GOLD analysis project Ga0207031, IMG submission 153278) | Enriched cells from forest soil in Barre Woods Harvard Forest LTER site, Petersham, Massachusetts, United States -... | ecosystem: Environmental > Terrestrial > Soil > Temperate forest >... | reverse complement strand
ATGCGGTGATTGGACCTCATTCGGCATCGACATCGCAATAACATAACGAAAGCCCGATGACGTGAAGCTCGATTTACCCGTCGTCTTAATCTCCTTATAATTGATAAGCGTGTCTTCGTTTTGCGGATCCGACGATAACGATAACGCCTAAGGATGACGGCAAGTTCTCGTGCGTCGCTAACGTAATCTATTGTGAGATCCCTCGCGTCAGCTAATGTGCCGCTGCTTTTAAATTCACGCGCGACAGCCGGCGTAATCAATGCTCGAACGTCTTAAATCTCCCGAGCCCTCTCAGCTGCCCACGATAAAACATTGTTGTCAGTGCAATGGCCACTTTGGGCTGATACGGCGAAGGCTAGGGCCCAAGCAATTTTGTTCAAAGCGCTGTTTGGAACAATTCAAGTCGGGTACCGATCACAGGATATCCCGTCTCAGACAATGGACAGAGTTCTTAACCGGCAAGGGGCGGTGACAAATTGTTGGCGTCGAAAATCTGGCTCAACCGGGCGTTGTGCCTCGGCCGCGGGGACTGGACTGTCCTTCTGCTCGGCGTCGGTGCGGTGGGAGTACTCCTGATGCTGGTCGGAATGTCGCTATAAGCGCTAAAAATGAAACTTCGCAGGGATGAAGTCAGCAATCTTAGCGGCTGATACAAAAAATCCAGCCAAACCATTTGCGGTGGGAATGACCCGTCCATTCATCGTTACATATTTGTACTTCGGTACTTCGCCGCTAACGATGCCCACAAGGCACTTGTAATCGTTATCGAAAAGACCCGAGCCGGAACCTTTCGGTGAGCTGATGAGCGAATCGAGTCTACGTCGAAGCTCGGGCATAATCGTCAGAGGCGATATTATTTGAACACGATCGGTTCCGGTCGTAGCCACGTCGAGGACGGTCGCCCCGATTTCCGGGGGGCGCTTGCAAAGCGGATTGCGTCGCAAGCGCAGACGCATGGGCAGTCGGGCGTCGTCTATAGACAACAGCACCAAGTCTGTCTCTTCAAACGAGCCTTCCTTGAGGATTTTCGCAGGAAGATCTTGATCTGCGATCAATACGCGGGGGCGCGTAAAAAATGGCCAATGGCCAATCACGTGAGCCGCAGTGATCACCAATCCATTGCCGAGGTAAATTGCGTCGCCGGTGAATTGCTTTCGGAATGGCGGAGTCTTCACAACATTGACCGCGTATATTTTCAATGAATCATCCGGTATTTGCGCATAAGCGCGCAGAGTCACGAGAACGGCGGTCACAATAGCAACGCCATAATTTCGGATTGACCGCATTAATTTGCCAATGACTGCCCTCGTATTTTTGCAATGCTTCGGTCCCAGCTTACCTATGGTCTGTGGCTTGATCTAGCACCAGGCGCCGAAGCAATTCATCCACCCCCAACCAACGCGGCTTAACTCGCCGCGCACAGTATGGATCTTGTAAACCATTTGAAGCACGAATAAACAATCGCCATATTCATTTGAAAAGAAAACGATGGAGGTTTCTATGGACGACATAATCAACTTCTTTGCGCTTCGGCCGGCGTTCACGCATTATGGCATGAAGGTTGTTTGGTACATTTATTTGTTGAACGCCTTCGTTCAGGCGTATGTTTCACTGAATGGAATTTTCAGGATTTTGGCTGACAAAGGCATAAGCTGGGAGAGTTGGTCACCCAACTTTTTGCCGATCCTACTTGGAATTATCACACAGCTAGCACTAGTCCGACTCTTGCTTGAAGTCGCTGCAGTCGTCTTTTCCAGTGCGCGCCATCGAGATTTCTGACCTTTATCCGCCCCAGAGTTCCAGAGTGGGTGCGTGCAAACACTCTGAGGCGCTCACTCGGCGGCCTCGAGCGAGTAGCTGCTGCGGATCAAACCGTATCGGGTTTTGGTGTCCAGCTTCTGGAAGATACTGTGAAGGTGGATTTTAACGGTTCCGGTGCTGAGTTTCAATTCGCGGGCAACTTGTTTATTCGACCAGCCGCGGGCAACCAAAAGCGCTACTTCGTGCTCCCGGGGACTGAGTAGTCTCGACCACTCTTCGTACAGTGCCATATCAAAAAAACCGGTGGTTCTTTGCGAAGCTGGGGCCGCGAAAAACTTCGGGTCCTGGGTGTGACGCGCCCCAGAAAACTACCAGGCAAACTTCATGCCATTGATGCTCGATTAAGTCTGAAAGTTAGGAGTGTGTTGCAGGTTGAAACTAACCAAGGTGTTAGGAACTCTTGCCGATTGGACGTTCGCGCACTGTGCGGCTCCTTGCCAGCACGCTAATCCAATGGATTATAAACCTGTGACGAAATGCTACGCGGCGTCGATTGGAGTAGGGCGTCTGCTAGGTAGTGGCGAGTGTCTTGCTAGTGCGGCAAGAGCAAATCGACTCTTGATGCCAAGCTTTTGATAGACACGATGCAAATGAAGTTTCACTGTTCCTTCCGCGACACTCAGTTCGCGCGCTATGGCTTTGTTTGCAAATCCCTTAGCAGCGAGAAGCATGACCTCCTGTTCGCGCGCGCTCAGTGCCTTCCAATTTAGAAGGGGGTGCTGTCGCTTCCTCTGCTCCATTATGCTCAGCCCTAAGCCCAGTAGAGTTTTCATCGGATCGAATTTATAAAAACATTCTTTTTGTCGCAAATAGTTGAGTATATAAACCTTAACCCGCAAGCATGTGTGTATTTGAGATGATGAATGCCATGGCTCCCCGATTGACCAAGAAACGCGTGGAACTCGGAGTGAAGGAGTCAGCATCTCGGCGTAGAGCTTCCGCGAAGCCCGCCGATGCTCGGGCGCTTGCCATCGATCTGACTTCGACCGATCGTAACGTTTGGCTTGGAGCCTGAGGAAGCAGTCACACACTCATCACTAAAATTCATCATTAAAGGCGAACAAAAGAATTGATCGCGCCTGCGCTTATGAAACAATATTAACCTCGGAAGGCAGCACGTTACGTTCGACAAGGCGGCAAGCTGTTGACGGCAGTGTTCGCCAAACACTCACGGGACGGGAAGCGGAAGCGGTCGGGCTAGTCACGCAAGGGCTCGTGAATAAGATTGCCGCAAAACAGCTCGGTGCCCGTACCCGACGGCGAGAATTCGTCTGCATAACGCCACTGTGTGTCTCAAACCTGCTGGTTCAAGGTGAGCACGATTGGGCCATTATCGGCGGGGTCACGCGCGGTCGCAACGAGGGTATTGGCGTAGTGACGAGGATAAGTCGCCCGTTAGTCGCGTCCAAATCATATCGAGCGTCGATTAGATCAGACGCTAAAAAAAGTGGTCACTGATTTCTTCCGCCTCTTAAGAAATATTGGCAATGACAACAACAGAATGAAACCCGCTGCGATAGGGATGACAACTAATAGCGTCGTCGGATTGTCGATTAGATGTTCGGAGAGCCAAATCAAGCGAGGGACATAGATTGGGAGCACCGCAATACATACTACCGAGAGGACCGCAATCAGCGTCCCAACTAAGACGATTCCTATAATCTTTGGACTCAGCGGCGCCCATCTTATGTTTGTGTCATTTTCGGTTGGTGGCGCAGGCTTGCGACGATCTTTTGTGGGTTTGTGTTGTATCCCAATGTCGTGATGTTGCATGTTTGCTAGAACCGGCGGAGTGTTCAACTTCCATTTTGCGACTGATGCCTCGACGTCATCACTGGTGGTTTCGGTTAAGAGGAGATTGTTTGCGACATCAGATTGAACATCTTCACGGCCATCGAGCTTGTCGATGGCTTCAGTGCCAATCGGAAGTCTATTCCCGGATCGGGATCGTATCTGATCGGCCCACTCCTCCGAACTCGTCGCGGGCGCAATGCGCGGCTGCGACCTCTGAACAGCCGCGTCACGATTTCTCTCAGTGATTGGTGGGTTCATGCTATACGCGACGTCGGAACGATGGGTCGTCGGTGGCTGAGTGTGGGCAAGCGGAGATTCCGCTTCCACTCTGCGGATTGCCCTCTCAAGCGCGGCTTGCTCATGCACTATTAGCGATGCTGGCGGGCGTGGGTCTCGTCTATTCAGCTGTGCGACGAGGATCTTTCGCGCATGATCGTACAGTTCCTGACGGTCTTGAGGGCTGTCAATTGCCAATCTGGAAACTGCACGGGCAAGAAGAGGAAAAAAGTTACTCATCACGACTTGCCTTCGATATTGCACGCTGGAGATTATTGGATTTGGTCGCCGAAATCCAGCAAGCCAAAATGACTTTTGGTCTAGCCGAGGCTAGTTTTGTCACACGGCGACGAGGTGTGACGTTGGGGCTACTACACTTTTGAAAGCTCGAAAGTCTGTTGTGAGGCGATGCGGGGCTTAGTTGCAGTCCCCGAGCGTAGTCGCCCAATCGAGCGCGACCTGAGCGGACCACCAATCAGGTCTAATCGCAATCATCGACCAAGCGACACCCCACGGGGGTGCACTGCGGTCCCACCAGACCTGACAGTAACCGTCGGCGAATCTAATCACGGCGAAATTGGCGCGCGCCGGTGACGCAGCAGCAAAGCCAAGTGCCAATATGCCAACGCTGAATATTAAGCGTTTCACGGGAAGCTCCTTCGACAGGACCAGTTCAGAGCAAACGAAGGTGTCTGCCTCGACGCGGCCGAATGCCTCTGAGATAGATCAAAACTGGTAGTTCGCACCGAGCCGGACGATGTCATACTGTATGGTGCGGGACCATGACACGCTGTACGGGCCGACCGCCGCCGCAGATGTGAAAGCGTCGTTCACTGAGCCGAGATCGTAGTGCAGCCATTCAAGCCTTGTTGACCAATGAGGGCCGAGCATGGTTTCGGCTCCAAGACCGGCCACCCAGCCCATTTTGGTGTTGGTAAAGTTGGATGATGTGACGCTTGGAACCAGGCTGGCGCCGCAACCGAAGGCGGTCGCAGAGCAATTTGCCGTCAGCGTAGTCTTCACGCTGCCCCACGCGGCGCCGCCGGTGCCATAGATCAAGACGCTGTTCCATAGGAAGCCTAGCCGTCCGCGGGCCGTGGCAAGCCAGTCGGTTTTCTCGGTCATCGACAGAAAGCCAGTACCATTATCGGAGCATTCTAGGCCGCCATTCGTTCCACGGCACAGGTTGTCGCTCGGATCCGCCCAATTCCAGTCTCCCTCCAAGCCCACTACCCAGCTCGATGCGAACTGCCAATTGAACCCCGCTTGAATGCCGCCGGTGAAGCTTGTTGCGGACGCGGTGCCTGACTGCGGATTCGTGGTCGGCGGAGACACGCTGAAGTCGGTGAAGTTTGTTAGTGACGAAGAGTCATGTTGAACAAGGTAGCCAATGTTGCCGCCCAGATAGAAGTCGGTCCAACTGGGGGCGGCTGGGGTCGGAGCGAAAGGCGCTGTCCGCATCGGTAAGTCTGCTGCATAAGCCGATGCTGCTATGCCGATTGCCGCAACGCCGCTCAGAAAAATGGCCTTCATGGGTGGCCTCGCGACTATTTTGATGTTGATGCTCTTGACTCGCGATGATTCGATGCCAGTCAATTACAAAATGATTCGCCTCGACGTATAAGTGATTCGCTCGATTAATGGCGAATAATTATCTTCAAGCAGCCGGTGAGGTACCCAGTCTGAGGCTTACGCGCTCTGGCTTGCGGCAAATTCTGCGATAATACCACTCTAAAACCAGCAGGCAGCGGGACGTGTTCGAGGTCGTGAGGATGTGCAATTCCCGGCGCTGCGTGGCCATCAATCCTGAGCAGCGAGGACGCGCGGTCGGTCTAGTTGCGGCTGTCTCAGAAGACTCGCGTTGGTAATGAAATATTGGTCAGACCCTGCGAAGCGCTTAAACTCTCCAATAGCAACAACAGACTATTAAACAGCCGGGGGAACACGCTCACCCGCATGTTCCGAATTTTGAGAACTCCGATATGTCTGGATACTTTCCCACCCGAAATTTTACTGGATGGCTGCTCATTTTGCTAGTTGTTTTTGGCAACCCTGCAAAAACTGACGCCCTTGCAAATTGGCGAACCGCGCGAACCACAACCGCCACCATCACAAGCGATGACGGACAGCTGCACGCCCCCCTCTACGCGAAAGTAGGAATCATAGTTCCTATTAAAACATCAACTCTGGTGTCGATCGCTTCCGAACCATTCAACATCGACGTTGTGCCAGTGACAAGTGGCGACCTTGCGGTCACGTGGAGCCACCTGGAGAAAAAGATCCGCACTGAGAGTGAGATTTTGGCAAGTTGCCGTACAAGCCCGGATCTCTGTTCGTTCGCGGCACAAAAATTTCTCGCGATCGTTGCGGAGGGGCGTGCGCACCAGGGTCTGGCCCGCATCGCCGTGATCAATCGTGCGATTAATCTCGCGATCCAACCGCAAGCGTCCCCTCTGTGGAGCACTCCGGTCGATACGCTTTTCACGGGTCGTGGCGATTGTAAGGATTATGCTGTCGCGAAATACGTGGCGCTTCTGGAAATTGGCATTGCGGAGGCAGATGTTAGCCTCGTCATCCTACGCGACCTCACCGTTGGCGAAAATCACGCCGTCGTTGCCGTTCGGTTCGACGGGAAATGGATAGTGCTCGACAATCGCCGGTTCGCGCTGGTTGAAGATGTCGAAATGCGCCGAGTGGTCCCGCTGTTCGTGCTCAATCACGACGGGATCAAACTCTATGCCCTGCAAAGGCTTCAACCGCAATTTGCTCAACTGGCGCCTTACACTTCGCCCGCGGCCGAATGAATCATTGCCTGACGGCTTCGCGATAGAACGCTAACGTTGGTGTTGGAAATAGCTCGCCGAAACACGAACGAGCGAAAGTTGCGCTGGCTGCGGAGTAGTCGAGATAGTGAATTGGTCGATCGCGCACTATCCAGCAGCGACTCATGCGAAATTAGGTATTCTAATTAGCATCCGCACCCGGGCGCATATCCGCAATAGCAATTATCGTAAGGGTACCCGGGCGGGTAATAGCCAACGTGATAATAACCCCCGGGAGGATAATAGCCGACATAAGGATTATAGCCGTTAGAATAATAGGGATAGGGAGCAGCTAGTGTAGCGCCAATGGCGGCCCCAGCGACAAATCCGTAACCCCAACCACGATAACCGAAGCGGCGATAACCAAAGCCAGGATAACCAACGCCGTGGTAGCCTCTATAGCCCCAACCTGCATTCGCCGTGCTGGACATCGGCAATGCCGTTGTGCCAATGACCGCTGCAGCAATTAGTGCAGTCAGAATATTTTTCATGCCATCACCTTACTCATTACATCAGCGTATTCGACTGTTGCGATCATAACCGAGTATGGCCCTCAATGTGGATACGAGGCCGAAAATTGAGCCCGCTTGGTAAATGTGTTAGGTAAAAATGAATTCGCACCACGTGTTGTTATGCGGATCACTAATTGCCGAATTTATTACTTGTTTATCTCCCGACCGTCGACCACAAGAGACATCGTTTTTTTTGTATCGTCCCAAACCGCAGTAAGATTATGCTTTTTGTCGCTTAGGGAAAAAATAGCTTCAACTGATTTGGTTTCTGATGATGACGCATATGTTGAAACGAAGGTTATTTTTCCAGCAAGCGGATCGACTGACAACTTTCGATTAGTGACTTTCATGTTGATAAAATTTGGTGTCCCGTCAGGTCTATTTTCAAAATATACCAAACTCAAGGTGCCCGTCGGATTTTGAAACTGCTCCAATGCGCTTTGTGCGGTGTCGTGTTGTGCATTGTCGGGTTGCGCTCTATCGGGTTGCGCATTGTCGTGTCGTGCAATGTCGTGTTGTGCATTGTCGGGTAGCGCTCTGTCGGGTTGCGCATTGTCAGCTTGTATTACGGCTTTTTCGCCCCAATGCGGATTGTTTGGCGCGACGACGGGCAAAATCAATGAAAATATGTAAATCAGCGAAATAAATGAAAATGCGGGGGTGGCGCCGGCGGCGACCATTCGTACGATCATCCCATATTGGGTGGTATTTACTCCCCACACGACCCCAATTCCGGCAAAACAGATGGCCGCAATCCAGAGAGCGATCTGTGCCGCTTGAAGATGGGATGACGTCAGCGTCAAGATTGCGCCACTCGCGGCAGCTGCGAGACCCGCTGCTGTTGCCAGCGCCGCGAAGGCATAACCCGAAAAGTCCATTGGCTCCTTCCCGCTACGGAGGGTATCCCCAAAGAGGATACCCATAGTACGGGTATTAGATGCGTCGCTAGTCGCGACCGCTGATGTGGTTATCGGATAAGACGCCGAATGTCCGGTTTAGGTTACCGCGGACAGCGTCTCCCCCAGCCCCAAGTCGAAGTCAGCTCTGGGCCAGAAGCGGATTTCGGATCAAGCGGATGGTTGTTAACGACGCCCGATATGACGGCGTAAGGCGGGCCGCCGACCAAAACACATGAGTAGCCCCAGCCCGCCGAATATCGCGGTTCCGAAAAGCCACACAGAGGCGGGCAGCGGATTGGTCACCGTGAGGTCGGTGACTACGATTTGTTCGTCGTTGTAATCCCAGTCTGGGCAACTCGGACTAGAACAACCAGACCCACCTTCAAGATCTTCGAAGCCCAACAACACCCCGGCTGGTATGAAAGGACTGCTTTGGCCGGTGAAACTAGTTGCCCACACGTGCTGGTCTTTATCGCCGTTCAGAGATAGGGGGTTAGAGAAAAAGTCCGTTCCCGTTGCTGAATTTACCAGTTCGAAAACGAGCGTATCGCCGGCATTGACCTTCAAAGAAATAAAAACGCCCGAGGTTGTTGTTTGATTTGGCAATCCGCTGACGGATGTCCCTAGTAATGTATCCTCAATTTTGATGCTATCGGCGTCACTGGCGCTAAAGCCGTAAAAGTAGGCGTTGAGGACGCCTGTACTCGTTGCCGTGAACGTGTAGGTCAAGGGATTGGGGGTGCCCGCGCCTGGGTCAGTGACGGTAGCGGCTTGAGTGTTGGAACTCAAAGACCCAACCACCCAGGTTATTGTCAGCAAAGCCGCGAACAAGGATCTCTTCACAGCCTGAACTCCCCTTAAGCGACGTCGCAACCGCCGACGTTTCAGACGCTTCGTGCCCCGCTGGTCAGATCAGTCTATATCGAAGGATATATGCCGCCGCGCGGTTCAGTTAATTGTTCGAGCAATATGGTTAATGTGCAAATGCCGGTTAGTTTTACGGTTCCCGTCTGAAATCCGAGGTCCCGTGGGCTCCTCTTTGTTTGAATATTTCCATTGCCGTCGCAGCGATCAAGTTTCCGCTTTGCGGAAGCGGATATGAGCTAAGTCGTACCCCATGATCGTTGAACGCAAACAGAAAGACCGCCCCGCGGCGGTCTCTCCGAAAACCAGATAAGGAGTTTTTATTAAGCGGCCGCGAGATCAGCGGCGTTCTTCCGCTTTCTGCGCCAGCCAACCAAACCCATCGCGCCAAGGCCGGTGGCGAAAAGTGGGAGAGCGGCAGGGAGCGGGGTTGCCGTATAGTCGAGCGCCGAGACATAGAACGTGGGATTCCACGAGCCATCTTCCTCAAACGCGAACGTTGTTCCCGTCAGGTTGAGCTTCTCTTCGTTGGCGTTGGCAAAAGTTATATGTTGGAAGGTGCCGCCATTCACCGACAGTAGGAAATCGCCGGTTAACTGACTGCCGTTCCCGAATGGACCGTGGGCGCTGTCAAAGAGTGTTGCGACGCCAATCAAATCGATCGTTGACGTGAAAGTCAGAGTGAGGATGTTAGTGCCATTAATATTGTCGTCCGTGTCACTGCCGGTTGAGCCGCTACCGACGCCCATGCCGCCAAAATTCGGGGCCAGATCGTCCCAAGCCTTCAGGCCGCTATTGGCCGAAGCCGTCAGCCCCAGCCCGGTAAACGACAGCGTGGTTTGAATGTTGTCGCCGCCGGCGCTGGTGCAACTCCCAGTGGACGGACAGGCTGTCGAAAGTGACTTTGTATCGTTATAGACCGTTCCCGATCCTGAGTAGTTACCGGTGTAGCCGGTTGTTCCAGTATAGAACTTGACGAACGTATTGGCTTGAGCCGGCGAGCCGAAAGCCATCAAGAGAGCCACTGTGGCTGGAATGAAAGAGGCAGTAACTGGCTTCGACATCAACCGCATCCCCGAATTGAAGTGACAGCTCGACAACCTCTATTCGTGCGATGCAAAACAGTCCGGAGTCAATATATCGAACGATATACTCTGTTGATGGCGGCGGCTCTATTGGCCGGCCGGCTTTTGCTTGCCATCTAACTAGTAGAGCTTTCAAATCCACCAAGATTATTCGCAGTTAGCACGGTCGCAGTTGCGTCCTTCCCATCCAGCTTCATGCATGGTGTCTCAAGCGTGCGCTGGGCCTCCCCCCGCAACAGCGAGCGTGCGCCGCAGACCCCGTCGCGACTGCGCCGTATTTTCTATATAGTTGGGCTGACGAGAATCAGGCGGATGGCGCGCAGCTGCCGTCTGTCCTGATGATCGGAAATCCTCGACGGGGCAGCCATGCGCATTTTTTCCGTATGGGTTATCGAATTCATCAGGCTCTTAGGAAGGCGGCGACTTCACCCCCTCAACGCTGAGTGCCCGATTTGTCACCAAATGGTCCGTCTGCACTACAATAAAGCCGGTCGGCACCATTTATTCGCGCATGCGCGAGCGTATTCGCGCGCATTGTACGAAGGATCGCGTTACGGCGCTCATTATATCGCGAAGACCAAGTGTCTCGGTTCGGACACTCCGCCAAAGTTCGACCCGCGCCCGAACGAAAAGCAGCACTTCAAGCCGCCGAAGTCGCTTGAGCTCGAAGGTTTCTGAGCTACTTCTGCGGTGCTGTCGACGCCAACTCCGAATTTTTCGATCTAAATCCGGCTTATTTTTTGTCGGTGAAAATTTTCCGCTGCATTCTGCCTTTCTCAGCGATCGTGCAGGCTCTTGGCGGTCGTTCACACGCCGGAGTTAGTAACCTCGGTAGGGCTTACAGAGGCTGCTCTGCACCGTGTAATGCGGCGGACAGCCGTTCCATGTGCGCCATCGCCCGGACGGCGGGTAATAGTAGCCATACCGCGGCGGCGGATAGTACCCGTAGTCTGGGGGTGGCGGCGGTGGTGCGTAGTAAGGCGGCGGCGCGTAATAAGGTGGCGGATAATAGCCGCCAGCCGGAGGAGGCTGCGGCGGAAACTGCGCCTTGACCGAGGCCATTGGTCCAATAACGAGAGCGCCGATTGCGCCAGCCGTCAAAATTGTTTTGGCCATAATCCGCACGGCTGTCCCCTCTATCTGTGACGCGCTTTTATAAGATACTCAGACCGATAATGCCATGAGCTGAAAAATGGCGCTGCGCCGGCGACCGCTGCAGAACGGACAGCCGCGCGTCTTAATCCGGCCTTTACGGCGCTGGCACAATAATCGTCGCCTAGGGTTGGGGTGTCGGGGAGCGGGGCGCGAGCCCGGATGTACGGCAACGCCCCGCGCGCCCCATCGGCGCAATTCTCGCCCGATCCCGAATTAGAGACTGCCGCTACTTTGCAAGTTTCGCGCGCCGACAAGGACTCAGAACCGATAATGGGCGGGTAGGAAATCGGCAATGACGGATGCCGGCACGAAATATCCCACGTGGTCTTCCCAGGTTGTCTTAAAGCTAAGCGGTGTCACCGCCGCGCCCATAGGACTATTTCTCATGACTGCCGCACTCATGATGCCGGCAAGGCATTTTTTGTTGGCATCAAAGACTCCAGATCCAGAGCTGTGCGGCTCGCTGATGAGTGTACCAAAAAGACTTCGATATTGAGGTGCGATCGCTCGTGGGGAAATTATTTGAGAGCGTGCTGTTTGCTCCGGGGAGACGACAACGACATTGGTACCGATCTCGGGTGGCACTTTACACAAAGGATTGCGCCGCAGGCGCAGGCTGTCGGGCAATAACGCCTGTTCGACGGACAGTTGCGCTAGGTCTAACTGTGGGAATGCGCCTTTCTTGATGACCTTGGCTAAGATTTCCTGACCGGCAATGACGATCGTTGGATTTGTAAAAAGTGGCCAACGGCCAACGACGTGTGCGGCTGTGATTATTGCACTCTCGCCGAGATAAATGCCGTATCCGCTGTATGGCCAGAAGAATGGGCCAGCCTTACTAACACCGACCGCATAGACTCTTAAATCGTCGTCGGAACTCTGTGCGCCTGCGGGCACAGATGCGAGCAATGCGGCCGCAGCAATCAACAACGCAGCTTTGCGCATCTGCTAGCTTTTATTTTGGAAGCTTGTCCGCAAGAATTCCGAGCTTGTGAATCTCGGGCGGTTTGGCGAACAAATCGCCGGTCTTGGCCTTTTCCATCAAAGCCGCCGCGACTTTGCCGTTGAGGTGCGCATTCCGTCCGGCTTCGTCGTCGAATGTATCGAAGATGGCGAAGGACGACGGCCCTTCTTGAATGGCGAACCAGCTGATCGTGCCCGATTCGGCATTGACCAAGGGCAGGGCGGATCGCAGAAAATCCGCGACATCTTTTTCTTTGCCTGGTTTTGCCTGCAATGGAACGTAAAGGGCAAATTTTGTCATCGGCTTTTCTCCTCTTGAGAACAGGGCCACCAGGCACGAGGGCCTGAGCCCGCATTGACGCCTTTCAGAAGAAACCGGTCGCGATCACGGCAGTTTCACACGCCTGCCGACGCACTATTTTCAACTTCGTTCCGCCGTGATTGGCAACCGATTGCACCCACTTGCCGTCTTGTTGCCGTCTTGGCAATTTGGCGCGCATTTAACCGAATATTTTGGCAGCGGTAAGACGGGACGGCATGGTGCATAACTTTCGGCGTTGGAGCAGTATGCTGAGTTTTAGGACTGCTGTCAGATTGGAGGAGCCATGCGCAGTTCAATCGCAGCTATCGTCGCGGCAGGTGTGATTGCCACCGTAACTGCTGCTACGTCGAAACCGGCGGAAGCCCGCTATGCCAACGGTTGCGGGACGCACTACGGCTATCCCGGCTACTACTACGGCTTTCCAACTTACTATTATGGCGGCTTCTATACGCCGCGCGTCATTTTCGCTCCGTGCGTTCATCTCACGCCTTACGGGACCTTCGTTCAGTACCGCACTGTTCCTCGCTACTGGTAACTACGAACCGAACGCAACAGTAAGACCGCGCCACTGCCGTTTAATTGCTGTTGGATCCCGTTATCTTCCCCACAGGCCACGCCGGCCCCGGGCGTACCAACGATTCCATTGTGCATTGGGCCCAGATGGATCGGTGTACTGATGTTGCCGTGCGACCCAGTTAGTTGGATTGGACTCTGTGGGTGAAACCGATGAGGGAAAGTTGGGCCCTCGGCCAGAACCCGGGGATGGAAAAGCCGGCCCCTGTTGCGCGCGGACCGGTGAGACAATAACGGCAATTGCGGCCACTATGATCACAACGGATCGCATCGGATTTGTCCCCGGCTTCGCCCAAGCAGGCGTCGGCAAGGTCCCACGTCTTGATCCTTGAACGCAAACAGAAAGACCGCCTCGCGGCGGTCTTTCTCATATCGGATTTTGTGGAACGATCATGCGGTGGCGATTTCAGCAAGGGCTTTCCGCTTCCTGCGCCGCGACAGGAAACCCAGCAAGCCTAACCCACTCGCCATCAACGGCAGTGCTGCGGGTAACGGAGTGGCGCCGGTGAGGCTGATGTCGTTCGTTGGATCGTCCCCATTGTTCAATTGAAGTTGCACAAGATAATTTACTGCTGATCCTCCAGCACTAAATGCAAAAGATAAGCCAGATGGATCGTCGATAGTCGTCGGCCCGGAATAAAGAGTTCCCCAAGACGGGCTCGAACCACAACCCGATACACCGCTCGAACCGCACGTGTAGCTCGTCACTATAAATTGTTCGGTACCGGTCGCTTTCGATATATTGAAATAATCTGTGGCGCCTGAGGCGATCGTAAACGTGAAGTCATAAATGGTGCCATTCCCGGCCCCTGCGAACATGTTTGAGGAAGAAAAATCTGCCGGAATGTACGGACAAGTTCCGATACTAGGACCATTAGTTGTACATCCCGCGCTCGTGCTTTCCTGATTATTCTGTCCCGCATAAGAACCGCCAGCTGAGAGTTCGTAAGGGCCGGAGGGTGAATAATTCATCGCTACCGCCGGGCTTATGGACATGCCTAGCGCCGCGCTCAGTGACAGAGCCGGAATTATTGCCCGAAGGGTAAGCCCCACAGCTTTCGAATTGGATATTCCCATGTAACCCGTACCCCACCGACAAATGTAAATGCTGCATTGCGGCAAATGAGAGGTCAATATATCGAAAGATATAGGTGAGAGAATTCGCCCGATTGATGCCGACTCGCCACTTTGCTTCGGCGAAGCACAGATATCCGATCCTATAGTTGGGTTCAGTTGATGGGTCAGGACGTTTCCGAACTCCTGGAAAAGCGCCTCGGGCGATTGCATGCCAAATTACGTCTGGGGATTGAAGCCGACCATGAGGCTCAAGTATTCGGCCAGGGCATAAACTATTTTCATATCGAGAATCTGGAATTATCGCATTTTGCCATATGGGCTTGCCTGAGATTGATCGGATTATACGGGCGCGGTCGGAGGAATGCTGCGCGGATTGAAGTTAAACGGAACTACGTAAGGTCAACCCGAATTCCGAAAGCATTTGAGGGTTACACAATCCTGCAACTTAGCGATTTGCATGTGGACATGAGTCAAGACGCAATGGAGCGTCTCACCACCATCTTGCAGATGATAGATAATTATGACCTGTGCGTTCTAACCGGCGACTATAGAGGCCAGACCTTTGGCCCGTACGACGCGACCCTTGCTGGCATGTCGCGGGTTTGTGCGGAGATTAAAAAGCCAATCTACGGCGTACTAGGGAATCACGACACAGTCCAAATGCTTCCGGGACTGGAGGGGATGGGCATTCGTATGCTGCTAAACGAATGTGAGACGATCGAGCGCGACCATCAACGCATACATCTTGCCGGAGTCGACGATGCACATTTCTATCGTGCCGATAATATTGAAAAGGCTGCCTCTGAAATACCGAGTGACGAATTCTCGATTTTGCTTTCGCACACTCCCGAAATTTATCAGCCGGCTGCCCTTGCCGACTTCGACCTGATGCTTAGCGGGCATACTCATGGTGGTCAGATTTGTCTTCCTGGCGGTATCCCGGTCACTCTTGATTCTGTCCTGCCACGATATATGGGTTCTGGTCCTTGGAAATATCGTAACATGATCGGATATACTTCCGTCGGAGCAGGTTCTTCCATCGTTCCCGTTCGATTTAATTGTCCGCCCGAAGTCACACTGCATTATCTGCAGACTGCCATTCATCCTTCAATGGAAACTCCGCCGGACCGGCAATAACAGGTGCGGACTGCTGATCAACCGTAAGACATACCGGCTAACAGCTGCAAAACTCTATGAGGATTTAAGTCGCTTACGCATTTTCTAAAGACTTACATTGAATGCAATCTGCCGTCATCGTCCAAACCGTAGACTGTGCCAATGCCAAGCGTCGGCGATGATCGTCGGGAGATCAGACCGTTGCGCTATCCAGCCAAAAACCTCACGAGCCTTGCTCGGATCGGCTATCAACACGGCGGGGTCTCCGGGTCGCCGCGGCGCCTCCTGCGCAAAAACGTCACGACCGGTAACCTGCCGAACTGTGTCGATGACCTCACGCACCGAGGCTCCTTTCCCGTTGCCGAGATTAACTGCAACCGTCTCGCCGCGATCGAGCAGATGTCCAATCGCCAGCGTGTGCGCTCGCGCAAGATCACAAACGTGAATGTAGTCACGAATCGCGGTGCCATCCGGAGTCGGGTAATCCGTGCCGAATACGGTCACGTCGTGCCGTCTACCCATAGCCGCATCAAGCACCAATGGAATGAGATGAGTTTCGGGGTCGTGATCCTCACCGATTCCAGCTGTCGGCTCGGCTCCGGCAGCATTGAAGTAGCGCAATCGGACTGACCTGAGCCCATGGGCTCGGCCGAAATCATCCATCATCCGCTCACAGACGAGTTTCGTGAACCCATATGGATTGATTGGATTTTGTTTCGTGCTCTCACTGATAGGAACACCAGCAGGTTCGCCATACGTTGCGCAACTCGATGAAAACACAATCTTATCTACGCCGCCGCGAGCCATAGCGTCGAGTAATATGCGCGTGCCATTTACATTGACGTCGTAATATTTGCCTGGATCTGTGACCGACTCTCCAACATAGGCAAGTGCCGCAAAATGCATGACCGCATCGATTCGATGATGAGAAAATATGGCATCGAGCGCATCAGCATTGCGTATGTCACCAGTAATTAATTCGCCCCAACGAACAAACTCCCGATGACCGAACAACAGGCTGTCGAAAACTAGAATCTCATGACCTTCGACAGAAGCCGATTTGGCGCAATGACTGCCAACATAACCGGCCCCACCAGTTATCAGTATTCGCGCCATAGTACTTTCGTAGCCTCCGAAGCCTAATTCATCTAACGGCTTTGCGCCTTATGGGGTCACAATGAGCCATTTCAAGATAGCTGGCCTTTCTTCAAAATGATTGCACAAGCTTCTCAAAGGGCGTGCCGACTTGGCGCCAAAGGGTTGCTTCATAGCAGCTAAGCCGGTCGAGTGGGTAGGTGGCTAGATTGGCCAACCGCAAGAAGCAACGTGCAATATCGGCAGACTCAAGCGCTTCGGGCCCAGAACTTGCCCCGATTTCCATTCCGATCGTGATGCCATGTGGTTGTTCGGTCGAGATCGGCATCAACGAAATCAGGGATTTCGAAGAGGTCGGTTTCCATGACGAAGGGCTGCACCCTCGCATTGACACCTGTCAGAAAGAAACGGCGACGATAGCGCTTCTCACCGTCGGTGGCGGCAAACATAGCGTCGGGCAGCCTCCGCGCTTGGTGGGACCAGAATTACTGAAATTTCCTAAGGAGCGTCGAAGCGGGCGGCGGAGCCACCTCAATCGGCTGTCCGGCGATATTGCTTTGTGCTACGAGGAGACATCGCAACGATAAGCCCCAGGACATTGCCGGGGTTTTGTTTTGATCACGACGCTGATGATTAAGCAGCGATGGTCTTTCGTTTTTTGCGCCTCGCAAACAGACCTCCAATGCCGAGGCCGCCGGCGAACAGCGGAAAGGCTCCCGGAATAGGTGTCGTTGCGGGCGATGAATTTAGGGTAACGTCGTCCCATCCAACCTGAGTCTGGCTAAGGACGCTTCCGGGGTAGAGGAGTTCAACTCCGAGGGTATCTCCGACATCGGCTGCAAGACTGGCCCAGGATAGCGAAAAGTCCTCCCACATGCCATTTCCTGGGTCAGTAGTAATTAAACTGGCTACAACTGCGCCATTCGCCAAGAGTTCGATGGTGGGCTGAAAACCTTGAGCCCAAGCGTCGGGCTGCTGGTCATTTCGGGCGCCGGCCCAAACGCTAAGCGTGTAGGTCGTATCTGCTGCTATGGAAACTGAAGTATTCTGCATGAGATACTGCGGAAGATTTCCCTGAACCCATGCCTCTTGGTTCCCATCGGGAACGAGGGCGCCCCCCGTCAGGCCATTGGCACCAGCGGGATATTGGGTGTTGGTTGGGTAGAATATTCCGCCGCCGAACCCACCAGAACAGGTCCAGCCGGTCGGACAGCTCGTGGTATAATTGCCGGGCGGGGGCACCGCAGGGTTCTCAAACGAGAAATTGTTCACCGTAATGCTTGTGGCATCAGCGGCGGATGTCAGCAGGCCGAAGCACGCCCCCAACACCAATACAACGCGAAATGCCTGAGTTGCACCCACGGTATCCCTCTGTTGGCACGATCGAAAAAATGCAACTACGTATTACATCCCGCCAAAAGCAAGGCGTCTATATAACTGACGATATATAGGCGGCTCCCCTAACCTCCCTCGCGGGAGCTATCTTTCGGAGGATGCCGAATGTTTGGAGTCATTCACAAAATTGCGGCTGGTATTGAGGAATGCATTTTCTGCCCTCAAGCGTTCTAAGCCTGAAGTATGTGAACCTGCGAGGCGGATTTCTTCATTCCGCCGATTTCCGAAATCGTCAGATTAAAGCCATGGAATCGTTCTTGGTCCTCGAAACGGCGTCTGAGGCTGATTATTTGCGCCGAACCTTCAGTTTGGATTTGGCAAAAGAACAAGGGAATCATTCTTAAGTTTCCAAAACGTGGACGGGCCCATATAGCGTTCAATCAACTGCAGCCTCGTTGCCGCTGGCTTGCCAGTCTTTTGGCGGTCTAGTTGCGCGAGCAGCAACTGCGGAACGGGACGTGAGCAACGACCACCAAGTCAATTGGATGGTCTGCGAGTGGTTTCATCGAAGCGCGCAAAAGAGAATGCAGAATAGACGAAATGCCGCAGTGGAAGCTCCGCCAGCTATAAGCTAGGGGCCGCCGCCCGTGCTCTGGCGAGGGAGAGCATCCCTGTCGGCAAGGCGTACCCCGGGTGGGGCGGTGCAGCCAGCGTTCTTCCGACGCAACTATAGGCAAACCCCCACCGGCTCATCTCTTCGGGTCGGTAAATGTTCCTGAGGTCAACAATCACCGGGCAGGCCATAAGATCATGCAGGCGCTCAAGATCGAGGGCGCGGAACTGTTCCCATTCGGTGGCGATTACCAGTGCGTCGGCGCCGTCGGCGCAATCATAGGCACTCTCGCAGTAACTCACATCCTTCAGCAGGGACTCTGCCTGGGTCATACTTTCTGGATCAAAAACACGCACGAGGGCGCCCATGTCCTGCAGTGCCGTAATTAGCGCGAGCGAAGGCGCCTCGCGCATGTCGTCGGTGTTGGGCTTAAAGGAAAGTCCGAGCACGGCCACGGTCCTACCACGCAGGTTGCCGGCAAACATTGCCGAAACCTTGCGGGCCATTGCGCGCTTTCTGGACTCGTTGACCGCTGCTACAGCCTCGAGGATGCGCAATGGCACCTCATTATCCTGAGCAGTTTTGATCAACGCGCGAACGTCCTTGGGGAAACATGAGCCGCCGAAGCCTGGTCCCGCATGCAAGAACTTGGAGCCAATACGGTTGTCGAGACCGATGCCGCGCGCCACTTCCTGCACGTCGCCGCCGACCTTTTCACAAAGATCAGCGATCTCATTTATGAAGCTGATTTTGGTCGCGAGAAAGGCGTTGGCGGCGTATTTGATAAGCTCCGCAGTACGCCGGGCAGTGTACAAAATGGGCGCCTGGTTGAGGCTGAGCGGCCGGTAGATTTCAGCAACGACCTTCCTCGCCCGCTCGTCGTCTGTGCCGACGACAATCCGGTCAGGGTGCTTAAAATCGTGGATAGCGGCACCTTCCCGCAAGAATTCAGGATTCGAAACTACGACAACGTCGGCGTCCGGACGAGCTTCCCGGATGATGCGCTCAACTTCATCGCCGGTACCGACCGGCACCGTCGATTTGGTGATGACGACAGTAAAGCCGTCGAGCGCCGTTGCGGTCTCTCGTGCTGCCTCGTGGACGTAGGAAAGGTCCGCATGCCCGTCGCCGCGGCGCGACGGCGTGCCCACGGCAATAAAGACCACATCCGCGGCGCGAACCGGCTCGGACAGCTCGGTGGTAAAACCAAGACGGCCCTCCTGGACATTCTTTCGCACGAGATCCTGCAGCCCAGGCTCATAAATTGGGATTTCGTCGCGCTTAAGGGCTTCGATCTTCCCAGCATCTTTATCGACGCAGATTACGTGATGGCCAAAATCGGCGAGACAGGCCCCAGAAACCAAGCCCACATAGCCTGTCCCGATCATCGCTACGCGCATCAAAACACTCCAAAGTTATTGCAGCGGCAACACAACTATAACATAAAACGTGATAGCTTATAACATAAACATGCACAAATGATACGCAGTGCAGTCAACGGCTTGACCATTTCATGGTCAATTTCATGAGGAATACATCATTCGCAGCGGTTCCTTTTTGTCGGCTGAATGGCGGTTCTCCATCTGCCTAGGGGTTGCAAGCGCTACTAAAGTCCTGGCGCTCGTGCCCGCCCAGGTTTTGAGGCAGTCGTCATCGCTACCGAAGCGTGGGCATTCCGCCTCTTTTGCTGCGAGGCTCTGGTAATTATTGTCGTGAAATTATTGGTTCACGGCTTTGATAAGCCAGATAGCGAATCAGAGACGGCGAAATTCATCTTCTCGCGCACCGTCACGCAATTTACATTTTGCGTCATGATTTTGTTTTGTCAGCCGCGATCAAGATCGCTTTGGTAGTTCGCTAATGTTGCGCCGGCGTTCTCGATCGCACCTTTCAGTTGCAACATTAACTCCCGCTGGCCGTCAAGAAAGTCATCAGAGCCCGGCTGTAACTGAGCGCGAGCCGAAGCGGCCTGGTTGGCTCTTTCAAAGTGTCGCCACAGCGCATTAGGTTCAGGATGCGTGTCAATAACAGAAACTAGGAAGGAGGTTAGGAGGTGCACTTGGCCGGTAATAAAATCCAGGTCCCGCTTTATCTTAGAATGTTCGTCGATTTTGCTCATGGCCGAAAATCTCTCAGGCACCGTGCGACCCGCCGCGGAGTTATATGCAGTTACCGAATTCTATTATGGGCGTCTCGTCAATCTTGATGGAATACTTTCGTTAATGCGGTTTCCGGGTTAAAATTCTTTCGCAAGCTCTTCACCATCGTGGCGGTATCGTCCGGTCCTAACGCTGTGGGCTGGGATCGGAAATCGAGCCGAAGAGCCAAGCACATGGCGGAACCGCCGCTGTACAAGAACGAGCGGAGCGGAGTTGTCACTACGCGGTAACCCCGCTCATTAAGCTGGGACCTGAGCCGTTCGCTGCACGCCGACACGATGATGACGTTGCCGATACAAACCGCATTGGCGGCAAGTCGACGAGCGTCGTCTGCGCGCACGTCGATTTGCTGGGCAGGTTCTACTCGTTCATTAATTGTAGCTCGACCGTCGGGGGTGAAAGCGTCGGGAACGTACATAATCTCGCCCCGGGGCAGCGAACACAGCGCCGTATCGATATGATAGTAGCGGGCATCAACGAGTTCTAAAGCGATAACTTTTCTACTGAACACATCTTCGACCGCCTTCGCGGAAGCCGCGTCGGATCTTGGCCCATATCCCATCCAAAACAATTTACGCATCTGATCCCACGCGCAATCGCCAGCTCCTTCGAGGACGAGACCATCCGGCAATTCTATCACTCTGTCGATGAGACCACGCATATTTAACGCGCGAAAAGCCGATTCAAAATACCGCTGCTCTCGTTGTCGCTCGGGATGCCGAAATCGTGCGAGCAGCGCGGTGCGATCAAGCACCACTGCGGCATTCGCCGTGAAGACAAGATCGGGCAGCTCGTTCACCGGGGGAACAAACTCGATCGCGGCACCAAGGCTGAGTAACGTTTCCTGTAACGCCGCCCATTCTGCTCGCGAGGAGGTAGAGAATGCGTGGACGTTGCGCGCCCATTGTCCGGGATTCATCCAAGGATTGATGGAATAGGTAACCCCGAAGTGATCCGGTCGACACATGAGGAAGCGCGCTGTTGTCGCTACAGTCATCGCGTCATCCTTCGATCAAGGATATTGACGACTCCGTTTCTTGCGATTGCCCAATTTGTCTCCGACAAACGATCGAGTGGTGTTTCATTATGAAACATCTGGACGGAAGCAGGTCTCCGCGAGAAAGCCACTCCTTCATGCGACGACAACCAAGCACAATCCATGCCAGCGGCTTCCTTCGGTAACGCGCGTGCTCGACCCGAAATGATCGCAATCGAACTTGAATTGGGGTTGGTTTCTTTCACTCGTTAGTTCGATCATATTGCCTCGCTTACTCGGAAACAGGCTCATGTACTCGCGAGATTTGATCGCATTCTGAGTTTCAGTGACCAGCGTCGCGCTGAAACCAACTCGGCGTAGGGAGAAATCTTGGCATGAAGTTCGTAACACAAGAAAACTTGGCGGAGCTCGTGGCAAAAGCCGGCATGGCGCCGCGCAAAAGGATAAACTTCAATCTCCATGCAGAGCCGGGTGATCCGACCAATCGGTTTCTTAATGCTGGGGTGAGGGGTACTTATGTCCGACCACACCGCCATCGGACCGGCAAGTGGGAACTCCTGACTGTCCTCCAGGGCAGGCTTGAGGTGGTGATCTTCACCTCGAGCGGTGAAGTCAAAAGCCGCTTCTCATGTAGCGCAGACGATCACCACTTAATCGAAATTCCCGGAGGCGAATGGCACGGTTTCATCTTTTGTGCCCCCGCAGCTGTCGTCCTGGAAGTGAAACCAGGTCCCTATGAACCGCAGTTAGACAAGGAGTTTGGTCAATGGGCGCCCCCGGAAGGCGACCCCGCGGCAGATTCATTCTTGCTCTGGCTAGAGACCGCAAAGCTCGGCGAGGTCTCACCGAGAATGACTCACCGTCCCGAAAGCTGATCGATAATGCCGAAACTCGGCGAGGCGGCGCGCGATCGAAAGTCGTCGAATTTAGATTGTTGCAAAAGCTCGGTCGGAAAGCCCTCGTTTGAATTCCAAGTTACGTCAGGTGATGGATGTAGCTTGGCGTGTCTCTCTCTCTCTCTAACGATTCGACAGTGATCTTCCTTTCGATCGCACCTGTCGCACTCGCGCGCGCTACTCGCGTCACCACCCAAAGAGAGTTAGCTGAAATAAGCCCTCGGTTGGATTGGGCGTGTGTCGGGGCATTGCCCGCCAATCCTTGGCGCCAAAAACCGTTTAAATCGGATATTGTCTCGTATTATGATTCTCGGACGTCCCGTGGATTTCCCTATTGGTGGTTCCGCGGTGGTTCCTTGAGGGGAGTTTTGTGAATCTGGATTTTGATGTGGTCAATGGCCAAGGATGAGCTCATTGCGACTTGTCTCGATAGCGAAAAAATCGTTCTATCACGAGACACACAGTCCAGTCAGAATGCGTGTTCGATCAAGGTCAGCAAACATTCGGCGACTATGATGATGCGAAATAGCCTCCTCTGGATCGCGTGTGGTATGGCGACCCTGCTGGGCGACAATCTCGTTAACGCACAAACCGCCGTAACCAAATCCATCATCCTCAACGGCGGTCCCGGTACTGTTCAGACATGGATTGTGCCCTCCGACTGGAACAATGCGTCCAATACGATAGAGACCATCGGGGCCGGCGGCTCTGGTGCGGCGGCCGGTGATGCTACTGCAGGGGGCGGAGGCGGTGGCGCGTGGAACAAGAGCGCAAATGTTTCGCTTACACCGGGAGCGTCTGTTAGCTACCGAGTCGGTGCTGGCGGAACATCGGTTACGGCAGCCTACGGTGGCTATGTTAGCGGCAATGCCGGAGGCGACACTTGGGTTTGCAATTCGTCGTCAAATTGTTCTTCCATCAGCGGCAGCGCAGTCATCGTCGGTGCTAAAGGCGGTGGCGGCGGCGTGGGTGCGTATTTCTCTGCCAAAGGTGGTGCAGGCGGTATCGGCACTTCCGGCGTCGGTGGCTACTCAAATAACGGCGGTTCAGGCGGCACCGTGCTGAGTTACCCAAGTGGTAACTGCAGTAACTGTTCAACTGGCGGCGGCGGCGCCGGCGGGCCAAAGGGTCCCGGCAATAACGGAGTGAACGAGGCGACCCAATACACGCCGAGCGCCGGCGGTTCGGGCGATGCCGGCTCCGGCGGTGCCGGCGGCACTGCTGCCCAATATCAAAATGGCGGCAATGGTGGCAATGGCAGCGAATACAACGCAACGCAGGGCGTCGGCGTTGGCGGTGGCGGCGCGGGCGGCATGTCATACGCGTCGTCAGGATACAACAGCGGCAGCGGCGGTGCGGGTGGCGGCTATGGCGGAGGAGGTGGCGCCGGCTTTACGATGGTCGGCGGTCCAGCTACCGGCGGCGCTGGTGCACAGGGATTAATCGTAATCACCTATACCTCGGCCGGTTCTTCGACCTCGACTCCGCCGCCAGCGATCACGAGCCTGCAACTCGCTGCAAGTACCAGCAACTCACTCTCGTTTTCGTGGGTGTCGGGCGGCGGCTCAACAGCATCTTACTTGGTCGCCATAGCACAAGGCTCAACGGCCTCAAGTTGCAGCGGCGGTGCTGCTGTTTCTTCGACTTCGTATACCGCAAACGGCCTCAATTCAGGCGCCGCCTATACGATCAGCGTTTGTGCAAGTGACGCGTCCGGGAATGTCTCCTCGCCTGTGACCCTAACTGCTACGACTCCGCCACCGCCGATCAGCGGGCTTCAGGAAGTTACAAATACTACGAGTTCACTCTCGTTTTCGTGGGTATCGGGCGGCGGCTCAACAGCATCTTACTTGGTCGCCATAGCACAAGGCTCAACGGCCTCAAGTTGCAGCGGCGGCGCTACTGTTTCTTCGGCTTCGTATACCGCAACCGGCCTCAATGCGAGTACTCCGTATACGATCAGCGTTTGTGCAAGTGACGCGTTCGGGAATGTCTCTTCGCCTGTAACACTGACTGCCGCGACGATGGCGGTTAGTACGAAGACACCCACTGGCACCCCACAAGGGATCATCCTCAACGCCAGTCCCGGTACTGTTCAGACATGGATTGTGCCCTCCGACTGGAACAATGCGTCCAATACGATAGAGACCATCGGGGCCGGCGGCTCTGGTGCGGCGGCCGGTGATGCTACTGCAGGGGGCGGAGGCGGTGGCGCGTGGAACAAGAGCGCAAATGTTTCGCTTACACCGGGAGCGTCTGTTAGCTACCGAGTCGGTGCTGGCGGAACATCGGTTACGGCAGCCTACGGTGGCTATGTTAGCGGCAATGCCGGAGGCGACACTTGGGTTTGCAATTCGTCGTCAAATTGTTCTTCCATCAGCGGCAGCGCAGTCATCGTCGGTGCTAAAGGCGGTGGCGGCGGCGTGGGTGCGTATTTCTCTGCCAAAGGTGGTGCAGGCGGTATCGGCACTTCCGGCGTCGGTGGCTACTCAAATAACGGCGGTTCAGGCGGCACCGTGCTGAGTTACCCAAGTGGTAACTGCAGTAACTGTTCAACTGGCGGCGGCGGCGCCGGCGGGCCAAAGGGTCCCGGCAATAACGGAGTGAACGAGGCGACCCAATACACGCCGAGCGCCGGCGGTTCGGGCGATGCCGGCTCCGGCGGTGCCGGCGGCACTGCTGCCCAATATCAAAATGGCGGCAATGGTGGCAATGGCAGCGAATACAACGCAACGCAGGGCGTCGGCGTTGGCGGTGGCGGCGCGGGCGGCATGTCATACGCGTCGTCAGGATACAACAGCGGCAGCGGCGGTGCGGGTGGCGGCTATGGCGGAGGAGGTGGCGCCGGCTTTACGATGGTCGGCGGTCCAGCTACCGGCGGCGCTGGTGCACAGGGATTAATCGTAATCACCTATACCTCGGCCGGTTCTTCGACCTCGACTCCGCCGCCAGCGATCACGAGCCTGCAACTCGCTGCAAGTACCAGCAACTCACTCTCGTTTTCGTGGGTGTCGGGCGGCGGCTCAACAGCATCTTACTTGGTCGCCATAGCACAAGGCTCAACGGCCTCAAGTTGCAGCGGCGGTGCTGCTGTTTCTTCGACTTCGTATACCGCAAACGGCCTCAATTCAGG
>Ga0207031_10084_pt1 | contig 25705 bp, 18 predicted proteins | sample Alteio_BWMinCont_37_FD_153278 | JGI IMG/M metagenome (GOLD analysis project Ga0207031, IMG submission 153278) | Enriched cells from forest soil in Barre Woods Harvard Forest LTER site, Petersham, Massachusetts, United States -... | ecosystem: Environmental > Terrestrial > Soil > Temperate forest >... | reverse complement strand
CCCCGCGGCCCAGTTCGTTGATAACGTGACTTGCCATGAAACGATTATACACGAGTAAATCTGTATGTTTGTGCATTGTTTTCATATAGTTAACGCGAATCGTGGAACTATTGGTGAAATGATTCGTGAAACGATTCTGGACACCTTAAGGTCTCTGCAGAGCGGGGCTCGTGAGCCCACCACGAGGCAGGCGCATTTCATCTTGAAGCCTTGGAAGAAAAAAGATGACGGGAAAACGATAGGAGACAGGTAGGCGGTCGGTTTCTGAACGCCCACAAAATCTGGCTAGCGCAGAGAAGTTCTCGTACAGATTTGTTCGGGTAGGGTATTTCAGCGAATCAGTGGATACGCCAGCCGTTTACCGGGCCGCCGTGAAGGAATGCCTCCGGTGTCATCACCCCGTCTCGCTTGAAGACCAAGCCATCCTTCATCACAAAGATGACCGTTCGCAGCGCGTCGATATCTTCGAGCGGATTGCCTTTGACTGCGATGAGGTCCGCCGGAAGGCCAGCCTTGATCGGACCGCGCTTGTCATAAATATCCGAGATCTTATAGCCGTTGATGGTCATGATTTTTAGGATTTCCTTGTCGGGGATGCCTGCAGCCTTCCAGCTTTTCAAGAAGTTGATCGCCACCTGGCCGCGGGTCATGCCGGGGACGTAGTAATCGGCGTCGGTTGAAAAAGCCATCTTGACTCCATCGGCGTAGGCGCTCTTGATACCGGCGACAGTGCGGTCGAAGGCGGCCTGCGAGCCGCGGTATTCGGTAAATGGTGTTTCCGTACCGGCACGCCAAATCCCTTTTTGTGCCATCCGCTTGTGAAGTTCGTCGGTTAGTGCGATGTCGTGTTCGATCGACCAGATGCCCGCTTCGATGGCGCGGCGGGCTCCCTCTTCGGTCTGCACGTGGCCGGCAACTTTTAATCCGCCGGCATTGGCCGCTTCTTTGATGAAGAGCTTCATGTCGTCAACAGAATAGGGATAGGGTTTGCAGTCGACACAGATTTTGATGACCTTGGCGCCAAACAGAACGTTTTGCCGGACGGCTTTAACGATTTCGTCAGGGGTATCCGCATCGAGGTATTCGGGGTAGACGATGTTATGTTCCTTCACCATTTCCGGTGTGGGATAAAACTGGCCGCCAATACCCCCGATAATGATTCCGGAGTTGATGAGCGTCGGTCCGGGCAGCCAGCCCTGCTCGATGGCGATCCGCAACGCGCTGTCGGCGTACAGGCCGTTGTTACCAAGGTCGCGAACGACGGTGAATCCGGCGGACAACATTTGCATGCCATTTGAAGCGGCTTCGATAGCACGGAGGGCCGTCGATTCCTGGATGTAGGTGTAGTAGTAGACGTCGTTTTCAGGAACTTTCTTGTAGGTGATCGCCAGGTGATTGTGCGCATCGACAAGACCCGGCAGGACGGAATAGGACGAGAGATCGATCGTCTCCGCTCCGGCAGGAGCCGCGACACTGGAACCGACGGCAACGATCCTGCCGTCCTTGACGGCGATCAACTGGTTTGCCGCGGAGTTGCCTGTTTCGGGATCGATGAGGCGCCCCGCACGGATCAAGTACGCCGTCCCCGCGCCGGACAGAAGCGGTACGGAGGATTGCTGAGCGAACACCGGCGGGAGCGTGAAACCTATAAACAAAAACAGCAATGCGATTCGTTTGACCATGGATGTCTCCTCGGCGACGATGACGCCGCGTGCAGATAAGCGTGAGCTCACTATCTTCGATTCCAGGAACGAGCTGATTTTAGACGTGTGGAGGAAGGGTGGTCAAATCGAGCGAATGGAGTTGTTCAGGCATATGGATAGATACGACGGTCCCAACGGATAGACGACCGGGTAGCGATCCCGAGCCCAGAATCTCGATACCTTCCGGATCGCCGACTCGCCCAGAACCCCATCCCTACACTTCCCATATCCCCCTTTGCGCAGGTATCGTAGACCGATTCGCGCTCTGCGCAGAAGGAGGATGGGATGCTTTTTCTAAGACGCCAGCTGCTCCAAACACTGTCATTTGCTTTCGGGTCGAGCCTCGCCTTCGGGCGGAACCAACCTGGCATACTGGCAGAGACAGCCGCACAGCCAAAGGCCTCCCCTCCCCCTAGAGGGGCTGCGGTTCGCGATGGGGTCGCTCAAGGAACGGAAACGGAAAAAGTGACGGGAATCGGAGGATTCTTCTTCCGAGCCAAAGATCCGAAAGCGCTGGGGCGTTGGTACCAGCAACACCTGGGAGTCTCGCTCATACCAACGAGCTACGAGCAATCCCCCTGGCAGCAAGAGGCCGGACCCACCGCTTTCGCTCCATTCAAGGAGACGAGCGACTATTTTGGGGATCCCCAGAAGGTCTGGATGCTGAACTTTCGAGTCCGGGATCTCGACAAAATGGCGGCCCAGCTGCAAGCCGCTGGAATCGAGGTCAAGATGGACCCGCAGTCTTATCCGAACGGTCGGTTTGCCCGCGTGCATGACCCTGAGGGAAATCCGATCGAATTGTGGCAACCTGCAAAGCCAGCCGCGCCACGCTAGTTTGCTGGCCAGTCCCTTACGGATCGCACGCCGGGCGAAAACGGTTTAGCGCGAGATCAGAAATTGGACTTCCTGTTCGATTTCCGAGATAGCGAGCGGAGCGAGATGGGCTCCGGCCAGTTCCCGGTTAAGCCGGGGAAGTCGAGTTGTTTTGAACTCCTTCCATTCTGCAATAGCTGCTCTGACGAGAGGGTCGGACTCGTTGTAAACGGCCATCGCTTGCGAAGGCACGGCGCGGTCTCCACTTTCGACGACACGCAGCGCCGACGCCATATCGGCGAACGCATCCTGCAGATTTCCAGGCTGCCCCGGACTGGCTGCCGGCTTGGTCAGAATCTTGGAAATTTCAGCCTGAGCATCCAGCAGGGCAGATTTGATAGCCGAATCTTTCTCGCTGACTTTCTGCTCCAGCTCGGAAAGTTGTTTCCTCAGCGAATCGATTTCAGCGAGCACGCGGCGCGCTTCCAAGGTTTCGGCAAATATCTGCTGACCGAGTTCGAGCTGCTGCTGAAGTATCCTCGGAGTTGCGGAGGAGCGCGGGTCCATGATGATTTCTAAAGGCTGAGTCTGCGGCTTTCCGTCGACAGTGAGTCTCACCGTGTAGACCCCCGGCACAGCTTTAGGACCCCTGGGATTCTGGTATTCGCTTTCTTCATCGACGCCAGGTCCTCCGGAACTGCCCCAGGCGAGACCCCAGACAAAACGGTGCATTCCAGGATTCGTTTCAAGGACATCCGGTTTGGGGAACCAGCGCTCGGCAACGGGAAGTGGCGGGTGTTTTTCCGGACGTTTGTCTTCTGATGAGAATCTGCGGACGAGCCGTTGTTGCGAATCGAAGATCTCGAGTGTCGCGCTGCTGGCGGAAGACTTAAGAAGGTAGTCGATGATGGCGCCGGCGGGTGGGTTCAGAGCAGTTGGTTCTTCCGGTGGAAGTGGAGTGCCTGTGAAGGAGTCGTTGTCGATACGATACGCTGCAGCCGGACGGTAAAGCCAGAATCCCTTGTCTTTCCCGGCATCAAACGCCTGCCGAAGCGGCGTGATGTTGTCCAGGATCCAGAAAGAGCGGCCGTGCGTAGCGACGACCAGATCATCGCCGTGAATCGTGAGATCGCGCACGGAACTCACCGGCAGATTCAGTTGCAGGGACTGCCAATCGCTGCCGTCATCGAACGATACGTAAACCCCCAATTCCGTCCCGGCAAACAGCAGTCCCTTTCTCTCCGTGTCTTCAGAGACCCCACGCAGGAAAGAGTTGTCCGCGATGCCCTTCGTAATCAGTTGCCAGCTGGCTCCATAGTCTTGAGTTCTGTAGAGATAAGGCGCCTGGTCGTCCAACCGGCTCCTGTCGACAGCCGCACAGGCAACCGCAGCATCGAAGTGCGAAGCTTCGATAAACGATATCTTGCTCCAAGCTGTCAGACCGGCGGGCGTGACATCTTTCCAGGTTTTGCCGCCATCGCGGGTAAGATGAATGAGTCCGGTATCGCTCCCTGCCCAGATGGTGTCGCGGTTTAGGGCAGATGGCGCAATGGTGAATACTACGCCGTAGCCTCGTTGCTTCGCGTTCTCGGTCGTCGTTGGTCCTTCCGCCTTGTCTCCTGGCTGTTGTGTCGCTCCGGTCAGATCAGGACTGATGGTCTGCCAGTGCAGTCCACCATCGACAGTTTTCATCACAGATTGCGTTCCAAGGTAGAGCGTTGTGGAGTCCGCCGGGGAAAAAATGAGAACAGGGGTCCAAGGACCTCTGTATTTCCGCACACTAATCTCGGAACCAAATGTTGGCACCGGCCAGGGAGTAACATCCTGGCTGAATCCAGTCAGCTTGTTGTAGCGGGCGACGGTGCCGTAGGTTCCACTCATATAGATGATGTTCGGATCCTTGGGATCGATCGCTAAGTATCCGCTTTCGCTTCCGCCCGCTGGAAACCAATCTCGCGGAGTGATCTGGCCGTGATCGGTGCGGCTGGGGACGGCAGCGCTTCCACTATCCTGTTGGGCGCCGTAGACAACGTAGGGGAATTTGTTGTCAGTGATGACGTGATAGAGCTGTGCCGTCGGCTGGTTGTACCAGGTGCTCCAAGTCTGGCCGTGGTCGAGGCTGACTGTCGTCCCCTGATCCGTTCCAAGAACCATGCTGTCGGAATTCTTGGGATCGATCCAGATCTGGTGGTAATCGTCTCCGCCCGGCGCCCCGCGGAGAATCGAAATCGTTCGTCCACCGTCGATGGATCGATAAAGAGCGACGTTTGGGATGTAAATCAGATCGCGATTCTGCGGGTCGACGGTGATTCGGTTGAAGTACCAGGCACGGCTGGTGAGACGAGGATCCGCGTTCTCCAGAGTCCAGCTGTCGCCACCATCGTCGGAGCGGTACAAACCTGCCTTCTTGGCCTGAATCAGTGCGTAAACGCGTTTACCATCTGCCGCAACGTCCACTCCAATACGTCCCCAATCACCCTCGGGCAGACCATTGCTGAGGCGAGACCATGTCTTCCCGCCATCTTGAGAGCGGTAGAGCCCGCCCCCGGCTCCGTCGATCGCAGCATAGGTACTCCACGGAGGACGATGCGCACTCCACGCGCCGGCGAACAACAACTGCGGATTGCCCGAGCAGATCGCCATGTCTGAAATCCCTATTTCCTGTCCTTTATCGAGGACCTTGGCCCAATGCGCCCCTCCATCAACCGATTTGTAGACTCCTCGCTGCTCGTTTCGCTTGTAAGCGTGGCCGAGAGCTCCCACATAGACAACGTTCCGATCTCGCGGATCAATTACGATTCGGCTGATTTGGCGCGTATCCTCCAAGCCTACATGCGTCCACGTCGAGCCTCCATCATTGGATTTGTAAACGCCATTTCCGGAAGACAGGTCCGATCGAATATCCGACTCGCCGGTTCCGGCGTAGATCGTCCTGAAGTCGGACGGTGCCACCGCGATGGCCCCGATCGAGCCCACACTCTGTTTGTCAAAGATTGGCTCCCAGACAGTTCCAGCATCCGTAGTCTTCCAGACACCACCATTGACCGCGCCAAAATAAAAGGTCGTCGAGTCGCCCGGGACTCCCGCGACCGCCACTACCCGACCTCCACGGAATGGGCCAATGAGTCGCCATTTGAGGCCGTCCATGAGTTGCGGAGGAACTGACTGGGCGACTGCGGACCCCGCAATCAAAAGAACGAAGAGCGCGATGAAACTCTGATGAAAACAGAACCTGAGTTTGTCCAAGTAGCAGTCCCTCGCTGGGTAGCCAGTTTACCGGAAAACGCAACGCAATGCGGTAGCGCGTGACCACAGTTTTGTTGAAGGATAATCGCAGGGAGGAGCAGTACCACGCGACAAACTCATTGATCGAATGGCGGCAGGACTTATCGACTGCAGCGGGGGAAAGCCACGTCGACGGCTGGGGCCTGCCGGTAAGGCACGTACGATGTACCGCTGCGGGGAGCGCGGGCTCCGTCCGAAGGGGTAACAAGTTACGAGCGTCAGCGCGTCACGAGAGGTCGGCGCCAGCTGGCCGACATCTTCGGGGGCGACCACGCGGATGTCGTCAACAATGTAGGTTCTCGTTCGAAGCCCGGCGCGGCGGGAGTCATACCACTCAAGCTCGATGCTGTCGCCAAGAGCTACACCCTGAAGCGGCTCAAACCAACTGTCGCGGTGACCGGCGAGTTCCAGATTGCCAGGCTCTCCAAAGGCAGCGCCGCTGAGGAGCCGCGCGGGACCAAACGCCAGCGTGCGCGCAGTTGCGCCCTCCAAAACAATTTCGTCGTAGCCGAGGCGCGGGATGCGCAAGCGGGCTGCCGGATGGGTGTCCGCCCACGGCCATGGCGGGCGGGACTTGCCAGAACGTGCCGTCACCTGCCAAGCGCGGCGAATGAGGACGCCAGCAAGCTCGGCCTTCGCGTGCAGGTAGAGGGCACGACCCGTGAGGCACGCGCCTGCAACGAGAATGACCGCAACAAAGTAGCGCAGGGGCTTCACGCGAACGCTTCTAGCTTGCGAACGAGGTACCAAAGCACGAGGCCCAGGAGAAGCAGAGCAACGCCAAAAGCTTCGAGAAAAGCGTCGGCAGTGCCGGTGGCCGGCGCGCCGAAGACTTTTTCCGATTGCATGCCTGTCGGTAACTCTGCAACGACTGGCACGGTCGTGGAATCACGGCTGGCGTTGGCGACGATTTCCTCGATGGCGACGAGCGAAGTAAAGCGGGTGACCAGTCGGTAACGGATGGCATGGGCGATAAGCGTAGCGCGAATTCCAGCGCGGGCATCCTCGTCAGAGAGGCGCCAGTGGTCGATGAGATCCTCGACGCGCTGGCGGGCCCAGAGAGTAGTGATGCCAGGATGAAAGGACGCGGTGGAAGTGTCGAAAGCGAAATTCGCTTCGTAAGGCTGATCGCCCGCGCGAGCGGTGAGACGCAAGCGGCCGGAATGACCTTGGGAGATGCGGCCGTAGAGGAGAAGAGGTTGGTGAAGGAAAAGATCGGGAGGACGCTGGGGGTAGACATCGGCGACTGTGGCGCCTTCAAACGTCAGCTTCACATCGGTGAGGACGGGACTCTCGATTGTTCCGAGGAGGAGGCCCATCTGATCGCGAATTTCGCCGATATTGGCGATATGCGTGAAAGTGCCGCGGCCGAATTGGGCCATTTTAGTGGCGAGGAAAAAGTTGGGGGAGCTGCCGATGGCGACAGTGTAGAGACGAGCGTCGCTTAAGTTGCTGCGCAGCGCGTCGAAGATTTGCTCTTCGTTGCCAAGGTCCCCATCGGTAAGAAGGACGATGTGGCGCAGGTAGCCCGGCGTTTCGGGCTTCCGCATGACCTGGAGGAGCGCGGGAAGCATCTCCGTGCCGCCGCCTGCTTCAAGATTCTGGACGAAACGACGTGCCGCAGCGACATTTTCCGAGGTGGCAGTCAGAGGCTCGGAGGCAAACTCATGGTAAGTGTGGTTGAAAGCGAGGATGCCGAAGCGGTCGCCGGGGCTGAGCCGATCGAGGGCCTGGACGAGCGCTTCCCTAGCCTGAGTGATCGAAGTGCCACCCATGGAGCCGGAAACATCAATCATATAGAACATCTCCATGGGGACGCGCTTGACGGGTTGCACGGTGGGGGGAAAGGCAGAGAGGAGGAAATAGGTTTCGCCTGAGGCAGGATCAGGAGAAAGGAAAAGAGCGGTTTTTGGTTGTGTGCTTTCGGCCTGCTGGACTTCGAGGACAAAATCTTTGTTTGGAATAGTGGTGCCCGAGGCGAGTTCCACGCGGCGGCGGCCGTCCGGCAAACGACGAACTGTGATGGCGTGAGAGACCGAGTTGATTGAGCCAAACTCGAAGCCGGAGTCGAGATCAACCGACAAGGAGATGTCGTGGCCCGGACGGCTGTCTGGATTGCGGACCGGAGGAGTGATTCGAGAGGCGTCGGAGACGGCGTCGGTATCAACAGCCCAGCCCGTGCCGGTGTGAGAGACGGCTTCTGAACCGGGAATATAGCGTGGACCCACAACCATGGGAAAAACCAAGCGGATGCGCCCGTCTTCCCAGCTCAGGGGCTGAACGTAGCGCAGGCGGACATCGATGTGGTCGCCGGGCATGAGATTCGCGACAGAGGCGGTGAAGATGTTGGGGCGCTCCTGTTCGACCAGAGCGGCGCGCTTGCCTTCGGACTTGGCGGAATCGTAGACGCGTTTGGCCTCTTCGCGCTCGCGGATGGTGCTGCGAATCAGTCGATTGCCAATGCGGATTTCCAAGTCGTAGACCGCACTGTCGTGAGGCAGGGGAAAAACATAGACGGCCTCGATGGGGTCTGTGCCGGGGTTCACGTATTGCTGCGTGACCGTAGCCGCGGCTGCCAGACCGCGCACGTCGAGAGTGACGTCGGTATGGACAAGGGGGAGAGACTCGAAGTGACCGGAGATGGATGAGTGATAAAGGAGCGAACCCCCATAGACGCGGGGCGGGGCGTTATCGGAATGTTCATCCTGCCCGCCGAACGCCCATCCGGCAAAGAAAGTAGTGGTTGATAGAAGCGCGAATGTTAGCAGCGTACACGCTTTGCTGTGGAGCCAGTTTCCCGGGAACCGTGGCATTGTCTCCTCCTTCACTCGATGTATCGCGTGGATCGCAGTGCAAGAGGCGCGCCAGGAGGACTTCGGGCGAAAAGAATGGCTCAAGTCTAAGTCGAACAGTCACTTAGCGTGAGTGGCGAGTCCGAACCGCATGGAGCGCCCGTGTTCGGGCACCCACGGCTGTGGGAGTCCGACAACGCTCGGAAGAAATCCACGTGCCTGGCGCGCTTGCCTGTTGGACAACCAATCCATTGGTCTGTTCATTTTCCCGGGGACCTCCTCCGAATTGCCATCCTCTTTCGGTCCTCCGGTTTGACAGGTGTTCAATTTTGTACAGTCGGGGTATAAGTCGGAGCTGTACCATCCCCTGGAAACTGAAAGTTAGCAATAGGCCCGCGATGGCCATCGTTTGGAATGCCTCCGAGGATGTCATCGCGGGCTTCTGCTTTAGAGGGAGCGCGCGGCCGCAATCAGAGACTTAGTCTCAGTTTCCGGTAATTTATCGGGAGCTTTGTAAGCGGCTCAAGTAGCCGCGCTTTTCTTGGTTAGTCCGCATCGCGCACCGATGGTGCCGCAAATTGGAGCCAAGTCCTTCCATCTGAAGGCCGGTTGATGTCAAGGCACACTTTCGCTTTCTTCTTTCCGTCAGTCTGTTCCCCTTCAGCCGAGCCGCCTCTGTCGCCTTCCTTCCATCCGCACTCTTCTGTGAGCGATATTCGCTCAGTGACAGGTGGGTGTTCTCGTTTGAGCAGGTGCTCGATTGCCGAGGCCAAGAAGAAAGAAACACGATTGAGGAGATTAGAGAAAGCCGCTGAAATGATCAAGAAGGGAGTGAGCACTCCTGGCTAGAGCAAAGCCACACAAATGGGACTATGAATGTTCGCAGTTGGTGCGATTCGGGATTTGACCGGGATCACGGACAACTCTGAACTAATCCCAAGGTAAGAATTGCCGACCGCTCGTCCTGAACCCTTGAGCCTGGCAGGATCTTATTGCATCGGCTGTCCCGTCGCCAACACTCCTTTGCCTGTTCCCCAGGCATGAATCTCAGTCTTGACCATACCGGCCTTGACTGTCGGATCGTCTTGCATCAACTTGGCAGTTTGCTCTGTCCCCACCCGGAAGATGGCGACTCCTTCTAGCCCGTCCTGATCGCTGAACGGGAACGATCCGGCAATGGCCGTGTTTCCCTGATCTGTCATCTGTTTGAGGAACGAAGAATGCTGCTTCATCACATCCATGAAACCCGGGGCGTTCGGGTTCCAATTGTCGCCGTGCTTCATCAGAACAACCGTGTATTGCTCGAATCCGGGAGGCTCGGCTGGATCGTGAATGGCATTCGCGTCAATGAGCCACGGCCCATGCACCTCGGCCGATAGGCGCCCTGCTTTGACCGCAGGGTCGCTGTTGGCCCACTCTTGTCCCTGTGCCAGTGAGTCTGCTTGGAACACAAAGAGGCCACGCAGTGTCGTGTCATCCATGAAAGGCCCGGCAATCACGAGTTTGTGTTCGGCGCCCAGCTTGCGGATGTTGGCAATGTGCTCTTCCTGAAGCATTTCGCCCGCTTCTTTGCTCAGTTGAGGAGCATTGGCAGGGCGATTCAAGAATACGAAGAAGTACTGGGCGGGTTTGGCATTCAGCTGGTTCTGGGTTTGCGCGAAAGCCGAGCCTGCAACCGGGAGGCCGGCTTTGGTTTCGGCAGCTTGAATCTGGGGCATCAGAATGTCGCGAACGTAGTGCCAGTATGGAACCAGTTTGAGAGCAGCTCTTGCATACTGATCGGCGGCCTTCAAATCCGGCGTGGTTCGGTTCAGATTCGACCAGGCAAGATTCATCAGCAGCTCGGGTTCTCCCCACGAGGGCTCCAGTGGATCAACCACGCCGTGCTTCTGGCTGCGGAGTGCTTCCAATCCTTTGTTGTAAATTTCAAACGCCTTATCCTGGCCTCCTCCGCGCTCTGGAGGCGACGACCAACGAATGGGGCCGAGCACCCAGAGCAACCGAGGATTGTCTGGGGCTGTCGCCATGGCTTCCTTCAAAAGCGGACTCGACTGCTGGAGCAGCTCCTGCATATGGGTTGGGTCTTTCCTGTGCAAGAACATCAGGTAGCCCAGGCTAGAGCCAGCGCCAATCTTCGGTTCCACGAATGCAGGGTCCCGGGCAATGGCGTCTTTGAAATCGGTGACCGACTGCGTGAGATCCTCTTCAAGATCTTTCGGAGTCGGGGATTCGTTGAAGCCGTTAATCGCTCTGCGCCACAGCGCAAAACCTCGCCAGTAGAGCACTCTGGATGCCAGCTTATTGTCTTCCGGGATGGGCGTGAGCTCGTCGTGGAGGCGTTTCAGAGATGGGCGGTCGCCTTCATAGTCCGCCCGCTGAATCTGGGTGACGATATGGATGATGGAATCGCGTGAAATCTCAAGGCTGGTCTTACCGGCGGCGTAAATCTCAGTCGGGGCGGGCAGGAGGAATATGGCCGAGACGAACAAAAAGGCCCTGCCGTGTCGAGCGCTCATACACTCCTCCTTGCCATGCCCTAGTCCGAGCCTGCCGTGGGCCAGGCGGTTGTCAGACTACGGCATTGCCGCAGCGCGACGGGAGAGCCCGATTCTACATCAAGTGCTTCGTGGATTGCGGCCGGGCAATCCGGATGTAATCCACTTGGGTGAAAAACTATTCAGAGAAGTCGCTCCCTTCTCAATATCCGATGGTTGGCGCATGTCACTCTAACCAGGGCGAGGATTTGCTCGTCCCATTTTCTGGCAACCTTTTAACCCGAATCAATCACGTGATGGTCCGCTTCTTTGTCCAACGGCAAACCGGCGCCTTTCTAGAATCGGTGTTTGCCGAGAGCACCTAACCCAAGCAGGTGGTCTAGCTAGGCGCTCCTGCAAGTTCTGCGCTCGAACACCGGGGATTTCCCCCAGCAAATTCCGGATTTCGCGATTTTTCATTTCCCCTTTATCCTAGGGTGCTGGCTTAAAAGGTTGCCGTTTTCGTCCGGCACAAACATGTCAACCGAGACCAACATCTCTGCGCTTCAGATCGAACCCGGTACCGGTGCTGCTGAGCGCTCCACGTTCAAAGTCCTGCTCGCTGTCAGTATCTGTCATCTCCTCAATGACACCGTGCAGTCACTTCTTCCGGCTCTTTATCCTTTGCTCAGAAACACCTTTCGCTTGGACTTTGGCCAAATTGGTTTGATCGCCTTTACAGCCACGTTTACCTCTTCGCTGCTCCAGCCGCTCGTCGGACTCTACAGTGATCGTCATCCCAAACCGTATTTCCTGGCCGCAGGCATGGGCATCACGCTCGCTGGCTTACTGACTCTCGCCGTCTCCCCTACCTACGCGATCGTGCTCATCGCCGCAGGACTGATCGGTACGGGTTCCGCTGTTTTCCACCCGGAGTCTTCGCGCGTCGCCCGCATGGCCTCGGGTGGACAGCACGGCTTCGCCCAATCCATCTTTCAGGTGGGTGGCAACGCCGGTTCCGCGCTGGGTCCTCTCCTAGCCGCGTTCGTTCTGTCTAACGGCCAATCCAGCATCGCTTGGTTTTCGATCTTGGCGCTCATCGCCATGATCCTGCTTTTCAAAATTGGTCATTGGGCTCACCGCTATCGTCTTGGTCAAGCCGGCGCTAAAACCGTTCCGATCGGCGTTCACGTCACTGGCTCAGTCGACGGCATCCGCCCGACGTTTTCTTCGCGCAAGATTGCGATCACCATGGGTGTTCTCATCATCCTGATGTTCTCAAAGTTCTTTTACCTCGCCAGTCTAACCTCGTATTACACCTTCTATCTCATGGACCGTTTCCATATCTCCGTGCAGAGCGCCCAGGTTCACCTTTTCATTTTTCTCGGTGCCGTCGCCGCAGGCACCATCATCGGCGGGCCAATTGGCGACCGCTTCGGCCGCAAATTCGTCATTTGGTGGTCCATTCTCGGCGTGCTTCCCTTCTCCATGCTTCTGCCCTATGCCAGCCTTTTTTGGACCGGCATTCTGAGCGTCGCGATCGGCATCATCCTTGCTTCCGCCTTTTCCGCTATCCTCGTTTACGCTCAGGATCTCATCCCCGGTAAAATCGGCACCGTCTCCGGACTCTTCTTTGGACTAGCCTTCGGCTTAGGCGGTATCGGCGCCGCTCTGCTGGGCAAGCTTGCCGACCACACCAGCATCAACTTCGTCTACCACGTCTGCTCGTTTCTTCCCGCGCTCGGCATCCTCACCGCCTTCCTTCCAGACGTCACCGCCGGGCGCACAATGGGAATTAGAACTGACCGTTAGCGGGTTGTAGGAGGCGGGTTGTATTCCAGCTGTCATCAAATAGCTTGTCATTCAGATCTAGGTACAGCCAGCTATTCATCAAAGTGGCGGCTAATGACAACTTCCGAGTGGCCGGGCGGCTTCGTTCTTACGGGCCATCCGGAAGTTGGCGAATTACTTCCGGTTTGCCGACATCCGCTAATTGCAGTTGGGGAAACGAGCTTTTCAGCGTGCGATGAGTGTGACCAGCGTTAGAGCGGTTGCCAGGTGAAGCATGATGTGCGCCGTATTCGGAACAAGCCCATTACGGGCCGGCAAGAAACGGTGGGTATTGCCAAACATGATCTGATAACGAGCGGCACGTTCCGGTTCGGCTCGGAAAAGATAGGGTATCCACCAAGCGCGAATTTGTCCCAGAAAGATGGCGCTGTAGCTAATCCAAAGCCACAAGTAAAGCCACCGCGGGTACAGTCGCCCAAAATAGGACAAGCTAAACAGAAGACCGATCGTAAACGGCACACTCTGGATTAGGGTCACAACGACTAGACGTAACCCCGTGTCCTGGCTCCGTACCGCCTTCACGTCGTTCAGCCGTCCAAGCGGAATCCAATCGTGCAGCCACAGAAAGAGCACCTGGAACCCCTGCAATAGGATCAAGAAGATCTCGACGTAGAGATTAGCTGCGGAGATTTGCGGAGACATTTCCATGGATACAGACGGTCTCGAGCCTACTTAGGAATCCGACAGCGGTCAATGCGATCGTTGGTCTCTGACTGGGAAAAAAGAAGTAATCCGGTTCTGTCCTGTTTGCCGGCGATCGCGGCAAATTTCGGGTTTGCCGACCAGGCTCATATGACGCGTGGCGTGAAAACCGTCACCGGTCGCTGTCCGAGCGCGTGGCGATCCGCTCGCAAATAGATTCAAGACACTGCGACTTCGTCTGTCTATAATTGAAAAGGTGAGCTCCCACGCCGCAAATACACGGGACACCGAGCACTACTTCCTTGGAAGCGCGACTTCCCTATTCTCTATTTCCGGGCTACAGGTGCCCCTCTGGCCCGTCGTTGCAACCATTGGATTAGCACTTCTGGTCATCCTGCCCAGCGGCTATGTTTACGTGGTGCTCACCAAGCGCATGAGCATGCCGTCCAGCGTGGCTCTGATTGTGAATCATGCCGCAATGCTGGTGATCGCGCTGCCGCTGATCGCCTGGTTCAGCAAAGGACACTTTTCTGATTACGGACTGCAGTGGCCCAAGAGCAAGCCCTACGTCTCCTCCGCTCTAGCCTGGGGAGCGTTCTTCGGCGTGCTGATGACTGCGGTAGATTACTTCCCGCAGATATTGAAGCACCTTCCGCCACCGGATAATCTTTCTCTCGCTCCTGCGAGCATCGGAGTCTGGATTTTTTTCGAAGCAGCCTTTGTGGGGCCGACTGAAGAAATTCCGTTCCGCGGTCTGCTACAAACCTTTCTCATGCAGCGTACTTCGGGCCGCGTACGATTCTGGAAGTACGACATGCACGTCGCCGGAGTTATTCTCGCACTGTTGTTTGCACTCGCTCATCTCACCAGCTTCTGGACGGGACTGTTTTGGATGGCGTTAGGCCAGCAGATATATGCGTTCGCCCTGGGAATCCTCTACGCCTACTGGCGCGAAAAATCTGGGAGTTTATTGGCTTCCATTGTTGGACATAATGCGAGCGACGGAGTGGAGTACGTTTTGATGATTCTGATGACATGGCTATGGCGTTGAACGGGGTAAGAGGCCTCGGGCAGTTCCGACCGAGTGACGCTAACTGGAGATTATTCCGAGTCAGAAGGCCCCTTTGGCTTAATCGGCTGGTTCGTCGGAAAACCGGACATGGGATGAGAGGGACTTACAGACAAATACAGCTACTTCTCGACCTAGAAGGATCATAAACTTGGCACTTGAGGCTAAGTAAGTTGAGCAGACAACATTTCCACATATATGGCGTTTTAATTGTAGGCCTGTTGGCCGCTACGGGTACTGTTGGCCAGTCTGCGCGGTCTAAATCGGATGCGGATATTGATTTGATTGGGAATCGGAAAGTGGCCCGGGGGCCGAACCTCTATTCGCCTGAACGAGAGATAGAGCTGGGGAACAACCTAGCCGCAATTATCGAAAAATCTTCCAAGTTCATCAACGACGACGCAGTTACAGAGTACGTAAATGGAGTGGCTCAAAAGGTAGAACAGAACTCAGATAAACACGCCGGCATTACGATTAAGTTGATCGATTCCGAGGAATCCAAGTCGTTTACGCTTCCAGGCGGTCACCAATACATCACAAAAGGCATGCTCCTCCGGCTGCAGAACGAGGGAGAATTAGCGAGTGCCCTGGCGCGAGGAATCGCGCATACCGCTTTGCGGTCTAATACAAGGTTAGCTACGCAAACCGAATTGGCAGTTTGGGTAGAACCATTCCCTGTCATGGTTCCGGTATATGAGAATGCGGCTAGGCGGACCAGTGCTTTAGTTAAGTTAAAAGAAAAGCGCGACTCCGAGCTGGATGCGGACTACTTTGGTATTCAATATCTGTACAAGTCGGGATATGACACTAAATGTTTTCTTGATTTTGTTGCACTGGCGACAGATGGCGACAAAAATGTTCCCACCATCCTCCGTACGGACCCTCCCCTTCCACAGCGGCTAGAACTCCTTGAAAAGGAGGTTACCAGGATATTGCCGAAGCGAGCCGGAGCCGTCATTTCCACAACCGAGTTTCAAGAATTTAGGAGCCGAATACAAACTCTAAAACCAGCAATCATTCCTTCTGAACCGACAACGAAAAGCAACTAGCCCGGTCAGAGCCCGCACGGATTACCAGAAATCTCTGACAATGTCGACCCTGTCAAATCCTTTTTTGAGCTACGACGTTCACTCCGAACAGTGGTCTTCGTTGTTCTTTGCTGACCTCTGCATCGACGACCACGGACTCGTTCCTAATCAACCGCACAGCCGAAGGTGCGTAAAGTGTCGTAACTTTCGTTTCTGCCGCTTTTATGCGAGCCGCTTCCTGATCAAGCGCGTTCCCGTGAGGAAGAGGAGTCCGGTGGCGGCGAGGAGCAGAAAGGAGGGTTCGGGCACCGAACTAGACGAGGTCTAGAGGTTGAGCACCGTAGTATCGGCGGCCGTATCAGAGGACCCGAAGTCAGATCCCAACCCATTTTCACCGAACAAAATCGGACTAAGTCCCGATAAGTTAATCAGCTGAGTTTGAATTGTGGCCTAGATGCCCCTGGACGCTAGACAATGTTGTTCTGCAAATGATTGGCCTTGCTGTGATAGTTAACCGGGATTTGAGGAGGGCTGGGGGTCGATGCCTTCGGATGCTCCCCTTCACAGTGACCGTTCACTTGGACTAAACTTCGCCTCACATAGTTCCGAATACCAGGCCCTACCTTGGGTTTTCCGCTTACTTCATCGATTAGACGGAGGTCCTATGTTTACCCGACGATTCGCACTGCTTGCAGCCACAGTGCTACTGCTGAGCGTGACTGTAGTTGGTGACCAAAGTACACCAACTGCCATATGCAATGACAATCGCACTCCAGCAGGGATACTTGCCCATGGCGTTTTCCAGATTCATCTCGAAGCGCGGCAGGCGGTCTGGTATCCCAATGGAAGTGACGCAGCACGCCTTGTGGTTGCAGCGTTCGGGGAGGAGGGGCATGCGCCGCAGATTCCTGGCCCGTTGGTGCGTGTCCCAATGCGTGTCGAAGTGTCCGCGACGATCCGCAACACTCTGGACCACACAATCTACGTCCACGGACTCGCATCCCGCCCGGAGGCACAGCCGACGACGGATCCCACGACGATGGCCGACGCCGCAGCCACACTTGAGGTTCCAGCCGGCGCCGTCCGTGAGGTTCGCTTCAAATCTGGTGCTGCCGGCAGCTATTACTATTGGGCCTCGAATGATCGCCAATCTCTGCTGATGCGGACTGGACCTGATTCCATGTTATCGGGTGCTTTTGTCGTCGATGCACCCGGCACACACGATAGCGATCGAGTCTTCGTTGTCAACACATGGGTACCGGCCGGAGGCAATGCGTTCAATGCGCTACCAACGATAAACGGAAAATCCTGGCCGGATACTGAACGACTCGTCTTCAAGGTCGGCGAGCCCATACACTGGCGGTGGATTAATACCAGCGATTCCGACCACGCCATGCATCTGCACGGGTTCTATTTTCAAGTGAATGGGATAGGCGATCAGGATCATTTTCAAGAATTCGCTCCTCAGGAGCGGCTTAAGGTTGTCACGCAGGAGATGCTGCCCGGTGGAACGTTTAATATGACCTGGACACCCGAGCGTCCCGGTCACTGGCTGATGCATTGCCATATGACGTTTCACATGATGCAGCCAGAGAATCTGCCTGGATATACGATCGCGGCACACTATACCCCGGAAAACGCGGGCATGGGCGGCTTGGTGCTTGGCCTGGATGTCCAACCGTCGAGCAACTCCGCATCGCCGGCGAGAAACGCGACGGCCGCTTCAAGTTCTGTCCACAAATTTCGCCTGGTGGTTCGGGAGCGTCCCGGCAATTCGCGTTATTTTGGAGGTTTCAGCTACGACCTTTCTGAATCTGCCACAGAAACTTCGCCGGCTGCGCTGCCTCCCGTGGGAAGTCCGTTGGTGTTGACGCGCGGCGAGCCCGCAGAAATAGAAGTGATCAACGAACTAAAGGAGCCGACAACGGTTCACTGGCACGGAATCGAGCTCGAAAGTCCGTACGACGGCGTGCCTGATTGGAGCGGGACCGGAATGCAAACTACGCCGGCCATTGCACCGGGACACTCGTTTGTTGTGCACATGACTCCCCCTCGCGCTGGAACCTTCATCTATCACTCCCATTGGCATGAACAGAAACAGTTGGGCGAAGGTCTGACTGGACCTCTTGTCGTTTTGGAGCCAGGAGCGAAATTCGATCCGGCGACAGACAAGATCTTTCTGTTTTCTCGAGACGGTGTTGAGGGCAACGAGCCACTTCTGATGAACGGCAGCCCGCAGCCATCGCCGATCGCCTTGGTTGCCGGTACGGCGTACCGCATGCGCTTTATCAATATCACTCCGGTAGATTCTGATCTGACATACTCGATTGTCGACGCGAGCGGCACTCCAGTGTCTTGGCGCGCAATTGGGAAGGACGGCCAGGACCTCCCTCAGGAACAGGCAATTACGAAAAAAACATCGGGAGACACCATCACGGTTGGTGAAACACGCGACTATTCCTTTACTCCAAACCAGGTGGGTGAGCTGTATCTTCAGGCTGCGGCCTTTCAAAGGATGTGGGTGAAAACCACGCTGATCGTAGGTCCGCAGGAATTGCGACCGTTGGCAAGCCCTTCGGCCACCCTGCTGGATCAATGGAACGAGATCGGGCGAAAACTGATCGCTATGGCCGAAGATTTTCCGGAAGACAAATACGACTACAAGCCTGCGGCGAATATGCGCAGCTTCGCCGAACGCCTCATCCACGCGGCTTCCGCCAACTATTTCTTCACCAACTCCGCTCTCCGCCAGAAATTGCCGGGTGACGAAGATCCTCCTCGGGCACAATTCAAAAACAAGGTCGCCGTAGTGGAGTATGTCAAGAAATCCTTTGCCGACGGCGCGGCGGCGATAAAATCTAAGGGCGACAGCGGGATCTCCGACGCGGTCGTTGATCCCTTCGGTTATGACGATCCACAGCACGCGGGCAAAGCGCAGATTCGACTCAGCGATCTGGCCCACAATCTAATCGAACATTCGGGCGAAGTTTACGGCCAGTTGAGTGTCTACTATCGTGTGACAGGTATGACTCCTCCGGAGTCGCGTCCGAAGAAATAGAAACTTCAGTTTTTGCTGCAAAACGCGTGAAGAGATCGCTCAACTGCTGACAAGCCGGAAAACCGGACATCAAGTGGTTTTGGGCCGATTCCACATCTACGAGTACGGCGTTGATCAGTTAGAGCGTGCTGGCCAATGCCCAAGCAAGAGAAATAAGAGTAGACTTCCAACGCTGCTGCTGGGGAAATCTCAACACAGGAGAAAACAAAGATGGCGCGACGAACATTTTTAGCTCAGCTGGCCGGTTTACCTTTTTTAGCGTTGGGAACAAGGGCTGAGGAGTCCAGAAAACCTCTCAAGATTATGATGAAAAGCGCGTGGGGCCCCGATGACCCAACAAGGGCCGCATTTCCTTTCGCGCACGGACTGGTACTGGCAGAAGCAGGTCACGAAGTACAAATTTTCCTACTCGCGGAAGCCACCTCCTTGCTGCGAAGGTCGATGGTGAATGCGATCCTGCCGGTTGGCTGGCCACCCTTGAGCGAAACCCTCGAAAAAGTTGTGGCAAGACATATTCCGATCTTTGCTTGAGGAGCCTGCTCCCGGGCCCGTGGGGTCACGGAAACAGACTTGAATCAATGGGGGGCAAAATTCGGAAATCCGGCGATCTTTGTCTCGCTCGTGGAATGGGCAGATCGGATTTTAGTGGAGTGAAAATTGGGCAGAGGTCCTACCGGGGCTAGTCGGGAAAGTGGAGGTCACGGACGGTCTGCGCTTTCAATACAAAGCCCTGCAACTATCCCGAGCGCCGCCAATCCGAAGCAAGCTAGGGAAGTCGGGAGCCGCACGGGCCCTTTGCCTATCAGCGATGGCAACAGCACAATTGTAGAAGCCACAAAGCCGGGGGCGGAACTCTTCAGTCGCAAACGAATGCCTAGTTTCACCTTCGGGCGTGCCGCTCACGTGAGAGATTACAAACAAGACCGACAATCCGACCGGGGAAAGAGTGAGACAAAAGATTTCTGCGTCGGAATTGTTTCTCCGGATGGAGCTGAAAGTAAGCCCCACTGCCCGCATTTGGGACAATATTTCGAGCGGCCCTGGTTAAGGGAGCTCAATTAATTCTTGCTCCGGCGGCTCTTCAGCGTATGATTTATGGCGTATGCGTTTGGCTCCTCCAACCGAACGTCTAGCAGCTCTCTTGTGTCTGATACTGGTGCTGCTTGCAGCGCTTACGCCCGGTGTGGCGAGCCACACATTCGCCATCCTGGTCGTTTTGTGGTTCCTTATTCCGGTCGCGATAACAGTTCAGCGGTTCGATGTCCCCAATGACATTCATCCGCAGCAAGTTCCCGCTCTGCCTGCTTTCTCTCCACGTCCCCCGCCGGCCCTTTAATACCCACGCCCTATAGAAGCCGCGGCTACCTCGCCTCCTGTATGCCACTCATGCTTGCAGCGCGGGTTGCTTCGTTCGCATGTTCACGCAATCCGAATGCCTGGTGACATATCCATGAACCCCAAGAAATCGAGGAACTCGTGCCCACCGTGAACGGTTGCCGGCATTGGACCCGAGACGCTTGGTCAAAATTGCGAAGAGGATAAGGGTAAAGGAGATTCGTATGCGCGATAAGTTACAGAAAGCTTGCAAGCTCGTTTTGTCGCTGAACCCTTCCGCACAAGCGTTTATTGAGCGCCTGGCGATTGGGGATTCCGTCAGGAGAGATTCGTCGCAGCGTCCGATGGCGCGATCCGGAAGTCTCGCCGTGTCCGGAGTCATTCGTTTGGCTTGGGTCGCAGTCTTGTTCCTATTGATGGTAGCGATTCCGGCGACAAGCCAGGCGCAAGGGCAACAGCAGATAAATCCGAGGGGTTCCAAACCGATTCCGGAAGCTGCAATACCCTCCATTCTCGCGGCGTTCGACAGGTACGAAGTCGTAGCAATGCCAGAAGACCATGGATTGAAAGATCTGGATGATTTGATTTTTGCGCTAATCCGCAATCCGGCCTTTCCAGACAAAGTGAACGATGTTGTGGTGGAGTGCGGCAATTCACTCTATCAGCCCTTATTGGACCGTTACATTGCTGGCGAAGATGTACCGCTCAAGGAAGCCCGCAAAGTGTGGCGAATCCCACCGCTGTGCTCGGGATGGGGATCCGGGTTTTTCGAACAACTGTACCCTCTACTACGGGCCATCAACCAGAACCTGCCGCCACAAAAACGCCTTCGTGTGCTCACTGGAGGCCTCCCGATCGACCCTGAGAAGGTCAGAAGCTTCGAGGATATTTTGAAGCTTGGTCCCCGCGATGCGCACATCGCTTCCATAATGAAAACGGAAGTACTCTCAAGGTACCGCAAGGCCCTCATGCTCTTTGGGACGTTTCACCTGTTACACATGACCGAGGTTCGTGCCAGCGCTGTTTCGATGTATGAAAAAGACTATCCGAACGTCACGTTTGTTATTTCCGAGCTCACTGGGTCGGACGCGGAGGTGTGGGCTGCCTTCGCAAACTGGCCGAGCCCGTCGCTCGCGCGGGCAAAGGGCACCTGGGTTGGTGCTCTGGATTTAGGCCATTTTCTGCCACCGGCGACTCTAATCGACGAAAAAGACTGCAGTGTGCACCACGAATTTCCCAAGCACCTGCAAAAGCCGATGGAGGACTTAGTCGACGCTTTCCTTTACCTCGGCCCGAAAGATCTGGCGCTGAAAGAGCAGTTCCCCGCATACATTGTATTGGACGCAGATTACATGGCCGAAGCGCGACGAGCGGAATCTCTGGGGCCAGGAGGGGGAACTCCGACGGACAAGGAGTTTTATCAGCAATTTGTGATTGACGCTGAAAACCCCCTCTTCATAATGCCGAAACCGCCAGATCCGAAGGACGTACAGACAGCGGTCGAAAGCTGCCTCGACCGCAAAAGCCGTGGCAACGCACCTCGATGACCGAGCATTGGACACAACCTCTCGTCTAACCGGTGCTTGTCTGCGGCAACTCACAACAAACCGGGGGATCGGGTATCGCCGGTTCCCCGCCCCCCTTCAACGTCACGAGACCACGCCTCTTGCACTTGAGCCAGACGTTAGGTTCTGTCGGTTATCGCCGGGACCGGGGAGCTTCTGACGTTCACCCGAGCGAATCAGCAACAGCCATCCGGCGCCGACCGTCGGAGCGGCTTGTGGCCGGGATACCGACCAAAATCCAGAAAAGCACCACGGGCGGCGCCTTCGTGTTCACGATGTGCACCCGCGGGATGCGGTCCCCCGCACCCCCGCGACACCCAGACGGCAGAGCCTGTCACCGCTCTGCCACGGTACTCGCGTACGCCTGGAGACCGGTCATGAGCGACAGGCCGAACTGTCGTTGCCTCCTTTGCCTCATCGAGGAAAAACTCCGCGCGGAGCTTGCCGACCCCGGCAATCAACAAAGTCACCATAACCTTCTCCGCTCGGCTCCGCGCCTCGCGGCCTTCCAGACCACCGGTGAACTCCTTTCACACTTGCAATCTCTGAATGGAAACTCTTCTTCCGACCGGCTTCTCGGCGACCTCCTCGACGCCAAAGCCCTTTTCTCCGCCAGCATGGTAAACAGTGTGTTCGTACTCCTGTTTCTGCCCGTGCTGCATTCTACCGTCCGCCGGGTGCGAAAATGCTATCCCGCCCTCTCCCGGGAAGACACCGCGCAGCAGGCCCTGGGTGCACTCCTTGAATATCTCGCTTCCGCTCATCTTGCGGCGCGCGATACCTTTCTCGGCTTCGCCATTGCCAGGAAGGTGCGACGCGCTACCTTCGAGTGGGCGGCCAGGGAAGCCAGGTCCCCTTTGGACGCACCTCGTTCCGAGGATCTCCAGGAGATGAACTCCAGCGAATCCGCCGAGGAATCTTTCGAGCGTGCCTCCCTCCTGCGGCACTTCTTCGCCCGCGCGGTCCGAGGCGGGACGCTCACCCCCGGTGAACTCAATCTCCTCGTCCAATTCAAACTCGAGGGCGGAGCGGAAAACGGTGCTTTCTCGAATGCCGAGCGTCAGCGACTCAAGCGTCTTCTCGGTAAGCTGCGAAGACTGGCTAGTGGGAATCACGGGAGCTTCCTGTGAGGTCCGTTGCTTGGCTATCACTTTCGCCGTCCGCGCTTCGCTCCTTCTCCGTTGTTGTCCGATATCTTGACCCCGCGTTTTTGAAAACGTGTCGCGGCTCCGACGGAATATATTTTCACGTTTCTGCGACACGTTTTTCTCTTCTTCCGCTGATTAGGTATAGAGAGGGGAGTTCGCATGAGAAATCCTTCAGAACGTGCCAGGGCCCGATACGCCAGACTCGCCGGCGGGATCGCTCACGGCACGTGCGGAAGCCGGAGGAACGGAGTAACCACGCTGGAGCTCTGCACCGTACCTTCCGGAGCGTGCGACTCCCCCTCGGGATCGTGTTCGGAAATTCATTGTGAGGCTCCATGAAAATCTCTCGCATTGCTTTTTCAGGAAATTTCGGCCACGCCTCGATGGCCGCGGCCATCGGCCTTCTTCTCGCAGTCCCTCTGCTTGCGCAAGGGGCCGGAAACTCCCCATGGGAGAACGCGGTCAACGTCTTGCAGACGGCCTTCACCGGCACCATCGCCCGCGGGCTTTCGCTTGTCGCGATTGTTGTGTCCGGTCTGACGTTTGCGTTTGGCGAGGGCGGCTCGAAGCGCGTGCTGGCGGGCGTGCTCTTTGGCGTTGGCATGGCCATTGCCGCCGTGAACTTCCTCGCTTGGCTCTTTCCGTGATGATCGGCCGGGTTTCGTACGTTTTCGAGGTAGAAGAAATATGCCAAACACACGCCGCGTGAATCTCGTCCATCGATCGCTCTCACGTCCGCTCACAATCATGGGAGCCGAGCGAAAGCTGTTCTTCTTTGCCATGTGCCTCGGCGCGGGCACATTCAATCTGCTCGGCAGTTTGCTTGGCGGCCTGCTGATGTTTTGGCTGCTTTATTTCCTGGCGCGCTGGGCCACACAGACCGATCCGCAGATTTTGCGATTCCTGCTAACGGCCGCCACGCTTCGAGCCGAATACGATCCGGCCAAGTTCTCTCCTGTCTCGATCAAGTGGATACCCAATGCTTAGGCTGAAACGCATTTTTAAGAACTACGAAGAAACTGGCTCACTCAACGAACGGGTGAATCTGTATGGATTCATCGACTCGCATGTCTTCCTCACGAAGACAGGCGACTTGGGCCTGGTTCTCGATGTCGCCGGCGTCGATTACGAATGCCTCGATCAAGACGCTATCGACGGGCTGACCAAGCGGCTCGAATCTGCACTGAAACTCTTCGATGAAAACTACCGCATCTATCAGTACCTTTTCAAACACAACAGCCCAGCCATTCCCCACATGCTCTACGGGAAACCCGTGGTCGATGCAGCCATCAAGAGCCGCATCGCCTATCTTAGAGGAAAAGCCGAGACTCTGTTTTCGCTCGGGATCTACTACGTTGTGGTCTTTGAAGGCATTCCCCATGGGCGGAACTTTCCGGTCGTGCTGTCGGAGCTGCGGAAACATCCGAAGAAGGCCCTTGGCGAACTTCTCGGTTCGATTTCGGGCCGGAAGCAAACCATACTGATCGGACGAGAGATCGAAAACGCTCGCGCAGGACTTGAACGGAAAGCGCAGAGCTTCCTCTTGCAGATTTCAGACTTTTTGCCAGCGCGGATCCTCGACAAACAGGAAGCGTTCGCCGTCCTCAAGCGCACTCTTAATTTCGCTGCCCACAAAATTGCGTTCGCGAAGTTGCGTTACGACACCTTCCTCGATTGGCAACTCGCGGAGTCGCACCTCGAATGCCATCGCGGCTATCTGCGCGTGGACGACGACTACGTCAAGGTTTTGACGCTCAGAGAACCCTCCGCGCAGAGCTTTCCGCTCATCTTCAAGCGCTTGCTCGACGTTCCGGCCAACTACCATGTCGTCACCGAATGGAAAAAGGAGGATTCCGGCAAGACGCGCCGCGTCATCCAGACCAAGCGCCGTCACTTCCACAACACGAAGCGCTCCTTTTTCAGCCAAGTCAACCTCAGCAATATGGCGCCGCACGATACGCTGCTCGACGATTCGAAAGAATCCCAAGTTCGGGAATTAGGCAAGGGGATCGAGGAGATCGAACTGAACGGAAATTACTTTGGGGAGTTTTCGCTGACCGTTGTTATCTACGACCAGGACCTCGCCAAGGTCGAACGGACGTGCGCAGACTTCTACAAGGTGTTCAGCGTCCACGATGCCCAGCTCTATGAAGAAAAATACAACCTCCTGAACGCCTTTCTCGCAGCGGTTCCCGGCAACCACGTCTTCAATTTGCGTTCCCTGTATCTGCTCAACACAAACTATGCGGACTTCTCGTTTCTGTTCACCCTTCATTGTGGCGAGCCTCACAACCCGCATCTTCGGCAGGAGTACCTGGGTGTCCTTGAGACCAATCACGGGACACCGTACTTTTTGAACCTGCACTACCGCGACGTCGCGCACACGATGGTGCTCGGGCGGACCGGCTCCGGCAAAAGTTTTCTTTTGAACTTCCTGATCACCAACCTTCAGAAATACGATCCCTTTACGTTCATTTTCGACCTGGGAGGCAGCTTCGAGAGTCTGACCGGTCTCGTCGGGGGCACCTACCTCCGCGTCGGCCTCGAGTCCGCGGACTTCACCCTCAATCCGTTTTGCCTGCCGCCGACCAAGGCGAATCTCGACTTTCTGGCGCGCTTCGTTAAAGTCCTTTTGGGCGGCGTCGCCGGCACTCTTGATCCGGGGGCCGAGCGGACGCTCTACGAGCAGATTGAAAATCTGTATTCTCTCGATCCCGCACTCCGCACCCTCGCTGTGCTGGCAAACACTCTGCCCCGTCAATTGTCCGATGCACTCGCCAAATGGACGCGCGGCGGGCAGTTCGGATTCCTCTTCGACAACCCGGAAGACACCATCTCCTTTTCTCGATTTCAGTGCTTCGACTTCCAGCGCATGAGCAAGTACCCCGAACTTCTGGAACCACTGCTTTTCTACATCCTGCACCGGGCCAACGAGGTCA
>Ga0207031_10079_pt2 | contig 25812 bp, 27 predicted proteins | sample Alteio_BWMinCont_37_FD_153278 | JGI IMG/M metagenome (GOLD analysis project Ga0207031, IMG submission 153278) | Enriched cells from forest soil in Barre Woods Harvard Forest LTER site, Petersham, Massachusetts, United States -... | ecosystem: Environmental > Terrestrial > Soil > Temperate forest >... | reverse complement strand
TCGAGCAGGTTCTCCGCGCAAAGCCGGGTGGAGTCTACGTACTCTTTCTGTTCCTCGGTCAAAAGAGTTTCCAGCAGCAGATCGGACATGCCGAGGATGCCGCTGAGAGGAGTCCGGATTTCGTGGTTCAGGCTCGCGAGAAACTGGCCCTTCAACTCGCTAAGCTCGTCGTTTTTCAGCACGATGCCCTAATCACAAGCATCGGCAACTTGCGCCACAGCTTTAGGCCTCAGGTCATGCACATCGACGTCCGACACAAAGAAGTAGATCACCCGGCCAGCGCCAGCAGGCCTTACGGCTGGACAATCGCAAATCAGGTCGAGCGACACGGGGCGGGAGGGAGGAAGATTGAAAGTTCGAGTGTAGGTTGTTCCCGTGGCTGCTTGATCTATGCCTTCGGCGTGGGAAATCCGCACGGGATGTGGCTTTCCGTCCGCAGCTTGGATATGCATCGAAAACGTGACCTTGCGGGATATTTCTAGCGGATTGACGAGCGTTATACGGGTGCGGCGCAGTGACCAGCGCCAGGCGCGGCCGCCTCCGCGCTCCTCATAATAGAACCCTCGCTCGAAAAGTACTTGTACCGGATTGCGCGCCAACCGCTCTGGCTCGGGCATCGCGGCCTCGGCTGCTTGCAGCGCCGCCGCGTAGGCGCGTAGATCGAAAAATGCGAAGCGTCCATCCTCACTGAGCCGGGGCGCGGAACCGAGTTCCTGGGCTATGACTTGTTCCGGCGAGGTTCCTGGATCGTAACCGGCCTGGTCCAGCCACAGGCCCGAAAAGCCACGTTGCGCAATACTGCGCAACATCTCTGGAATCGGTAGTCCAGCAGCCAGCCGATTCCATTCCGCTGAAGTTGTACCGATAACCGCCGGCCAACTCCACCGGTATTTCCAGGAATGCAGATAAGGGCGGAGCGAATCGTTGATGAAGATCTTTCCTGGTGGAATTTCGTTTGGAAAGTCCGTGTAGGGCAGTTGGAACACTTCCGAGTTCGACGGTAATACAGTCTCGATCTGGCGAACGAAGTCGTCGTCGCGCCGATACACGGCTTCAGAATAGTCGTAGGCCCGCTTGGGCACCGCCTGATCGAAGCCAGCCAGTACCGTGATCGCGGTAAGCGCCAGGATTCCGAAGACAGTTGGCAGACGGTCCAGCGGCCGGAGCAGCGCGGCTGCCGCGATGACGCAGAAAAAACCGATGAACGGAAAAATGCGCGCGTAACAGCGGATGTCCGGCGAGACGAGGCCACTGAAAAAATCGCTGAAGCCGCCAACCGAAGCGAAAAGGATGCAAATCAAGGTCAGTGCTGCGCATGGGCCTAGCAGGTCAGCCAGCCGCGCGGCTCCGAATCGTGGACTGACCACAGCTCCGAGCGCAAAAACAGCGAGGTACAGAAATCCGAGAGAGCCAAAAGTGCCCAACCGGCCGAATTCATTCTCGTTTTCGAATGTCGGATAATTCGTCTCTGCCAGCCTGGCTTCCGCGGATCGAAATAGAGGGATAGGATGGTCCGGCACCGGAGTGACCAGGTACCTGACTTTGAATCCGTAAAGTTCCGTTTCGGCGGGACTCTTGAAGGCCATGCCGGCATTGGTTCCGTTGCGCGCCCAAAACAAAAGCGAAGGCGAAAGATCCACCACTACAGTCACGCAAACCGTTCCCGCCAGGGCGGCTGCGAATAGCGGAGCGCGGAAACTTCGTTGTCTAAGCGATCCGAGGAAGCCTGCGGCCAAAAGTACGAATACCGCGAAGAAAGCTGTGTAGGTGTAGGCCAGGCCTGCCGCCACGCAACCGATCCAGACGTAGATTGGAACATCACGCAACTTTGCCCACTTCCCGCGGACCAACTCGATAGCCGCCAGGGCCACTAGCGGGACCGTGTAGTAGAGGCAGTGGAGATGGAGAGTAGCGCGGAAATATTCGTAGGGCAGCAGTGCGAAAATCGCGCCGGTCGAAGCCGCGATGGCCGGGCTGAAATCCAGCCGGATCAAGGCATAGCATGCCAAAGCAGCCGTCAGTGCAATGCCGATGATCCATTCGAGATTCAGGATCAGCGGCGGCGAGCTGGTAAATCGGCTCAACAACCACATAAAAAAGCTATCCAGCGTGATGTTCATCGGAAAATCGCGCAAGTCAGCGCCGAAAGGCATTCCGAGCCGGGGGTTCCACCAAATCCAGTTCCCTTCCACGATGGACTTCGCGCGCATCAGAAATATATTCGCGTCGGCGAGATACTTGAGTGGGAAGTGCAGGTCCACTTTGTCCAGCCGCAACGTTATCCACAAAACCAGGACGGAAAGCAAAGCGGAAGCGGATGAAATGAGAGGAACTCGGCCCTTCACCGATACCTCATGGTGTTACACAACCCTCATGGTGTTACACGACCTCATGGTGTTACACGACCTCATGGTGTGACACGACCCTCATGGTGTGACACGAATAGTGGTGCCGCGGCGGATTCCGTTTGCATCCAGCACGCTGTTGATTCCTTCCAGATCCACAAACACTGGCACGTCGCCCGGCGGTACATTGGCCGGAACTTTTACGTTTATCTGCCAGACACCCACCAATCCGGGCGCCAGCCCAGTGAATTCGATATCGCTCTGCGGCACGAAATCGGAATTGATGAAAACCTTAAGGTCGGAGTTGGCTGGCAGCAGATCCGCCGCCGGCGTCGGATGTCCGTCCGGAGGCATGCCACTTAGCAGACCTTGGCCCGTTCCATAGAGTGTGACATAACTGCCTGTCTTGGCTGGATGTGTGCTGTTATTGATGGTCCCATCTTGATTGGTGGCGACTAGTTGGCCGCTGCCAGTGCCGTCGATAGTGAAAAGTCCGGGCGAAACCGGGTAGATATTGAACAGCCAACTTGCCAGCACTTGCCCCGTGGATTGGAGCACCACTTGGATCTCCTGAAGTCCGCCCACGGGCGTCTCAACCGGTATCTGAAAATTGATCTGGCTGGCGGACGTATACAGAACTGGAGACGGCTGGCCTGCCACCAGAACTTGTACGTCGCCGAGCGTGTCTGGAATCGGGAGGCTGTTAAAGCTCGCCATTTGATTTCCGAACTGGGCACTTGGAAATGCGAAGATGCTCGCAAGCATTCCCGGCGCGAAGCTGCTGAAGTAATTCGCCGCGTTCCCGGAATTGCTGAAATCGATGGCGGGAAAATAGAAAGCCACGCGGTTGATGCCTTCGGCCACCACTGGATTGCCAAACGGATCCAGCGTGACGGCAACGGGGGCGGCCACGCCGATGGTCGCGTCGGGCGTCGGGTTATTGATTACATCCTGAAATTTCGGATAGCGCAGCAACTGATTTTCGCCGCTATTGGTAACCCAGATTTCCCCGGTTGACTTGTCGATAGCAACGCCGAACGGGTTATTCACGCTGGTGATCGACAAAGTCACCGGAGGATTGGCGCCCGCGAGTGGAACAGCGGGAAAGATGGCGATGCGATTGTTGCCCGTATCCGCGACGTAGAGTTGGTCGCTCGCATCCAGCGCGATTTGGTGCGGGCCGGAAAGTGTTGTCGACGTCGTCGAGCTGAAATCCGCTTGTCCGAAGACATTGGTGGCGGAAGATCCCGACAGAAAATCGGCGTCGGCCGGTTTGCTGAAGTAAAGGACACGATTCGCAAGGGGATCGGAAACCATGAGATCGCCATTCGCTGTAAAGGCAATCCCATAGGAACTGGCCAGCGTCTGGCTGCTGACATCCTTGATGGGTTGGCCGAAAAGGCTGGTCTGGCCTAATACAAGATTTGCCGTGGGCATGCCACTGCCAGTAGGTTCGGCGAACGGCGCGGGGAAGCGAATTACGCGCGCATTGCAGGTATCCGCTACATAAAGATTACCCTTCGAATCCAGCGCCAGACCCTCTGGCGACCACAGCCCCTGGTTATTCGCTTGCGTGGGGTTGTTGGTGGGGAAGTTCAAGAGCGCGGTGCGCAAATCCGGCTGGCCAATCACCATGTCCGCGAAAGATCCCGCGCTCACCTTGCGGTAATCCTTGAATCCCAGCACCCGATTGTTCAGCGGGTCGGCGATGTAGAGATGCGGAGGAGTCGACGTACCGTCTATGATAACGTCGCCACCTGCGGCGAATGGAAAACCTCCATTTACCGTACAGGAGCCGAAGTTATTCGTGAATCCAACTTCTCTGCCTTCGATCAAGTTGAGAGAGTTGTATTCGAAATCGAGTTGTCCGAGCAGGCGATTAGCAGCTTCGAACGTGCCGCCGGATTGTTGCGGGAACACTAGCAGCCGCTGATTTCCTGTATCTAGAACATAGAGGTCCGAACCCGCGAACGCGCCGGCTACAGCCCCGCTGAGCGTGGTTGCGGACGGCTGCGGAACACCTTGATTAGATTGGAAACTCTGGAAGCCGGTTTGTCCGATTACTACAGTGGCTGACGGCGAGAACCCGGCGGCCGGGGCCGGCCAGTGGTCGAAAGCAGCATATCCCAGGATTCGGGAGTTTCCCGTGTCGATTACATAAGGATTGTTACCGATGAAGAAAACCCCCGCGGGGGGAATTGCGCCACCCTCGCTTGTAATCATGCCGAGCGTGCTTTCACCAATCACCTCCGGAATTGGCTGCGCGACGGTTGGCAGAACCACACCCATGATCCGAGCCGTTAGCTGCCCGATCGCGAAAGGGGGAGCATACACCACCACGCGGTTCAAATTGTCGGCGACAAAAAGCCGTCCCTTCGCGTCGAATCCCAGACCTGCCGGCTGAATTAAAAAGTTCTCTCCACAGCGCGCACTGGTTATCGTCGAGACGCCGCAATGGCTCTCATTCGCATTGGCGGGAATCTGATTGGACACGAAATCCGGCTGGCCCAGAACCAGGTCGGCCGAAGGCGCATTTGCGGCTCCGGATACAAGCAGGTTTGCAGGGAATCGCAGCACGCGATTATTGCCGGGGTCCGAGACCCACAAATTGCCTTGCGTATCGATCGTAATACCGGAACGGAAAACGCCGGCGCCGCTGGCTGAAGCAATGGTATTCGCGTTCGGCCTCGTCTCGCCTTGATTGGGCGATGCGCCATTCAAGTCCTTCTGCCCGACGATCAAATTCACCGTCAGCAGAGCGCCGGTTTGAGAAAAAGGCGCCGGATACCGTAATATCCGGTTGTTGCCCGCATCCACTACATACAGGTTGCCGTGCTTATCGACAGCGATGGCGTCCGGTGCAGTGAGACCGGTGCTTAAATCTGACCCGGGACCTTTCGAAGCGGTTGAGAAAAAATCGCGCTGCCCGATTACCTTGTCCGCGAAATCACCCTTGGTAAAAGCGCTAGCATTTTTCCAGGCGAGAATGCGGTTGTTACCGGTATCGGCAATATAGAGAATAGGCGGCGTAGTGGAGGTATCCAGGGCGAGGGCTTGCGGCGTATTGAATTCCCTGCCTTCCACCAGGTTAGGCGCGGCCGCGGTCAGCACACCGTGCTGCTGTAAGAGAGCTTGCCCGACGATCCGCGAAGGGGCAGGGTTGAATAGGGTGGATGTCGTGGTCTGGGCATCCAGAGCCGCGGTGACGGCGGCCCAGACAGTAATGGAGTGAAAAAGTAATCGCATCGGAATCCAATCGATTGTAGAAGTCGCATCGGAATTCCAAGCGAGACGCACGGGCGGGATACGTCTTGTTCATTGATAGCACACCAGGCAGTATTGGGTCCGTTTCGTTACCAGGCTAATTGACCCTACCCAGGTATTTATCGAGCCAAGCCAGGACTTCCTTGGCGTTTTTTATCCGCGTCCGGCGTTCCGATCATGCGGATCCTCGGCAGTTGAGCGCGATCCGGTGAAAACGTAAAGTCATAACGTCCGTTTACCGTCAAGACCGGCTTCTTGAGTCGTGGCGCAAAAGCCGCCTGATCTCTTCCTGGTAACATCCGCCCCAGGAAAAAACCTCCGTCCAGAACGACATTTATAAAGGTCGGAGTCGGTGTAGCGCGGTCCCTCGCGTGGCGCGTCTTTGCGGCCGGAGAGCCAGCGGAAGTTATCGACAATCCCATGCGCTTCCAGCATGGGGAATGCTGCGCTCTACATTCACGCGGCGGCGCGGCTGCCAGAAACCGTCGCCGAGCTTGACCGCGCGAACCGAGACAGGGTGCATTACGGCGTTGGGCGAATGATCGAGATAGATGATTCCTTGATCCTGCCAGTTGCCGGCGGCGGATAGGCTGAGCGCAAGAAGCAGGTATGCTGCGAGTTTGATCATTGAAAATATCCCAGGGTTTTCAGGTGACGATAGACTAGCGACATGGGGAGCCCGACGACGTTGAGGTAATCGCCTTCCACGCGATCGATGCAGCGCGACGCGATTCCCTGGATGGCGTAAGCACCGGCCTTATCCATTGGTTCGCCGGTTGCGACGTAGGCGGAGATTTCCGATTCACTGAGCTCTGCGAAGTGGACACGGGTGGAGGCGCTGTCGACTATTTTTTGAGAATCGCGGCGGAGGCAGATCCCGGTGATGACGTGGTGATCGCGGCCGGAGAGGAGGCGGAGCATGCGAAGTGCGTCGGCGTGGTCGCGCGGCTTTTCGAGGATGTGTTCGTCTATTACTACAACCGTGTCGCCGGCCAGAATTGTTTCTCCCCTGTGCATAGGAACGGCGAAGGCTTTTTGTTCGGCCAGGCGGCGGACGTAGGCGTCCGGTGATTCGTCGGGGCTACGTTGTTCGGGAATGTTGGGTGCACGAATGACGAAGGGAATGCCGGCCGCGGCCAGGATTTGTTGTCGCCGCTGCGAGCTGGATGCTAAGACTAGCACTCTTACACTTTAGAAGAACGCTGGTCGCGGACTCAATTGGTAACCGCCCCACTCGCCGATAAAATACCGTGATTCGCCGAAATTTGATCGATCCAGCCGTCCGACCGAACCTTGCTGTTCTTAGAGGAAGTAACTTCACAGTCGACGGCATTTATTCCTATCGGGTTGGCACTCGGTGCATTCATCCAAAACGCCTGGGGCCAACCCTCACCAGAACCGAAAATCGAACACATCACGATGCCTGGCTCTCCCTTGGGTATTGCCTGGGGGATTTCTGTACGGCTATTCCGGCACGAAAGCGGAAACGTTCATGCCCCAGGTTCGCGAGTTGGGCGGCGGTTTCACGAAGGTGTACCCTTTCTGGAACCAGATCGAGCCCGAAAAGGGCCATTTCGAGTGGGACGCAGTGGACTCATTTCTAAATCAATTGCACTCGCCGGAAGAGGGCCTGATTTCCTTGTTCTCAACATCCACTTGGGCCGTGGAAAAGCCCGGAACGATGCTGCCTCCTTCGCCCGCGAAGCATTCTGACGATTATTACCGGTTCGTACGCGCCGTAGTGGCACATTCGAAAGGCCGCGTCCGCTATTGGCTGACCGATTCCGCGCCGAACAGCAGGCTAGGCCGGTGAAGGTTGCCAGCGGACGAATCGCGCTGGATGTTTCAGTGACGCCGATATTCATCGAGTCCTCGAGTGGGCCCTCGGTGGAGTAGTCCCGACAGAGCACGGCCCTGCGCCACAATGGTGGTGTCGGAACGCCGCATGCTCGACCGCATTGCACAATTTATCACGCGCCACCAAATGCTCCCGCGTTCGAGCCGCGTCGGCATGGCTGTGTCCGGTGGGGCCGATTCTGTTTTTTTATTCCATGTCCTCCGCGAACTCGCCCCACGCTGGAATCTTCAACTTAGCGTCGTCCACATCGAGCATGGGATGCGGGGGGAGGCGTCCAAAGATGACGCCGGGTTTCTCCAAGATCTCGCGCAAAGTTTCGGGCTGCCATTTCATATCCGCAGTGTGAACGTGCCGGCGATCGATGACAATCAGGAGCAAGCGGCCAGGCGAGTCCGCCATGCATTTTTCGAAGAACTGATCGCCAGCGGTACGGTGGATCGCGTCGCCACCGGCCACACTCGCAGCGATCAAGCAGAGACCGTGCTATATCGAATCCTGCGCGGCTCAGGGCTAGCCGGACTGGCGGGCATTCTGCCGGTGACAAAAGAAGGCCTGGTGCGTCCGCTGCTCGAAGTCAATCGGGCCGAAATCGAAGCGTGGCTACGGGATCGAAACATCACGTGGCGCGAAGATGCCACTAATCAGGATCGCGTCTACGCCCGCAACCGGCTCCGCCACGAAATCCTCCCATTGCTGCGCGAAGCTTTTAACCCCCGTCTGGATGAAACGCTGTCCAACATGGCAATCGTGGCCCGAGACGAAGAATCATACTGGGAATCCACATTATCGCGTCCGCAGCCCCCAGTCCCTAGCCCCCAGACCCTAAGAGCATCGCAACTGACGGCAACGCCCCCAGCAGTAGCCCGCCGCCTGATCCGCCGCGCCATCGCCCAGGCCAAGGGCGATCTCCGACAAATCGACTTCGCCCACGTGGAGCGCATCCTCGAAATGGCCCGATCGAGAGAAGGGCACGACCGTGTTCAGTTGCCGGGTCTAGATGTATCCCGGTCGTTCGAGTGGATTAGGTTGGCTCCTGGTGGCACCGACGAGCCGACCCCCGACTTTTCGATCGCCATTGACCCTCCCGGCTCCGTGGAACTACCAGGGTCGCAAACTCGTATTACATTCCAGATCATAGAGAAAACGGGGCAAGTGATAGAGAAAACAGGGATCGCACAGCCTATCAAACAACCCTGTGTTACAGTGGTAAATGAACTGGACTGGCAGCGCCTCGAACCGAGGAACGGCGTACTCCCCAGCCTGGAGTTGCGTAACTGGAGACCTGGTGACCAGTATCAACCGGCAGGACAATCCAAGCATCAAAAAATCAAGTTTTTGTTCCAGGAAGCCCGGGTCCCCTTGTGGGAACGCGGGAACTGGCCGATTATCACTTATAATGGGACCATTGTTTGGACCAGGCAGTTTGGTGCAGCCGCTGAATTTGCGGCTGATCCGTCCACGCGGATCGTCCTTCGGGTGGAAATTTCCTCGGAAAATGGCACCCGGCCGAGCAGGTTGTAACGTCTAACAGTGTAGTGCGGCATCCCGCGGAGCCGTGTAGGAGAAAGAATGAACAATTCGAATATCAAGACCGCCATTTTCTGGGTGGTGATCATTATGGTGGTGGTGCTGTTCTGGACCGTGGTCCATAACAACAAGTCGCAGCAGAGCGCCCAACTCTCCTATACCCAGTTGATGAACGACGTGAATGCCGGCAAGATCAAGAACGTCACCATTACCGGCACCGATCTCCAAGGGACCTATAAAGAGGACAATCAGGCGCTGAAGGCGAACATCCCGACCAATCATCAGAATCTCGACGACGCCATGCTGGCCAAGGGCGTCAACATCAACTACAACAAAGAAAGCGGCAGCGGCTGGGTTTCGATATTGATCAACGCGATTCCTTTTGTGCTGTTGCTGGCCTTCTGGATATTCATGATGCGGCAGATGCAGAGCGGGGGCAACAAGGCGCTCAGTTTTGGAAAGAGCCGCGCTCGTCTGCATTCCTCTCAACAAAAGAAGGTCACTTTCAAGGATGTGGCCGGAGTAGAGGAGGCCAAGGAAGAGCTGCAGGAGATCATTGAATTCCTCCGCGAGCCTCAGAAATTTCAAAAGCTAGGCGGCCGCATTCCGAAGGGTGTGTTGTTGATCGGCCCTCCAGGAACCGGGAAAACGCTGCTGGCGCGCGCTATCGCAGGTGAGGCCAACGTTCCCTTCTTTTCCATCTCAGGCTCGGATTTCGTCGAGATGTTCGTGGGCGTGGGCGCGAGCCGCGTGCGCGACTTGTTCGAACAGGGCAAAAAGAATGCGCCCTGTATCATCTTCATTGATGAAATTGACGCAGTGGGCCGTCATCGAGGCGCTGGCTTGGGCGGCGGACATGACGAGCGCGAGCAGACCCTCAACCAATTGCTGGTGGAAATGGATGGTTTCGAATCCAACGAAGGTGTGATTCTGGTCGCGGCTACGAACCGGCCCGACGTGTTGGATCCCGCATTGCTTCGCCCCGGCCGTTTCGACCGCCGCGTGGTGGTTGGGCGTCCCGATGTGAAGGGTCGCGAGATGATCCTGCGGGTTCATACCAAGAAAGTTCCGCTCTCGGACGATGTCGATCTATCCGTGGTGGCGCGCGGCACACCGGGTTTCGCCGGAGCCGATCTCGCGAACCTGGTGAACGAAGCCGCGCTAGTGGCTGCCCGCCAGAATCGCAAAGTCGTCACTCAGTTCGATTTCGAGCTGGCTAAGGATAAAGTGATGATGGGCGTGGAGCGCAAATCGCTGATCATCAGCGAAGAGGAAAAACGCAATACCGCCTATCACGAAGCTGGCCATGCGCTCGTTGCGGCTCTTATTCCGGAAGCTGATCCGCTGCACAAGGTCACCATCATCCCGCGCGGGATGGCGCTGGGCGTTACCATGCAGCTTCCCATTGACGACAAGCATTCCTACAACAAGGAATATCTGGAAGCGCAGCTCGCCATCCTGATGGCCGGCCGCATTGCCGAAGAGAAATTCATGCACCACATCACCACCGGCGCAGGCAACGACATCGAGCGGGCCACCGAAATGGCGCGCAAGATGGTGTGCGAATGGGGTATGAGCGAACTTGGACCCATGAGCTATGGCAAGAAGGAAGAGCAGATCTTCCTGGGCCGAGAAATCGCGCAGCATCGCGATTACAGCGAAGCTACGGCAATCGAGATCGACAAGCAGGTCCGCAAGCTCGTGGACGCCGGTTACGACCGTGCGCAGGGCATCATCGTGGAAAAGGGCGACGCGCTAGCGCGTATCGCCGAAGCATTGCTCGAACGCGAAGTGCTGGACGGCGCAGAAGTGAGATTGCTCATTGAGGGCGGTACGCTAGCCGCTTCGTCCAAGTCTAAGCCGCCTGAGGGTGGCGAGAAGCAGCAGGTGATTCGACCGGAGGGCGGTAAGCCTGTTACCGGATTGCTCGGCGGCGAGCGCCCTCAGCCCGCGTGATCGCTGCTTGAGACATTTTCCGGTCTATTTGTTCGATGTCGACGGCACGTTAGTGGACTCCGCTGCCGATATCTGCGCGGCTATCCAGTTGGTTCTTTCTACCACGCGCCAGAACGCCGTCTCGGACGATTTCCTGCGCTTCTACATCGGACGCCATCTGCTGGATTTGTTCCAGGAGCTGCTCCCTGAACTGACTCGCGAGCAGATGGAACTGATGATCGCCGATTATCGGCGTATCTATTTGGCTCGTCATCATTGTTCGACGCAGACCTATTCTGGTGTCAAGGCGATGCTGGCGGCATTGCCCGGCCGGAAGTCCACGGCAACCACCAAAGGGACGCCCACCACGCGCGTGGTGCTCGAAAAGTTTGGACTGCTTCCCTACTTCGATCACGTTCAAGGCACCGATGGATTTCCAGCCAAGCCAGAGCCGGATGTGATCCTCGCGTCGCTGAAGGCGTTGGGTGCCGCTCCAGAAGATTGCTTGCTGGTGGGCGATGCGCCAGCCGACATGGAAGCGGGACGCCGCGCGGGTGTCAAAACCTGCGCCGTGTTGTGGGGCTACGGTAGGCGCGAAGATTTGGCGCGGTGGGAGCCGGATTACTGGATCGAGCATCCGAGTGAATTGGCCGCAGATGAACGCGGATGAGACCTAGAGGTCGAGCCGCACTAGATCATCCAGACTCAGGCGCCCAGTATAGATCGCCATGCCCAAGGCCGCATGAATTCCCAGCTTCTGCAAATCCCGAATTTCTTCAAGCGTGGTGATGCCACCCGCGGCGGTCAGCTCATGCTCGGTGCACGCACGCAAACGCCGGAACCACTCGAGATCGGTACCCTGCATGAGACCTTCCTTGTCCACATAGGTGCATAGGAAGCCGGAACAGTACGGCTCCAGTTGCTGGATTACTTCTTCGGCAGAAACTTCGGTGGCTTCTTGCCAGCCTTTTACTACCACCTTTCCGTCTCTCGAATCGAGCGCGATGATCAATCGTTCAGGTCCGATGGCCGCTGCAATCTGCTTAAGCAGGTCTCGCTGGAACGCAGCCGTGCCCACGATAGCGCGATGCGCTCCTTGCTCGACCAGCATGCGCGCACGCTCGGGGGAACGAACGCCTCCGCCCACCCGCGCCGTGGCTCGCGAAGCAATCAGTTTCACCAGTTCGTCATTCGAGCCTTTGCCCATTGCGGCGTCCAGATCGATCACCTGAATCTCGGGGAATGCCGCGAATCGCTCGATCATTTCAAGTGGCGTTCCGCCTTCCAGCGCCTTCTCGCGTCCCTGCACAAGCTGAACTACTTTGCCGCCCATCAGGTCAATGCACGGAATAATCACAGCGGCGGCCTCACCGGAACACCCCGTTCTTCAAGAAACTTCTTGAGTTCACCCACGGTGTAGGTCCCGTAGTGGAATATTGATGCCGCCAGCGCAGCGTCCGCATCACCCTCGCTGAATACGCGCGCAAAGTCTTCGGGCTTCCCTGCCCCACCCGAGGCGATCACCGGAATATTCGTCGCGCGCGATACGGCGCGAGTCAGCTTGCAATCGAACCCGGCCTGCACGCCGTCGGTGTCCATGGATGTCAGGAGGATCTCGCCTGCGCCGCGCTTTTCGCCTTCGGTGGCCCACTCGATAGCGTCCATCCCCTCATCGTCACGGCCGCCGCGGGTGAAGACATTCCAGCTCTCCTTGGAATTATTGCGCGCGTCAATCGCGAGCACGACGGCTTGGGCGCCAAACTCCTCGCTCAATTCAGTGATCAGTTCCGGCCGACGGACTGCGGCTGTGTTGATGCTCACCTTGTCCGCGCCCGACATCAGGATGGTGCGTGCGTCCGCTACCGACCGGATGCCGCCTCCCACGGTCAACGGAATAAAAACTTTTCGCGCTGTCCGCATCACCAGATCGGCCATGATGTCGCGGGCATCGCTCGACGCCGTGATGTCCAGGAACACTAACTCATCGGCGCCCTGCGCGTTGTAGCGCTCGGCCAACTCTACCGGATCGCCCGTATCGCGCAGGCCCACGAAGTTTACGCCCTTTACCACGCGGCCGCCGGTGACATCCAGGCACGGAATGATGCGCTTCGCCAACATACAGTTCAATCTGTCTACAGTTCGATAAAATTGCGCACGATCCTGAGTCCCACTGGGCCCGACTTCTCTGGGTGAAACTGCACGCCGTAAATATTGGCTGATTCGAGCACAGCCGTGTAGTCCAATGCGTATGTGCAGGTGGCCGCGGTCGCGGGATGGAGGGGCGCGTAGTAGCTGTGAGCAAAATAGAGGTAAGGACTCATGTCGCGAACCAGCTTTGACCCGGGACACGGCGCAATCTGGTTCCAACCCATGTGAGGGACGCGGGCGGTGGTTGGGAAGCGGCGAATAATGCCCTCGAACAAACCCAGACCGCGCTCATCGGGCGCTTCCTCGCTGGATTGAAATAGCGCTTGGAGGCCGAGGCAGATCCCGAGAAACGGCACGCCCGCACGAATGCGATCGAGCAACGCCTCGCGGACACGCATAACATCAAACGCTCGCATCATTTGGCCGAAGTGCCCCACTCCGGGAAGAATGATCTTGGTCGCACGCTGGAGCCCCGCGGCGTCGTGAACCAGTTCGTATTCAGCTCCGATCTCGGTCAGCGTGTTTTGGACTGACCGAAGATTGCCCGCGCCGTAGTCGAGGATCGTAATCATAGAAGCCCTTTGGTGGAAGGAAGCTGATCCTTGAGCCGCTGGTCGCGCGAGCAGGCGTAGCGCAACGCGCGCGCGAAACATTTGAAAATTGCCTCGATCTTGTGATGGCTGGATCGTCCGTACATCACTTTCGCATGCAAATTAGCGCCGGCATGGTTCACGAAGCCGCCGAAGAAATCCTCCACCAACTCGGTTTGGAGATCGCCCACCAACCGGACCTTTACCTTATCGTCGTAAACCAGGGCCGGCCGGCCGCCTAGATCGAGCGCCACCAGCGCCAGCGTTTCGTCCATGGTCATCAAGAAATAGCCCGCACGATTGATGCCCTTGCGGTCGCCGAGCGCTTTCGCGACAAGCTGCCCGAGCACGATCCCGACATCCTCAACCGTGTGATGTTGATCCACCTCCAAGTCGCCTTCCGCCTTCAATTTCAAATCGAAGCCGCCATGCTTCGCGAACAGCTCCAGCATGTGATCGAAAAAGCGAATGCCGGTGGAGATTTCGTACTTTCCGCGGCCGTCCAATTTCAGAAAACCGCGGATCTGCGTCTCCTTGGTGTCCCGTGTGAGCTTAGCCGATCTCATTGATGTCTCCAAGCACTTGGATAGCGCCTTCGCGGTGCAACAAATCCAGAAGCTGTTCTCTGCGCGGACTGGCCGGCGCGGCAATTCCGATGAAAGGCACGTTCGCGGCTCGCGCGCAGCGGGCGTCGTCCACCGTATCGCCGACGTATAGCAACTTCTGCTTGGGACGAAGACCGGCGATTTTCCACAGTCCATCGGGCGCGGGCTTTTCGTGTTCCACATCGTCCGCGGTCACGATCAGGAACCGGTCCAGCAGTCCTTCGCGATTCAGAGTGATCTCTACTTCCTGCCGCGTTCGTCCGGTGAAGATCGCCAGCTCGAATTTTCCAGCCAAGCGATCCAGCAGTCCATTGCGAGGCAGCCAGCGCTCGCGATGAATCAATCCCTGATCCAGAAACAGGTGGTTGAAATACTTCACGACGTCACTGTACGAAACTTCGACACCCAAATCCGCGCAGATCTTCTGCGAGAGCGCCCAATCGTTGTTCCAGCCGCCCTGGTTTTTATAATCCTGAATAAGGTCGCGCGAGATGGTTTGACCCGTGAAGTGCACGACCGTGAGAACCACGGTTTCGCGATAGGAATCGGTGACATCCACCAGCACGCCATCCATGTCGAATACCAGGACCTGCGACGGCGTGCTCACCAGATCTCCTCCAATTCCGCGAGGAATCGCCGGATCTGGTCGCGTGTACCGGTAGTTACGCGCACGCATCCGGGAATTTCGTAACTGCGATCGCGCACCAGCACGCCGCGCCGCCGCAACTCATCGCGGATCTCGATTGCCCGGGTGCCGGCTTGAAACAGAACGAAGTTCGCCTGGCTCTCGTAGTACGGTATGCCGAGCTTCTCGAGACCCACGTACAAGAGCTCACGCGCGGCCAGAACCTCCATCACGTACTTCTGAATGTAGGTTTGATCCGCGATTGCTGCGCGTGAGGCCAGCGCGGCTACTGCGTTTACGCTGTACGGCGACTGCGCCTTGCGTAAAAACTCTACGTTGCCGGATTGCGAAAAGAGGCAGCCCAGACGCATGGCCGCCATTCCATAAACTTTCGAGAATGTGCGGCTCACAAACAGATTGGGATAATCGTCCAGCAGGGGTAGCGCGGTAACACCGCAAAATTCGTAGTAGGCCTCATCGATCAGAACCGCCGCTCCGCTGGCCTTTTGGAGAATCCTTTCGATTCCAGCGCGCGACGTGCCGGTACCAGTCGGATTATTTGGATTGGCGATCAGAATGACTCGCGTGGTGGGCCGAATGGCATCCAAAAGCTCGTCCAATGGGAACGCCAGTTTTTCCGCGCGATACGGAACCTCGTCGATTACGGCACTCGCTACCTCCGCATAGAAACGATACATGGCGTACGACGGCCGCAGCAGGAGCACTTCATCGCGATCGTCCACGTAGGTGTTGATCAGGACCTGAATCGCTTCGTCAGTGCCGTTGGTAAGCGTGAAGTCGTCCGCTTCCACCTCAAAAAACCCGGCCAGCTCCTGCTTCACCTCTTCGTACTCGGGATACACGGCGAGCTTCGCTTCGCTCAGGTGTTGGCGAAGATACTCGATTACTTTGGGCGAGGAGCCCACCGTGTTCTCGTTGAAATCGAGGCGCAGATGTTGGGAGCGTCCGGCAGTTGGCGGATTGTACGGCGCCATCAGCAATACGGCTTCGCGGGGCTGTAACACGCCCGGCGGCAGTTCGATTCTCTTACCTGCCAAGGCGCACCTCCACGGAGCGGGCATGCGCTTCCAGACCCTCTGCGCGAGCGAGAGTGGTAATTGTGGGCGCGAGCTTGTGCAACGCTTCGGGCGTGAGTTGTTGGACCGAGATTATCTTGACGAAGTCGGCTGAAGAAAGGCCACCACGAATGCGAGCGGCTCCTGACGTGGGTAGAACATGGTTGGGACCCGAAGCGTAATCGCCGGCTGCCTCCGGACTACTCGGGCCCACAAATATGCTGCCCGCATGTTGGATCTTGGGCAACAACGTTTCGTCATAGATCACCAGGTGCTCGGGCGCAAGATGATTCGATGCCTTCAGCGCCGCGTCAGTAGTTGGGCAAAGAATGACCGCACTGTTATTTCGAATAGCCTCGCAAGCGATCGGAGCCGTCACCAGCGTAGTAAGCTGACGATCCACTTCGAGCACCACCTGCTCGGCCAGCTCTTTCGAAGTAGTCAGCAAAATGGAAGATGCCTCGACATCATGCTCCGCCTGCGCCAGCATATCCGCTGCGATGTGGCGAGGATCGGCATCGTCGGCGATAATGACAATCTCAGTCGGCCCGGCGATAAAATCGATGGCAACATCACCCGCCAGCAGCTTCTTGGCCGCGGCAACATAAATGTTTCCTGGACCAACGATGCGATCCACTTTGGGAACTGTCGCCGTGCCGAATGCCAGCGCCGCCACTCCGTGCGCTCCTCCGATGCGAAAAACAGTCGGGATGCCAAGAAATCTCGCGGCTGCGAGAATCTCAGGACTTGGGTGCGGAGACGTCACACAGATAGTCTTAACGCCCGCCACTTGTGCGGGAATCACGGTCATCAGCAATGTGGAGGGCAGCGGATAACGGCCGGCTGGAATGTAAGCGCCCATCGACTCCAGCGGCCGGACGATCTGGCCCAGCCGGCGGCCGTCCGGAAACGTATTCCAGTTTTCTTTTGGAAGCTGCAGCTCCGCGTATTCCCGAATGTTCTTCGCGGCAGTCTCTAGCGCGGAGATGAAGTGATCCGAGACACGGCCGTCCGCTGTCGATACCTTGAGGTCGTGGCCGGATAACCCGTCGAACTTGGCCGCAAATTCGAGCACAGCCTCGTCGCCGCGTTCCTGCACTGCATCGAGAATAGGCTGGACGATTTGCTCAGCTTCCGCCAGCCGCATTGCTTTGCGCTTGACGAAAGTTTGCGCCTGATCGAGATTGACGATTCGCAGCATGGTCACATCACGATCTTGTTTAACGGATACTCCACGATTCCCTGCCCACCCGCTTCCTTGAGCCGCGGGATGATGTTGCGAACCGTGATCTCATCCAATATTGTGTGTACCGCAACCCAGTCAGGATCGCTGAGATTGGAGATGGTCGGATTTTTCAGCGCCGGAAGAATATTGAGGACAGCCGGCAGACATTCCTTCCGCACATTTAAAATCAGCCCAACGCGTCCCAAAGCGTTGATGGCGCCTTCCAGCAGCAAACGAATATCTTCAATCTTGCGGCGCTTCAAGGCGTCCCGCCAGGAATCCACATTGGCGATCAACTGTGTGTTCGATTCGAGCACGGTTTCAATGATCCGCAGCTTGTTGGCGCGCAGGGATGATCCGGTTTCGGTCACTTCCACGATGGCGTCCGCCAATACTGGCGGCTTCACTTCGGTCGCGCCCCAACTGAATTCCACCTTCGCTGTCACGCCGTTGGTCTTGAGATAGCGCTTGGTGGTGGCTACCAATTCGGTCGCGATGATCTTGCCTTCCAGATCTTTCACGCTTTGAAAAGGCGATGCTTCGGGAACGGCCAGCACCCAACGCACTTTGCCGAAACTCTGCTTGGCGTAGATCAAGTCCGCAACCGATTCAACTTTCGCCTCGCTCTCTTCCACCCAATCGCGGCCGGTGAGTCCGGCGTCGAGGACCCCGTCCTCGATGTATCGAGCCATTTCCTGCGCGCGGATCATCATGCACTCGATTTCGGGATCGTCGATGGATGGAAAATACGATCGTGAACTGGTGGTGATGGTGAAACCGGCGCGCCGGAACAAATCGATGGTGGCGTTTTCAAGGCTGCCCTTGGGGATGCCCAGCTTGAGTTTCACGAATTGCTCCCGTAGACAGCGGCCGGATCGTAGGCGCGCGATTCCGACTCGATCCATTTTCCGTTGTCCAGGCGGAGATAAAAACAGCTCTGATAGCCTTCGTGGCAGACGCCGGGCCCGAGCGCTTCTGCTTTTATGAGGAGTGCGTCTTGATCACAATCCGTAGCGATTTCCTTGACCACCAAATGATGGCCGGAAGTCTCGCCTTTCACCCACAGCTTGTTGCGGGAGCGGCTGAAAAACGTTACAAATCCGGTCGCAACGGTCTTACGGAAGGCTTCGTCGTTCATGAATCCGACCATGAGAACACGATTGGTCAAGTGGTCTTGAACGACTGCGGTGACTAGGCCGTTTTGCTTGCTGAAATTCAGTTCCATGCATCGATACCAACAAAAAAGCCCGCCAGGACGTCGGCGGGCAGTCATTCGTTTTAGAAATTGATCAGAATGCCGCCGATCGCCCCGTGAACCGATGATGGTGGTGATGAGCGGACATGAAACTTCACTGTAGCATGATTGGTCCTACGTTGCCCGAAGAAACCGACTCCTCCAGGGGCCTGGTCGGCTGCGTTGACGGATGCTCTTCCGGCCTTCGAAAAGTACCGGCCCGCGATCTTCAGGAAGACGGTTGCAGCCGGATTGTCCGGCTTCGCTTTCATACCAATATCCAAGGAGATCCATGCCTTGATCGAACGCTCTTGAAAACGCAGGCGGGGCTAAAGACACGCCCAAGCCTGCAGCAACCAATCGCAAAACAGTGGGCCACTGTGGCGCGTCCTAAACAAAATTTGGACGGAACCCGTCCGCCTCACTGCACGCGACCGTCCTGTCATAAGCGAGACTGCCTATGGTCCGGGAAGAAGAGAACGAATGCCTCATTCTTCAATTCGGCCGGAGAAATCGCGGCCTTCTCTCCCAACTTCATGCCGGACCTGACTATCGGCAACGCTGTGAACATGGTGGAACCACTGAAGCGAACTGTGAGGATGCCTCCTGCCCGTTGCTCAACCGTCGAGCCATTTCCGAATCGTCAGCGCTTTTCCAAGAAGCAGAGTATCGCAGACCGCGAGGAAGTAGCGCAAATGCCGGAGCTCGATCTCTCGATTCATATCGAAGTCGTCCAAAGATAGACCATTCAGATATTGGACATATCTCACGCGGAAGCTTTACGTTTGATAGTGGAGGAAAGGAGCCGATTTGTGTCTCAGTCTAGCGACCTCTCTGCTTCCAGTGGCCGGGTCACCATCCGGGAGTTCCAGCCCGGCGATGATGTGGCATTCCGCAAGCTCAATGAAGAATGGATTACACGCTACTTCCGCCTTGAAGGGAAAGACGAGCAGGTGCTGGCCGATCCTCAATCGAGCATTTTGGTGTCCGGAGGGCGGATCTTCTTCGCCAACATCGACGACCGTTGTGTCGGCTGCTGTTGCCTGCTTCGTGCCGGCGCAAACGAGTTCGAGGTTGCAAAGATGGCCGTCACTTCTTCTTGTCAGGGGAGCGGCATCGGACGCAAATTGCTGCACGCCGTGATCGAAGCGGCACGTGCGGCGGGTGCGCGGCGCCTCTACCTGGAAACGAATCACATCCTCACGCCCGCCATCCGCATGTATGAGTCGGTCGGATTTAAACCCGTGCCTCCGGAGCGGATCGTTCCCTCCCCGTACGTGAGGGCGGATGTGTACATGGAGATGACTCTGGCTTAGGCTACCGAGACGGCGAAATCCGGCTTCGTGGAAACGGTCCACTAGCGCCACCGCCTTCGGGTCGTCGAGTCTTCCTGCGGAGATGACTGAGTCCAGCTCAGAATGCCCAGCCAGCGCCATGCGTAAGCAAGAGACGATGAGAAGGTGCGGAAGTTCCGCGAGGGTCCGCTGGGCAAGATCCGCTACGTGGTGGGTGGACGCGCTATACGAGAAAGTGCGGGTGGATGACCCGGTGGAATCGATGGCGGTGGTGATTGCCACGGGCGTGAATCTGGAGGGCCGGAGGGAGTGCTGGGGCTGGACGTGATTGGCGAGAAGAGCGAAGATGGTCGGGCACAGTTTTTCAAAAGCCCGAAGGAGCGTGGGCTAAGCGGAGTAAAGCTGGTCATCTCGGATGCACACGCGGGCCTGAGAGCGGCGGTGTGCAAGCGTCCTAACCCTATGGCCTTAGCGGCTAATCGCCGACGCTGGTCGTCGTTGAAAACGCACTCGGCGCCCGCTCAGTTGCTCGCGTAGAACCCGGTTCTCTTCGCGAAGGTAATCGATAATCTGCAGTTGATGTCGGTTCATCCACCCGCCAATAGCGATCAGGACGAACCGGAACGGATCCAGGACTCTCGTCATCACGATAGCCTATTATCTTGAGCCTCGGGAACTGTAGCGTGCAGTGAGGTCTGAAGGTATGAGCACTGCAGCTGCAACGCGACCAGTTGAAGTCACACCTGTCGCAAATTGGTGAAATTCGCCCTGGTTCTCTGGTGGCTCGCTTCCGCAAGTGTGGCAAGCGGTCGTGCCAGGTTGACGGCGTGCGTTCATTCACTGAGGCATACGATCGAGTGCTGGACGCGATCGCCAAGAGCAGCCATAACCATCGCCCGTACGGTCGGGAACATAGCGCATTTAAAACTGGCGCATCATGAAGACTGGAGGAATGAATGGCGGAAGACAGGCAACTCTCAGGGCCCGATCTGAAATCGGGCGTTGAATTGGACAAGCTCATCGAGAACGAACCGTTCCTCGGCCATTATGAAGGCGAGGCTGTGATCCTGGTGCGTCAGGGCGACCACGTTTTCGCTATGGCAGGCACCTGCTCCCATTACGGCGGTCCGCTGGCTGAGGGGCTTCTGTTCGGCAACTCGATCCGATGTCCCTGGCATCACGCACGATTCAATATTCATACTGGCGAAGCTGAAGGCGCACCGGCTCTCAATCCGCTGTCATGTTTCAATGTACGGCGTCAGGGGAACACGGTCGCAATCACGGGAAAGATGGAAGCCGATTTCCGCGTCCCCTGCCCGCAGAGTCCTTCCTCTGTCGTGATCATTGGTGCTGGGGCAGCTGGAGCCGCCTGCGCAGACCTGCTCCGGACGAAGGGCTATGCCGGACCAGTTACCCTCGTTGCCGACGAGCAGCCGAGCCCGGTGGACCGTCCAAATCTTTCCAAGGACTACCTGGCTGGCTCGGCGCCAGAAGAATGGATTCCGTTACGGACCCCCGATTATTACCGGTCAATCCAAGTCGACTTCGTAGCTGGTAATCCGGCAATTCGGATTCGCCCCGACGAACACAAGGTTTCCCTGCGGGACGGCCGAACACTGGTATACGGCGCGCTCTTGCTCGCCACCGGCGCGGAGCCCCGTTCACTCTCGATCAACGGGGCGAATCTACCCCACGTTCTTCGTCTCCGGACCCTCGCGGACAGCAACGCCATCATCGCCAAAGCACAGCAGGCGCGAAACTGCGTGGTGATCGGATCGAGCTTCATCGGGCTGGAAGTCGCCGCCTCTCTTCGTAGCCGTGGGCGCGAGGCTACCGTCATCAGTCAGGACTCCGTTCCGCTCGAAAACATTCTGGGCGAAGAACTGGGCAGCTTTGTTCAGAGGCTTCACGAGAAGCACGGGGTTCGATTCCTGCTCGACACCAAACCGCACGAAATTCTAGACAACAAGGTTGAAATCGATCAAGGACATTCCGTCGATGCCGACCTGGTCGTCTTCGGAGTTGGTGTTTCGCCGCGAACTTCCTTGGCCGATGAGGCGGGCATACAGGTGGACAACGGAGTCGTCGTCGATGAGACGCTTCGTACGAGTGCGTCGGACGTTTTTGCAGCGGGCGACATCGCTCGCTATCCCGAACCAGTTTCGGGAGAACAAACGCGGATAGAACATTGGGTCGTTGCCGAACGGCAGGGACAGTCCGTCGCACGCTCGATGCTGGGCATCGGCGGTCCATTCCGCCAAACGCCTTTCTTCTGGAGCCAGCACTACGATGTCCAGATCTCATACGTTGGACACGCATCGCAATGGGATAGTTGTCAAATAGAAGGCGATCCGGACAAGTCGAACGCCTGCGCCGTATATCGCCGGACTGGGAGGATTATTGCGGTCGCGACAATCGGTCGAGATCGCCTGAGCTTGCAAGTGGAAGCCGCCATGGAAGCCGGTAAAACGGCGGATCTCGACTCACTTCTTCGCACGGCCGGCTGAACGCGGAGGCCTCAGCTCTAGAGATTACGATTCTCCCGCAACTTGTGCGGCGCCGGTCCTTCCGGTCCCGAGTGCCCCCGAACAGATCCAAACATGGAGTGGATGGTCACTACATCATTCGAACCGGCAGATTTATCATCGCGTGGGACTTGTAAAGTCCGAACCGGAGATTCGCCATCGATATCTCCTGCAAACGTTTCGCTTAGACGGATCTCTATTAAATCAGGGCGCCTCGTTTCTTGTCCTGTATTAGTGGCACGTAGCGGCGTCGCCGCATGACACGGTCATCTCCTTCGTGGCCTGAGCGCTTGCTGCTTCCCAGGTACTCCGTCCCCAAGTAGCAGCTTATCGAAACTGGCGAAACCAGTTGCGAAGGTCCGCCGCGAGTAACTCCGGCTCTTCCATCGCTGCAAAGTGCCCGCCTCGCGGCATCTCGGTCCAGCGCTGGACATTGAAAAAACGCTCGGCCCACTCGCGCGGCGGATGTCCGATGTCGGCCGGAAACAGCGCGAAGGCCGCCGGTACGGCCGACGATCCCGCCCAGTTCTTCAGGCCTTGCGCCATCCAGGTCATCGCGCCGGCATTTGCGTAATCGAAGTATGTCAGAAAGGACGTTCCGATCGACTGCGTTACCCAATAGATCATCACGTTGGTCAGGAGCTCATCTCTGGTAAAGCGCGATTCGACATCGCCGCTACAATCGCTCCACGCTCGAAACTTTTCGACGATCCACGCCGCCAAGCCCGCTGGCGAATCGTTTAGGCCGGGCGCCAGACTTTGCGGCTTCGTCGATTGGATCAGCGCGTATGCCCCTTCTTTTTGAAGCCACTCCTCGTTTTTCTTGAACAACTTTTGTTCAGCCTGCGAGGGATCGTCTGGCTTCCGCAGGATGTGTCCGAACGGAACGTCAGTGAGATGAATTGCGATGACGGCACCGGAATGCTGTTTGGCGAGCTGTTCCGTGATGGTGCTGCCCCAATCGCCGCCATGCGCGCCAAAACGTTCGTAACCCAGCCGCTCCGTCATGAGACGCGCCCAGAGATCGCTCACAGCAAATGTCGATCCCCTTTTATCGGGCTTATCCGAGAATCCGTAGCCCGGAATGTCCGGGACCACTACATCGAAAGCGTCCTCTGCATGGCCGCCAAACGCAGCAGGGTCCGTGAGAAGCGGGATTAGCTTCACGAATCGGTAAAACGAATCGGGATATCCGTGGGTAAGAATGAGCGGGAATGGCGCAGGTCCTTTGCCGTGTTCATACACGAAATGCATGCCGATGTCGTCGATCTCCGTTCGGAAGTGTGCGAGTTGGTTGAGTTTCTGTTCCGCGTTGCGCCAGCTGTATTCTTCTCGCCAGTAATCGCAGAGCTTGCGCAAGTAGTTGGCATCCATTCCGCCATCCCAGCTCAGATCTGGGCTTGGGGACCAGCGGGTGTTTTCCAGCCGCTTGTTCAGGTCGTTCAGAATCGATTCCGGTACGTCAATAGTGTAGGATCCTATCGCGCTCTCTGAAATCTTCATTGACACCCTTCTCTAAGCGTTCTCATAGCCGGGCATGTTCATAGCCAAGCTGGGTATACCAGTCCGCGCCGCGTCCCTCTGGCGCCCAATCCAGCATCAGTTACAAAAACGACGCCAAGCGCAACAAGAGACGCTGCATCGGCTCTAGCGAAGCTAAGGTTGATCCGCCAATTCCGGCGGCCACGCGAATATGGATGGCTGAATCATTAAGAAGGACGGCTGCAGCGGCGCTCGTTGCGAGCGGACCTGAAGCTGTTCCTGCCGTGCTCGATCTTCTAGCGTCGCATGATGCATCAATCCGATACACAGGAGCGATTACCGCGAGTCCCAGAATCGCAACATTATGTTCACAACACTTTTACCGTTCCTACGGTCACAACCATTCGCCCGTTCGCATCCATAGTTCAGTCAAGCGAAAACGCGACGAGCGTATCAACGCGCTCCGCGGTGAGAAAGGAACGTACGATGAAAGCAATTCGAAGAGGATTGATGCGGCGAGGCTTCATGAAACAAGCATTGCTCGCGGCGGGCGCCGCCGGTGCTCCCGCAAGTCTCCTCGCAGACAATCGATCTGGGCGGCTGAGCAAAGGCGACGCAGCGCTGCTGCGCTTTGCCGCGGCCGCCGAGATCCTGGAAAGCGATTTCTGGATACAGTACAACGAACTCGGAGGAATTCAAGACAGCGAGGTGCCGGGCGGAAGTGGAAGTCCCACGTATACAGCGAAGCTCGCAGTCCTCGATTCTGACTTTTCTCAATACATCCACGATAATACCGACGACGAAATCACGCATTTCACATTCTTAAATGCATATTTAACGTCGAAAGGCGCGGCCCCGGCCAACCTCGAGCAATTCCGAACCCTGACCGGCAGCACCGCTACAGGATCCAGCGGAAAGCCACGGCTCACAAATCTGATGCAGCTCACCTTGGACACGAGCTGGTGGACCCGCTACCGCAGCAGCTTAAATAACCCCGATCTCGATCCAAACTTCGTTTTCCCTCAGGCAGTACCCGATCTCGCCAAAGGGCAATTCCCGGCCATCCCCCGAACGGATGCGGATCTTATGCCCGACGATCACATTCAGGCGATCGCGAACACTGCCGGATTTCACATGCCGACCATCGAGCAAGGCGGGAGCAGCCTGTATCCCTCCATGGCCCAGCGGGCTCAGAGCGTTGAGGTTTTGCGAATTTTGATCAGTATCGGGCCCACCGAAACCATGCACTTTCAAACCTGGTCCGACAAGGCCGGCAATGCGCCGCCTTTGACCGACTCTACGAACGGGCTCGTTTTCCCCGACCTCAATGCTCCGCCTTTTGGAGGCGAAACCTTCCAAACCAACCTGATCATGCCGGAGCCTTGTCCGTTCTTGAGCCGAAGCCTGCCGCCGTGCTCGGTGATTCGCCCCACACAGACGGAAGGCGTCGCGATGGGCGTAGTCAAATTCCTGACGGCAATGGGGCTCTTTATCGGGCAACCGAAGGCTTTCTTCGAACTGTTGCAGGATCTGGCGATGGAAGCTGACGCTGCCAAGCGCGGCGGCGGCGACGATTAGGTCAACCGCCTCCATACACAAGCCATTCAAGAAGCACAGTCGGAAAGAGGAAATCAATGAATTCACATTAGATAGCACTAATCGCTCACGTGACGATGGCGGGCGCTGTATCTTCACAGGCTCAGACCTATAGCGTCAGGGACCGAGGGGTCGCTGAGGAGTGTTTTGCCAGCTTAGACTGGGGCATTTCAGACCTGGCGGGGTGCTGCGCTCGCGTAGTTTAAATATAATGACAGCTAAATGGATCAGCCCATCTGATAAATCACCCTTGTGTTCTTGATCCTAGCGTGAATTCGTTGCGATTGTGGCAACTCTGAAGTTGTCCGCTTTAAATGTAATCGGTTCACGCAATGCTGCCACACGGGGATCAACCTGGTCTATTTAGCATCAGAGATTTTCAGCCCATCATGGCTACCGCTTGATTCAACGCTATTAGGGATGGTCGGTGAGGTTGCGGTGCAATCTGAAGCCGGTTTTGCCAAAATCGGATTTCGGTGGTG
>Ga0207031_10071_pt2 | contig 25870 bp, 25 predicted proteins | sample Alteio_BWMinCont_37_FD_153278 | JGI IMG/M metagenome (GOLD analysis project Ga0207031, IMG submission 153278) | Enriched cells from forest soil in Barre Woods Harvard Forest LTER site, Petersham, Massachusetts, United States -... | ecosystem: Environmental > Terrestrial > Soil > Temperate forest >... | reverse complement strand
CGCAACCTCCGCGAGAACCGTCTGGGTGTGCTTTCCGCGGTCGTGACGCGCGACTGAAAATGGCTGCGAAGTGCCCCGGCGTGAGCAACTGTTATTCAGAGGAGATGCGCCCCTCCGGGGAGAGCACCTGCTTCCCGGCTGTATCAAAACCGTATTCAAAACCCTATCTGAAACGGCCATTGGGGTTGTCCGTCGAGCGAAGACCAGATTCCCCAGGTTATTGGAAAGACTGAGAAAACGGGAAACGGAATGGACGGTTTGGAAGGGAACTTCACGCGCCCAAGGCAGGTGCGCTACCAGGCTGCCTACGCCCGACTGTTATCGTCGGTGCTGGCATCGCTGGGCTGAGCGGAGCTCTGTTTCTTGCCCGTGCGGGACGATCAACGGTTGTTTACGATGCCGGCTGTTCCCGAATCCTGGCGACTGAGCGCGTTCGTGAATTCTTGGGATTTGATGGGTGGACTCCACACGAGATGCTGAGAAAGGCTCGCGAGGAAGTCTTGCATTATGGCGGAACAATTCACGAGGCGATGGTGGAAAGGATCGAACCGCGCAGCGACGGATTATTCGACGTCTGGACCACAAGCGGACGAATCGCCACAAGCACGGTCGTTCTCGCCACGGGTCTCGTGGATGTTCTCCCGCCGCTCAAGGACTTGCCTGAGGTTTGGGGATGCGACTTGCGTGTGTGCCCGTGCTTTAACGGTCACGAAGTCCGCAATGGACGTTTCGTCGTTTTTGGCCTACCGGAACGGCTCGCGCAACTAGGTTCTTTTGTATCCATGTGGTCTCCTGATGTGACCGTTATCACCAAACATCCTTTAGATTCGGGTGTGGCCGATCGATTGCGATTGCTCGGCATCCAAATTCTGCACGACGAAGTGACGGGGCTCGTTCACCAGGATGACCGCCTCGTTGGCTTATCAACAGAGAGTGGTCAAGAAATTCCATGTGACGCCGCCTGGATTGCAACGCGGCTCAAAGCAGCTTCCAATCTGGCGGCATCTATTTGCGAAGTCGATGAAGCCGGATTTGCCAAGACCGATGAGAACGGCCGAACCAGTAGGCCAGGTGTCTTTGCCATCGGTAATGCCACCAATCCCATCGCGCACCTCGCGCACGCAGCTGCGTCGGGAACACACGTTGGCCCATGGGTGACCACGTATCTGCTGGAATCTTTGCTTTCGGAACGGCGTGCTGCCCATGCGCAGCGATAGTCGATTGTCAGGCGTTCTTCACGTCCTGCTGCACATGGCGGAGCATCGGGGTCCCGTTACGTCTGAGGTTCTCGCAAAGGCGATGAAGACCAATCCGGTGGTCATTCGACGCATTATGGCCGGCCTCCGGGACAAGGGGTATATCCGATCAGAAAAGGGACACGGCGGCGGATGGACGCTGGCCTGCGATCTTTCGAAGGTGGCCTTGCTCGACATCTATGCCGTTCTGGGGTCCCCTTCGGTGCTCGCCATTTCTAATCGGACGGAGACGCCGGGCTGTCTTATCGAACAGGCAGTCAATGCGGCTCTCGACCAAGCATTCCAAGATGCGGAAACTCTGCTGCTGTCGCGGCTCGGCCAAGTGACGCTCGCGAAGCTCAGCGCCGATTTTCACCTGCGTCTCGTCAAGCATCGCGGCCCGCAGGATCTGGAGACTATCCACGCATAACCAAGTTGACCTTAATGATGTTCGAAATTTCGCTATCGCGGCGCAGGCGGGCACATTGAGTACTGCTGCCAGTACGCTGCATCAACTTGTGTCGACGATCGGCCGGTCTCTCACTCGCCTCGAAAGCAGCTCGACGTCTTCTCGTTCGCCGGGTTTCGAAGGGATTGGTCCTGACCGATGCGGGTACCACGTACGTTCTTTCGTCTAGGCGCAATGCTGTTCATTTAGGACGCGAGACTTCCATGATCTCCCGGGTCGGCACGAATCGCCGAGCCGGGACCGACGCTGGCAAAGGACCCCAACCGATAAGGCGCGATGCGCCAACTTTGACGTGAGCGGGAACGGGATTTCGAGGCTTAGTACAAGTCGCCGCATCGTGAGCGCTTCCGCGTGTATTCTTGCCGTTGCCGGAGGCTTTCTACTGCCGGAGCGCTCACGATATGGCCCTAGGGACTGTAGCCGCGTCGCGAGACGGGCATAGTGAAGTCCTGAGTTGCCTGCCGGATACTCAGCCTATAACTGTCGCTCGGATGGCGACTGCCGGCTTCCAGCGTCCCCGACCGGCCGGAACCATCGGTAAACACTCCGGCGTCAATCTTGCTCTATCCGGACATGCGGGCGCTCTGCGTCACAAGTACCTCCCGGACTGCAGGGCTACCTAGAAAAGAAGCGCGAAGCTTCTCCTCATGCACGTTGGCAACGATCATCTGTACGATGGTAGAAGCTCTTTCAAAGGCTTCGGCCGTCGATCCGTGGCTCAACTGCAAACGCACACGGCCAAGCATACAATAAACCCTCCAGGCGACCAGAGGGACGGAGTAGCCGGCCAACTGGAGCAGCGCGGTGTTCAATTGCGTCTCTGCTTCGGCCAGGTTATCACCAGCGATAGCGGCCTCGGCGAGCAGCTTGTGCGCGATGGCGATGTACTTTCGGGCTTCGTAACGGGTGGCAGCCTCCAACAGAAGCCGCGCGTACCCTGCGGCCTTATCCAACTCTCCCCGCGATAGAAGGTGCGTGGACAAGCCGGCGTAGAGCCTGAGTGTGAAGCGCCAGCGACACCAGATGTCTGACTCGAGGATCGCCGCAGCCTCCCCAAACGATTTCAGTGCCTTTTGGGGTTCGGCCGCATGGGTGTGATCATATCCCAGACTGATGAGCGCGTTGCTTTCGGCCTCGCTGACCTTGCTTGCTCGCGCGACTTCCAAGCCCTTCAAGTCATATTTCAATGCCTGGTCGAAATCCTCCAACTCGCGGTAGATCCATGCGATACAATTCGGAATTTTTGCCTGCCAGTACTGATCGCCGTTGCGCCGGGCTATTGCGGTTGCTTCTCGAAGCGTTTCTAGCGCATCCGAAACCTTACCCAGATTTCCAAGGCTGAGACCGAGGAAAAACTGCGCCTGAAGAAGGAGGGGCGCGTGGCGCAGGTCTGACGCGAGTTCGATTGCCTCAGTCAGAACCTTTTGCGCGAATTCGTATTCGGTCTGGAAAAAGTGCAATTGGCCGCGCCAGGCCAATCCATCAAGGAGCGCCCTCCTGTCACCGAGCGCTCTCGCGACTCGAATGGTCTCTTCGAGATTCCGCTTGGCTTCAGCGAGGTCGCCTACGATATCTTGCCTCATGGCTATGAAAACCAGCGTCTCTATGCGCATCCGCTCGTCGCCCAGGTCTTGGGCGATGCGCAGAGCCTCACCGGTGCATTCGTCCAGCTCATCCAGACGGTGAGAATAGAAATAGACCTCCGACAGAGAATTCAGGGCGCTGTGCTCCCAAGTGCGGTTCTTTATCGCCCGCGCCAGATCCAGCAAGTTTGTGAAATCGTCAATCGCCTGGTCGAATTGGCCTACTGCCAGGTAAGCAGCGCCACGTTTCTGGTAGATCGTATGAAGCCAGGGTACCTGCTGTTCCAATGGTAGCCTCGGGACAAAGCCGGCAGCGCGAGTGTAATGCCCGGCGGCCTCCTCGTTAGCGTTGATTTGCCTGGCATTGTCTCCGGTGTGGATCAGAAACTCAACCGTACGCCCGAAGTCCCGGCCACGCTCGAAATGCATCGCCAGCTGCGTGGCGATCCGTGGCGCCCGATCGCGGTAAAATTGGATAATCAGGTCCCCAGTCTGGCGGTGCAACAGAATCCGGCGTCTGGTCACCAGATCGCTGTAAAGGGCATTTTGATATAGCACATGGCTGAATCGATACCGGGTGGTGACCGTCCCGTCGGGCAGTTCATCTTCTGCCGTCGTCTGTATAAGATGATGGACTTTGTCTAAGCGGTCGAGCCGTTCTTCCAAGGCCAGAGCGTCCATATCCAGTTGCCCCGCCAGTACGGCGGAGATGAACTCCTCGCCCTGGATGCTGGCGTACTCAAGCGCGCGGCGGTCCTCCGCTTCCAGAGCCTCGAACTTTTTCCGGATCATTTTGCCGACATTCACCGGCACTTCCAGGCACAGCTCGGACAGCAGTCGTGTGAGGACCCAGTACTCGCCCACTCTGGCGATATCTCCACGTTCGACCAGAAATTGCACCAGGCTGGTGGCGAACAACGGCTGGCCTTCGGTCTTCCCGTGGATCAGAGCGGCCAGTTCGGGCTCGAAACGATTCGGAGCGAAACGGGTGTCCAGATAGGTTGCGAGGTGTTCCCGGCTGAGGAACCCGAGCGCTAACTCCTCGCATTCACTATGGGCCTGCACCTCCAGCAGGAAGTTCTTGAATGGATGATTGCCGCGCTCGACGTCTTCGGACCGAAAGGTTCCGGTCACCAATAGACGCCGTTTTCCCGTGTCCCGACTCAGACGCCGAAGCAGATCTATGGTTGAAGGGTCCGCCCAATGAAGGTCCTCGAGGTGCAATAGGACCGGCCCGGTGGACGCCAAGTTGCCCAGTGCATCCACCATTTCGCGCACCATGCGTTCCTTTGTAGCGCCGACGGTCTCGCGGTACAGGTGCTCCAGCGCCTCCCCTGACGCGAAAACCGCCGGGAATTGGAGGCACCAGGTGGGCGCGCGAGAGCGCAGCAGATCGGCGACGAATTCGCCGTCAGGTCCGGACAGGAGCTCAGAGATCGAATCAAGAACCGGGAGATACGACTCACAGACACCGTACTGCTCCACGCAGCGACCTCGGCAGAGCCTGACGGTAGGAAACCCCGACCGCGCCAAGCGCAAAAAGGCACGCGAAAGAGCCGTTTTGCCAATGCCGGGCTCACCTGTGACAAAGATCATGCGCCCGGCTCCGTCGATGGCCTCGCGCAGGAAGCCTTCCAATTTGCGCAGCTCGGATTCGCGGCCCACGAGGAACTCCGAATCGTCTTCGGCGGTTTCGCTCCCTCGCTGAACAAGCGGCCCCGAAGCCACGGACTGGCGCACACTCGCAGCAAAGCGGTAACCCCTGCGCGGCACCGTATGTATGTAGCGTTGATCCGATGTGCCCTCTCCCAGCACTTTCCGCAGCGCGGAGATGTTTACGGTGAGATTGTTTTCCTCGACGAAGGTGTCCGGCCAGATTTCCCGCATCAACTCTTCTTTACCGACAACATGGCCGGCGTTCCGGACTAGCGCGAGGAGAAGATCAAACCCTTTGGGAGTAAGTGCTACGGCTTGGCCCTTGCCCATCAACATCCGCTCCTCCGGATGCAACCGGAACGGTCCGAATTCGTAAACAACGTATCCCTGCGCGTGCATGGGGCGATGTAGCTTAGCAAATTCTTAGCAACTATTTAGCAGCCGGCTAAGGATTTCCTTCCCCTCCCTTCCTTACCATGGGTTAACCGTTTGATGGATTATAGCCCGCACGGGCTAGCCCAGACAATGAATAAGGATCAAGGTTGCGGAGCAGGGGCGGGCGGAACGGGAATGCTGACTATATTTCGCGCGAAAAACCACTCAGGAGGACTAAGGATAATGCTTCGAGATGTTTGTTTCTGGACTGTTTTCACGGCCACCCTGGCCTTTGCTCAGAAGGCCGAACTGCCCCGGTGCGACATTGGACGGAATTCGGAGCGCCCGGCCGCAAGCGCGAACGCGGTTGTGTTCTGGAACGCGGTGGCTGACAACAGCATAGCCGTCGTGGGCGGCAAGTCGCCACAAGCCGGTTCTGTGGACACTGCGATCGTTCAAACCGCTGTTTATGACGCGGTGAACGCGATCTGCGGCTTTCCATTTGCCCCGTATGCCGTGACTCCCGACGTGCAGGTTCCGGCAATGGCGGAGGCGGCCGTAGCCGCGGCGGCCCACGATGTGTTGGTTGCCTTGTACCCGGCTCAAGTAGCGGCCCTCGATCTGCACTATGCGGCCTATCTCAATGCCATTCCAGGGCACCACGAAGGAAAACTCAATGGTATCGCTGTCGGACAACAGACTGCTGCCGGAATCCTAGCATTGAGGGCGAATGACGGACGCAATGCCGGGACAGGTTGGACTCCACCGCCGCCGGGACCCGGCATCTGGCAACCGACCCCGCCTGGCTTCCTGCCGCCAGCCACGCCGTGGATTCGCCTCGTGACTCCCTGGACCATGACCAGTCCGTCGCAGTTCCGAGTACTCCCGCCACCTGCTCTCGACAGCGCGGTGTGGGTGCACGACTACAACGAAACGAAAGATTATGGCGGAGCGATCGGCAGCGTACGCACGCCGGAACAATCGGATCTTGCACAGTTCGTCGGGGGCCCGGGCGTACATCCGATGCTGCAATGGCATTGGACCTGGCGCGGCATTGCCAGCGATCAACGCCTCTCGGTTCTCGATGCAGCCCGCTTATTTGGCATGCTTGCCACGGCAGCGTCCGATGCCCTCATCGCCTGTTGGGATTCGAAGTACCAATACGCGTTTTGGCGGCCTGTCACCGCTATTCGCGCCGGCGGCGGGAACCCGTTTTTGGTGGCCGACCCCAGTTGGATCGGGTTCAACGTCACTCCGAACCATCCTGAATATCCGGCGGCGCACGGCTGCTTCAGCGGCTCTGTCGTCGAGGTATTGACGGCGTACTTCGGAACCGACGAACTCCATTTCACCATGAGCAGTCCGGCGCCCGGCTTACTCCAACCGGTCCGTTCCTACGGCCGCTTCAGCCAAGCGCTGGAAGATATCCTCAATGCTCGAATCTACGGTGGGATGCACTATCGCAATTCAACAGCTGTCGGCGCAGGACTCGGGCAGCAGGTGTCGCGCCAAGCCATCGAGCATTTTTTCCTGCCCCGCAGGACTGACTGAAGATCCGGCGAAATCCTGACCCGGTTTGCGTCTGGCCTCGGCCCCACCCGGCGGGCGTCGGTCCCGGGAATCCGATCACGGCAGCTCCGATTCAGTTCGTCAATTCAGCTCTCGAGCTAACCGTGAACGGAAAGCCGGCCGAGGTTCTTCGCGTGGACTGGATACGATGCGACGCGCTCTTGCTCTCCGGGACGATGCGCGGCGATGGCAGTTGGACCTCGCCGCAGCCCGCTATTACCAGCAGTTCATGGTTCCAGTGGTGTTCCAGCCTTGGGCTACGAAGCTGGTGGATAGGGCTACCATATGTCCAGGCTGTCGCGTTCTAGATCTGGCTTGTGGGACAGGCGTCACGGCCAGAATCGCCGCGGAGAGAGTAGGGCCGGGCGGAGAAATAGTCGGTTTAGACTTGAACGCTCCAATGCTTGAAGTTGCCCGCTCGCTGAAGCCCGTTGCCGGCGCGCGCATGCGCTGGCGGCGTGGCGACGTCGAAGACCTGCCATTCTCCGACTTGGGATTCGATGCCGTGCTCTGCCACCAAGGCTTTCAGTTCTTTCCGGATAGACTGAACGCCGCCCTGGAGATTGCCAGAGTGCTTCGCCCGCACGGACGGCTGGCCTTGAGCGTCTGGTGCGGACCGGATCGGAATCCGCTGGCCGCCGCTCTCATCGCGGTGCTTAGAAACAGCGGGCGGGAGGCGTTTTCGCGGGCTATGCGGTGGCCGTTCTCCGTGCAGAATCGGCGCGAGATTACCGTCCCGATCACGCGAGCCGGATTTCGCGTCCTCACGGCCGAGATGTCATGCTTACGGATTTGCGCAGTTGAAGCCACAGCATTCATTCGCGGTTTGCTCCGAGCCATGCCATTCGCCGGTGAAATCGCCGGACCGGAAACGGAAGCCCTGGCCCGCGATACGACTTCTGCTCTAAGAGCTTACGTCCGCCACGGGGAACTGCGAGTGCCATGGCAAGCACACACCATCGTCGCGGTGCGGCGGCCCGCCCAGGCGGACGAGGTAAAACAGCTCTCAGCATGCCGTTGATCCACTCTCTCTGGAACGATTCGAAGCGTGTTTACTACAGGGTGGCCTCGTTCATTCGGGTCCCCAAACGAATCAGCTCCCCCCATCGTCCAGTTAACGGGCGAACCAGCGGGCTGAATCGCATGTGAGCCGTAACGCAAGATTACCGCCGCACTGATTCCAGAGGAGTCGCGAAGCATTAGTGTCCGCATGAGCGGCGCCAATAACAAAGTAGTCGAGCGTAGCGGCGTGTTAACTGGTGACTGGAACTGTCGATTCGTCCGGGGACCCAGATGAACAAGCCCACCCTGTAATAAACGGTGCGCCGCAAAGGTGCAGATCACTAATGGAGGGAGAATCCATCGATGTAGATATCGATGAGCATGGGATGGGACTCATTCTTGAACCGGCGCTTCTCCGTTGCCTGCGTAGTAAACTCTTTAGGCAAACACTTGAATATCTAGAGTTACACATGCAAGCAGGAAGCACTTCGAGGATTTCCACATTATGAAGATTGAGACGCAAGCCGTACACGCCGGACGGCAGATCGATCCGGCGACTGGCGCAGTGACACCGCCGATTCACCTTTCCACGACGTTCGAACGTCATCCTGACGGAGAGTATCCGCTCGGATTCAGTTACTCACGGGAAGGAAATCCGACGCGGCGGTCGCTCGAAGAATGTCTGGCTGTACTCGAAGGTGGAAAAGAAGCGTTGGCCTTCGCGTCGGGGCTGGCAGTGGCCACAGCGCTGTTGCAGGGTCTGGAACCAGGTGACCACATCATTGCATCCGACGATCTTTATTTCGGTTTGCGGCAGCTAATCGGAGGCGTGTTCGCCAAGTGGCCCTTGAAGACCAGCTACGTCGATATGACGGACCTCGCCGCAGTGCGAGCGGCGGTGTGCCCGGCTACGCGGCTGGTTTTCATCGAGACCCCGTCGAACCCGCTCATGAAGATCACCGATCTCACAGCCGTGGCACGCGTCGCCCGAGACGCCAACGCAATCAGCGTGTGCGATGGCACTTTCACGACGCCAGTTCTGCAGCGCCCGCTCGATTGCGGCGTAGACATGGTTTGGCACTCAACCACAAAATACGTCGGTGGTCACAGCGACATGACCGGCGGTGCGCTTATCACGCGATACGACAATTATCTTTTCGAACGAGCGCGGAAGTCGCTGATGTTAGGTGGATCGGCGCCATCTCCATTCGACTGTTGGTTGGCGCTTCGTGGCGCGAGTACGCTCCCGTGGCGCATTCGTGCCCACTCGGAGAACGCACATGACGTCGCCGAATTTCTCAAGCGACACCCAGCAGTGGAACGGGTATATTATCCGGGACTGCCGGAGCACCCAGGTCATGAGATTGCACGACGGCAAATGTCGGGTTGGGGCGGTATGTTGTCATTTCTGGTGCGCGGCGGCCGCGAAGCAGCAATGGCCGTCGCCGCGCGCGTGCGGCTTTTCATACGCGCCACAAGTCTGGGCGGTCCACACAGTCTCATCGAACATCGTGCATCGATAGAAGGTCGCGACACCAAGACACCTCAAAACCTGCTGCGCGCTTCGATCGGTCTGGAGCACTCCGACGATCTAATTGCTGACCTACAGCAAGCGCTATCCACTCGGCTACTTTAACTGCGCGAAGCCTTGGTAGGTGTACGTCATCGGGCGCGAACCACGAAGGTAGCGCGTATTTAACCCAGTAATCTGAAATCCAGCCGCCTCGATCAGCTCATCAATCTTACGATTGAGGTGGCATCCGCCGCCGATACGTTTCCAAGCGGGTGTAAGCCGGTCCTGCCAGGCGACCACACTCGGATCAGGAGCGCGGCCATGTTCGACAAAGATGAGACGCCCGTCCGCTTTTAAAACTCGCCTGATCTGCTGAAATGCTTTAGGCGCATTCGCGATAGAACAGAGGGTCCACGTGATGACGATGGTATCGATGCTTGAATTGGCGAGGGGCACCGGGTCTTCAGCAGACTGCGGGAGGAATTCGACATCAACCTGCGCGGCCAGCGCCCTCGCCCGCGCCATTCGCTGGAGTTCAGATGAAGGCTCCAGCCCATAAACTCGCCGAACTTGCGATGAATAGAAAGGCAAATTCAAGTCCGAGCCTATGGCCTACCTCAAGCACATCGCCGCGAGCCTGAGGGATGTATTCTGCGCGCGGGCCGGCCGTCTCCCTGTTCCTTATCGAAAGATCAATGAAGCGAGGCAGAACGTATTTCGCGTAGAAGCCCATGGGTTCAAGTCTTCCGCTGGAGAACGAACCACCAGCAGTTTTAATACTAGCCGCGGATTCGGCGAAAATCCAGACTGGCATTTGCCTGATTTCTTCGAGTCGGGTTTGGTTCTCGCCACTCGGTTTTAGTTCGGTTTGGGCTCAGAGCAGATTCGTGCCCCAGCCCGGAAACAGTCACCGGAAGGTGTAGTCGGCGTCTCGGACTTTGGCGGACCGCGCAGCGCCGTACCCGCGTTCTGACCCAGATTCTCCGTGGTCGCCTGGTGTTTACGGATACTCGCACACCCTCAAGGCCGGACTGGACCGACTTGCAATCGGGCGCGCTCACGCGGCTCTCGGCCTATAGTGCAACTAAGGCCGCTTTAGCGATATAAGTTTACTGACAACGACGGCAGAATCTCGGAGGACATCATCCTCACTTCGGTAATATCGAGAACCGCCCTTCGTAATGTTCGCGATGCCAGCGGCCTGATTGTTTACTGGTGGGAAGGGAGTTCGCGCAGTAATCAGGGCCCCCATACACCGGCCCGCTCCGCCGCGGCGTCCGTCATGTCAAAACCAACTTTCAAATACTTTAAACCCTTGCAGGTTTTAGCTCATCACTCATTTGACGTGGAAGTGTAACCAGCGAATCTGCTCGCGGGCAGCGAAGATGTCAGCCAAGGCCAAGAACCCTGCCAGTAAACCGAAGCTGGCCGCGCCCCTGTTGTCTTACAGTCAACCGACTTGTATGTTCCAAAAACCGCTACACATTCACTCGATCCAGGCGTCAGGCTTGATAGGCCGCCGGTTCTTACTTCTCTTTCTAATCCTGCTAGGCACACTTATCTTTTACCCGTATGCCGAAACCAATGCATTTCTTTATTTCGCATTCCGCACGGTCGAAAATATCGCAATTCTGCTAAGCGTGTACGCTGTCGGCCTTCGGCGGAGCGTTCTCATGTTCGCCCTGGTGCTGGCCATTCCCGCCGTACTGCAACACAACCTGCTTCCTAAGCCTGATCAGGGCGTCCTCTCAATACTCAACATAGCGTTCAGCTTTGTGTTCGACCTATTCATCATCGTCGTTATTTTCCGCCGCGTCTTCTTCAACCACGACACGCCAAATTCGGAAACCATATTCGGAGCGCTGTGTGTCTATCTCCTGATCGGATTCACGTTTGCGAGCGTCTACCAGTTCCTGGCGGCCATCCAGCCGCGCGCCTTCTATCTTGATCCCACGGTGAATGTCCATTCCGTGCCGGATCGGTTCGACCTGCTGTTTTTCAGCTTCACCTGCATGACCTCGCTCGGCGCGTCCGGCATGGTTGCCATCTCGCGCCAGGCGCGGTCGTTTTCGGTCATCGAATCGATAATCGGCGTGTTGTTTCTCGCTGTTCTCGTAGCAAGACTGATGGGCGCGTACCGGCCCAGTCCGGCTACTAAGCCTCCGGAGAGCAAATAAAGGCCGAACTGAGCACCGGTGGAAGGACACGTGTGGATCTAATGGTAAACAGTACGGCGGCTATTACCGGTTAGAGTGTTGTTCTCGGAAACTCGAATCAACCGGTGTGGGGGACCGAGTGGTGGACGGGGAACAGCGAAGCGTTCGTAGGACCTCGCCGCTCGGAGGACGGCATTTCTTCCCTCATGCTCCAGACGACAGCGCTGTCCCCCGTGTTGGGGTTCTATCACCGCCACCAGGCTGTTATGCTGCTAGGACCAATGCGCCGAACCTATCGTCTTGCAAAGTTCGTCATGGCGTATCAGCAGGACACCAGAAAATGCGAGTCGCCGCATGAAATGAGTACAAAATTCTCGTTTCACGGTCTGGAAGCTTACTGCAGGGTGGACCTGTCCATTCGGGTCCCCGGACGAATCGACAGTTCCAGCCACCAGTTAACACGCCGCCACGCTCGACTACTTTGTTATTGGCGCCGCTCATGCTTCGCAACTCCTCTAGAATCAATGAGGTCGTAATCTTGCGATACGACTCGCAAGCAATTTAGTTCCGCTTGTCTGCCTGTTAACTGGATGATGGGCCGCGCCGATCCGTTCGGGGCCCGGGGACCCGAATGAACAGGCCCAGCCTGTGGTTAACAGCCCAGAAAACACCGGGCCGTCAATTTGCCCAAGGATTCTCACAAAGCGGACCCAATGACATCTCGTCGCTCAGAATGATCTGCCTATCATCCCTCGTATCGCAACGGATCCACGCGCAGTGCCCGCCTTGCTGGAAGCAATGCAGCCGCCACAACCATCCGCAACAAATGAGCGTGCGAAGGCCATACGTATAAGCTCTGTACTTACTATGGGGCTTTCCCTAGTGTTCATCCTTTGTTAAGCGGCGTATAGTCGGTGGCGTCCCCGTGCTCAGTTACCGGCTCAAGTCCGCCATTGTTGGGGTGGAGAGTTGTTCCACCGGAATGCGGGTAACCAATATTGAACGTGGCACGGTACTGACGATTCCCGACACTGCCAACGAAACCGGCATGGTTGAGATCGTATACGATAGCCGTTACATCTCTGTGTACCTGGAGGATATTAGGGAGCGTGGCGAGCGCGTAAATAGCGTAGGCCGCACATGATGATGGGCGAAATAGTCTTGTCCTGATCCTCGCTGTGCCATGCTTCCCCCGGCGCAGAGAAAATGGCCCCCATTGGCAACTGATGAGGAAATCGCAGCCGCCGCGCGCGTTGTGGAATCTTTTCCAGGCACGTCTCGACCGGACTAAGAAAAGTCTCGCACCGGCGCCCCGACCTCGAGCATTGGCAGGTAGTGGAGTTTGGCGCCTCGGATCATTTGCTGAATCAATCTCGGGAGAATCGCTTAGTCGCAAGATTCGCGCTCCGCCGCACAATGGAATTTCGGAGAGGCCATGCCCCATCAACAGCTTGCTTATCTCGCTCAAGGAAAGCTGCACTTGCAGGGTGACAATGGCACCAACACGCTCGAGAGCGCGTTTGGCCGTTCGGTTCGCGAACGCGCGGCCCAGATCCAACATCGGCATGCCTGGAAAACTCAAGGACGTGGCGCGCAATTCATGACTGGGGCTCTGTGGCCGCAGCAGGGGCGTGATCCAGGGGAGTTCCGGATCGCGATTACGAGTATCGCCAGTGGACGCGAGCCTGGCGAGCTGCTTTATTCGCTCGAAACTGAAGATATCAGCGGCATCTTCCGCGTGGATAGAAATGGCGTGGAGCAGCGGCTATTTCACACAGCCGATTTCCGGGTGAGGCACGTCGCGTTAGATCCCAGTGGGTCCAGCATCGCTGCCTCGATTTTCCGCAACAACTTTACTTCTAACCTCGCAGTGCTGCCAGTGGAAGGCACAGAATTGTTTGAAGCCACCGACGGCGATTCTTTCGATATTGCTCCGCGCTGGGTGCCAGGTCCGCATCGCCGCCTGGTATTTCAGAGCGCGGGATTGGGACGCGATGGTAACGGACGTTTTTGTGGCCTGGGACCATTCGGTGTCCAGCAACTCGATCTTGAGTCAGGAGTGATTGAATGCCTGGCCGAAGAGCCCGATCACGATCTGCTTGGACCGCAGCGGACAGCCGAAGGCGGCCTTTATTATATTCGCCGTCCTCATCACAGCATCCAGTGTAAAGTCAGTCCGGTGTCTGCCCTTAGAGATACCGCGCTGTTTCCGTTCCGCCTGGGATTCGCGGTGTTCCAGTTCTTCAACTTCTTTTCAATGCGCTATACGGGCAAGCCGCTGGCCACGTCGAAAGGCGCAATGCAGCGACAACCGGATCTGAAGCAGATGCTGGTGTGGGGAAATCTGATTGATGCCGACCGCGCCGCCCGCGAAAACGGCCTTGCCGATACGGAGGCGCCGGATCTGGTGCCACCTTCGTGGCAACTCTTGCGACGTTCATCGGACGGCGGCACGGAAGTGCTTGCTACCAGCGTATTGTCGTTTGATATCGCCATGGACGGGTCGATTCTTTACTCGAACGGCAGCTCCATTCGCTGCATTACGGCCACAGGAAGCCGCAGCGAGCGCGTCCTGGTGGGCAGCATGATAGAGCAAATCACCGCGTTGCCTTCCCGCTGGGCTACAACACTCGAGCGGGTCTATACATAGTAAGATCTCAATCGGCGCAGATTGTGTGTCGCGATCTTATCTAGAATACCGGGCGGGGCTGACGCTACTGCGGCATCGGTTCTGATAGCCGCGATTCTCTCCCGAAGTATCCACGAACACCATGCCTCCAGGAGCCATCAGGCCAGTTACAACAGGGGTGACAACACCGGTTGTCATGTCGAGCGTGCCTACGAATGGACCTCCATCTGCAGCCGTGTAAGCCGCGCCCGGCATGAAGGCGTTTCTGCTCAAACTGAAGACCATGTTCAGACCTTTGTCGGCGAAGAGAAGAAATCCCTGGCTCGAGGTGACAAAAGCGGTGTCATCCGTTTCAACAGGCTTCGGTCCGCTGGACGTCTGATAGGTCAGTGGCAAGCGCAGCGCCTGCTGGGCCGACGTGCCAGGATTGCTAACGATGATTAGTTCCTGGTCAGCTTGGCTGTCGAGCACCAGATTGCCCAGGGTGTCCAGCGTCATTGAATCAGGATCCTGCAGGTTGAGTTGAATCGTCTGATCCGTGAGAACGTCGATTGCGCTGGGCTCGCCCGCTAGCGCAGGTTGGACATTCACCATACTTCCCGATATTTGCGCGCTAACGATGGCTGGACCGTGATTCGGATTGTTCAGGGGATTGGAAGCACTGAGGTACACCTCGCAACCTTTGAAGACAATATCGTCGTAACCTCCGCCGTGGGGCGTCGGGCCGAACGTGTACGTCGTCTGCACCTGAGTTTCGGGATTGATGATGACGAGATTGGGATTGGAATCTTCGTTCTGCAACGCCCAAACAAGATTCGTCGTTGGGTCGACTTTAATTCCATCGTTGTGGCCGAGCACGGTATAGATGTGTATGAGGTTGCCGTTCATCTCGTACTCGGCCACCTGGCTGCTCAGGCCGTCGGAACCATCCGGCGCATGGCCATCTCCATATCCGACGAAGACATGATCTCCGCGCACCGCGACCGAATCGGGTGCGCTCAGGCCGGCGGGAGCTTTCGCGAACATGCTCAATTGGTAAGGAGACACCGCCTGGGGTGTCGCTGACGTAGTTTGTCCGAGCAAAGAGACGCCGGTATTTCCCAGCAATACGGCTACGAAAGGAAAAGTGCCCTGTAGTTTCTTCATGTTTCCACTCCTAGTCTGGCTGATTTTCGACTCATGAAATCCCGCCGCCAACTGAACCCAGGTAGTATAGCCGGCTTGTGTTACAAATCGCATATGCGACCTGTTACGAAAACATGTCGAATTGCACTCCGTAACGCCGCCGGGCGCCACCTGAAGCGGGCCTTCAAGACACCCGGCCGCGGAATCCATCACCTCCGGCACGCCCTTGAATAAAAGGGCTTGTTCGCATCCGGTCGCTGAAATGGATGTAGCGGGCGAGGGCGATTTGGCCGCACCCGCCCGAGGAACGGCGGGATTGCTACTTAAAGTTCAATCCCGGCAGGACTGGCGTACCTTCTTTTTGAACGGCATCGAGGCGGCTGGGATCAAGTCCCAACGCCTGAAGAACGGTCGGAGCTACTTGCGTGGTTTCGACGAAGCTGGTCACTGTACTCGCCGCGAAACCCGGATTCGAAAGCAGCATGATTACATTCGTGTCGTCATGCGCAAATCCTCCGTGTTCCTCTTGCTTCTTTCCGCTGCTCGTGTAGATCACTCCGACATTCGGCTCCACGATAATGTCGGGCGACCGGGTATCGCCGCTCGGAGGCAATCCAGGTGCGTTGAACATCGTTTCAAGCGAAGCACCGTAAAAGATCTGGCCCAGGCCGATCGAGTTATTTTCGGCTATGCTTCCGGCGCTCTCGAGCAGGGCGACCGCCGCGGAGGTATTAGTGGAACTGCCAAGCCAAAGCAGCGAGACGTCATCTTGCGTCGGACCGATTGGGCTTAACGTTTCACCCAGGGTCAAAGGTGGCCGAGCAACCGTGACAGTCTTCGCTGAAGTGTTGGGATTCTCTGGCGAAGGAACAGGAGGAAGTAAACCCGCGATCACATTGGCCGGCGTGGTTGTGATGCCGCTGCCGAGTTCCTGGAAACGGTTAGGATCGATGGGCGATTGGCCATGCTTAGCGGTGACGATGATCAGCGTGGTTTCGAGCAATCCCTGCTTCTCTAACTCGTTTGCCATCTCGCCAATGGAAGCGTCGATGAATTCGATCGAATCAAGCAGTGCGGAGCTGGGGGTTCCGGCTCCGTCCAGATAACCGCCAAACACTTTGCTGCCGTTGATCTTCTCGATCAACTTCTGGCCGACGCTCACGGCCTGGAAGTTCATGCCGAAGATATTCGGAACCGGAGCCCGGCCTGGACCAAGGTGAGGCTTCCCGTCGATCTCGTTCAGGATCGCGTTGACCTTGAGGGTGTCGTAGCACTGAATATTCACGAAGCTGTCGGTCCACGCTCCGCCGTTATTGTCGGGAGGGTTGCCGTTGTTGTTGCACTGAATCCCGCTGGGCCGCAAACTGGTGCCAGGGGTGACAACTCCTGGCAATCCGATCACGTTGGAGTTGACATCCGGAGAATAGTAGTCGTCCAAATTGCTGGGAACCGAGGTGCCCGTCGGGCCTGAAACTGAGGAATACGCCGCGTGCTTATCTGACCACGCGGTGTAGCCGCCCGCTGCATGGATGACCCCGAAGATTGTATTTGCTCGGATAAAATTCCATGGATAAACCGGGTTGCAGTTGTTATAAGGATCTCGCGGCATGCGCGTGGGATCGAGTGAAGCCACGCCACCGTCGGTCAGCGCCGCGCCCGGCGCGCCGCCGTTCAGCAAGGTCTGGTTGAGATCGATGCCTTCTTCGTATTCCGTGGTCGTGCCATTCGGTGTGTTGGGAGTGCACGTGCCGGAAAACACGCCGTTACCGGTGTCATTCAATGGTGGCGCCAAAACACGGTCGTAGGCTACGTCGTAATAAACTCCCACCAGGCGCGGCGTGCCGCCGGTGACCAGCGCCATCAATCCCGGCGCCGAGTCCGAAGGTTTGGATGTGGAAGTGCGCGTGTAGTTCACGCCGGTTCTGCCGAGCGCGGCCAGATGGGGACAGGTACCGTTAGCCACGCAGTTCAAGTAGTCCACGGCGTGCATGCCGTCTACGCTGATCAGCAAAACGCGCCGGATCCCGTTCCGCTGGTTAAGGTGTTGCGAGTACATTTGAGGTGCCACACACATGGCAAAGGCAACTGTTCTTGCGATTATCTTCTTGATCAAAGTGAATCCTCCTTCGCGCTAGAGCGTAGCAGGCAAGTTTTTCGATTTCGTTAAGACCTGATAAAGTTTTGGTGACTAACCTCTTCGTAACACCTAACGAATTACGACCGTAAGGGAGTTCTCACTCTCCGAGGTGTCGATTGTTTCAGGCCCAACTTCATCATCGAGGCAGCGGCCATGTAACGCGCAGCGTGGTGGTCGTCGGAAAGTAGCGGGGAGAGCTTGACAATGGTCTGTCGATTTCCATGCCCTTTCAGGGCCGTCGCTATTGAACCACTTGGGTGGCCGATGCGACCGTGGCCGGTTGAGGTATCGAAGCCGCTAGTGGAGCACCTACAAGGACAAGTTGAAAGAGTGGCGCTCTCGACTCTCCGGAGTCATAAAGCTATCCTCATTAACCTTTGAAAGTTTCCTCGACGCCCAAGACGCTCAAAATACCGTTGAACTGGCTCTACATCGAGCGGAAAACTGCGGCTCATATGGACCAGATTCATTCGATGACCCAACACATTCAAAAGAGTTTAAAATTGAGCACCTCGAAGTGCATCGAGAGATCCCAGCACGCTCCTGCGGTCCACAATTGCTGGGTCATTCGTGCCCAGGGCCTTCTGAATCAAATGCTCCGCGATCTTGTCCAGTTGCGCGGGTGTGAGCTTATCCGGGTCGATATCCATCAGGTTGATCTGCTCGACGCGTCGACCATACTTTTCAGGACTGTAGGCCTCTAGTAGGCGGATCAGAAGTTGGTCCGAATACTCGATTTCGAATAGCCACTCACCGTTGATGTAGACCTCTTTACCGCGATAGAGTACCGGTCTGCGGACTCACCAGTAGCCGGTGTCACCATCGCCCACCGAGTAATCACCGTCGGCTAAGAACGGACACGGCTCATTGGCGGCTCATTGGTGCCTCGCAGGAGCGCGTGCTCTTCCTTCATTAACGGCAGGAACTCATCGGACAAACCGTGCCAGAATCCGGGGTTTGAAAGCGCCCTCCTCGAGTGAAGCGCGTTTGGTCCACCTGGCAGCAAGCTCGTTCGTTGTCTCGCGCATAATTGCATTAAGGCCTGGACATGAAATGTTTCTCTCCACTTGCGGCGGATCGCCGGCAACAGGCGCAAGAAATTGGGGCGATGCGCCCGCAAATATTCTTGGGCATAAACATCGAACAGCATATTCGTTGCCCCCGAATGTGTCCGTGCATCTTCTAAACTATTTTTCATGGAGGTGCACGCCAGCCCAACTTCGGCCTGCGGCTCCTGGGGACCCATGCGGCTGAAAATGCAGAACGATAAAAGGGGCCCCGGCGGTAAAAATGCCGAGGTCCTCCACTATATCGGCCTCATTCGGCCTTGGTTATCGTCTACGAAAAGATGAAGGCTTGCGCTCGTACGCCCAAGCGTTAGCGGATCGCCGTACAACTGCTCGTTGTCAGGATCGCCGATCATCGCTAGCGAGCCGCAAATGAGATCTCTGCATGTAGAATCCTGCCGCTAGTTCCGCGTTTCACTTCCGCATCCCGGGCGTATGAGTTATGCCCACCAGCAAGCCTTCCGGTCCCAGAAGCCGCGTGACGACTTGACCCCAGGGTTCCTGTCGCATCGCGACCAGCAGTTTGTAGTCCTGCGAGTTCAGTTCCGCGGTCGCGTTTTCGATATTCGCGACGTCAAATTCGATCCACGCTTGTGGAACGGGAAGATCGTCAGGCCATTGATCTGTGCCAAAACAAGACTCAGCGGCCTGCTCCAATGGCCACAGCGCAAAATGCTTCACGCCATCCAGTCCGCCTGTATGCAGATAGCCGTTGGTGTCCTCTTGGAACGGCAGTCCCAACGCGTCGGCATAAAACTTGCGGCTTGCAGCCGGGTTGCGAACGATTGGGCCAAAACCGGCGACGAATAGCACATCGATGTTTTTGGGCATTTTCATGGGCAGATCTTCCTTACCTTATTTTAGGCGGCGCGGGCGGATCTCCACTCTCCTACGCTTTTCTTTGCCCAGAATGTTTCCGAGCGGAATGGAGTCCTGACTGATGACGGTAGCCTCGCGCCCACGGCTACGAAGAGACGCGGCGACTTCTAGCCCGTAGAAACCCGTAATGGGGGATCCTTTTTTCGATTTCTCAAAATTTCACACCTGAAAAAGAGGGGCGCGCTGGATACTGAGAGACACTGAGGACAAGCATTGAAATCATTCAATTACAATTAGTTAGCGTGAATCCTGCGCCCGCGCCTCCACCGTCACTGCCTCGCCAGCTTCCGATCGGCGCCGCGCTTCTCCCACTACCTCGGGATGGTTATCTTGACCATTAGAGGTCCATCGTTCCAGCGGCACGTGCTTCTGATCGATGTTTCGGATGACCCAGGCCTGGGTATATAATGTCGTACCGGTAAGGGAGACCAGCATGTGGACGATCCGATTTCTGAACTTGGCCGGGATGGCGCTGACCGGAATCGCGGCCTGTTTCTTCGCACTGCGTACCCACCTGTACGCACAGCAGAGGCCGCCGGTCACAATTGACGCGGACGATATCGGCGGTGTCGTTTCCAGCAGCAAAGGACCCGAGGCCGGCGTCTGGGTGATTGCGGAAACAACGGATCTGCCCACGCGCTACATCAAGGAAGTTGTTACCGACGATCGGGGCCGGTACTTGATTCCCGATCTGCCTCGAGCCACGTACAGCGTCTGGGCGCGCGGTTACGGACTACTGGACTCGCCCAAGGCGCGGACCGAACCAGGCAAGCTGGTGGATCTCAAGCCATCCGTCGCGCCGGATGCCAAAACAGCCGCCCAACTTTATCCCGCGAGTTATTGGTTTGCGATGCTCAAGGTACCCGAAAAAAGCGAATTCCCGGGCACAGGTCCTTCCGGCAACGGCATTTCACCGAACATAAAGACCCAGGGCCAATGGATCCACCTGATCAAGACCGACAGTTGTGAATCGTGCCATCAGCTCGGTAACGAGTACACCCGCGCGATTCCTTCCATGTTCAGCAGCGTCGATTCACCAGCGCAGGCTTGGATGCGCCGCGTGCAATCCGGACAAGCCGGCAACGCGATGGTGGGCGGCCTGAATCAGTTAGGTCACGAGCGGGCCACGGCCGAGTTTGGCGATTGGACCAGCCGCATCATGCACGGCGAGCTTCCCGCTCAGGCGCCGCCCCGTCCCCAGGGCATCGAGCGGAACGTGGTTATCACGCAGTGGGACTGGGCCGATCCGAAAGCGTATTTGCACGATGAGATCTCCAGCGACAAACGCAACCCGAACGTCAACGCCAACGGCCTGATCTACGGTTCGGCGGAGGAAAGCCGTGATTATCTTCCCGTTCTCGATCCCGTACACAACACGACAGCGCAGGTGAAAGTTCCCTTCCGCGATCCCGGCACGCCTGGCCAGCCGAAGCCGCTCGCGCCGTCACCAATTTGGGGAGACGAGTCAATCTGGGATAGCCATACGACGGTTCACAATCCGATGTTCGATCAGCGTGGGCGGCTATGGTTCACAAGCCGGATCCGCGCGGCCGACAATCCCGCGTTCTGCAAGGCCGGATCGCGCCTTCCTTCGGCGATGCTCACGCCAGTGGATCGATCGGGCAGGCAACTGGCTGTGTACGATCCTGCGACCAAACAGACCTCCCTGATCGACACTTGTTTCGGCACACACCATCTGCTGTTCGCGGAGGACGCCGCCAACACTTTGTGGACCAGTAGCGGTGGCGGCGGTGGGGTGGTGGGCTGGTTTAACACCAAGATGTGGGATCAAACCCAGGACGTCCAAAAATCGCAAGGCTGGACGGCTCTGGTTCTCGACACCAATGGCAATGGTAAGCGCGACGCCTACGTCGAGGCAGAGCAGCGAGTGGTAACGGCGCCCAGCGGCGAAAGCCTGGGTACATCCTCTGCCTTCAACGCAACAGCCGACCCGACCAAGGACACTCGCATCAACGCAGCGTTCTACGGATTAGCAATCGGCACGGATGGAATGATTTGGGGCAGTGTCCTGGGATTTCCAGGCGGAATTGTTCGGTTGAATCCTGGACCGAATCCACCACAGACAGCGCTGGCTGAGTATTACGAAGTGCCCTGTAACAATCCGAAGGCGAAGGTCTGGGGCTATTCGCCGCGCGGCATGGATATCGACCGCAACAATGTCGCGTGGGTAGCGCTGGGAAGCGGGCACTTAGCGAGCTTCGATCGGAGCAAGTGTAAAGGTCCGCTCAATGGTCCAACCGCTACCGGCCAGCATTGTCCGGAAGGCTGGACTCTGTATGCTACACCCGGACCAAACTTCAAGAACGTAAAGGATTCGGGAAGCGCCGACTCGCATTACTACGATTGGGTGGATCAGTTCGATACGTTGGGGCTGGGCAAGAATACTCCCATCGTCACCGGCAACGGATCGGATTCGCTGGCGGCGCTGGTGAACGGAAACTTTGTCGTGATGCGCGTACCTTATCCCCTCGGCTTTTTCGCCAAAGGTATGGACGGCCGGATCGACGATCCGAAAGCCGGCTGGAAGGGAAAGGGAGTCTGGACTACGTGGGGCACCCGCACTCCGTTTCACAGCGAAACCGGAAAAGGAACGAGCAGCAAGGTAGTTCACTTCCAGATCCGGCCCGATCCGCTCGCGAATTAGTGAACGTACGTGTTGCCCAAGGGCTTCGTGAGAATCCGGTATTTTGGCTTCCTCGCCAATCGATTCCGGGCGCATTGCCTCCCGCTCTGCCAACAACTGCTGGCGAGCGATCGCCCGCCATCCTCCACATCCTCGGAAACTACTTCCACCTGGCGCTGCCCCAACTGCGGCGCCGCGATGGTTGTCATCCACAGACTCACTGCTGTGGAGCTCTCGCTGTGCTCCTACTTCGACTCTTCATAAGGCTGCGTTCATTCGCGGACCATCGACGTGCTTGCCGCACGCCAACGCACTCGTGTGCCCAAATTAGACGATCGAAGTGGGCCAATTTAGATGAGCGAACTCAGGCTTCCGCGCTTCCACGCCGATAACCCCTGGGTGTCAAACTCAACCACCCAGTCGAATTGCCAGCACCGTTTTCTAGTGACGGCTTTCTGCGGCTCACGATTGCCATATTTGGGATGGGCTGCGTTGATCTGGCTAGTCCACTGATACCGTGCACAAACTCCTGCGATCGCGCATTCTATGTGAGAGAATCCGCTGTCTCCCAAAAAGAGTCGATTTAGGCACAGGCGGCTAGTCCCGAATCGCGTTTGCATTGGACACGCTATCAAATCGTCCAATGTGGCCACCGCCATCTTTCGATCCTCCCCCGGCAGACTGGACCTCTACGTCGGCGAGTTTCAGGAACTTCTGGAGAGGCCCTGCGCTTACACGGATTTCCTGGATGTTCGAAAACGTGATGGTGAGTTCCTGAATGTTGAGAACTCCCGTGCGAATTCTCAGGCTACGATCCGTGACGATGTACCAGCGAAGGGCGTAGTTCAGCCGCTGGGAGAAGAAAGTGAAGACGACCGACGTCGCGAACGCGAGCACTGCGATCCACTCTGCGATTCGGCACGTAATCCTAGCCCACTCCGGCATCTGCGGGAACGATATGGAGAGGATGAAGTGAGCGCCGATCAGACCGATAATGATAAGAAGATGGGAGAGGAACCACACCAGCAAGCACAAGGTGTAATAGTTGCGTCCGGCGTGGAACACTTGAGTGGATTCGGACGAGCCCTCCGGTGGCTCGGGGTAGGGCGGCACACAGAGCGCAGCCTGGACCCACAATTCGACTTGTGAGAACTGCCGAGGGACCTCAAGCATTGCGGCGTTTTATGGACTGCCGGATGGCACGCAGTTCGTCCGCGATCTCGGTCAGGATTCCGGCTAGTGAATCCGCCGTGGGCGGCCCGTTTGGAGCGTTGTGTTGATCGCGAGCTCCCTGCATTTGTGAGTAGAGGAAGTCGCGCATGGCTGCGTGGTCAGTGATACCTTCGAGCGTCATCTCCGACCCCGCGCTGCCGCTAGCCGTCTGAATTTCGATGCGGACGAATCCGAGACAGCGCTCGATGACGTTCGATCGCAACTGGATGTCCTGAATGCGGGAATAGTTGAGCATGATCTCGTGACGCATCAGGATTCCCCAGGCCATATGGATACCTTCACCATCGAAGCGATAGCGCATCGTGTGAAAACGGAAGTAGAGCAGTATCAGCGTGACCGGCGCAGCGATGAAGGTCGCTAGTGCTTTCAGGACGTAATATTTCATTAGCGCGGGACAGGGTCGGTTGATGCCTGCGATTTGGTCCTGTACGGCATGCGGTGCCATTGGATGCTAATTTTATCAGGCGAAACTTGACGTCCGATCATCCACGGAGCCGTTAGCTCCGCACGCAAGGACACCAATCTGTGCCGCGATCCTGCTTGGCATACTCGGGAAACAGGTTGGCTGTGCTGGCGCGTGCGAGGCGATTCAGCTCGGGGTCGATTTCGTGCAAATCACCGGGTCGCGCGTTTTAAGTCGAAGCGAATCGCCTTGCCATTGGCTCGCCCTATCCCGTCGGATATTTCCGAACTGGACACAGCAAAACATATCGTGCATGATGGGCCAGGTGATCGCCAAACAATCTGGCCACTCGCTCCCGGACCTCCCCACGGTCACCGCGATTGCCCTCGTCGCTTATGCCGCGTCGAACATCCTGCATGAGGCGGTTGGACACGGCGGAGCCTGCCTCGCTCTCGGCGGAAAACCTCTCGTGCTCTCGTCGGTACATTTTGAATGCGGTGAACAAGCGATGAGTGCGCTCGCTGTTCGCGGCGTCGCGGCAGCGGGCACGATCGTAAACTTCATCAGCGGTGCACTCGCACTCGTCGCCTTTAAAACGGCTAACCCCTCGCACAAGCCACACGGTGCCTACTTTCTCTGGCTCTTCACCACGTTGAACCTCTTAAGTGGAGCAGGCTACTTTCTCTTCTCTGGCGTCGGGGGTATTGGCGACTGGGCGGACGTCGCACTCGGCAGCATGCCGCCCGTCGTCTGGCGTCCGGCAATGAGTGTCTTCGGAGGAGCGCTCTACTTTCTTCTCGCTCGCCAATCGGCGCAGTGGTTGCGTTCGCTGGTCGGCAGCGGCGAGCTATCGATGAGGAGAAGCAAACTGCTCACCGTCCCGGCATATATTGCAGGCGGTGTTCTCTACTGCCTCGCCGGGCTGTTCAACCCGGTTGGCCCCGTCCTCATCGCCATTTCCGCTGCGGCAGCTTCTTTCGGGGGAGCCTCGGGGCTTCTCTGGCTCACCCAGTTCCTGCATCGTGGCGAGCACCCAGCAGCACCAGCCGCCGCGCTGGACCGAAGCTATGTCTGGATCGTCGCAGGATGCATAGTATCGCTGATCTTCGTCATGATTCTCGGGCCAAGCATTCATTTTTAGTCCGCATGGCTGTGTTGTCTGATCCCGTTCCGAAACTGAGCACGATGGCGGCCCGGACGTTACTAAACGACGGCTAGCCTTGCGCTATTCCCTAATGCCCGCCAATCTCTTGTACGCCCGGATCGCTGCGTTTTGAAACTCCCAAGCCATGCCAGGCCTCGTAACAGCCAAATCGCGCGAAGCAACCCGCCCTTTTTTCGTCTATTTCGTATCTCTACCTGAGTTGATCGAGATTTTGCGAACTCAGGGTCGTAGGTGTTCGACGAGGTACTTTGTCATCCGTTCATGTACGTAGGCATCGGCCGCCACATCATTGTGACCTCCGTGTACGAGCAATGAAAGATCATATGGCCTGTCAGCCTTTGTCAGGGCGTAGGAGCCAGAACAATCGCGCCTTAGCCTCTGCGCCGGATTCCTTCTCCTGAATTCTGAATCCTGGATTCTGAATTCTTCTTCTCTTCTACAATGGTAAACTGAAAAATTCGTGAGCCGTCATCGATTCGCAGTTTTCGCTCTAATATCCATCTCGCTCGCCTCCAGCTTGTGGTTCTTGTTGGACGTGATCACTGCCTATAGATACCTGCGAAACACGTATGCTTTCGGAGTACCGAACTTCGACAGCCGTTTCCAGGCCCTTCGAAAATCCATGCCTCCGCGTTCCGTGATGGGATACGTTTCCGACAATCCGGCCAACAACGCTCAGTCGCAGGCCGAGTTCTATCTCACTCAGTACGCGCTTGCCCCAGCCATCGTCAAGGCAAGTACGGAAGAGCATTTCGTGGTGGCGAACTTCCACAACAACTCGCCGGATCCGGCCATGCTCAGGGCCAAGCATCTCGTGCTGGTTCAGGATTTCGGCAACGACGTGTTTATCTACCGAAACATCACCAAATGACGTTGTTCTATCTCGCGCTGGTCTGGTTAATCGGGTGCGGCCTGGTTCGCTGGCTGTTTCCCGCCCCGCTGCGATGGTCGGTGCATAATTCGCTCCTTCTTTCCCTCGCGGCTGGGACTGGAATCGGGATTGCATCTTCCCTCTATTTTCTTACTCTCG
>Ga0207031_10077_pt1 | contig 26711 bp, 21 predicted proteins | sample Alteio_BWMinCont_37_FD_153278 | JGI IMG/M metagenome (GOLD analysis project Ga0207031, IMG submission 153278) | Enriched cells from forest soil in Barre Woods Harvard Forest LTER site, Petersham, Massachusetts, United States -... | ecosystem: Environmental > Terrestrial > Soil > Temperate forest >... | reverse complement strand
CCAAAGTGGCCGCGGGTACGAGCTGCAAAGAATGCGCGTCCACGACACGGTAGCGATTAAATTGTTCGGGAGGGCGCGTATGGAAGATGGCCAGAACAGCGCCGCCTTCGCGGACCATGGACGCAATGCGCGGCAAGAATTGCTTGGCTGCCTCGCGATCCATGTAATCGAGCAAATCCCATAGCAGAACGGCATCGAAGCTGTCTGCGGGATAGTGAAGGTTTGACGCAAGGAAACGATCGGCGCGTGCTGCTGGCGAGAGATCGGGCCGTTCGGCATCTGGCGGGAGCAACGCGATGCGCTGGGAATCTTGTTCGAGGAACGCACCCCACCCAGCCATCAGATCTTCCGTGTAGACCTTGAAATTATGTTCAATGAAGTACGTAAGAGTGGCTTGAGATACGGCGCCGAGATCAAGCGTAATATCGGCGAAGAAATCTTCCTCTTGCATCAGCGCCCAAATGGCGTTAGAAGGAGATTAGGCTCTAGAGCGGGAGGGAGAGTGAATCCACCGGCTTTAGAACATAACCGAATCTAAAGGGCACCGCTGCTGCGGTGCTTTAAGCCGGCAGCCTTTTAGGCTTGTCGAGCACAAGAAAAAGTAAGGCAACGGGAGCCGCCAGGCTCCCGTCGCCGTTTTAGGAGGACGATTGGCATGAATTCCAGGGTTAGCTTGCGGAGAGAATTAGCCGGCGAACTTCGAATTCCATAGCGCCCGGATAAGTTCCTTCTGGAAATTGATCACGTTGGCTTGCCACAGAATACCGAGCAGCATCGCCGCCATCATAACCAACGAAACTGCGAGCGTTATCGCAAGCTGAGACTCGGTTGCTGGGACCTGCAGGCGGCGGAGAAATTTCACGAGCACGCTCCTGATTCAGAAGAGGCGCAATTTCGGCTCCACAGTGTAGCAATCGGACGTACCACGCAAGTTAAACAATGCGTGCCACTTAAGCGCGATACGAAACGGTTGAGCCGTTTGAAAGCGCAAAAAGATTGCCTCTTTCTGCTCCGAATTGTTCATAAAAACACCATTTAAGTACGGCTTAAGACGTCCAGCACCGTTTGATTCCAGCCAACTGCTCCCGGGACATCAATTCGGACGGAATTCGGGAGCTTTGCGAGTAGCCTCTCATCGAAGTCCCCCGCACTTGACGGCAAGATGAAGGCTTGATCGCTCGCCGTTAGCAGGCTGAGGTCTTCGAAAGATGCGCCGATGCCTACGGATCGCAGGCGCGAGCGTAGAGCTTCGCGATACAATCGCGTCACATAGCGAACCGCTTTACCCTCATCGTTGCCCGAATAAAGCTCCCAGAAGGGCTCGCAGTGACGAATCCGCCACTTCTGCTCGGTGGCTATCTTTTCGAACGAGGGAGCGGCCAGATCGGCATTCCCCGCAAAAAAGAAGCGTTCGCTGAATTCTCGTTCGCGAGATGCTTCCGCCTCGCGTTCGCTTATTCCGGCATTGCAGCTGATTTCCCGCGCGTTCATGTCCGCATAACGAACAACTTCCGCCCCTGCTTGCTCCGCAATATCTTGCACGGCTTCGCCCGCTTCTTCCGACGTGCGCCCGAAGGGGACGCATAAATAGCGGGCTGCTCGCTTTGCACCTTCGAGGCGCAGGGCAAAGTATCCGTCAGGCAGGAAGAGCCCCCCTCCGCCTTCGGTAACAAAGGGGTGAGCGTGCCCGATCTTGCGCCTAAGGATTTCCAATTGCGCACGTGTGCCGCGCGTTAAAAGCACCAGGGGAATCTTGCGCCTTTCAATCTCGGCTAGTGCCTCTGAAGCCTGGTATTCCGTATGCGTTGGAGAACCGAGCAGGCTTGCTGTCGTGAAGATGATTACTCGAGGCGCTAGCATGTCGCAAGAAGTCTAGCGCGACGGCGGAGCAGCCGCCTGAAAAGAAAAATGGCGGCGAGGTCGCCTCGCCGCCATCATCCTTTACCCTCAGCTAACTCTATTAACCGCCTGACGCATTGGCCGTTGTTGCCGACGGGTTCTTCGGCACGCTTATATATCCGCTGATCTTGTCCTTGGCCACCGAATTCACTACGAATTCGTCGGCTTGGTGCGAGCCGCGCGGATAGAAGACCACCGGTTCGTCAACCAATCGATCCTTCTTCTCGGTGCGATTGTCGTCCACGGTCAAGGCGACGGTGAACTTGTTCTTCTTGGTATCCACCGAGCGAAGTTCGATGGTGATGGCGCCCACCTTCTGCGGCTTGTTCTTGCCGTTGATGGTGAACTCAACGTAGTCGCGTTCGCCCATGCGGCGGAGCACATCGATCTCCTCGTGGTTGCGAGCGATCAACGTCCCCAGCTCACTGCGGGCCATCTTCAGATCGTTCTTGGTCCCTTCGAGGTCGGTCTTCACGTTGTTGACGCTGCCGTTCACGGTGTTGAGATCATTGTTAAGTTCATCCGTGCTGGCCTTGGTAGCAAGCTGGCTCTTTACGTCGGTATCCATCTGCGCCAGCTTCTGTGCGTCTTCCTCGCGAATCTTAGCCTCTTCATCGCGCGCTTTCTTGAGATCGCTCTGCGTTACCCGCAGCCTCTTCTCCACGACTCCAAGATCGCTCTGCAATCCCGTGCTCGTAGAGTTAGCTTGCGTTAACTTTTGTTCCAGCGTCGCCACTTCCTGGCTGTTGGCTTGCGCCGCCGTCTTCATCTGTCCCGTGAAGCTCTGCTGCGCCTGTTGCAACTCTGTAGAGTTGTGCCAGGCGAGTCCGAGCCCGGCGATCGAAACGATCGCTAGAATCACGATCGCTGCGGTCACCCAACCTGGAGTTCCGTGATCCACTACCTGTTCTGAATTATCGATCATAAACCTTTCTCCCCATCAGACTGTCCTCACCCTGGGCTATGCCCACACTCAACTGAGCACGTGGAGCGCCAAGTCCAATACGTCAGCAAAGTTCGAGCTACGATGAAGAGAATTGAGGATTTGTAGGTGGGCGCCCGACGGTCGCCTGTTCGAAGGGACAGTACTGATACCAGAAATCTTTACGTAGTTTCGTAGTTTTCACTTTGTTTTCGTCGGTTGGGCTCTAGCCCCTTTAAGGACTTTGCCCTATTGTACAGGTCAGTCCTGCTGTACTTCAGCACAGATGCCTATGCCGAAGTTCGGCTTCCAATAAGTCCCGTGTTTTAAAGTGAATAGCGTCCACACCCATTTGCCGCGCTGCTTCGACGAATTCCTGAATGTCGTCAATGTAAACGGCCTCAGAGGCCGCAACCCCCAACGATTCCAAAGCTGCGCGGTAAATAGCCGGAGACGGCTTCGTCATGCCCACTTGGCAGGAATAGATCCGAACCGGAAAGTGGCGACCGAAGCCAAACCGCCGCTCGAGACACTCGGCGTGAATCGGGTCAGTATTGGAAAGGAGCGCAAGTCGGCAGCGTGCGCCGAGCTGAATGAACAGATTTTCAGGCAAAATCAGCTCGGGTTCGAGCACCCGATTCCAGGCATCGCGGAATTCCCCATAACTGAGCGACAGCTTCAGGCGCCGCATCAGGTGCTGATGCCATTTGGCCGGAGAAAGTCGACCCTCCTGCCAGTCTTGCCAATGCTCATCGGCACAGATGAGCTTCCAGACGTGATCTGCCGAAAGTCGTTTGGCTGGCCAGTCGGCGGCATCCGGAATCGCCGCAGAGATCGGCGCGAAGGCGCGCTTTGGATCTAAGCGCACGATCACACGACCGATATCAAAGATCACTGCCTTTGGTGTTAAAAGCACGCGCCTTAGGGCGCGACGCGACGATCTCTTCTGCTTTTCGATCTTATTCCTGCGTCGAGCGGCCAAGAGGAAAGGCTTCCGGTTTTGAGGAGCGTGAACGCATCGCCCCGATTACTGCAGGAAGAAGCGAGAGAATTACAACTACCGCGATGACCCAGTGAATGCGCTGGCTAATATTCGGAACCACTGACCCGAGAAAATAGCCGGCCAAAACCAAGCCGGCGCCCCAGCAACAGGCGCCGACGACATCATAGGCGACATAGCGCGCATAACGCATCTGCGCCGCTCCGGCCACCGGCGGACAGAACGTTCGCACGATGGGCACAAAGCGCGCAAGGATGACGGTCTTCCCGCCATACTTCTCGTAAAAAGCGCGAGCGCGCTCCAAATAGCGGCGTTTGAAAAAGGCTGAATCCTGGCGACGATAAATGGCCTGCCCCGCGCGGCGCCCAATCCAATAACCCAACTGGTCCCCTGCAAAGGCACATAACGTAACCACCGGCACCAGGGTGCCGATTTTCAGGACCCCGGTTGCGCTAAACACTCCTGCCGTGACCAAAAGCGAATCGCCCGGCAGGAAAAAACCCACAAACAGCCCTGTTTCCACGAACACAATGACGCAGACCAGCAGGGTTCCACCCCATTGGATCAACCCCTGCACATCGTATAGGTTGTGGAGGACGTTTCGGATTAGTTCGAGCATGCCGGCGGTGGGTTCCCGCCGCGCCGCGATTGGCAGAGAGGAGCCAGCAGGTCCCAACCAACACGGTAGCAGAAAACAGCTGGATTTTGCGCACATTCCAGCCACCAAAGATTCAACATGGCAACAAGAGAGAGAAAGCGTGCTGGGGAGATAATTTGTATGTCCCGGACGCCAACCCACATATTGGGCCTCCCGGAAGCGATCCTTTGGCTGCTGGCCCGTTTGGTAAGGATCGGCTTCGTATGGGCGCATAATGCGCCCCACGGAAGTAGGGGCCAATCCACCCAAAGTACCGGCGCGATGAAACCCGCGGCTTGCCTGTGCCGGATTAACTAACAGTACCTTTGTCTCATTACGATGACGCCTGCGTACCATTGGCCGCGGCAGCCCTCCTACCCAAAATGATATCTGTTCGCGAGCAACAGGAACTGCGGAGGGGGAGCACATGCAAAGCGCATACGCAGTCTGGATCGGCCAACCGGTGATACTGCAATTGGCGGCGGCGGATTCGCGAGTTCCTCTGCGCGGGATGATCCTCGAGGAGACGGACGACTTCATCCGCTTTCGCGTCGAGCAAGCCTGGGACATTGATATCTACAAGAGCATGATTCTGGCGGTGGAGCAGGACCGCTGGACACGAGTACTGGTCAACTAACGACCATGCAAATACAGACACAAGCGATGGAATCGCATCCGCGAACCGAAGGCAAAGTGAACGAGAGCCGCGCGGCCGCGCTACTGGGTCTGAGCACGCAAAAATTGCGCTGGCTTTCCGAGCAATCCGGCTTAGGTCATCCCGACGCTGATAGTAGCGGCGCTGGACTCGTCTTCACGTATGCGGAGCTATACCGGCTCTGCCGGTTAGTGGCAGAAGTTCGCGGCTAAGGCGGGTTTTAGCGCAATCGTTATCTGAAATTCAGGCGAATTTCTTCCGGCCCAGCACACCCCCCAACGGCCCCGGGTTCCGGTTCCCCCTACCGGATTCCGGGGCTTCTCCTTTAGCAACCTTTTAGCAAGTGCTTTCTACTTGCCTCTCCGACGGGCGATCGCTACGTCGAGAATAAGTTGACACCGGCTCTGCCCTCGCACAAACTTGGCCCACAAATTCCCAATGACTGCCGCACCGAACGCCGGCCGCAGAGCTCAGTTCCATGCAGTAGCCGCCGGATTTCTCGGCTGGACGCTGGACGCGTTCGATTTCTTTGTCGTCGTTTTCCTCTTCGATTCGCTAGCGGCGCAATTTCACGTCAGCAAAGGAGACATCATCGCCACCGTCTCCTGGACGTTGCTCATGCGTCCGGTGGGCGCGGTGATTTTTGGTCTCCTGACGGACCGCTACGGCCGCCGCATTCCGTTGATTGCTAACGTCGTTTTCTTCTCGGTGGTTGAGCTTCTCTGCGGCTTCGCGCCGAACTACACGGTCTTCTTCATTTTGCGCATTCTCTACGGCATCGGCATGGGCGGCGAATGGGGCGTAGGCACGTCGCTGGTGATGGAGGCGACTTCCAGCCGCTGGCGCGGCGTGTTGAGCGGCATTTTGCAGAATGGCTACGCGGTGGGATATCTGCTTGCCGCGGTTGCGTACCGCTTCGCTTTTCCGGCCTGGGGCTGGAGACCAATGTTTTGGCTCGGCGGAATTCCCGCTTTGCTCGCGTTCTATATCAGCGCCAAGGTGCCGGAATCCGAGGCCTGGAAGCATCATCGCGCGCCTTCCACGGGTGCTGTCTTGCGGGCTGTCGCTCAGCAATGGAAGCTATGCCTCTATCTGCTCTTGCTGATGACGTTCATGATGTTTCTGTCGCATGGCACGCAAGACCTCTATCCGGACTTCCTGCAATCGCAGCATCACGCCGGCGTGGCGATTGTTTCCTACATCGTGATCCTGGGGAATATCGGTGCCATGCTCGGCGGCATTATTTTTGGCCAACTGTCTAATACGGCGGGACGCCGTTTCAGCCTGATCGCCGCACTGCTGCTCTCGTTGGCCGTAATCCCCCTGTGGGCATTTGGCAGCTCTCTGAAGATGCTGGCGCTGGGCGCCTTTCTGATGCAGGTGGGCGTGCAGGGCGCCTGGGGCATCATTCCTGCCCACCTGAGCGAACTTTCCGCCGATTCGACACGTGGGCTCGTTCCGGGGCTCGCGTATCAGCTCGGAATTGTCCTTGCCGCGCGGACGCCGGTGGCGGAACATAACCTGAGCAATCGAGTCGGCTACGGCTGGGCCCTGGCCGGATTCGAGATCTTTACCATCATCATATTGGGTATTTCGGTCGCCTTCGGACCGGAGCGCCGCGGGCGCAGTTTCGTGGAACCTGCGCGCGTTGAAACTCCGGTTAGCGCCTGAAAACCGACCGCCCACCCCCCTCCTCCTTTTTGCGCAAGTGTTCATTCCAGTAGGGTTAAGTCGCATTAATTCCAGGTGTTTTTGCGGCTAGTTTCGCGTGCAAGCCTAGTCTTTGAGCTGTCAGATACTCCAGATTGGGACGCGATCGAGAATTTTTGGATGTAGCGATGAACCGGAAAGGATGAGGTTCGCCGTGGCGCCCGCACGGGGCGTGGCACGGAGGCCAGGAGAAATCCGCCGGAGATGGCAGGGCAGATCGCGCGATTAGCGGGATTAGCGAAGAACATGGGTCAGGGTAGCATATTATCCTCTAGTTATCAACAGTATCTATTTAGTATCCTATAGAACGCATCGTTCGAATGAAGAGATTTGTTCGAATTGCCTCAGGTCTTGGACCCCAACACGCGCCGACTTTGCGCGTGCTGGGGTCCCGCATCTCCCGCGGGAAAGAGCGTACGACCTGAGTTACAAGAGAGGAAAAATCCCCAGGGCCGCTCGCGACTTTTATGGATGGCGCATTCGCGCCGGGGCCGCGAGCGCGCCCTGGGCTACAAGGAAAGCAGACGCGTTCGGTACGAACACGCCAAAAATCAGGAGAGATCCTTCGGGGCACAGAGCGCCCCTCAGGATGACAGCGGCAATCAATTCCGGCGACGACGAACACACTGAAGGAGAGATACTTCGGGGCAAAGGCGACCGCTACGACCTTGAATGGCCACGGGGTTTGCACAACGCGCCGGCATTCCCAGCAGGCCCGCGCAGCGGCGGCATCATTGTCGGCATCATATGTAACGATGTCTCCGGCCGGAGCGCACACGCGCTGGCGGAAAGACAATTGGAACGCGAATCGAGAGTTGCGGGCAAGCGGCTGGGAACAAAGGATCTTCGCATCGACGATAGAGCGATTGGAACGAATGGGACAGGGGTATCGAAAAGAGAAGGCTGGGAATTCCGAGCCACGCACCGAAAGCGCAGGGGCGCCTCTCGGAGGTCAACGTGAAACGAAAACGGTCCCCTAAAAACAGGCCCAACGACGAAAAACCGTCGAAACCAATCGCAGCAAATGCGAGCCCGGAAGCGAACCAGCAAGAGGATCAAGAGGATGTAGTGGTAGTGGCTATTGGGGCTTCAGCAGGCGGGCTGGAGGCCTTCACCGACCTGCTCTCCCATCTCCCTCCGGACACCGGAATGGCCTTTGTGCTCGTCCAACACCTCGATCCCAAGCACGAAAGCATGTTAACGGAGCTGATCTCCCGTTCCACAAGAATGCCCGTACTGGAAGTGAAACACGGAATGAGCATCGAGCCGGACCATGTCTACGTCATCCCTCCGAATACGACGATGACCATCCACGACCATACCCTGCGCCTGACGGCGCGCGAAGAAACGCGGGGACTGCACATGGCCGTGGATTACTTCATGCGGAGCCTAGCAGAGGTGCAGGGCCATAACGCTATCGGCGTGATTCTCTCCGGCTCAGGGACGGACGGAACGCTGGGTCTGGCCGAGATCCAGGCGCAAGGCGGAGTGACGTTCGCTCAGGATGAAACGACCGCCAGGCACGACGGCATGCCGCGGAGCGCCATTGCCGCGGGTTGCGTGGACTTTGTGCTGCCGCCCAGCGAGATTGCCCGCGAGTTGACGCGCATTGCGAGCCGCCCGTACATCGCCCCTAGCGGAAAAGACGAAGCCGCCGACCTTGTGCCCGAACAGCACGTTGGGCTGAAGACGATTTTCCAGCTGATCCGCAAGAGCACCGGCGTGGACCTCACGTATTACCGGCACACCACCATACGGCGGCGCGTCCAGCGCCGCATGATCGTTCACAAAATGGACACGCTGCCGCGTTACGTCAAGTACTTGCAGAAGAACCCAGCTGAGATGAAAGCGCTCTACCAAGACATGCTGATCAATGTGACCAGCTTCTTCCGCAACCCCTCGGTCTTCGAGGCCTTAAAGGGGCGCGTTTTTGCGGCCCTCCTGAAGAAGCGCCCCGCGAATTCGCCGATCCGCATCTGGGCGCCCGGCTGCTCCTCGGGCGAAGAAACCTACTCCCTGGCTATCGCGTTGCTGGAATCCCTGGGCGACAAGGTTTCCTCCCTCCCCCTGCAGATTTTCGGATCGGACGTGAGCGAGACCAGCATAAATAAAGCGCGCAACGGCCTCTATCCCGAAAATATTCAAAGCGACGTTTCGCCGGAACGGCTAAGCCGGTTCTTTGTGAAGGTGGAGGGCGGCTACCGCATCAATAAGAACGTACGCGATATGTGCATCTTTGCCCAGCAGAACCTGCTGGCCGACCCTCCCTTCTCGCAAATGGACCTGATCTGTTGCCGAAACTTGCTGATCTATCTGGAAGCGCCGCTTCAGAAGAACGTCATCTCACTTTTCCATTACGCGCTCAAACCTGATGGATTTCTGGTGCTGGGCGGTGCGGAAAGCGTTGGCACACTGAGCAATTTGTTTTCTCTGGAAGATCGAGCGAACAAGATTTACGCGAGGCGATTCACGGCCATCCGGCCCGCGGTGGCGTTTGCTCTAGGCCGCTATCCGGAGAGGATCGGGCCAGGCACGAAGCCTCACCTGGTAGCCAGGAAGGAGCCGTCGTGGAGCGCCGCCGAGGCGCAGAAGGAATTCGACCGGCGCTTGCTGCAGCAGTTCGCGCCGGCGGCCGTTTTCGTCGATGAAGGGCTCGAGGTGGTTCATTCGCGGGGGAACGTGGACCGCTATTTGAAGCTTTCCTCGGGGCGGGCCACGCTGAGTATCCTCAAGATGGCCCGGGAAGGGCTGTTGCTCGAATTGCGCAATGCCATCACGCGCGCAAAAAAGGACAACGTGACGGTGCGCCGGGAACACGTGGAGGTAAAGACCGATCACTCCGTTCGCGACGTCTCGTTCGAGGTGATTCCGCTGCGCGTGGCCAATGCGCACGAACCTTACCTGATGATCGTATTCGAGGAAGCCGCCGCGGAGCGGGAACAACGGCAGGGCAAGCGTCGGGTGGCGCCACTCCGAAAGGGCACGTCATCGAAGCGTCTGGCCAAACTGGAACAGCAATTGGCGGCGACCACCGAGTATCTACACACGGTGATCGAAGATCAGGAGGCCACCAACGAGGAGCTGCAGTCCGCCAACGAAGAGATTCTTTCCAGCAATGAAGAGCTGCAGAGCACCAATGAGGAACTGGAGACGGCCAAGGAAGAGTTGCAATCGACGAACGAGGAATTATCCACGGTCAACGACGAATTGCGCAGCCGCAACCACGAAATCGTCCATGCGAATAACGACCTGAAAAACCTGCTCAGCAGCATCAATGTTGCGCTGGTCATTGTGGATAGAGATCTGACTATTCGCCGGTTCACGCAGGAGGCACAAAAAGTTCTGGGACTGATCACGAGCGACGTAGGCAGGCCTTTCGACAACATCAACGCGGGCCTGAATATTCCCGACCTGCACCAACTCGTTCTTCAGGTGGTTACGGACTTCACTCCGGTCGAGCGGGACGTGCACGTGCGATCCGGAAAGAGATACACGCTACGAGTCCTGCCCTATAGCACCATGGATAACAAAGTCGACGGCGCCGTCATTACGTTAGCTGCCGAGAGCGTCAGGGAAGCCAGGCTGGCGGGCGAAGCCGTTTTGGCGGATCATCCCGCCGATATGATGGTGGTGCTGGACTCCGACTTGCGTGTCAAGGCGGCCACACCGTCATTCTGCAGGGCCTTTCAGCTCGGCCCCGGAGCTGTCCAGAACCTTTCTCTGCATCGCTTGAACCATGTCTTCCCCGATAACCCGGAGCTGCAAAAAGTTCTGCACAAGGCGCAGCAGACCGGCGAAGCGATTGCTCCATTTACGGTGGAGTTGAGGATGGACGGGGAGACGCACAGGAAGTTTGAGTGCAGGCTCGAGCCCATCACGCTCGAAGGCGGCGCCAAGGTGATCACGCTTTCCCTGCATGCCTCATTCGGACAGGAGAGAAGTGCGCAAACGGGAGGCTGAACGGCCGATTTAGAGTGGCGGCCCCGGGGAGGGTCGAACTCCCAACCTCCTGCTTCGTAGGCAGGCGCTCTATCCAGTTGAGCTACGGGACCGGCAATATTTCGACTATAGCATTATATTTCTGCAAAGACGAAGCGGCGGGCTTTTCGGTAGTGGCTCAGTTTGATTTCGCCTACAAGCAGACGGGCGCGCTCCTTGATTCTTTTACTGCCAGGATCATTTAATTGGAATGTCACCTCGTCGCAGGTAATCCGGAAAAGGTTCTGGAAGTATATCAAGCCTATAGTCGTTGTTGGAGGGCATCTCGTGGATCGCCGGCAACAGTGTAATCGACTTCACAACGATCGCACTCTTTGTGGTGTCAACTTGAGCAGTGATCCTGACATGGTGACCGGCGTGACCCTTGAGGGCCTTGGGATTCGTTACACTCCAAATCTTCATGTCCTCGTCGCTAACAAAGAGCTTTTCATCAAAGCTCATGCCTGTGATGTTGATCGGTTTGGCGTTTGTGGCGGCGGTGCGAGGCGTCTCCTGTGTTTTTGATTGAGCTATGACGTTCATCCAGGAGAACGTCAGCAAACCAAGGACAACGAATAATTCGCTCATCGTAGCCCTCCCGCAGTCCCAGTATTTAGTAGCTTACTCCTGAACTGCCAGAAGGCGTTAGAGAACCGACTTTCAGTTTGTCAAAAGCGCGAAGACGCAAAAAATTCAAACTGAGACACTACCTGCATTTCTAGGCAGGCTCAATCAGGCTCCCAAAAACGGTTCGAGCTCGGCTATCAGTTGATCCGGGACTTGTTCCGGAAGGAAATGGCCGGTGGGAAGAGCTTTGCCGCTGACCTGCCTTGAGCGCTCTTTCCAAGTCTGCAGAACGTCGTACATGCGATGGAACGGCCCTTTTTCGGACCACAGGACGAGAAAGGGACACTCGATTTTCTTGTCGAGGTCCGCTTTGTCGTGGGCCAAGTCGATGGACGCGGCTGCGCGGTAATCTTCGCACAGCGCGCGGATCGCGGCGGGGTCGCGGAAGCAGCGCAGATATTCGTTATAGGCCGGCTGATCCACCCAGTCGGGAAGGCCTTCGCGGGGTGCTTCGCCGCCGAGACGGAACAACATGGTCTTAAGGAAAAGCTCGGCGCTGTTGCCAAGCATTGTTTCGGGGAATGGCGGCGGCTGGACGAGCAGGAACCAGTGGAAGAAAACGGTGGCGAAGTCCTGGTTCACAGTCTGATAACACTTGTAGGTGGGCACAATATCGAGGATGGCGAGCCTGGTGACGCGATCGGAGTGATCGAGAGCCATACGATGGGCCACGCGGCCGCCGCGGTCGTGCCCCACAACTGCGAATTTCGGGAATCCTAGATGCTCCATCACTTCGACTTGGTCCTGCGCCATGGCGCGCTTGGAATAGCCGAAATGGTCCGCGCCGCCGGGAGGCTTGCGGCTATCGCCGTAGCCGCGAAGGTCGGCGATCACTAACGTGAAATTTTGCGCCAGGACGGGCGCAACTTTGCGCCAAAGCACGTGAGTTTCGGGGATGCCGTGCAACAGAAGCACGGGCGAGCCTTTGCCTCCGTGCACGACGTTGATCGTGGCGCCCGTCGTCTTAATTTGCTCGCGCTTGAAGCCTGCGAAGAAATCGCGTCCGGGCGCCTGAGGTTCCGCGAGCGCGTTAGATAGCGGAGAAGAGAGAATCGCGCTTTCCCCAGCGACAGGGCCGAGCGCCAGCAGCAAGGATTTTTTCGTGAATTCGCGGCGGCTGGAGTCGGCCATCTCCACCTCCATGGAAGAGAAATACACTCAATCTTAACGCTGGGACTCCGGATTCAAAAAGGTCTTGAGGGCGAGGAAGAATGGCAGCGCGCGCCCGACGATGCTGGTTCCATCATAAGCCCGGCGAAAGATCTCAGCGATGCACGCGAAATGTCAGCATTTTGTAAACTTCGGGGACGAGTAGTCGCTTCACGGTGTTATGTGTTGACTTTCCGCCTGAAAACTCATAGCGTCTCTGCCATAGCTGTGGGGCTCTTTAGGGTTAGTTAGGCTAAGTCTTCCAATATCAAAAAGGTTCGCAAATGGGGTGCCTTCTATGAATTCCTTCAAGTCAGAATTGCCATTTCGTGTTTCTAGTTCGAACAGGCGAGCCGCAGTCCTGCTGAGTGCAACACTGGGCGTGCTTCTTATCTGTCTTCCTCTTTTCTCGCAAGGCAGTTACGGTCGTATTCTCGGAGCCGTTACAGACCAAACTGGCGGCGTGTTAGCTGGCGCTACGGTCACAGTTCTGGACGTAGACAGGGGCATTTCGCGAACGCTGACCACGGATGATGCTGGAGAGTACAACGCTCCCAACCTACAGCCCGGAAAATATACAGTTCGCGCTGAGGCCAAGGGTTTCAAGACGGTCGAGCGTCAGAACGTTATTCTCGAGGTTGGCAAGGAGCCTCGCGTGGATTTGTCACTTCAGCCGGGCGAGCAGACTCAAACGGTGACGGTAACCGAATCGATTCCGCTGGTGGAAACCACCAATGCCACGCTGGGCGGCACACTCAATAACGCACAGATTAGCGACCTGCCCTTGAATGGCCGTAATTACCAGAATCTGATGGGCTTGCGCCCGGGCGTAATGATCCAGCCGGGCGGCGGGCCATGGACCCAGAGCACTAACGGCGTGCGCCCCGATGAATCCGGTTGGATGGTGGAAGGCGTTCTCAACGTCAATTTCTTTGACGCACGCCCGGTGGCGGGTATGCCCAGTCCGTTCCAGGATGCGGCAACGATCCTTCCGGTTGACGCCATACAGGAATTCAACCTGGAAGAAAATCCCAAGGCCGAGTATGGATTGAAGGCGGGCGCTATCGTGAACGTGGGAATCAAATCCGGAACCAACACTTATCACGGTGCGGCTTACGCATTCGGCCGCACCGACGGCTGGGACGCACGCAACTACTTCAACCCAGCGCCGATCAACGGGGTTTGCACCGGCAACCCTAATACACCGCTAATCGCATGCAATAAGCTCGCAACCCAGTTGAAGCAGTTTGGCGGCGTGGTGGGCGGGCCGATCAAAAAAGACAAACTCTTCTTCTTCGCCGGGTATGAGGGCTTACGCGACTTAATCGGCAGCGCTTTGACCACCAACGTTCCTGGAACGGGCTCATCGGCAACAGCGGGCGGAGTCAACCCGGCGAACAACATGGTGGATGCGATCAATGCAGTGCATGCGGCACTATTGCCGTTGAGCGCTGTTAGCGAGAATTTGATTTGTCCCAACGCCGTCGGACAGACACTGCCATTGCCCACAAGCTTTGTATGCACTGGCGGTCTGTACCAGATATCCTCGACCGTCGCGGGGACGCAACTCAGCCCATTCGCCAACGAAAATAGAAGCGACAACGGGATCGGGAAACTTGACTACCATCTGAACGACAAGAACACGATCACCGGGATGTACTTCCTCGGCAAGTACACGGGGACCGGAGAAGATCACCCCTTCACGAATCAACTCTTCGTGGATAGTGCGCCATTAAAGGCTTTGACGACTGTCGAACGATGGGTTTATACCCCGAACTCCGTCCTCGTGAACGAAATGCATTTTGGCTACGATCGTGTCACCTTCAACTTTGTCAATACTGACGCTAGTCACGTCTACCCACTGAACTCTGGAGTAACGACACCGGGTGGCTTGCCGAACATCTATATCGCACCGTTTAACGGCGGCTACTTGGGCACTAATCCGAATCGTCCCCAACTGTCGTCCCCCAACCCCTATTTTGATTTCTCAGACTCGATTTCGCTTTTGAAGGGCAAACACGCCTTCAAGTTTGGCGGCGAGTTCCTGCACATCGAGGCGGATGATACCATCTATGTCGCAGGGCGCGGCTTGGTCCATTTCAACGGGGGCCAAAACCTCGGTGGCACTTCCACGGGATTGGAGGACTTCTTTATTGGCTCTCCGTCGACTGCAACACTCCTCGCGGGCAGCCCGGACCGTAAGGTGCACTGGACCTCGACGTCTGGGTTCTTCCAGGATGACTGGCGTGTCACGCCGAAGCTGACAGTGAATTTGGGGCTGCGCTACGAATACACATCGCCGATGAACGCGGCCAACAATCTTTTTGGAAGCTTCGATCCCAATCTTGGCATGGTGCAGCAGGGCGAACCAGGGCACAGCACCATATGGAAGCCCGATCATCGCAACTTCTCGCCGCGGGTGGGCTTTGCATGGGACGTCAACGGCAAGGGAACGACAGTGGTGCGAGGCGGGGCTAGCGTAATGTACTCGTCATTCGTCCTGAACACGATGCTGGCGGAATTCTCCCTCCAGAACGACACTGCCACCAGCATCGCCGCGGTTCCTACCGGCGCCCTAATCCTAACGAGCGGGTGTACAGCTCTAGGTCCATCTGTCTGTTCGCCGGTTGTGAACGGCGGCGGCACGATCCCACTCACTACAACCACTTTCAGTAACACAACGCTTACAGCCAATTGGAAAAATAACAGCTCTACTGTCCCCCTTTTCCCACCGCCTGTCGCGAAATGTGGAGACGGCATCGGCGCAGACGCGAGCCCGTGCGACCTGATGGGCATAGACCCGAATCTTCGCTCACCCTACCTCGTGAATTATAACCTCGGCGTCACGCATGCCTTCGGCGCCAACCTTTCGCTGGAGGTAGGCTACGTCGGCAATCTCGGCAGGAGATTGCTCGGTTTTAAGGACATCAATCAGCCCGCGCTTGGTGCTGCACAATGTCTGAATAGTCCACTAACAGCGGCGCAGGCGGCTGATGCCTGCGTGGCCGGTTCGGCCGATGCGGGACTGGCGGCACAGGAAGCCCGGCCGTTCTATGCCAAGTTCCCATATTTGGGCTTTATCAATTGGGGCTCGAACCAAGACTATTCCAACTACAACAGCCTGCAGGTGACTCTGACCAAGCGCATGTCTCAAGGCCTGTCGTTCACTGCTGGTTACACGTACGGTCATGGTTTGGATACCGGCTCCCTGAATCGCTTCAGTTTGCTTCCCCAGGACAGCACCAAACCGCAGTTAGAATATGCCAGCAGCGACTTCGACATTCGTCACCGCTTCACTATCACCGGCACTTACAACATTCCTGGGATCAAAGGGTTTGGCCAGTTGCTGGAAGGCTGGCAGATCAATGCCATCGCGAACATCCAGTCGCCACAGCCGTGGAACATTTCTGACAGCACCAACAATAACAGCGGCACCAATGAATTCTCTGATCGCTGGAACATTAACGGCAATCCCGCCGACTTCAGGTCTGGATCGCAGGGCATTCCGTACTGCTCTGGCTTCGCTAGCCCAGCCGGCCCAAGTTGCGTGCAAGCCACCCTGTACGGCAACCTTCCCGCCGCTCCGGCGGCCTCTGCGGCAGCCGCTCAGTGCGCGGCGTTCGCCGCCAGTATAGCCTCGCTGGATACAGGTGGCTGCTACGTATCGACCAACGGCAAGTCGTTCCTCACTCCCGCCGCGCCCGGAACATTCGGCAACATGGGCCGCAACATCTTCCGGGACTCGGGCCTGAAGACCTTGGACTTCTCCGTATTCAAGAACTTCACGTTCAGGGAACGGTATGGAATCCAGTTCCGAGTTGAGGTATTTAACCTCCTCAATCACCCGATCTTTGCCAATCCATACGGCGCATCAAACGCGTTTCTGGGACCAGGATATGACCCCTCTTCCGGGTCGCTCGGTTACGCGAGTACCACGCCCGATGGTGCGGCGGGCAATCCTCTCGTCGGTTCGGGCGCTAACAGGGATATGCAACTAGGGTTGAAGTTAACGTTCTAGTGAAACGCGTTCGAGGGGGCGATTATCACGCCCCCTCGAATTTCGCCGTTACGGACAACGTCTTCGCGGATCGAGAATTCCGAAGCAGACCGCTCCGACATTAATTTATTTCAATTCTCATTGCGGCATCGTCCTGATGGCGCTCGCGATAATCGTGACTGCATGCTATTCCCGCCAGCAGCAGCGCGAGCGCCGAGGTGAGAATCTATACCGTTCAGGATAGAAGGCCGCCTTGACAGTGCCGCTCCGGCGATGGTCCAATGTGTTTCAGATACCGCCTTCGGCACTAATAGATTCTATGGGCGGATGCTCAAAATCTTCCAGATCATCCACGTGAGCGTTAAAGTGAGTTGTTTCTAAGCGGCGAATCCAGAGGAGGGGCAATGGTCGCAACCAAAATGCGAGTAGGGTTGGTGGTGGGTCTTGTCATGACGTGTGCTCCGCTGTTTGCACATCACGGAAGCGCAATCTATGACACGCAAAAAGTGGTCGTTCTGAAGGACGCCACGATAACGAAATTCATCTGGGCGAACCCTCACTCGATTGCCATGTTCGATGCCAAGGATGATAAGGGCAACGTCCTTCATTGGGCCGCGGAAGCCGGCAGCCCCTCGGCGCTCAGCCTTATTGGATGGACGAAGAATTCGCTGAAGCCCGGGGACGTCGTTACCGTTTACACGTTCCAATCAAAAAACGGCAACCCGGTAGGGCGCCTGAACAAAGTCGTTCTGACTGACGGGACCACTTTAAAGGATAGCCAACTCGGAGACGCGGACAGTAAAGAGAAGTCGGAAAAGCCCTACTGAGAGAGACTCCCCGTTTAGCTTTCACGTTCCGGCCTCAGTTTGAAACCAGGCTTGGGCGATCGTGGGAGCAATGGTCGAGCGTGGAGCAATGGCATTCTGACGAAGCGAATATGATTTCTCCGCCCCTGAGATAACTGAAACTATCCACTAGCAGGAAGCAGCGTTACTTCTTTTTTGCGTCCTTTTCTGCAATAGCCTGCTCGGCAATCGTCTTGTTGTATTCCTGCGCCTCTGAAGCGGAACAAATCATCTCCCGAATGTCGAACCACTCGGGTTGCAATCGCATGCGGAATTTATTCAGAGGATTCCAGGGCTTGGTATACATCTTGGGGTCTTCAATCGTCATCGTGAATTCCATGATGTCATGGTTCACGCGGTGCCAGGTTTCGGTCACTTTCAATTCGTCGCTGTGGGGCCGGCCTACGTTATCGATCCAGGTTCTTTCATCCAACCCAACCGTTTCCGTAACAAACGTGTAGTCGTCCGTCCACTTGCCAACGGAGTAGCCATACCACCGCGGCTCCAAGATTTCCTTGGGGAGTTCTCGACCGTCCATCCAAATGTTGCGCCACGCTTGATCATTCTGGTAGATGATGGCGACCTGGCTCTTCGTTTGAAAAATCTGGATGGCTCTCAAGTTGAAAAGCTCAAGCCGTGGGAATCCGATTGGATCGCAGATATCAAATGGATCGTTATTTTGCGCGATGGGAACGGCGGTGGTTCCGAATCCGGGCTTATGCTCCTTCCAAGTCTTCAGACCCAACGGAGTGAAAGGTAGCTCATGTTCGGGCTTGGTATCAGAGGGGTATTCTTTCGGGCCGGTGGCAAAGACTCCGTCGCGGTAGCCTGGAGTGGGCTCCCAGATTCCGCTCAGGTCTCGAACAGGAGCGGGTTCCGACGTTTGATCTTTCGGCGCGGTAGGTACGATCCGGTCCCAACCGTCGCGATGTATATTTTTGCCGGACTCCCGTTGCTGGGGCGTTTGAGCGCGCATGAGAGGCAAAAACGCCACGGCTGAAAGTAATATCGCTGCGGCCAAAAAGCGCTTTGACATTTCTGAATTCTCTCCTGGATGAACGTGCTTACTTTCGGATCTCGTTTCGGACTTGTGCATCGATCAGCGCAGAGGACAACAGCACGCGCGCTATCGCAGCTTAGCGTTCGCTGCCCATGCTGAGTTCCTGGCCATCGGGAAGAATGACTTTTGTCACGCGCCCAACCGGCTGGCCTGTTTTAGACATTCCGACCATCGTGACGGTGACTTCCTCGCCAGGCTTAAATGACTTTGCCGTAATGCCAAAATTGATAAGCGTAGAGGGGGCATTCCATTCGCCGAGCCAGTGTACGACATTGCCCTTTTCGTCTTTGGCGTCAAACTTCAAAAAGCTATGCGGATTGGTCCAAACCCAAGCCGTTATGGTTCCCTTCACAGTGACGGTTTTGCTATCATAGGCTGCGTTGCCGTGATGCGCAAAGAGCGAAACTGAGATCATCAAGAGCGCAACAGCCACGAGGGAACCCCTGACCAGCCATTTTTTCATAACTTGCCTCCCTAGTTTATACGCGAACGGCTCGGCATTGGTTACTTCACGCTGCGCGATTCTAACAGGAAATTCTCGGCGGTCGCAACTCGCGGTAATTCGACGCGCGCGCGGTAAATTCGCGTGCGCTGTGGAAGACTCAGCGCCTCCGAGAACGTAATGCTGCGTTCGGTTTAGCGCGAAGCGCTGGTTTGTTTGGGGACGGCTGGAGCCGGCTTGGTGAATCGGGCGGCGTCAATGGGCACATTCGCCTGCACCGAACTCAGATCTGTCGTGGATTGGCCGTCTACCCACGTCGCCGTCCAGTGGAACGGCACCTTCACTCCGTTGACCGCTCGATAATCCGAGTATTCTACGTGCGAAGGCGTCAGCCCGATAATTGTGTTGTTGTAACGCACCTGCCGCACCAATAAACCTGTTTCCTTGTCGAAGTACAGCTTGATCGCCGAGCCGCCCGGCGTTGTCCCCTCAATCACCTGCACCGGCTTATCGTTGACCGTGATGGCCGGAAATCCGCTCCGCCAGTTCTTGAACTCCTGCTTGATCTGCGCCGGAAACGCGAGCCCCGCATCCACCCGCGCTCCCTCGAGATCGCCCCCCGTAAGCGGCATCAGCGGCACGGGCTTATCCACCGCCGCCACCCAGGCTTGCTGGCCGTCATACACCGTAGTGTTATCTCCGGCCAGCGTGTGCACCACCGTCGTGCGCAGTCCCGGCTTGGCGTAGTAATCGATCGGCACCTTGGCAAAATCGGTGTCGAATCCCGTATATGTTCCTTTGCCCACCAAACTCGTCAGCTTGGCCACTTGCGCCGCTCCGCCCAGCGCCTGAAGATACTTATCCAGAATCTGTTCCGCACTCGGCTGGTTGGCTCCATTCAGGTTCAGGATTTCCACTCTGTCTGGATCTTCCGGCGGCGGTGTCCCGTATTGCTCGGCCAAACTCGGCGTCACCTCCGGCCTCTGGCTGCCCCGATGGCAGGTGTAGCAGGTGATCTTGCGCTCGCCCCCGAAATCCGCCTTGTTGATGGCGTTCACCATCACCACCATCCGCCGCGCCGTGTTCTTCAATGCCGTATCGTCGGCATAGCGCGCCCAACTGCCTCCGCTTTCCGCAGTATGGCAATCGGTGCAGTTCAAACTCAGCGAGGCGGCAAAGAAGCCCATGGTCCCCAGAAATTGATCCACGGAAATGCCTCGCAACACCTGAATGTTTTTGAAGGCATCTTCCGCCAGCTGAGGCTTCTGTTCCTGGCCGCGCGCCCATCCTGCTCCAATCAGGCAGACTGCCAGCGTGGTCACCGCACCACGGATCGCTCCCCTCGATCCGAATTTCATGTACCCTCCCTCTTTGTCCTGTTTGCGGAGCTTCGTTCTGCTGATCCGATCACTCGCATGCGCAATTTTCTCCAGCTATCGATCGAGCTGGACATGTCCCCTGCAATTTTTTCGTTACGCCGGGTCGACACTATACACCTGGCTGCCCCACACACGCAATCCGCCAAGTGAAACCGGCAGTGCGCGTGATCTTCTGAAAGCGCGAATCTTGACCGTCAAAATCGTCGAGCGTATGCTACGGCATTCACAGAGGACAAAGCAGAGCGCTATTTTTTCCACGCTGCTCTTTGAGATCTGACTCTGTGCTGCAAGGGCCCGATTCCACAGGAGAACCTAATGCGAAGCCCAGGGAGCAGCGTCATCATGGCCTTGGCCGCAGTCCTTGGGCTTTCGTCCGTTGCGTCGGCCCAAACGCCCCAGTCGCAAGCAGCCGAGAAAAATTCAGAATGGATGTATAACGGCCGCAATAGAGTTGTAGGCACCGGCGGGCCTGCTCCAGTTCACGATTTGAACGGGACGTGGGCTGGGCCGCGTTCAGGGGCGGGGGTGCCTGATTTCAACGAAGGAGAAATACCTTCGCTAACCCCTTTGGGGCAAAGGCTGTTCAGTGAACGTAAAAGTCTCGGGAAATTCAGTCCTGCCGCTACCAATGACCCGTTTGTTAGGACCTGTGATCCGTTGGCGTTCCCGCGAGCCGACGTCGACGAAATCAGAGGAATTTCGTTCACAACGATGCCAGATCGCATAATCGTGCTCTACCAATTTCAACAGGTTTGGAGAGAGATATGGATGGATGGGCGCGCACTTCCGAAAAATGTTGGAGCCGGGGAGAAAGGTTCACCCGATCCGAGATTTTTCGGATACTCAGTGGGTCATTGGGAAAGCGACCATACTCTCGTGGTTGATACCACTGGGCTGGACGACAGAACCTGGCTCGACCGCGACGGACATCCACATAGCGTGGAGGCGCACGTACAGGAACGCTTCACCCGCACCGACCACAACGATTTGGAACTGGCCATTACCGTGGACGATCCGACGATTTATGCCAAGCCATTTTCTCTGGGAACCGTTTATCTCAAATGGATTCCCAATCAGATCTTCGATGAGAAGCTGTGCATACCGTCCGAGACGATCGAGTATTTGAAGGCAGTTGGAGATCCCGCCGGCAGCACCATACCAGCCAAATAGCCAAGCAAGCGCTCATCAATTCATCGGGACGCCGCTTCATTGCCCTGCATCGGTTGACTGAGGCAATTGACTCTTATATTCTCTGAAACAGGTTGATCGCGGCAAAAGTTCGTTCCCGAGGTGGCGCATGCGAAATAGACTTATACTTTTGGTGATTGCCTTCCTTGGCTTGTGTAGCGCTGCCTTCGCACATCATGGAGCCGCAGCTTACGACATGAGTAAGCCCGTCGTCATGAAAGATGCCGTTGTAACCAAATATATCTGGGCGAATCCCCACACGCTTGTTTTTTTCGACGCCAAAAACGACAAGGGTGACACCACACATTGGTCCGTGGAGCTGGGTAGCCCTTCGGCGATCGCCCTGATGGGCTGGAACAGAACTTCGCTCAAGGCCGGCGATGTCGTTACCGTTTACATGTTTCCTGCCAAAAATGGTAATCCGGTGGGGCGCATTAACAAGATTGTTCTTGCCGATGGCGCCCTGCTAAGGGACAGCCAGACGGGAGCGGATAACGGCGGGCGCGCCGATAACGACGTCAAGTAGTTCGCGGATTTACGCGACTTCAGTTCTTTGTAGCTAACACAGGGACCGGCACCTTTCGGTCCCTTTCGCTTTTTAGCGATCTTTGCAGCGGCTTTGAGCTATCAGGCGCAAAGAACCTGCCGATTTGGGTGCGCCTAGCGGGTTAGTTTGCCTATCCAATACTGGGGGCAGGATTTCCAACGCCTTTAAACGGAGCAGCGATGCATCCATGGCACGATCTTAATCCCGGGGATGATGTTCCGCGCGAGTTTAACTCTGTCATCGAGATTCCACTCGGGTCGAGTGTCAAGTACGAATTGGATAAGGAAAGCGGGCTGATGAAGGTGGACCGCATTCTGTATTCCGCAGTTTATTACCCGGCGAATTACGGATTTATGCCCCAAACGCTGGCGGAGGATGGCGATCCTCTAGACGTCTTGGTTCTGTGCCAGGAGGCTGTGGCGCCCTTGACGATTATGCACGCGCGCACTATCGGGTTGATGACCATGATCGATTCCGGGGCTAAGGACCACAAGATCGTTGCGGTTGCTACCGGGGACCCCGAATTTAATGCCTATCATGAAGCGAGGGAATTGCCCGAACACCGACTGTTGATGGTGCGCCGCTTCTTTCAAGACTATAAACAGCTGGAAGGGAAAGTTGTGGAAGTGGATCAGATCGAGCCCGCCGCCAAGGCGTATCCCGTCATCGAAGCCGCACTCCGAAACTACAGCCAAAAGCAGCAAGGTGGTGGCAGGGCGCGTGGCAAAGCGGGGGGAAGCCACTTCAACTGAACCGGCTTCCCCTTTTGTCGTTTTTTGGCGGGATCGAGTGACCTGGGCTATTTCGCCCTGCCCTTATATCCAGCCGGTTCGGTACGGATTCGATAAACCACGCCGCGCCCGACAACATACAAATAGTGCTTATCGGGACCTGCGAAGCCGCAGTTCTGAGGCGGCATTTCGTAAGGTGCGTCAATATCTGCCAGGTGTTCGCCCTTGGAGTTGAACACCTGAACCCCGGCCGGAGTGGTCGCGTAGAGATGGCTCTGGCTGTCGATGCAGAGGCCGTCGGCTCCGCTCACCAGTCCGTGATCGGTCTCCTGTTTGAGGGTATATTTGCCGAAATTCTTACGGTTCTTTAACGTTCCATCGGACTGCACATCGTAAGTGAGCAGATAGGCGCCATCCCAGTCATTGACGTAAAGGATCTTTTCATCCGGACTGAGCGTGATGCCATTGGGGCGATTGACGTCGTCGGCTACCCTGACGACTTTCTTACTGTTGGGCTGGATGTAATACACCGCCTGCGGCAAATCGTCCGGCGATTTTTTGGCGCCAACCTGATAGCAGTCGGTGAAATAAATGCCTCCTTTTTTATCAACCACGAGATCGTTGGGCCGGATATACGGTTTGCCGTCAAAGCTGTCGGTGAGCGTTTCGGCACTATCCTTGGGATAGATCAGACTGACCTTTTTGCTGTATTGCGCCGCAAAAATACGGCCCTTCGAATCCATCGCCAAGCCGGCAGCCTGCTCGGAGTTATCCACTAACGTGGTCACGTTCCCATCGACATCCACTTTGGCGAGGCCGCCATTTGCCGTCACCAGCAGGCTGCCGTCGGGCATACCCACTCCACCGTCGGAGCCGCGCAATCCATTTTTCACGACTTCTATCTTTGTTCCGGCTTTGACTACACCTGGAATGTCCGGTGTGACCTTATCGGTGGCGACGACGGTCTCTTGTTGTTCACCGCGCCCCGCACCTCGGCCTTGACCTCGACCCTGACCGCGGGCCTGCCCGCCGCCTTGCTCAGCTTCCTGGGCGAAAGCTGCCATTGAACACGTAAGCAAAACCGCAAGCACTAAAATTACTTTCGATTTCATGCGTCATCCTCCTACCTGCTGGTCCTCGTCGCTCTGCGAACGAGCACCGACTTAAGACAAAAAAACACCCTGCATTCTTTCGGCAGCGAAAGAATACCGCAAAGCCGATAAACTCTGGATCCGCCAGTTTTAGATTATGCGCAATCGCTAGCGCTTCGCGCTGCTGACTTCCTTTTTATCGGCCGTAACCGGACGCGAAGAGACGTACGCAACGATCGCCACCATGTCGTCGGTGGTCAATTTGGCGACCACAGGCTTCATTAACTCCGTCCAAATACCGTGCCGATCGCCTTGTTGCATGTCATAGAGCTGGCGCGCGAGATAGCTGGGCGAACGGCCAGCAATCCCTGGCACCGGGCCCAAGCCTTGCAAATCCGCGCCGTGGCAGTTCGCGCAGGCAATGGTTTTTCCGCCGCCACCATTGGCCAGCGCTTCGCCTTTTTTCACGCTTCCCGCAGGGACATAGGCGGTGAAGGGCGAGTGGTCGTCGCGCAGAAGTTCCGTGCTCTCGGTATTATCCGGAGCTTCGATGATGCGCTTGGCGATGGGCTCTTTGTCGTTGCCATCGAGTTTCAGGAACATGCCCCCAGCAATGCGCGTCTTTGGCACCGTGTTCGTCTCCACCACCTTGATCCACGGAGTCCATTTCATCGAGCCAAAATAATCGGCCGCAGCTTTGATCTCATCGTCCGTCATGGCCTTCGCGAACCCGATCATGAGGTTCGTGTTGCCCTTTCGGGAATCGGCGCTCTTTCGGGCGCCGTTCTTGAAGTCATTCATAGTTTGGATGAAGTAACTGGTAGGCAGACCCGCGACGCCTGCGTTTTCCGGCCGGCCCTTGCCGTTTGGATAATGGCAGAGGCTGCACGCAAAAACATTCGCTTCCTTGCGCCCTTGCGCCACAATGGGCGGCATCGCCGGATGGTCGTTCGGATACCAGTCGGCCGGCCCGGCATTATTACGAATCTGAGTTAGCGTGAAAGCCAGCGTGCTGCCGGGAACATGCCGTAGCGTACCGTCATCCTTGACCGGAGCGGCGGCCGGTGGAGCGCTGGCCTGTTCGCCGGGCGGCGTGGTAAAGCCATAAGCCCAGGGAGGGGGCGGCTCAGTCGCAGCTATGAGCACGCCGATGGTAATAACGCAGGCGAAGCCGAGGGCCAAACCCAAATTCACAGCACCGCGGAAAGTTCTCATAAATCGCCTCCGGATCGTTCAGTTCGCGGCAGCACAAAAGAGCGGCCATGGTGCCGCCAGTGCCGGACATGCTAGCACGTCTGGGATTGGCGCGTCACGGTTCCAGAAGCGATTTGGGGGTCTCGCCGGGAAGCTCACGTCGACTTGGCGCCAATTTGCGATGTTCGAAGTGTGCGTGCTAGCATCGATACGATTTGGAAAAATTCTCGCCGAATCAGTTTTTTATTAGGTAAGGTCAATGACAAACAATCCCAACACGCATCGCGTCTGGTTCATAACCGGCACTTCGCAAGGCTTCGGCCGCGAACTCGTGCGTGCCGCGCTGCAACGCGGCGATTCGGTCATCGCGACTTCACGGAACCCGCAAGCGGTGGGGGCAGCTTTTTCCGCAGCGGAGGATCGCTTGCTAACAGCGTCAATGGATCTGCGCGATCCAGCGCAGATTTCATCGATCGTCGAGCGGGGGATTGCGAAATTCGGCCGCATCGATATTTTGGTCAACAATGCCGGCTATGGCGTGACTGGCGCCGTCGAAGAAGCCAGCGACGCTGAAATCGCCAACGTCTATGAGACGAACGTTTTTGGGTTGCTTCGGGTTACACGGGCGGTCTTGCCTCATATGCGGAAACAGCGCAAAGGCCACATCGTTAATCTTTCCTCGATTGGCGGGCTCACCGGCATGCCGGGGTGGGGCATCTACAATTCGACCAAGTTTGCCGTGGAAGGCATCTCGGAAGCACTCGCGGCAGAATTGGCGCCGCTGGGCATTGGCGTAACGATCGTCGAACCTGGTCCCTTCCGCACGGACTTTCTCGGCGGCTCGCTGGTAAAGGCAGCAAACAAAATGCCAGATTACGAAGCCACCGCAGGCAAGACGCGCGCCAGCGCCGCTGAACGCAACCAAAAGCAGCAGGGCAACCCTGCCCTTGCCGCGGACGCCATCGTTCAGGCTGTCACGTCTCCGAAACCGCCACTGCATTTAATACTCGGGAAATTCGCCTACGACCGCATGAGTCAAAAGCTCGATGACTTCCGTAGGGAGATGGAAACCTGGCGCGCACTCGGTTTGGGCACCGATTTTAAGAGCTGATCCGATTCACGCCCGGCGCACATCTAGTTCGGCGCGGAAAGCGCTCGGCTGGCCGCGAAGGCGGGTGCTGCCCAGGATGGCAATCGAAGCGCAGAGCGCGGGCGCCATTCCTGCGAGGAAGATTCGCTGTGGCGTCCAGCCCATCGTGAGCAACATGCCGCCGATTGCCGGTCCGACGATGGACCCGACGCGGCCGACTCCCAGCGCCCAGCCGACTCCTGTTGAGCGCACAGTAGTAGGATAGAAACCTGCGGCCAGCGCGTTCAGACCGGCCTGCGCGCCTTGAATGGCCACGCCGAGCACAAATGTGACGGTCATCATGATGGCGAACGAGTGCGTCAAAAACGCGAGCGAGCCGATGAGCAGTGCAGAGATGGCAAACTGCGCAAGCAATGTTGCGTAGGCGCCAAAAGAATTCATCACGCGGCCTTCGCTAAGCGCTCCGGTAATTCCGCCGAGGCTGAAAAGCGACACCGCGATCACTCCCGCAGAAACCGCCAGACCCGACTGCCGCAAAAGGCCGGGCAGCCAATTCACAATGAAATAGAG
>Ga0207031_10076_pt1:0-22500 | contig 26759 bp, 16 predicted proteins | sample Alteio_BWMinCont_37_FD_153278 | JGI IMG/M metagenome (GOLD analysis project Ga0207031, IMG submission 153278) | Enriched cells from forest soil in Barre Woods Harvard Forest LTER site, Petersham, Massachusetts, United States -... | ecosystem: Environmental > Terrestrial > Soil > Temperate... | reverse complement strand
AGGCTGAAAGTAGGGTAAAACCTACTGGAGGGCCGAACGGGTGTTTGTTGAAAAAAGCTCCGATGAGCTGAGGGTAGGGGTGAAAGGCTAATCAAATTCCGTGATAGCTCGTTCTCTCCGAAATAGCTTTAGGGCTAGCCTCGGATGATTTGTCGTGGTGGTAAAGTACTCGATGGGCTATGGGGCTTTCCAGCTTACAGAACCCAACGAAACTCAGAATGCCATTGAACAACCAATCCGGGAGTCAGACGGCGGGGGCTAAGCTTCGTCGTCGAGAGGAAAACAGTCCAGATCGCCTGCTAAGGTCCCCAAATCCAAGCTAAGTGGGAAAGGAAGTCGGAACGCCCAGACAGCCAGGAGGTTGGCTTAGAAGCAGCCATCCTTTAAAGAAAGCGTAATAGCTCACTGGTCAAGCGGTCCGGTGCCGACAATATAACGGGGCTCAAGCTTGGTACCGAAGCAGCGAATGCATGGTGTAACAGCCATGCGTGGTAGGAGAGCATTCTCAACAGTTTGAAGCCAGACTGAAAAGACTGGTGGACGGTTGAGAAGAGACCCTGCCGGCATAAGTAGCGATAACGGAGGTGGGAACCCTCCGCGCCGAAAGTCTAAGGTTTCCTGAGAAAGGTTAATCCGCTCAGGGTCAGGCGGTCCCTAAGGCGAGGCCGAAAGGCGTAGCTGATGGACATCCGGTTAATATTCCGGACCTCCCTTGTGTTCGTTATCACGATGGGGTGACGCAGGAGGATAAGCAGGCCGTCCTATGGCTATGACGGTCGATGCGTGTAAGGTGTTTCTCGTAGGCAAATCCGCGAGGAAGTTATCACTGAGACGCAAAGCAGTAACCCGTATGGGTGAAAGCTGCCGATTCCACGCTGCCAAGAAAAACCTCTAAGGAGAACGTAAGGGAACCGTACCTCAAACCGACACAGGTAGACGAGGAGAATATCCAAAGGCGCTCGTGAGAACACTTGTTAAGGAACTCGGCAAATTAACCCCGTAACTTCGGGAGAAGGGGTGCCGCATTAGGGTCTCAAAGCCCGAAGCGGCCGCAGAGAAATGCGCACTGCGACTGTTTAACAAAAACACAGGTCTCTGCAAAGTCGAAAACGACGTATAGGGGCTGACGCCTGCCCGGTGCTGGAAGGTTAAAGGGAGAGGTCAACCGCAAGGTGAAGCTTCGAACTGAAGCCCCAGTGAACGGCGGCCGTAACTATAACGGTCCTAAGGTAGCGAAATTCCTTGTCGGGTAAGTTCCGACCTGCACGAATGGCGTAACGAAAGTGCGACTGTCTTAATGAGTGACACGGCGAACTTGTAGTGCCGGTGAAGATGCCGGTTGCCCGCAACTAGACGGAAAGACCCCGTGCACCTTTACTACACCTTTACTATGAACTATGGCACTTGCTGCGCAGGATAGGTGGGAGGCTTTGATTCCAGGCTCTCGGGCTTGGAGGAGCCACCGGTGAGATACCACCCTGCGAGTTCTGTGGTTCTAACTTACTCCCATTAACCGGGAGAAGGACATAGTAAGGCGGGTAGTTTGACTGGGGCGGTCGCCTCCTAAACAGTAACGGAGGCGCGCGAAGCTACGCTCAGGCTGTTTGGAAATCAGCCGACGAGTGCAAACGCATAAGCGTGGTTGACTGCGAGACCTACAAGTCGAGCAGGTACGAAAGTAGGCGTTAGTGATCCGGTGGTTCTGCATGGAAGGGCCATCGCTCAACGGATAAAAGGTACGCCGGGGATAACAGGCTGATCGGAGCCAAGAGTTCATATCGACGCTCCGGTTTGGCACCTCGATGTCGGCTCATCGCATCCTGGAGCTGTAGAAGGTTCCAAGGGTTAGGCTGTTCGCCTATTAAAGCGGTACGTGAGCTGGGTTCAGAACGTCGCGAGACAGTTCGGTCCCTATCTGTTGTGGGCGCAGGAGATTTGAGAGGACCTGTCCTTAGTACGAGAGGACCGGGATGGACGAACCTCTTGTGTTCCAGCTGTCGTGCCAACGGCATAGCTGGGTAGCGAAGTTCGGTAGTGATAACCGCTGAATGCATATAAGCGGGAAGCACTCCTCGAGATGAGATCTCCCAACCCGTAAGGGATAAGAAGGGCCCAGGAAGACTACCTGGTTGATAGACGGGAAGTGAAAGCGCAGTAATGTGTGAAGCTTACCCGCACTAATCGCCCGTTCGGCTTGACCATAAAATTTACTCGGAATAGCAGTCGTTGGTCATTAAGTCGTCGGTCGTTGGTCCGAACCTGGATCAGACGATCGCGAGAGTTTTCTCTCCGCCAAAAACTGGGCGGAGAGGAAATGGAAATGACCTTCGGCTGTACGCCGACGAAAAGCCGAAGTAATGCTGTAGAGACGTTGCTTGCAACGTCTCACCCAATCTATTCAGTTGTGAGGTTTCGTCCTCATGATCTTTGAAAACCTTGGCGTAGAGATCCTTTGCTGAAAAGCGCTCAGGATTTCGGCGCGCGGCTCGGACGCCGCGCAAACGCCTCAAGTTTGCAGCGAGGTTTTTGGCCAACGACGAACGGCCAAAGACCAACGACCGCTGCTACGACTTGTCGGTGATCTTACCGCGGGGGCTCCACCCGTTCCCATCCCGAACACGGAAGTTAAGCCCCGCAGGGCCGATTGTACTGCACGCGAAAGTGTGTGGGAGAGTAGGTCGTTGCCGGCATAAATAAAGGCCAGTCTGAGAAATCAGATTGGCCTTTTCCTTTTTGGGATTCAGTCTCTTCCTTGGAGTATGGCGGCGATCACGCGAGGGTTGCGGCGGCCGTGCAACACGGCGATCACCATAAGAGGTTTCTCGTCGGGCGTGTAGGCGACGACGTAATCTCGTATGGAGTGAAAAAGCAACGGGCGCGAAGTTAGGTCGGGACGTTTGTGGCCCTGATGCGGGAAGGCGACAAGAACTCGAATGGTACGGAAGATTTCTTCGAGTACGCGGTCGGCGGCATCGAGATTGTCATCCGCGATGTATTCCCAGATTTCGTCGAGGTCTGCGTAGGCCTCCGGGTGGAGGACAAATGCGCTCATGAACGATTGGCGCGACGGTCTTCACTTTTGCGGCGAAGTTTGGCGAGGGCGTCTTCGCCGTCTATAGGTTTTATGCGGCCGCTCTTGAGGTCGTCGTAGCGACTGTCCAGGCTACCGCGCACCTGGGAGAGTTCTTGCAGGTATCCGGCCATTGCGTCCTCGACTAGGTCATCGGAGGCTCGTCCGGTTTTGGCGGAGAGTTCTTGAATGCGAGACTCGGTTTCTGGCCGAAGGTGCACTTCCATAAGCGCTAGTCTAGAGGGTTGCATTGGGCGTGTCAAAACGCGAAAGTGTGTGGGAGAGTAGGTCGTTGCCGGCATTAAATAAAGGCCGATCGTGGAAACATGGTCGGCCTTTTCCTTTGTGAGTTGGTAATCTTTCATCGACTCCCGGCTTCTGCTAGCATTCATAGATGGCAACCGGGAAACAAACTCAGCGCAAGCGAACCGATGCGACCCATCCCGCTCGCGGCCGCAAGACACAGAAATCGCCGAAGAAGACTCTGTCAGGGCTTTACGCGCGCCTCCAAAAGACTCAGCCTGGTTCCGAAGAATCCAAGCGGATTTCCGAACAGATAGTCGACGCCATCGGCTAGGCCATGGCGGCTGTCAGAATCAGACCGCCCAGAGATGACCGATGCCGTGCCTACCGCGAGCACTTGCGGGATCGAGTGGACAAGCGGCAGTTCCTGGCCCCGATGGCAATAGAACTCGACGAATGGCTCAAGAGTGCGCCTGAAGCTCCGGATCTTGAAGAAGCTCCCGAGGGCTGGCACAAATTTTTCGACTCTTTCACGATTTGCGGTGAAGGCGAGTGCATCAAAACGCTTTTCACGATTTACGCTCCCGGCAAGCCCAGACGGGGCAGCGTCGACCTAGACAAATGGGGGAAGCAACGGTAGGCCCGATTATTGCGACAATAGCCCCGCAGGGCCGATAGTACTGCACGCGAAAGTGTGTGGGAGTCCTTCGGCTTCGCTCAGGATAAAATCCGGTCGTTGCCGGCATAAATAAAGGTCACGTTCAGAAATGAGCGTGGCCTTTTCCGTTTTGGGATGGATGGTTGCAATAAAGCGGTATCGACTCTCATTTGGAGACGTGGGAAAAGGGGATGGAGTTTATATTGACGGCTAAGGGAAAATACTCCCGTGAAGGACTCGCTCTGACGCAGGAGATGGGCGGTCAGGAGGAGATTATGTGCATCATGTGTGAGCGCGAACTATGGGGCGAGCACCGGGCGCTCGAGCGCGAGTTCTTCAAGCCCTGCAAGACATGTAACAAGTTCCCTGGCGCCAGCTCCGAAGGAACTTGCTATCACTGTTTCGCTATTGGCGACACGATCGACGAGTGCCCCGAGTGCGTGGGCAAACCATGGACTGAAGAATTCCTGGAGGCCAAAAACGAAATCGAAGGCCCAGACAAGCTGCTGGTCCCGTTCTAGAGCGGGGACGCGTACGTCGTTGCCGAGACGGCGCGCGCCCCTTCGGCTTCGCTCAGCGCAAGGTCCGCGCCAGGAGTGCTTACCAGTCGATCCGCTTGATTCCGGCTACCAGATCGAAGTGGCGATCGCGGCTCAGTAGTGGAAGTCCGTGCTGGAGGCAAAGCGCTGCGATCCAGACATCGTTGGTTGGAATCGGATTACCCTTTTGCTTCAATTCGAGGGTGATTTCCGCATAATACTGCGCAGTCGGCTCATGGATATCGAGTAACAGGCAGTCCTGCAGTAGGCCCTTCAACCAGTTTGCGTAACTTGTCCGGTTTCGTGACTGTGCGATGCCGTAGCGATACTCGCCGAGCACAATCACCGGAATCGCCACCTCGTCGGCCTCGGCCAGAAGGGCGATGACCGCCGGATCATCGTCGGCCGCGGCGGACAAAGCGTTAGTATCGAGAATCATTGCCAGAGTTCCCGGTCAATCTGCTCGAAAGCCTCCTCCACGCGCTTTTCGACCTGCTTCCGCTCTTTATGGAGATGTTTGAGCTTTCCCAGATGCTTCATCCAGGGCTTTTCCTCAGATGTGGTCCGCAATTTCTCCTGGACAGCCTCGGTGACGAACTGGCGCAGAGGAATGCCGCGTTCGGCCGCTACCGACTTGGCTCGGCGGAACAAGAAATCGGGGATCTCAAGGGTTGTTTTCACACTCCCATATTACCATATTTACGGGAGAAGCCCGGTCCGACATGGGAGTACAGGGACGGCGCAACCCTCACGTGATTTTCCACTCTACGGGTTCGGAGGAGGGCTCAATAGCTCACAATGCTCGACGCACTTTACCGTGTTGACCTCGACAGTGGCTTTCTTGTGGCCGGAAAAATCGATGTCGGGGAGGATCAGCAGGGTTTGCGAGCCATTGGCGACGTTAAAAGTGCAGTTGAAGCTCATCGACTGGACCCCACGTTCCTTGCAGCCGGTTTGGTCGAGGGCGTCGGTGAGGGTCACGGTCTTGTCGTAGACCTGGTCGGCAAGATGCGAGGGCAGCAGAGCGACCGTCAGGGGGATGGGCGACTTGATCTTCACGCTGAGTTCCTGGCCGTCGTGGTCTGGAGTCATCAGACTGTAGACCTTGGCTACCGGCGTGATCTGGTATTTTTCGTCGAGGATGCGGCGCCAGTGGAACTCAGGCTGAAGGCAATTGTAGTACTGGATGCGGAGATCGTTGGGGGAAATGAATTGCCGCGCTCCCGGTCCGAGGATGGCGCCAATGGTTGTGACGACGGGCCTCTCGGGCCTGCGTTCATCGCGGAAGGTGATGATCATCGGTCGTTCGGAGGGAAGATGACACTCGTAAATCGCGCTGGTGACATGCTCCTTTACGCAGAGGAAGCTGAAATTCGCAGGGGCTCCGGGGCGCTGCATGGCGGCGTTCCATTCGTCGGCCCAAGCCATGGCCACGGTGACCGGGTATCTGGAGTCGATCTGCACGTGCATGCCGCCGCCCCCGACAGCGGGACGGTAGACGCGGCCGGCGTGGAGGCTGGCGGGCTCCAAAGGGATCGTTTCGCTGTCGGCAGCCCTCCAGTAGCTATCTTGCGCATATGAATTCGCGGCCAAGGCGCAGAACAGCAGCGTGGCGAAAATGGAAAAGTTTCTCATATTAGAAGTATTTGCTGGGTCCATGGTCGTACCCTAGCGAATTCGCGAGGGGAGGATTACGAAGGTACCAAGTGCCGGTGGACACCGGACGGTGCTCCGACTGAGGCCGCCTTTTCGCGGGCGAGGGCGCCCGCGCCACATGTGTGTGAGAGGGGGCCTTGCCGGCATAGATAAAGGCCAGTCTGAGAAATCAGATTGGCCTTTCCTTTGCACGAATCCGAAAAAGATGGCGAGCCGCGCACTCGAGGTGTATCCTCGCGTGGGCCGGGCAACAAAGTCCCGGCTCACCCTTCAATGTCCACTGTCAACGTAGAACGCGTCGGGCCTGTAATTAGCCCGGAGAAGAAACTGAGCGCGACGACCTTTGCCGGACGTAACGGGATTTTGCATCGATATTTCTATTTCTCGATGTCGCTGCTGGTCGCGGCCATTGTGGTCTCCGGTTTCAAGCGTACCGTCAATGACAACCTGCTCCATCCCGCGGTGCCGCGGCCCTTCATTCTCTGGATTCATGCCTCAGCTTTCGCCGGGTGGGTGATCTTCTTCATTTGTCAGTCCACGCTGGTCCGTATACGCAAAGTCAGTTGGCATCGCTCCATCGGATGGTTTGGCGCCGGGCTCGCCACGGTGATGGTTCCGCTGGGCATTGCTACCGCCATCATCATGGCCCGCTTTGACACGGTTCAACTCCATCAGAGCGGTGCGGATGCTTTTCTTAGCGTCCCGTTCTACGACATGATCGCGTTTGGCGCGAGCATTGCGCTTGCCATCTACTGGCGCACGAAACCAGAGCTGCATCGCCGGCTGATCTTCATCGCAACCTGCGGGCTCACGGACGCGGCCTTTGGCCGCTTTGACTACTTGTTCGACCACAATCTCTTCTTTCCCTGCCTGGACCTGCTGATCCTTCTCGGCGTTGCGCGCGACCTGCTGGTAGACCGGCGCGTCCACAAGGTGTATGTCTGTGCGCTGCCGTTGTTGATCGTTGGCCAAAGCCTCGCGACATACATGTGGCGGAGCAATCCTTCCTGGTGGCAGGGGATCACCCACGCGATCCTGGGATAGCCACAAAAGTCTTGCCATTCCGACGCGCACCGTCAAGACATTCTGACTGAAGTCAAAAGCCGTGGGCGAGGGCGCCCGCGCCACACTATTCCGCCCCACATGGGGCGACATCACAGCGAGGTGTGATTGGCGTCACTTTCCTTCCCTTATTTCTTGACTACAGTTGCTGTTGTTCACTTTAGGAGGTCGAGCTTATGAGTATGCCAAGAACTATGCAAGCAGCGGTGGTCGAGAAATTCGGGGCGCCGCTGGTGGTTCGAGAAGTTTCTGTGCCCACGCCCGGACCGGGGCAGGCTTTGGTGGAAATAATGGCGAGCGGAGTGTGCCACACTGACCTGCACGCCGCCGACGGGGATTGGCCGGTCAAACCAACTCTTCCTTTTACGCCGGGTCATGAAGGCGCTGGCGTTGTGGTTGCGCTCGGGCCTGGGGTTACGCACCTGAAGGAAGGCGACCGGGTTGGCATCGTATGGCTGCACAGCGCGTGCGGGCATTGTGAGTTTTGCTTGTCGGGATGGGAAACGCTGTGTCTGGAACAGAAGAACTCCGGATATTCGGTAGACGGAACTTTCGCGCAGTACGCCGTAGGCCAGGCCGATTATCTGGGACGAATCCCAAAGAACCTCTCGTTTGTGGATGCGGCTCCGATCCTGTGCGCGGGCGTCACTACTTATAAAGGACTAAAAGAGACAGGGGCGCGGCCCGGTGAGTGGGTGGTGATCTCGGGAGTTGGCGGGTTGGGCCACGTCGCGATTCAGTATGCAACAGCCATGGGGTTGCATGTCGCGGCGGTAGATTTGGGGCCGGAGAAAATGGCGCTGGCGCGGAAACTGGGAGCGGAGATCACGATCGATGCTAAGACCCAAGATCCAGCGGCCGAGATTCAAAAGCGGATTGGCGGGGCGCAGGGAATTCTGGTGACGGCGGTTTCGACCATTGCGTTCAAACAGGCGATCGGTATGCTGCGTCGCGGCGGGACGTGCGTGCTGAATGGTTTGCCTCCGGGCGAGTTTCCGGTGTCTATTTTTGACGTGGTGCTGAACGGCTATACCATTCGCGGGTCGATTGTGGGCACGCGCCAGGATCTGGAAGAAGCGCTGGCGTTTGCCGCCGAAGGCAAGGTGAAGGCAACCATCGAGACGGTGGCGTTGGAATCGGTCAATGACGTTTTTGATCGGCTCAGGACGGGAAAGGTGAACGGCCGCGTGGTCCTCGCAATCGCGGAGCAAGTTGCTGGGCGGGAAGGAAAGAAGCTTACAACTGCGGCGTGACGCTGGCTGCGGGTTCGGGTATCTGGTGTAACAGAAGGCCACGCTCAAAAATGAGTGTGGCCTTTTTCTACGAACCCCCAGCTCCCCGCGCCGACAGCGCCGGGAACTAGAAAATCAACTTCAACGCGAACTCAAGCTGGCGCATACCAGTGGCTGAACCAGGAGAAGAGTCCGCTTCGATGTTCGTGATCTGGCCATTGCCGGCGCAGTCGATACAGGTGCCGGTTCCCCCCTGGTTGTTGTTCCAACCCAAAACCGGGTGATTGAATACGTTGAAAGCATCCATGCGGAATTGCAGCCGGAAGCGTTCCGTCAGGAGGAAGTTCTTCATAATCGACGCGTCGCTGAAGAAAGCACGGGGACCACGGTAGCTGTAAACCCCGATGTTCCCCAAGTGGCCAGGACCCGGATCACTGAAGGCACCGCCGGGATTGGTAACAATGTTGGGTATCGGAGTAAAGAAAGGTACCTGGTGCGTGACCGGGTTAAATGAACCTGCTCCAATTTGGAAGGAGCCGTTTCCCTTGTCTGGCCGACATATACCCACATCCTCTTCAGCGCCGCATTCTCCATAGCTCGGAGTCCACGGCAGGCCGCTGGCCCATGTGGTAGTGCCAGAAATCTGCCAGCCGCCGATGAACACATTTTCTACTCCCTTGGCACCGCCACCAAAAGGTTTACCTCTACCGAACGGCAACTCATAAACCAGATTGTTTACCCAGACGTGGTTGCGAACCTCGTCGTCGGGACCGTACGCCAGTCCCGGCGAGTCCGCGTAATAGTTGTTGTCGTACTTGTAGGCGTGAGCGAAAGTGTAGTGCGAGAGGAATTGGAATCCGTGAGAAAACCGCTTTGTAACCTCCACTTGCGCGGCGTTGTAATTGCTGCTGGCGTCGTTGCCGAGGTAGTTACCCTGGTCGGTGGAGCAACACATCAGGGTTGTGCCCGTCGTGGGATCAATGAAGCCGGGATAACTGAACCTGTTATACAGCGGCCGGCGCTGAACTAGTGGGGTGACCGGCACGAAGGCGCCGTTAACAGTCGTCCCTGGTCCGATGGCGGCACTATTTATGTTGTAGGTCGGTCCATCTCCAGCGAACACGTGTGTACCTTTGTTGCCGATGTAGGCTATTTCGATGCTTGTAGTGTTGGTGAGTTGATGCTGCACAGTTAAATTCCAGGCATCCAGTTCGGGCAGGCGCTGAAAGGTGGGACGAATGTGAGGTTGCACGCAAAGCTGAGTGTTTGCGCCGTTGACGAAAAACGCACTCTGATAGCAATTGGGTCCTGCCACGGGCAGCGTTCCGCTAGCGGGTATTGGTGGGAAATTAAATACCGGCGGTCCTTGCGCGAGGGTAAATGCCGGCAAGTTTGGCGACGAGTTCTGCGCCAACTGGGCGGCCAGTACGGGCAGAGTTTGGGTTACGGTGTGCCCGAAGTTCGAGCCGAACACGCCCATGTCGTAACTGCGGCCATACCCCATACGCAGGACGGTCTTTTCAGTTAATTGATATGCAATTCCAACGCGTGGCGCGAAATAGTGCCAGTCGTTGGAGATGTTTCCGTTTAGACCGTAGGGGCCGTATCCAGCGACACGGTCCAGACCCTGCACGAGATTGGCAAACCCGCCGTTGCCTTTGCCGTTGACGTATTCGGGGAAATACACTTCCCAGCGAAGTCCGTAATTCAGCGTGAGCCTTGGGGTTACTCGCCAAGTGTCCTGTCCGTAATAGAACATGCGATGCTGACGTTCCGCCGCGTTCACCGTAGGACTGACGTATCGGCTCATTTGCGTGACGTCGCCCAGCAAAAAGGTAGCCCAGTCGAGGCCGCCACCACCGCCGTTGGAGGTGGTGCGGTAGTCGAAAGTGTAATCACCGGCACGGTTGGCGTCGCTGGGGACGCGCAGGTTCATGGCGTAGCGGATGTCGGCGCCGAATTTGAATTGGTGGTTCCCCTTGATTTTTGTCCAGTTGGTAACCCACTGGAATTGTTGCTCACTCTCGAGCAGTGGACAATTGCAGCGGCCGACTCCCAAGCCATCGCCCCAGCTTACTGTGGGATTGCTGAACGCACCGGTATTCGCCGACGAGCTGGATACAGTCTGATTGAGCAAGAATCCGCCGAGACCAGAGGTGAAAGCGGCTTGCGCGCCGGTCAGGTTAGAATTGGGGATCCCGAAGCCGGTCATGGGCGTCGTGCCCGCGTCTGGCTTGAAGGTGTTCGGGTTGTACTTGAAATATCCAAAGCGGAAGTCAGCTAGAAGGGTAGAGCTGATCGTCTTGGTAAAACCTCCGGCAACGCTGTAGTTATGCGTATTCGAGCCGCCTGCCAGTCCGCCAGGACCGAAGCCGACCCCTCCCAATGCCCCATACGAGCCCGCGCCCAACACATGGAAGTAATCGAGGCTAAAACGCCCAAACACCTGCACGGTAGGAGCGGCATTGTAGTCAATCCGGGTATCGACACTGTTCTGACTGTATGAGCCGGAACCTGAGGCAATAAAGTTATTCGTGATGCCGCCGCTAGTGGGGGCGTGGAATAGTGCCAATATTGCGGCAGATTGCGCAGAAATCTGACCAATCGGAATTTGATTATTGGGATATGCCGTTCGGCCCGAACCGTCGAGCGGGCTGCCGGTCAATGGATTATAAGCTTGCCCGCCTCCCTGCTCTGCGGGAGTTAGGTACTGGCTCAAATCACAAAAGCCGGTGGTATTGGTTTTTGGGTTGCAACTTTGAGTAACTGATGCCGTCGGTACGGTCAGCAGATTCGTAGTTCCATTTGTTTCCCGTGTGCCCTGATAATCGCCAAAGAAAAACAATTTGTTCTTGATAATCGGGCCACCCAGTGTTCCACCGAATTGCTGCCACTTGTCGGATGGTATGAACTTACCGGTGATGGGATTCGGCGCAAATTGCGTAAACGGATTGCGGGCCGCTGTCGCGTCGGTTCGCCGAAACCAGAAGCCACCACCGTGAATGTCGTTGCTGCCCGACTTGGTCTGGACGGTGACTACGCCCCCGAGCGCCTTGCCAAACTCGGCGTCGTAGTTTTGCAGTGTGATTTTAGTCTCCTGAATCGCATCCAGATTGGGGTTTACGACGATAATCCCCAAAATCGGATCCTGATTGTCTGTTCCGTCCAGCTCAAAGGCCGTGCCGCTGAAGTGTTGCCCATTCACAAAAATCTGCTGGCTGCCTTGCGGGTTTTCGGTTACCGCGTGGCTCCATCCCACCATTTTCTGCGTGCCCGGAGACAGCAACTCAAACGACGTGAAGTTGCGGTTCATGATGGGCATGTCTTCGACGTACTTCTGATTGAACTCGATAGAGACGTCTGCCCGGTCGGTCTTCAACTGCGGAGCTTCGCTGGTGACTTCGACGGATTCCGTGGCGGAGCCAACCTGGAACTGCGCATCGACGCGGGCTGCGGCATCCGCGGAAACTGTGACATTGTCCTGCTCAATTGTCTTGAAACCGGGGCCTTCGATGCGAACTTTATACGTATCCGGAATCAGGTGCGTGACTGAGTAGTTGCCGCTTTCGTTTGTGGACGCTTCATCGGTGGTTCCTTTGTTGACGTCCGTGACAGTGACCTTCACGTTGGGAACGGCAGCGCCGCTCGGGTCAGTGACGGTACCAAATATGCTTCCGAAGACAGCTTGTGCCGAGGCGGATGGAACCCATAGGACAAACAAAATTGAGAGCACCGCAAGACCGGAAACGAATGACTTTCGCATTACATTCCTCCCGCGCGCTAGCAATTGTGAGTCGATGCAGGCTGGCGCACGAACAGTTTGGAGACGGCACAGAACTGCTTGTTTAATCCCGGTGAGTGAAGTGAACGGCATTTGAAAGAGACGGACGCACCCGCGCGCTCAACCTAGCGCAGTAGTACAAAAACACTACTGGTGGCGAAGAAATAAGTTTCAAGAGGTTTGATACGGTGACAGGACGATAAATTCTAGGCTTGCAGCGAGATACACATCTTGTTACTGTAATGTTACATGGCTGTAAATCGGGCTCATCTGCCGGTTGCGGACGAATACCTGGAGCAGATCGACAGGTTAGCGGGTAGCCATACCCTTCACGGCTCCGAATCCTTGTGTAAGCTCCTGCGCTATTTGGCCACGCATGCTTTGACTCGTCCCGGCGTGCCGCTTAAGGAATACGAAATAGCCACTGAAGTTTTCCATCGCCCTGCCGATTTCGATCCGCAATTGGATTCGACCATCCGGGTTCAAGCCGGACGCCTTCGCCTGAAGTTAGCAGAGTATTACGGCGCCGAAGGTGCAGCGGATCCGATTCTCGTGGACCTTCCCAAGGGCGGATACCTGCTTACCTTCCAGCATCGAACTGCGGCGTCCCATATGGGACTTTCAGTTGCGCCCCTGAACAGAGAAAGGCGGCAGACAGCGAACCGGAAGTGGGTTACCACAGTCCTTGTGCTCGTCGTCCTGTTGGCGGCGGCGATCGGGGTCATTTTTACCATGGTCGCGAATCGCACTTCCGCCGAAGCGATCGCAGCCAATCATGCGGAGCCGGCGCCTGCCGCATTTCGAATTTTCTGGGGAAGTTTTCTCTCTGTACCGCTACGACCGTGGGTCATATTTAGCAACGGTGCTTTTGTTGGCAGGCCAGAGACGGGAATGCGCTACTTCGATCCCAAGCGTGATTCACGCAGCCTGATTCTCGACCACTACACCGGCGTCGGTGAAGTGTTGGCCGTCCATGAGCTTGATAGTGTCTTCGCGCAACTGGGCCGGCCGATCCTGGTGAAGCGAGGGAGTTTGCTTTCGCTCGACGATGCCAAGAACAACAACTTGATCTTCCTCGGTTCGCCGGCGGAAAATCTGCCGCTACGCGATATCCCCAACACCCAGGAATTCGTCTTCCGGCAGCTCACATCCGGCCCGCGAAAGGGAGACTTGGCGATTCTTAACATGCATCCCCATGCAGGCGAGCCGAATGCATTTCTGGCCAGCCCTTCCAACCAGCCTCTCACCGAAGAGTATTCAGTTATCGCACGGGTGCGCGAGGGGAATCCGTCGCAGTCGCTAATGATCCTGGCGGGAACGACCACCATCGGCACCCAAGCCGCGGTCGAATACATTTGTACGCCGCAATCGCTACAGGATTTGCTGCAAAGGCTCGGCGTTTCGAAGCCCGAGGATTTAAAGCCGTTCGAAGCGGTGTTGCGTGTGAAAGTCACGCGCGGCGTGCCGGTAGCGATGGAACTCGTAAGCTTGCGCAAGACTGGATCGTAGAGCGTCACTCAGGTGGCGATTTGAAATGCAAGTCCAACTCCGCGGCCTTTTGCAACTCTGCCGCCGCTCCAGCCTTGTCACCTTTTCTCTTCAGCGCCAAAGCGAGTTGGTAGTGCGCGGGCGCGTAGTTGGGCTGGGAATTGATCGCAGAACGGAACTGGGATAACGCACCTTCGAGATCTCCGGCCTCAAGAAGACGCCGTCCCGAGTTGGTGGTAAACGTAGCCGCTTGGAGACTGGTTTTCTGTTGGCTGATCTCCGCGCCAAGTTTGCTCTCAGCGGCCGCTCCCTGACTGTCGCCGAGTTGGCGGAGGACAGCGGCGAGCGTGGTATGCGCCCCGGCAAAGTCGGGCTGCAAGCGGACGGCTTCGCGAAGCGCGCTGGCGGCCTCCGGCAGCTTGCCCATTTGTTTGAAAACCGTGCCCAGCGTGTAGTAAGCCTCGGCGTAGTCGGGTTTTGTGCGGATGGCGTCTTGCAGCCGCTCCACCGAGGCCGCGAAATCGCCGCTTTGCCAGAGCGTGACTCCGTAAGTGTAATAAGCATCCGCTAGGCCAGGATCGAGGCGGATTGCTTCCTTCAACTCCGCAATCGCGCCCGCCAAATCATCTTTGAGTTTTAACGCTACCGCCAGGTCATAGTGGAGATGAGCCTGGTTGGGCGAAATGCTTAATGCCTCTCGCAATTCTCGTGAGGCTGCGTCGAAATCGGACTTCTGCAAATAGGCGAGCCCGAGATTTCCGCGGATTCCAGTGTCCTCGGGACGCAGTTTTAGTGCGGTCTGAAATTGCTGGATTGCAGCATCGCCCTGACCGTATTGCATCAAGGCGAGACCCAGGTTGTTGTGCGCCTCGGGATCATTCGGAGTGAGGTCAGCGACTTTCGCGAATGCGGTTGCAGCTTTCTCCGGCTCGCCGGAACGCTGCAGCAGCAGACCATAGCGGGTTTGCACGACAGCCACATTCGGAGTCAGCTGCACGGCCTGTTCGTACGTCCTCAGGGCTGCGTCAGTGTCGCCTTTTGCCTCGAGTGCGGTGCCCAGATAATACTTCGCGGTTCCGTCTTCGGGATCCAGTTGAGTTGCTTGCTGAAGTGCAGCAATGGCCTGATCTCGCTCGCCTCCATCCAGAAGCGCGACGCCAAGGTGCAGCTGAGCCGGCTCATATTTTTGATCTAGCTTGAGAGCAGTGCGGAACTCTTTCTCGGCATCCTGCAGTTGCAACTGTTGAGCCAGCAGCACGCCGAGATCATCGTGCAAGTCCGGTCGCGCGGGCTGCAAAGCCACGGCTTTTTTCATTTCGGCAATGGCATCGTCTGTTTTTTTCTGCTGGCTGAGCACACGCGCCAGCGCAAGGTGTGCATCAGCTTGCTGCGGCGCGAGACGCACCGCCAACCTCAGTTCGTGAGCGGCTTCCTCGGGGGCGCCTTTTGTCGACAGTGCTTGCCCGAGATAAGCGTGCGCTATTGCCAACCCTGGCCGAAGCCGCGTGACGATGCGAAAGTGTTCTATCGCACCGTCCACATCGCCCTGTTGAAGCATTAATTGTCCCAGCGCGTTCTGCGCGTCCGCGTTGCGGGGGTCGAGCTTGATCGCCTGTTGAAAAGCGGAGCGTGCTCCAGCGGCATCACCTTTTTGTATGGCCGCCTGGCCGCGCTGATAAGCGGCGGCGGCGACCGACGCTGTTGTCTGTGCCTGCGACAACCACACGGATGTGCTGACCTGCACGATGAGGACCACAAGCGAAAATCGAGCGCTAGTGCGCCTTCCGGCGAACGGGAATACCACAGTGAAGATAGGTTACGTGTTATGCTGCTGTCCTTCAATACCGTGAGAAGCAGTTGGCTACCTCACTTTGCCGCTTTGTGAAATGATGCGGGATTTTCATGGAGGTCGCAGTTGTTAGCGCTGGTCCGGATTGCAATGCTTCTGGTGACAATTTTGTGGATCAGCGTGTACGGGATTCTTGCCCAATCACACACCGCACCGCAGTCGCAGCATCCATCTCAAGAAACGCAATCTGCCTCGCCCCAAGCGTCCGCTTCCAACTTCGAGGCCGCTCGCAAACTCTTGGAAGAAGGTAAATACGACAAAGCGCTTTCCCAACTGCAGGCGCTTGCCGCGCAGGATCCAAAGCTGCCAGGGCTTTCTCACCAACTCGGTGCGGCATACTACAAGAAAGGTGACTTTCTGAAGGCCACGGGGTATTTGAAGCAGGCGACCGAGGAAAATCCGAAAGACAGCGAAGCGGTGCAACTCCTGGGGCTTTCTTATTATCTTGCCGGACGACCGAATGAAGCCATTCCGCTTCTGGAAAAAGTTCAGACCTGGTTTCCGTTGGCGAATGTGGACGCGGCTTACATTTTAGGTGTCTCCTATATTCAGGTGAAAAATTATCCGCAGGCTCGCAATGCCTTCGCGCGGATGTTTGACGTGCCCGCAGATTCCGCAGCCAGCTATTTGTTTACCGCGCGAATGTTGCTGCGGCAGGAATTCGATCCGATTGCGGAAGAGTACGCGCACAAGGCGGTCGCACTCGATCCTAAGCTTCCGCTCGCTCACTTCTTACTGGGCGAGCTTTATTTATACAAGTCGCGAGTCGACGAAGCCATTGCCGAATTCGAGAAGGAAAAAGCGATCAATCCCGCGTACGCTCCCACATATTACAAGCTGGCGGATGCGTATTCGCGCATGCAGAAGTACGATGATGCCGAACGTTTATTACAGCGCTCCATCTGGCTAGACGCAACTTCCACCGGGCCCTATATCCTCATGGGGAAGGTTTTGGAGAAGAAGGGTGAATTCGATCTAGCGGTACGCGCCCTGCAGCGCGCGGTGGCGATGGATCCGAATAATTCGATCACTCACCATTTGTTGGGCCAAGCCTATCGCGACCTGGGACGGAATGATGAGGCGGAAAAAGAATTGAAAGCGGCCGAGCAGTTGCAAGAACGCGAGAACAGCAAGTAATAAAATCGTTACACAACAAAATTGTCATCCCGAGCAACGCGAGGGATCTGGGTACTTGCCTGCGGTGGAGATACCGATCGTGCAGGCAAGAACCCAGATCCCTCGCGTTGCTCGGGATGACAAGAGTATTGTCGTCACTCAATTCACTGGTGGGCAGACGAGGCGTCCTGTTCCCTCGCCAGTCTTTCGACCATTTCCTTAGGCAGTTGCTGCAATAGTTCGAGGAAAACTCCGTTAGTCCAGCCAAAACCAACCACATTGGCTTGATAGCCAGCACTGACGTGAGCCTCCGAAGAGCGTGTCACTACATCATATTTTTCGCGGATGGTACCTTCGCGCCGGAAGTTCTCGGCCACAGTGGAAAGGAAGTTATACGAAATTCTATCTGCGTCAGCCGTGTAGCCGTAGCGCCGCAGCCCATCGACGCCAAGCGATTCGAGAGGAGCCCACCCATACGGATAGTCCCACTGCGCGCCGGAATCGGTCGTGCTGGTGACCAGCCCGCCTGGCTCGTCGAAGAGTTTCACATTTCGCGCCAGCGCTTGCGCCTGCTGCGGGCTCGCGAGTCCCGCCCACAGCGGATAAAACGTAGTCACATATGGGTAGGTCGATTTTGTTCCCGTGCGGAGATCGTAGTCGAAGAACATTCCCCGCTGCTCGTCCCAAAGATACTTGTTGATTTTTTGTTTGCGGTCGTCAGCCCGCTGTTTCCACTGCGCAGCGTCCGCGTTCTTACCGAGTAATTGACTGATATCCGCCAGGTCCTTCTCCGTCTTGTAAAGAAGACTGTTCAGACAGACGGGAGCGAAATGATGAGTGGCCGCCCCATAGGGTTCGAAGCGAAAAGAAATGTCGAACCCGGACTCGCGCAGGCTGCGATCACCCTTGTAATAGTCGGCGCTTAACTGGACCGTGCTGGAAGTTTCGCATCCCGGACGCGCCATCGTTCTCACCACATCGCAAACTTCCACCGTGTAATCAGGTCCTGTGGCTTCCTGCGTGGTCTTGCTTCCCTTGGCAACCACGTAAGTTCGATCAAGTTGAGGGTGAAGAAGAAAATATCCGATAACTTTGCGGCGGAGTCCACTTTCATCCTGCAGACTTTCGGGAGCTGGACCGTTGCCGAAATCGTAGTAGCGGGAAAGACCCGTAGCGCCAGCCAAGTGAGGATCCCGCATCCACGTCTCGTAATCCCGCGACGCGAAATCGTAGGCGCGAGCCAGCCACTGCTTGTTTTCGTGTCCGGCCGCCTTCTCCGCGTTATAAACCTCCATGATCATCGAAGTGAGAAATGGCGGCTGGGAGCGAGTCAGGTAATAAGTGCGATTGGCGTTCAACACGGTTCCGTAGTGTTCGATTTCAAAGAAAAAATTCTCTACCATTCCGCGCGCCAGATCGACACGCCCGTCGCGCACCAGCCCGAGAATAATGAAATAGCTGTCCCATCCATACATTTCGTTGAAACGGCCTCCAGGTACGACGTAGCTGTCAGGCAGGAAGAGCAACCCCTGCGGCGAGATCGTTTCCACTCCGGGCTCGCCCGGATGCTCAATGACAATGGGCAAGTGCTCAACTCGTACCTTGCACGCGTGTTCGAGTTGCTTAACAGAATCTGGTTCAGGGAAATTTGCCGGCAGATAAAGCAGCGCAGCCTCCGGCAACTTTGGATCGACGATGCTGTCGCAACGTGTCATGGAACGTGTCAGCACGTCCCAATCCGAGTGGATATATTGCAGCACGCGATTCACGCCGTCAGGTTGAGCAGAGGGTACTGTGCCTGAGAAGCATTCGAACGCAGACAGCGAAATCGCAAGGATAACGGAGAAAATTAAGCTCGCCCGCCGCATTCGAATCATGATTGCCAAATCCTCTTGCCCGTTAGCCTACATCGCCCGGGTACTGCTGTGAAGCAGGAATGGAATCAAAATATTCTAATCTTTGCATTTCCGGGAACCGTCATTGAGCTGCTGCAGTAAATTCTTGGCTTCCGGAAGGTCCGGATTGAATTCGAGGACGCGCAGAACATAATCGCGCGCATTATTCGACTGTGCAGTGTCGCAAAAGAGCCGAGCAATATTCATCCCAATACGGCTTTGGCCAGGAGCGCGCTGGAACGCATCCTGCCAGAGCTTGAGGGCTTCACGCAAATGCCCGCGATTCGCCTCGATCGCGCCCAGATTCGTGGCCGCATCGATCAACGCGGGATCGATGGCCAACGCTCGTTGATACAACTCCCGAGCACGATCCAGATCACCCTTCTTCTGCGCGGAGTATCCCAACGCCGAGAGCAGGACTGGATCGTTGGGCGATTTCTCTAGCGCCGAACGAAGCAGCCGCTCAGCTTCCGGAGCTGCCACTGTCATGCCGCTGTTGGCCAACGATTCCCATGCCAGTGCGAGGTCGCGCACGTCGTCATCACTTTTCAACGCCGGAAACGGCACCAATCGGGGCAAGTTCCCCTGTGTGTTTTTATCTTGCAACAGCTGAGGCGCGATCTGTGGCTGCCGCCGAATGCGATGGTCGGTCACCTCGGTGTGAGCCACGTCCGTACTCAACGACGACGGCATGTGGCATGAGGTACAGTCGGGCTGCTCCGCGTGATGCGTCGTTCCAAGTTTCGCGCCATGGCAAGCCAGACACTTCTGCCGGTAGTAAGAGGCCCGGTCACTGGCAGAGGGCTCGCGATGGGGATCATGACAACTGGTGCACGACATTGCGTCGCCAGATTTTTTCTTACACGCACTTTGCGCCAGCGCCTCGAACTGGCTAACCGCTCCCAGTCCGCCACCTTGCTGGTCGGCAAAAACAAAATAGCGAACGAAGTCGGATAGCTGCTGCCCCGGCTGAAAGTCATAAATGTGCCGCCCGGGCCGCTCGATGGCAGCCTTCCCTTCCAGGTGGCATTGCATGCAGACAGCGTCACGCCGCAAAGCGTCGAGCTTAGCTGGATTAACGATGGCGCCGCCTTTCACGTGCGCTGCTCCCGCTCCGTGGCATCGTTCGCAAGTGACTCCAGAATCGGAAAACGGAGGAGATGGGTAGTGGTTTTCTGTTCCTGGAAGTGGAGGCCGCATCCCGCTAACGTGGCAATGCAAACAACTGGCAAAAGCCGGCAGATTCATTGGCATTTCTCCGGCGTTGCCAAACGCAGGCGCCATGTCCCAGCGCTGCCGGTCGGTATACCAATTCACTGGCGACTCAAAAAGAAATCCATCCACAGCAAACAAATAACTTCTCCCGCGCCGCCCGGAGCCGATGTAATAGAGCAACTCGCGCTTGCCGCGCACAGTTGGGTCGTTCGGACGCTCGAAACTGAGCCACACTTTTCCCTGATCGGAGTAAATGCGATAGTGCACACCGGATTTCTGATGTAAAAAATCAGCAGGGAAAAAATTGGCAATCGCGGGCCCGCTGGCTTGCGCCATGGAGGTTTTCACATACGAATTGTAGATAGACGAATGGCAGCCTGCGCAGGCTTGATCTCCCGCGTATCCGTTGGAGCTGGAATTCGCCCCGCCTGCGGGAGTCTGAGGCAGCGACGAGGCCGCCGCGCATAAAAGCGCAGCCAGCAAGAATCGAAGTAAATGGCCCATTCAATATCAGTGCAAATCCGCTTCAGATTAATGGTTGGCCATCGCGCTTTGCAATTGCTGGAGATGCTCCCGTGCCAGAGCATGTGCCGGATTGGTGGCGCTCAGGAATTTGTCGTCATCCCCCATTTAAGCTTTCGTCACTCCGATCCATGAGGCATGTAAGCTTGCAAATCAGGCTGTCGTCCTACAGAATTAAGGCGAAACCTAAGCCAAACTAAAAGCAAACAGGTATTTCCTTTTGCAGTGCTCACGCCGCAAGTTTCTACGATCCCTAAGCAGGTCCGCGCTGGTGCTTTCTTTGGAGAACGTGCTTTCTCTGGCGCGTCCGCTTCGGCTGCATGCGCTCCCTAGAACTGACGAAAAGGATCAAAAGCCGCCGACGGATTTAGGCGTCAACTTTGTAGATGTCGGCAGCGAAGCCGGTCTGAACGTCGAAACCATTTTTGGCGGAGAACACAAGAACAAATATCTGCTGGAAACCACCGGCTGTGGCGTCGCGTTCTACGATTACGACAACGACGGCTGGCTCGACATTTTTCTAGTGAACGGCTGGCGTCTGGAAGGTTTTCCCGCAGGGCACGAGCCCGCATCGCATCTGTTCAAGAACAATCGCGACGGCACATTTACCGACGTGACCGCCAAAGCTGGATTGAGCCATAGCGGCTGGGGCCAGGGCGTTTGCATCGGAGACTACGACAACGATGGCTTCGAAGATTTGTTCGTAACTTACTACGGCAAGAACGTTCTCTACCACAACAACGGCGACGGAACTTTTGCCGACGTGAGCGAGAAGGCCGGAGTCGCCGGAAAAAAGACTCGCTGGGGCACCGGCTGCGCATTTGTCGACTATGACCGCGACGGCCATCTCGATCTCTTCGTCGCCAACTACATCGACTTAGATCTGGCCACCGCGCCCGTGCCGGAGTCTGGACCGTGCCTTTATAAAAGTGTGATGGTGGCTTGCGGTCCGCCTGGCTTGACTGGCGGCAAAAACATTCTCTATCACAACAACGGAGACGGAACGTTCACCGATGTTTCCGAAGCCGCCGGAATCACGCGAGCCAATGCGACCACCTATGGGCTTGGCGTGCTGGTGGCCGATTTCGATAATGATGGATGGCCCGACATTTACGTAGCCAACGACTCCGCGCCCAGCGCCCTCTACCAGAATAAGAAGAACGGAAAGTTCGAAGACATTGCCATCGAGGCGGGTTGCGCCTTGAGCGCCGACGGCAAGCCCCAAGCCGGCATGGGTGTCTCCGCGGGCGATTACGACCTGGACGGCAATCTTGACATCGTGAAAACTAACTTCGCCGGAGATACGCCCTCGCTTTACCACAATCGCGGCGGCGCCGATTTTGACGACGCAACTTTCACCGGCGGATTGGGCATGCACACGCAATATCTGGGATGGGGCTGCGGATTTTTCGACTTCGATAATGACGGCTGGCCCGATATTCTAATTTGCAACGGTCACGTCTATCCCGAGGTCGAACAATTGCGAACTGAAGCCGGCTACGCTCAGCGAAAATTGCTGTATCGCAACCAGCGCAACGGGCACTTTGAGGATGTCTCGCTCAATGCCGGCTCTGGCATTTCAACGCCGAGCGCCTCGCGCGGCTGCGCCTTTGGCGACTTCGATAACGACGGCGACATCGATGTCGTCGTCAACACCATCAACGACCGCCCGCAGCTTTTGCGCTGCGACTCTCATTTAAAACACAACTGGATCAAGGTCCGGACGATCGGAACCAAGTCGAACCGCAGCGGCATCGGCGCGCGTCTGAAGTGCGTAACCCACCCGCCCGATGAAAGCAAACCGCATCAGCAGATCGACGAAGTCCGCAGCGGCGGCAGCTACATTTCGCAAAACGATCTGCGAATTCATTTTGGCCTCGGCCAGGCTGAAAAAGTGGATCTGCTGGAAATCCACTGGCCGAGCGGCCAAGTGGATACGATGAAAGACGTCAAGCCCAATCAACTGATCTACGTGAAAGAAGGAGAAGGCATTGTGCGCACGGTCGACTTCGATCGGGAAAAGCAGAAATCTTGAGCTGCAGGATTTGGCATTGATCCAAGCGGTCAAGCCCGATCAGTTCATGATGATTGGTGGCGGCGCGTGGACTCGAACCACGGACCTACGGATTATGAGACCGTCGCTCTAGCCACCTGAGCTACGCCGCCACTTTACG
>Ga0207031_10074_pt1 | contig 26782 bp, 27 predicted proteins | sample Alteio_BWMinCont_37_FD_153278 | JGI IMG/M metagenome (GOLD analysis project Ga0207031, IMG submission 153278) | Enriched cells from forest soil in Barre Woods Harvard Forest LTER site, Petersham, Massachusetts, United States -... | ecosystem: Environmental > Terrestrial > Soil > Temperate forest >... | reverse complement strand
CAGCGTTAAGGGGATTGCGACAACGACTGTGGTTTAAGAAGTGTACTCAACCAACTGGCGTTCATGATCGCGGTGACATAAAAAACTGGCTGGCCCGGCACGAAGCAAGGGCCAGCCAGTTCGACGTTTTCCGCCGAAGAAAGAAGGCTCGTATCAATACCGCACTTGCATGCCAAAGTTGATGCCCTGAACCCAGAAGTCACTGTTCCGGAAGGTAAACAGCGGAGCCGCGGGGCCGCTCGGCGGTAACAGGCTCGCGGGGGTGCGTGTGGAATTCACCTGGAGGTCGATCGCGTCTCCCGGCCGCGTGACATTCGTCCAATACAGGAAAGTATAGCCCAGGTAGAGACGCAAATTGTTGGTGACCTGATAGCCCACGTTGAATTCGAATTCCGGCAGGACCGAGAACACATCGCGCGAGTAATGTCCAATGTTGCTCGACTGAGCCAGCAAGTCGCCCCGGCCACCTAAGCCTGCGACAGGCGGCGTCAAGATCGTGAAACCGTTGATATCGGTAGTCTGATGGGTTGCGCCAAGAGCGACTCCGCCTGTGATGTCGGCAAACCAGCGCCCCTGCCATACCTCGGCTCGGATGCCAATTTCTCCACCATAGAATAGGTTGCGTGTGTTGAACTGGTCGAACGCACGGATGTTTTCACCGGCTAGGACAGGCGAACTCCGAGAAACCTGGATGTTTTCTGAGATATTCAGTTCATCGCCCAGGTCGAGGAAACGGAAGCCGCCGAGGAAGTCCACGCGGTAGCCTGGGGCTGACTGGCAGCAGTCGCCACAGGCGCTGCAGCTACAGCATAGGTTGCAGATCATATTGGCCGCAGCGCCCTGAAGTCCGCTCGTGGAGTGGACCTGGACACTCCCAGCCGCCAACCCAGGGAAGGCAATCAGTTCCGAGTTGGGCAATCCCGTGCTCACGTCAAAGAACGGACGGGCCAAGACGATGGAGCCAGGCGCACCCGAGGAACTGGCGGCGAAGTCGTCCGAGCGCGACCCGAGGAAGAAATAACCGGCTTCGATTCCTAGAGTCTGGCTGTCATTCAACCAGAATCCGGCCGTGAATCGTCCACCCGAGAAGAGACCCTGACCGACATTCCCGCCCCCGAAAAGCACCCCCGTCCCGGGAGCGCCGATCGCGCCGGGGGTGGGTGAAGTCGAGGGTCCGGTTGTGACGAGGGTAGGCAAGGGGCTCCCTTTCATCCACCACATCAAGTACTCGGCGTTAATCCAAAACCGGCCGGGATACCCACAGACACTTGCAGTAGGTAAGCAGGAGTCCTCATTGCAAGACATCCCCTGGCCGTCCGGGAGGCCTGAGGATAATGGCTTGGCGTTGGTATCCCCAACCGGCACGGGTGTTTGAGCCAGGGACATACTCGCGCCCGTTAAGGCTACTAACACAGAACTGAGAAAACCGTTTCTCATGGCTAGTCCAGCCGTATTGTTGTAGTGTTAAAGATTCTAATCCAATTGCATGGCGCGTCGTTTTACGTGGAAGAAGTAGAATAATTGGACTTCACAATTTACATCGGATAATCGCGATATCTTCATTAACCGTAAAAGTGGGAAAGTGCAGAAGTTGGGCCGGCTTTGGAAATGTGTGTTGGATCCCAATTCTTTTAGGAGACTGTCCAGGATTTAACTTGTCTTCCGGTTCTCCGGCTTTTTCGATTTGGTAGTCAATCTTATTCTGAGCGCCAGTCGGCCGCATGAAAAGAGCGAGGGCCACGGGAGAGACATTCTTCCCGTGGCCCTCGTCTTGGAGCTACTTCACTCACGGACTCATCAGGAATCCAGAATAACCTAATCTCATGCACTTCGACGGTCGGAGCTGAATCAGGTTTTAATCCGCTTGAGAGTCGTCACCCGATAACTCTTGGCCTCGAACCCGGCCGGCCGATCCGTTTCGCCCGTGCGGGACCACGACACCTTTACCTCGTCGCCAGTCAGTTGATAGATCCCCAAGGTGGTTTTCCCCTTGTCGTCCCCTTCTGTCATCGTTTTGTCGATAGACATCGGCGTCTTTGTGGAATCGAGTTTGAACGTCCCCTTGCAGACGTCTTTGTCACCTTCCTTGATGGTGTACTTCCCATTGTTGAGGGTCACCATGTCGCCGCCCTCCTTGGGAATCGCATCCTCCTTCCCATTGGTCGATTGAGACACCACTTGCCAGGTTCCATTGAGGGACTTGGACTCCTTGTCTTCGGCGGGAACGGCTGTCCCCGTACCGAAGACAAGTGCCCCTAGGGCGAGAGCCATCACTTTGAAGCTGGTAACGATTCTGCGAGTAGTCATGAACATCCTTTACGTGAAACGTGTATCGTCTGCCGACACGAGCAGACAGCTGCTTCGTGCTAACAAACCGGGTCCCGAAAAACTCCCTCACACCTGCGGCTATGCCACCAGTGGTGGAATTACTTTGGAACACATGCGTTACGAGGTGGGAATCCACCTCGCATGATGGAGAGGCAACTCCGGTAGACCAGTAGGTTCCCGGTTATCCGCCCTTCCGCCAGCCAACAGGATAGGTCCTCACCAATGGCGCGCACGTCAGGAGATATGGAGAAGTCTGGTGATCTTTTCCCGACGTTCGAGGCTTTGTCAATTTGAAACGCATTGTGACAAGAACGACGCATCGGAGAGTCCTTCCTGCGGTTGATGAGCTGAGGATGCGTTAGACGAAAAAACCGCTCGGATTGAGGAAACTGGGCGTTACCCAGCCTCATACTCAATACGGGCGGAGTCCCGTGGGCGAATCGGAACTTTTGTCTGGGATCAATCAAAACCCGACTTGAGGCGCGGTCGGTAGCAATCGCCCGTCCCGATCATTGGGCATCTTGGGCGATGTCAGGGCGCGTGATCTTTGAGATAAGGGAAGCTGTAGCAAGCGTGTTAGAGGCGGGTCTTTCTTGTGGTTTGATACACCGGCGAACTGTAATGTGAGCTCGGACTGAACGGAATTTCAGCATTGTGAGTTGCAGCCAGAACACCATCTCTGTCGAATAATCCCTTCCGATCACTTGACCATTCGTTCGCAGAACGCACGCCATCTCAGTCTCAGTTCAATCTCTTCTCCCAGTCGTTGCCAGCGAGTTTTAGCCGACCAGAAAGGGACTGACGAAAGGTTATACTGCTCGACCTGGTTTGTTAATCGAGGCGGGGTGTGCGGACACCCGTCATCAGTCATTTGGGAGAGATCGCTGTCGATCGGATACCCGCCGGCAACGATTGGATCCAGGGCCATCAGAATTCGCATGTTTGTCCTTCGTTGAATTTTCGCATGGCTCCATCCTTCCGTGCCCACCTGCTCTAACGAATGCCAAAATCAAGTGGACATACTCATTATATCGACAAACATTTTTAAAATCTGACAATTCTTCAAATATAGTCCACCTCATTTGTTTTCCTGGGCAACGCCTTCCAACATGCGACACTTACCCAGCACTCATGACACCCCGAATCAGAAGCCGGAGAAACCCGAAGAACGACAATTCCGGCTCGGATACAATGAGTGCAACGCTCCCCGCCGCAGACCACATAGGACTCCCGCGCCTAGCGTCACTACGAGGGGGGACCGATGATCCCGACTCATGTTCTGAAGGACCTGCAGCCGAACGAATGCATCGCCGTCTTGTCGCGCGGCGGAGAGATCCACTTCTACATCCACCCCGCCTCCGACAAACCCGATGTGATCCGCGCATTTGCCACGGCGGAAGGGTCTGAGGTTCTGACCAGCCATATGCGGGACAATGCCGCCATACGAGCGTTAGTCGCGTCTCGAGAGCGGGACGTCGGCGGTGAGGGATGACGCTGAACCTGATCAACGCTTTCAGTTACTATCTCGTACTGGTCTTCGTCATCGGAACGATCCTCCGGGCCCGCAACATCCGGGCGATGCTCGGCATGGTCTACCGCTCAGGCGACCGCTGGCCGAAGCTGCGGGCTCTCGTTTCCAGCCACTGGGCGATTTTCGTCCGCTGGCCCACAGTCTTACCGCTCGTTCTGACCCTGCTCCTTACTCTCACGAACACTTTGGCGGGGTACTTCGTCTGGCCCCAGGCCCGTGTCACACCTGGCGACTTGTGGTCACACCCGGCCGGCCTGGCCGCGGCGATCGTTGTGGGCAGTCTGATGGGGTTCCTCGACTTCAGGACGGTATTCTGGTTTGGGCGGTTCGACCGAACTGCTGTGGAGGCAATGTTGGACCGGGCCGAACACTGGCTGGGATCGTGGAAAGCTCCGGTGGTGCGATTCATGACCTTCGGGCTGATCCACCCCCGGCGGATTGTCGGCGATCAGGTCCGGCAGGCACTGGTGGATGCCAGCATGGCCGCGAATGGCCAGTTGTGGGCCATATCCCTGCAGATTCTGGTGCGGTTCGCTTTCGGACTCACCCTGTGGATTACGTGGGCCGTGCGGTAGAGTTCCGCCTCTACTGTAGGGGCGCGGGCGGAAGTGGTTGCTGAAGAAATTGAAGGAGCCAGATCGCCCTCCTGAAACCACATTCTTCCCCGCCCCACAAGAGGCGTCAGGGAATCCCCTGACGTTACACGGCTGGATTAGAGCGAGCGTTTCCGCTTTCTCCTGGCAGAACCATTCTGCCTATATGCGACAATCGCTCTTCGCTTGGAAGACACAAAATGCTCCGAGATTGATGTCAATTGGAGATACGATGTCCGATCCAAAGCTCCTTTCGCAGATTGACATATATCTACAGGCTGCTCGGGCACGGGCAGACGCTATAAACAAATTTGCCACACTAACCAAAACAGTTAAGACGGCTTACGACGAGTTGTCCCAAGCGCTGACCGAACTCAAGGCTCCTGTGCCGTCCGGAAAGCACCCGCGAGAGCAGATGGTGGATAACACTTTCCCAACTGAAGCCTACATCAACGAAGCATGGAAGGTGCTGGTAGTAACCACGATTCAAGCGCGTGAGGCTTGGGGGGCAATTCCGGCTGACAGCCGGACGGGACTTTCTCCCCCGTAATAGGGGAGAAAGACCTTCACTGATGATTGTTCGCCAAGTCTATCTTTATTCAGCGCATAGTCCCCACAAAAGTGACGTGAGCGTTGGTCTTCTTCACTAACCGAATTTGTCCCGATCGGCCATCTTCGAGAGTGAGTGTGAGAGCCGTACCAACTTCCACGTGTGTATTGTTGGGATTGGATGCCCTGCCACTCCACACCACAGTGCCATCACTAAGGGGCAAGTTGATATTCATCTCAAGCACCTCGACCGTTAAAAACAAATTGGCGACGCGTAGCTTCGCGCTCATTATCGAGATTCCTTTTGACGGCGGCCCGGGACCAAAGACGATTCAGCCCGACGAAGGGCCTCCAACTGAGTGATCACGGCGATGCAGATTTCGGAAGTGCAATCATCTCTGCGAATCTGTACCCCCAATCTTTCATCGCATCTCGGACGGTCAAACCGAGTCCGATGACACCAGATTTTTCGATCTGCACACCACCTTCTGCTGGATGAGAAAGAACTGCGGGCCCGGCGAGCATCGAAGCGACCTCTGAGCCGGTGTAATGCTTTGAGTTAGGCATAACAAGAGAATAAATCGGGAAGTCGGCCAGTGTGTCAGGAAAATCGGAAAAAAATGTGTCAGAAAAAAAGGTAAGTGGAGACGACGTGGCGGAGTGCGCGGAAGCGACTGTGGGAAGTGAGATGTTGAAAGAGGTGAGTTGGAAGTCCCGAAACAGTCGTGCAGCTTTGGAACTGTAACCCGACCTCGAGTACCCTGGCCAGTCAAATGAATACAAAGATTGGGATTATCATTGCTGTCGGATCCACCTGTTATTTTTGCTGGTGAGATCGGACATAACAACCTGCTCCATCGATCATGTTTATCAAGGTCAACTTTGAGATTGCTCTCGATTTTCAGGAACCCGCGGCGGTAGTTACCATGCTGCGCCTGCACCCGTCGCTCGATCGAGTTGTACGACGGAACGAACGGCTGGTAGTCGATCCACCGGTACCAATCGCGGATTATCTGGATGTCTACGGCAATCGATGTGGGCGGGCGTTTGTGCCCGCGGGTCGGGTGGTTTTCAACAATGAAGCTGTGCTCGAGTACAACGGCCAACCAGACCCCCAGGACTGGAACGCCTACCAACACCGGGTGCAGGAGTTACCGGACAATACCCTCCTTTTCCTCTTACCGAGCCGCTACTGCGAGGTGGATAGCGAGTTGAAGGATTTCGCATGGACGACCTTTGGCCGCGGATCGGCGGGATGGCCTCTGGTGCACTCGATCTGCGAGTACGTCCATCACCACATCCGCTTTGACTACCTACAGGCGCGCGCGAATCGGACCGCCCTCGATGTTTTTCGGGAGAGGGTTGGGGTCTGCCGCGATTACACTCACCTGGCAGTTACACTGTGCCGGTGCTTGAACGTTCCAGCCCGTTATTGCACCGGCTACCTCGGCGACATCGGTGTGCCTCCCGATCCAGCCCCGATGGACTTCAGCGCGTGGTTCGAGGTGTACTTGGGCAGTCGGTGGTACGCCTTCGACGCTAGACACAACGTTCCCAGAATCGGCCGCATCCTGATGGCTCGCGGCCGGGACGCCGCGGATGTCGCGCTAACTACAGCTTTTGGGGTGAATCGACTGGATTCATTCCGGGTCGGGACATTGGAAGTCGAATCTCCCGTGTGAAACACGGTAAGGGTCTCAGATCGCTGACCTGGCTGTGCTGGCAATTGCTCAGCATGAGTGTCATCAATGGACCTCATCACGTAACTGCCAGATGAATATAAACCTTACGTCGGGGAATTCCCTGACGTTGCATACGGGAATGCAGCGAGCCTTTCCGCCTTCTCCTGGCAACACTATCCCGGCAATCCGCGACAATTGCCCTTCACATGTCAAATCAACCCCGACACTCGGTGTCGGACTTAGAACCGACTCAAGATGAGCCACGGAGGAAGTTATGGACGGTGCACGGTTACGAATCCTGGTGGTGGATGATTATGTTGATGCGGCCGACTCCACAGTCGAACTCCTGTCCATGTGGGGGTACGACGCGGTTGCCTGTTACAACGGCGCGACCGCCCTTGAATCCGTCTGCCTCCATCGGCCGGACGCGGTTGTTTTGGAACTCTTCATGCCTCGCATGAATGGGTTTCAGTTCACCGGATTGTTCCGTGAACTGCCAGGTTGCGGGACCATCCCAATCATCGCCGTGAGCGGGTACTTCAGTCAGGCGTACCGCTCGAAGTGTAGCGAGGTTGGGATCCAGCGCTACCTGTTGAAACCGGCAGATCCCGAATACCTGAAAGACGTTTTGATCCGGACGATCGCGACTACGGCGGTTCAGTATTCACGTAATAGCGACACCGCCAATGGGTTCGCACTCAAGATGCGAAGGCGCAAAAAGCGAATTCTTCATGGCATGGTCAGCCAACCATTCTCAACTCCAATGGTGAGAATATGGCCGGGATAATGACGGAGCAGGCAGGAGATGCGGGCGTTTGCCACAGGAACAAGGTCGTCGAAGTTATGCTACTGCTACCCACCCATCAGTTCTTCGCCCTTGAACAAGCGGCCTTTCAGCAAAACGTGAGTGTGGGCCGATTGTTTCGCCGAGCCATCAGCGACTACTTGCGACAACCTGGCTCGTAAGCAGAAGTGGAGTGAAAGAGTTCTGCGAGTCCCAGATACAAGGAGGCTTCATCATGTTGGTCTTGTCCCGGAAAACACAGGAAGCGGTGGTGGTTGGGGGTTCGATCAATTCCGAACCCACCATGATCGTGACCGTACTTGAAATCCGAAGTGGGCGGGTGAAACTGGGGTTCCAAGTTGCGAAAGACGTTCCCGTTCACCGTCAGGAGGTATGGGAACGCATCAATGTAAGTGGCCCCCCCAAATGAATGAACACTTGCGGAGTAGCACTTCGCCAGAAACTTGGGGCCTGCTGATTTCTGTCAGGGAAAACCCTACAAGGTTGAGGGTCGTCTCCCGACTTGGCTGATGGCCTCGATCAGGTATCTTCCTCAACACGCCTCATTGTGGAGTGGTTCGGTTCGAGAGCTTGCGAACACCAAAAGGTCTAATATGAAGACCGTCAGACCGCTTTTTGTTTCTCCATACCCGCCTGAACTCTGCGGGATGGCCACGTTCACCCAAGACTTGGCGGACACTGTTGACCTGGTGGCAGACAATGCGGTGTCCTCGGTGATGGCGATCGGAAAGTCGCGGCCACTTGCCGCCACTGAACCGCGGCTCGTTCACATGATTGGCAACGATTGGCCGGGTGCCTACCGCCTCGCTGCGAATGTGGCAAACGACGCAGACTCCGATGTGGTCAGTCTCCAGCACGAATTCGGGCTTTATCCCGGTCCTTGGGGTAATCAGATACTCGAATTCCTCAACGCCTGCCGCAAACCCATCGTAACAACCTTTCACACATTGCTGACTGAGCCGGACCCGGCACCACGGCGGATTATCCGCGAACTGGCAAGCCTGAGCCAGGGCGTCGTAGTGATGACGAGTATCGCCGCGAAACTCCTCGCGGAAGTTTACCATGTGCCGGGACCGAAAGTGCGGGTGATCCCTCACGGCGTTCCTGAGCCGCTCACCGAATCCGACGAAACTCTCAAGGCTGGACACGGGCTGACTGGCCGACGGGTGATCAGCACCTTCGGATTAATCGATCGCGACAAGGGATTGGAGTACATGATCGATGCCCTACCTCAAATTGTGAAAGCGTATCCAAATGTGCTTTACACGATCATCGGGATCACAAGTCCTCTTGCCAAGCAGAAGGAAGGTGAGATCTACCGAAAAAGTTTGGTGGAGATGGCTGGGTCGTTGGGTGTTGGCCCGCACGTACAATTCATCGATCGATATCTCGATCTACCCGAACTTCTGAGTTACCTGCAGGCCTCCGACGTGTACATAACACCGTATCCCGGTAAAGACCAGATTACGAGCGGAACTCTAGCCTATGCGATGTCGGCCGGCCGAGCGGTGGTGAGCACGCCGTATCTACATGCCGAGGAGGCGCTGGGCGACGGACGTGGCTTGTTAGTCCCTTTTAATCAGAGTGAGGCCCTGGCCGAGGCAGTAGTCCGATTCCTGAAGGATGACGCGTTTCGGATCGAGACAGGTCGACGAGCAAAGGAATACGCCCGGCCGATGTTCTGGCCGATCGTGGCAAGGCAGTACCTGGAAGTCTTCGATCAGGTGGCCGCCGCCAGTGAGCAGCGGCTGGAACGTCGATTCCTCGATGCGTTCGTACCGCGTCGCGGCTATGGCCGGATAACCAATCCAATCCCTGGCCATGTCTGACCTTTAACCTCGCCTACATAACCTCGATCTCCATTTCATCAGGACGGTGCGGCATGAGACTGTATGTGACCAACCTGCCCGCGGATGCGACTGACGCTGAACTCATAACCATGTTCGAACCGTTTGGAGATGTATCGAGCGCGGCCGCGTGGGGCATCATAAATCCGCCGGATCGCGTTGGGCTCGTTAGGTTGGCAGTCAAACCACAAGGTGCTGCAATCGCAGCTCATGCGTTGGATAGAACGATGCTGAGAGGTCTGGAAATGCGAGTCAATGTAATCACTCCCTGGGAAATATAGTGTCCGCGAATTGAAAACCACCTTTGACTGTTGAACCACCGCACCATTTCCTGAAGGCTTACTTACCCAGGGAGCAGACAGTGAGGTTGCGTTTTGCTCGCGGCATGTGAAAAGAAGCCATCGTCGCTCGTCAGGATTCCTAGCCGTAGTTTATCCATTTTTCCTGACAACCCTCCAATCCCACTACTCTAGAATCGACTTCGCGTTGCTAGGAAGCTCGATCAGAGGATCGCCCACCTCGTATGCAAACAGGAGTTATGTAATGCGGTACTTAGCGATTTCGATGGCCACTTTTTTGTTCGCCGGAGTCGGCTTGGTGTTCGCGGCAGATGATACCAAGGACGAAGCCGTCCGTAAGGATCTCAAGAATTTGACCGGGACGTGGAAAGTTGCATCGCGGGAAAGTAACGGCGAGAAAACCCCTGCGGATGCCCTCAAAGGGATGTTCGTGAAGGTCGCCAGTGAGGGGACCGTCACGGTCACAAAGGAAGGAAAAGAGATCCGTAAAGTGAAGTGGGTCAACGTCGATCCCACCCAGAAGACGAAGACCGTGGACGTCGAGGTTCTCGAGGGAGACGACAAGGGTAAAACTCTTCTGGCGATTTACCGAATCGAGGGTGACCAGTTCACTCTCTGTGTTGCCAACTCCGGCAAGGACCGGCCAACATCGTTCTCGGCGGAAATAGCGAGTGGGAATAGCCTCATGACCTATACCAGGACGAAGGACGAATAGTCGAGGACGAATTGCTTGACTCCGGGTGCGGAAAGTTCCGCACCTGATGGTGAAGTCCCCCCACTGGTGAAAAAGTAGTCCCACAGGCGTGGACGTCTCCGAACTCGCACCCATCAAGTAGGCGATAGTGGGTCTCGGCATGTTCGACATGAGCCAGAAGCAATTCCGGCAGTGAGAGTTCCGTCTGCTGCTGTTCGGGCCTGTTCAATGGCAGTGTGACGATTTTGAGTTGCAATTCAGCGAATGCTTATTTCGACTCTTGGCTCTCGTAAATTCCTGGCAGTAGGAGTTGATGCTTGTTTCCGGTCGCATTGATCCAAGCAGCACGACTGCAGCCTGATGCGGAATGTACAGCTTGGATGGAATGGACTTAGGTTTCACGCCCTAACTCCCGGGCTATTGTGGAAAATCCCACAGTTCGCCTCATTCGGAAGTCCCATCTGGCACTCGCCAGAGTAAGCGTACAACGCTTCGGCTATAAGGGTTTCTGAGAAATCGGGCCGGCGGGATTTGAACCCACGACCTCTTGCACCCCAAGCAAGCGCGCTAGCCAAGCTGCGCTACGGCCCGATAATCGACACACACGTTCTAAGTGATCCAACCCGAACCGGCAACAGCAGAAGAAGATACCGGCCACGTTTCTCTTGAACTCACATCCCAAGGTCGGTAGCCTCAATTAAGGACTGCAGACAGCTTCACCGTTCGCCAACGTTTCAGGCGCGAGTTCGTTTAATCGTTATGACACATCCTGCAACCAGCCGGGGATTACGATGACTTTTGTGCGCTCCTTTTCATGGACACTCCGCGTTCTCTCGGGGTTCATCTTGTTCAGTGGCTCGGTTCTGGCACAGGACCTTCCGTCAAAAAATAGCGAGGCGGTCAGCGAGGCCAGCGCGCGGCTCAGCAAGGAATCGCGAGGAATACCACCGGAAGAACTTCCCAAGGTCAAACAGCAGTTCTTGTTATTTGCAAAATACTATGGCGATCTGATCTCCAATCCAACGTTTTACAAGAATTCCATCGACCCCAAGCTCGGTTCAGCACCCACCCGCACCATTCCGATAATGGATCGTAGCAACACGATCCCAAGCGTGCTTTCGGACATGGATCGATTCATCCTTGAGCCGAACCTCAACACCAAGGTGAATGAGGAGAAAATCGACTACATCCGCGAGATGGGAATTGCCTTCGATAGTGTGCTCAAGCCTCTCGTGGAGAGCAATTCCGAGCGGATTGTCCGCATCAATGCAGCGCGGCTTCTGGCCGAAGTATGCCGTAGCGGGGCGGCGGCTCACTGGCCAACCATCACTTCTCTGCTCAACAACGCCAATACCGCGGCGGAAATCAAGTACTACGCACTGCAGGGTGCGGGGAACCTTCTGGCAGCGTACAAAATCCAGGAATACAAGTTTCGCTCGCACAGCAATGGTGCCAAGGAGGTCGGCGCCCTGGCTCAAGCCACCACAGTGTGCATTGAGAACTCCGGCCACCTCGTACCCGGCTTCAAGCAGGGAGAATCGACAAAGGATCAGGAAGCGGTGGTTCAATTCGTTCGCAAACAGGCCATTAAAGCACTCGGTCAAATCCGTTACGCAAGCATTCCCGGACCGGATGGGAAACAGATGATGTACCCGGCCTACACTCTTGCTCAGGTCTGTGTCTCGGATCCCAAATTATTCCCCTCCCCGACACCTTCCGAATGCGGCGAAGCGGTCCTCGGCATCTGCAACATGAGCACCAGTGTGTTCAACAGTCCGTTCAAAGGCTATAACCCAGCTGGGGTGGCTGAGGCCGTGGCGGCCGGACTGGTCACGTTCGCCACGCCTCGAGCCGAGCCGGGGGAACGCACGCTTGCCTGGCGCAACTACAGCTACCGTCTAGCAGAGGCGTTCAAGAATTGGCGGCCGTTGTTCGATCCGGTCTACGATGCGACTCAACCGGGGAATTTTAGCGCGGCAGCGGTGCCGCCCATTGTGAATGACTTGATTACCCGCGTGCAGACTTTGATTCTGGCGCCAATCGACAAAGTGGATATCAACGGCAAAGCCGATCCCAACTCCGCGGTCAATATCGAAGGGATGAAGGATTTCCTCAACCAATTGAGGAACAATCCCACGCGTAACCCGCTGCTCTTCACCGATAGGCCGGAGACAGTCATTTACAATCCCATAAAAAAATAACTTCCACCGCGCTGGAAACAGGTAGACAATAGAGATATCCTTCAATCCCGAGGTGCGTCGATGAGGCGGTTCCTGGCCTACGCAGTTATTGCGGTTCTCGTGGCGGCCGTTGCCTCTCCAGTAAACGCGGGTTACCTGATTATCCGCATTATTCTGGAGGGTGGTGCTCCGGAGGCGGGACAATCTGGTCCGGGTCCGGCAGTGGGGCCAGGGCCAGGAGGTCCTGGAATAAAACCTGGGGGCCCGGGCGGTTCGGGATCGGCCGGCGGCCAACCTGGCAGACCTTTTGGCCCACCCGGAATTCCCGGAGCCTTCGGCTCAATGGGGCCAGGTGGACCAACTCACGGTCCGAGCGCGAATGCCGCGGAAGATCCGGCTCGTTGCATCGTTGTGGTGGTACCAATCGAGGAAGACCTCGCGAAAGCAACACCCTTCTACAAGAGACCCTTTAACTCCGAGACAAACCCAAACTGGAAACCGAAGCTTCACACGGCTCACGGCAGTGAGAAATTCATCACCAACCTCTTCACCGATGGCACGAGCGTCCAGTGGTACGAAAACCTATTGCAACTGCCGGGCCCCAAGATGACTCGTGTCACCGAGGTGAAGGATCTCCATTCCAAATGGCTCAAGTCGAAAACCGATCCGCAAGTTTTGCTGACGGCTTTGAACGGAGCTTTGGCTGCGGGAATGGGGAACGATGCACTCGCTTATGCCGATGAACTCCTTGACTTTGCCAAGGACAAGATGGATGGCTTGTCCCCCGAAGTGTTGCAATTCGTAGCAGCCTACGGCAAGATGCAGCAAAGCCTCAAAGGTCCGGCAAGTAAACCGGGAAAATCGGAGTATTGGCAGCGAAAATTCAACGCCACAAACGTCCGGCTTCAAGGTCACTATTCGTTGATCTACTGGGACTCCAACGACTCCGACGTGAAACGCCGACTTGACGCCCTAGAAGAGAACTTCCGTGCCTTCTTCATCTGGCACGCCACGCGTGGAATTGTTCTTACCGTTCCCGAGGTGCCGCTCCTCGCCGTCCTGCCCAGACAAACGAATGAGGTCTTCAAATATGCCAGGGCTCTCGATGCCCCGCCGCGGTTGACGGCCGATGGTTTTTACTCTCCCGAGCATGAATTGCTCATCCTCTCGCCCGATCGCCTCGATGAAGTCGGTGCTACCTTCTCGCGTCAGACTCAGCAGATTTATGCGCAGGGAATCGCACGAGACAAACTCCTTGCCGGCGATGGTCCGAAACTCTCGATGTCGTTGTCGAAAGAAGAAAATACGGGCGGCGGTGCTCCTGGCCCGGGTGGCAGACCAGGAGGGTCTGGCTTGGCTGGTCCCGGTGGATTAGGCGCACCTGGTGGCGGAGATCAAGGCCCCAAGAAAGAGGGGATGAAGCCTGAGGAAGTTGCCAGAATGCAAACCATTGCTCTGGTCGATCGACTGGCCGAAGATGCCGTGATCATCGCGGGGATCAGTCGGGAAGGTTCGCGGCAACTTCTCTACGCCACGCAACAATTCCCCAAGTATGTATTTCTGCCCGAGTGGCTGAGCAATGGGGCGGCTAATTTCTTCACCAGACCCAAGGAGCCTGCTTTCATCACCACCTCGGAAGGCAAGCATCTGATGCACGTAGCCAACGCCACGGGCTACGGCATTCCGAATTACGTCCTTCAACGCTATTTCAAGGATCTTCTCGATAAGAACGACCTGAATCCGGATCGGGCCGCACTACTCAGAAATGTGCTGACCGATGCCTATTTCCACGGTCTCAATAACCCGAAGGAAATCCACGACCCCGATCCTGCGAAAACGGATCATACTGGTATCGCTATCAATTCCGGCGATGCCATGATTCCATCGCCGACCGGCGGCTTGCCAGGCGGTGCCAAACCCCCGGGAATCGGCGCGGGCCCGCCAATGGGTGGAAGCGGGTTTGGTCCTCCCGGAGGACTGCGTCCGCCAGGCGGTCCCCCCGGTGGGGGTTCTGCAATGGGAGGACCGACCATAAACGTTCCGGGCAAGCACGAGGAAGATCAGAACGTCATCGCGCGGAAGAAGCGAGAACGGTTGTCGATCAAGGCTCAAGCCACTGCTTGGGCACTCTATTACTACCTGGTCAAGGCTAAACCCGCCGAATTGCGAATCTACCTGAATGAACTTGCCTCCATGCCTCGCGATATACCTCTCGAAGGGGCAGCCTTGCAGGCGTTCTATCGTGCATTCAATCTGGATGGCAGCAAAGAATCCCTCGAAAGATTTGCCCAGTCCTGGCTGGACTACATCCGTTCCACCACGCCTGCCGGTCTGGATGTTGTCCTCACGCAACCCAAGTCATCCGCGGCTCCTACCGGTCCCACGCAGCCAGGTTATGGACCAGGCCCCGGCAAATAATAATTCTAACCGGGTGATCCAGGAATCGCGCGAACAGCAGTTCTTGACGAACCAAACGCAGCCCCTATGATACAAACGCATTCGGGCTGCCGAGGTGGCGGAATTGGCAGACGCACCAGATTCAGGTTCTGGCGCTCGCAAGGGCGTGGAGGTTCAAGTCCTCTCCTCGGCACTACATCTCACTTCCCTCAGTATTCCAATGACCAACAATCCAGATCCGGCTATGATTCGTCGTTAGTATGTGGTGTTGAACCTCTTCCCGCCCCGGTTGCCTTCATCAATTCGGTTGTTGGCATGCGAACGGGGCCATCCGTGGAGAAAATCCGATGCGAAAACAATGGCTCTTGGTGGCGCCGTTGGTAGGCGCGGTGGGAGTGGGAGTTACAGTTGGCGTGGGGACGGATAAGTTGCTCGGAGCGGCCGATGCCGTTGCCAAGCAAGATGTGAAACCGGCGGTAACGCTCCCCATCACCCGCGTCGTTCTCTTTAACAGCGGCGTTGGCTACTTCAGTCGCTCGGGAGAGGTCGTGGATGATGCCCGCGTCGATCTCACCTTCCCCGAGCAGGACATCAACGACCTGCTCAAGAGCATGGTCCTCGAAGATTTCAACAACGGGCGCATCGCCGCGGTTTCTTACGACAGCCGCGAACCCATTTCCCGCACCCTCTCTTCCTTCGCCATCAACCTGAACAATAACCCAACCTTCGCGGGAATCGTCTCGCAAATGCGCGGCGAACGGATCGAAGTCGTCATGACGCCCGGCGCCACCAATCAGCCCGGCAAGCTCAGCGGCGTTATCGTTGGCGTGGAACCGCAGAAGGAAGCCAAGGGGAACACGACGGTTGATGTTGAAGTGTTGAACATGTGGTGCGCGGAAGGTCTTCGCAGCGTGAAGCTGACCGAGATTCAGCAGTTGAAGTTCTCCAATCCCGTAATCGAATCCGAGTTCCGTCGGGCACTCGATGTGCTGGCTCTGTCCCACGACAGCCTGAAGAAGGCCGTATCGCTGCACTTTGCAGGTGATGGAAAGCGTAAGGTCCAGGTTGGCTACGTGATTGAGGCACCGATCTGGAAGACGAGTTATCGGCTGGTTATGGCGGAGAAGGAGAAGCCATATCTGCAAGGCTGGGCGTTAGTGGAGAACCCAACTGATGAGGACTGGGCGGGCGTGAAGATGGCCTTGATCAGCGGCCGGCCGATCAGCTTCAGGATGGACCTCTACAACCCGCTCTACATCAATCGCCCCACGGTTGAGCCTGAACTTTTTGCTTCACTACGTCCCGTGACTTATCGCGGTGGTTTCAAGGGCGATGAAAAACAGAATGCCGTGGCGCTGGAAAGTTTGCAAAAAGCCATGCCAATGGGAGGAGGAAAACCAGCCGCGGCTGGCTTCGGTGGACGTGGTGCGGGGGGAGGGCCTGGAATGCCCGCTCCAGCAGCCCCTGAAGCCGCAGCCCTGAGGCTGGCCGATGCCTCAGATCATGAGCAGTATGAAGCCCGGAAGAAACACGCAGCAGACGTGGGAAGAGAACTGGGTAACCGCCTCGCAACCGGTAGTGTCGGCAATGCTGCGACCGCCGGTGCATTGGGCGATTTCTTCCAGTACACCATCGATCACCCTGTATCTCTTGCTCGCCAGAAGAGTGCCATGCTTCCCATCGTTGGCAAGGAGATCGAAGGCCAGCGTGTCAGCATTTACAATGTGAACGTGCAGAAGACACACCCCCTCCTCGGCCTCAAGTTCAAGAACACCAGTGGTGCCCACCTGAACCAGGGTCCGATCACGGTCTTCGAGGGAAGCGTCTATGCTGGCGATACGCGGGTACTCGACGTCCAGCCTAACGAAGAACGGCTCGTCTCTTACGCCATTGACCTGGGCACGGAAGTCGATCCCCAGAACACTCCTGGTTCGCAGAAAATAACGAGCGTGAAAGCGGTGCGCGGCATCGTGACCACGCACACGAAGCTTACCGAAGAGAAGAAGTATCGCATCATCAACCGCAGTCAGACCGATCGCACGCTCTTGATCGAGCATGCGAACCGGACCAACCAGCAGTTCAAGCTGGTCGATACCGAGAAGCCGATGGAAGATACGCCCGACCTCTATCGCTTCCAAACAGCGGTGAAGGCGGGCGAGACCAAGAGCTTCACGGTGAAGGAAGAGCGCGACATCGCCACGACCATTACGCTGACCAATAGTGCCGAAGGCCAGATCCGGTACTTCATCAGCCTGTCGGAAGCCAGCCCGGCGTTGAAGCAAAAGCTCAAGGACGCCTTGGAGCTCAAGGGCACATGGGACGTCACTCAACGCGAGTTGAGCCAGGTGGTGGCCGACCTGAACCGTTTGAACGCGGACCAGGATCGGATTCGCAAGAACCTGCGCGAAACTCCCAAGGAAGCCGAGGTTTACCAGACTTATCTCAAGAAGCTCTCGGACCAGGAGAAGGAAATCGATGGCTTGACGACCAAGCAGAAGAAGCTGATGGGCGACGAGTTCACGGCCCGGAAAAAGTTCGACGATTATCTGGCCAATATCTCGGATTGAAAGGTAGCAGGCGCGCTCCGTGAAGGTAGCAGGCAGACTCCGTGACCCACGGTGCACGGAGTCTGTCTGCTACTTTTCCTTTCGCATCATCTCCTTCAATTTCGTAACACAGGCCTCGGCGAATGATGGGTCATTGATATGCATATCGAGTTCAATCAATTCCACAGCCGGGGCAATCCAGTTGCGGATGCTTTGAAATAAGGCCTGATCGGCCTCGGGCCACCAAAACGACATTCCTTCCGCATCGATGGCGGAAACCCCGCGCAATGGAAGCACGACCGCCGTAGGACCAGCCGAGGCACTCGCTTTCTGGGCTATCTCTTTCCCAAGTTGATCCATTTCATCGGGTGTGGTCCGCATCAAGGTGACAGTCGGATTGTGTTGGTGGAAACGTCTTCCTTTGTGCTTATGGGGAACTGTCTCGGGAGGACCAAAGTTCACCATATCCAGAGCCCCAACCGAAATGACCTGGGGAACCTTCTTGCTCGCGGCAGCCGTGAGGCGATCCGGACCGGCAGTGAGAACTCCGCCAACCAGCTCATCCGCAAGTTCCGTGGTGGTGATATCCAGAACGCCGCTGACGAGACCATCGAGGATCAGCCCTTCCATGGTTTTTCCGCCCGTCCCCGTGGCATGGAAAACCAGGACCTCATAGCCGGCCGCTTCGAGTTGCTTGCGGGCCGCCTCCACGCATGGTGTCGTTACTCCAAACATCGTTGCGGTAATGATCGGTTTGTCTTCAACTGTTGTGGCTTGTTTTTGGAGTGAGGACTGAATCATGCCCGCCATCGCCGCCGCCGCGTTATCCAGGACCTTTCTGCTGATACGATTGATTCCCGAGATATCGACGACGGAATTTATCATCATGACATCGCGGGTTCCAACATAATGTTGAACCTGGCCGCTCGCGAGCGTGCTAACCATCAGTTTGGGCACGCCGATCGGCAGTGCACGCATTGCGGCGGTGCCGATGGTAGTGCCGGCAGAGCCGCCGAGGCTCAAGACACCTGCCACTTTCCCCTCGCGGTACAACTCCGCTGCGAGCTTTGCGGCTCCTTCCGCGGCCAATGCAATAGCTTTACCACGGTCTCCCGATGCTTTGATGGTCTCAGACGTTGTTCCCGTGCGCGAGTAAAGCACTTCGCGAGAAATATCGGGTTCGAATGCAGGTGCTCCCATGACACCGGCATCGGCTACAAGCACAGAGACACCTGCTGAAACAAGCCGATCGCGGACGTAGGCGAGTTCCGCGCCTTTAGTGTCGAGTGTCCCGATCAATAACACAGACATGAAATGTTCCCCGGAGAAGTGCAACAAAACTGTTGCCGTGAGAATTGCGTGTTATGTTACAGCTATTCCTGGGTTGGTTAAGATTCCGGCATCGAATTAACTTTTGTCCGCACATCAAACTCTCGCGTGGGATTAGTTTGCATAAGGTGGAGGAGAAATCATGCGGGCTGTGCTTCGAAGGATCGCGATCCACGGTGGAATCACTGCCATGGTCCTTGGACTCATTGGTTTGATGATGGCCGAGATGGCATCGGCTTGGCTGGTCTCATCTCTACCAACACGCGCGGGACAAAACCCTCCCGATACGTCTTCCATTCGTCACCGGATGCCACTGTTCATGGCCGTTGTGGGATTTACATTCGTGGCCTGTGGCGAACTGTTGCTACATCGTGTCAGGAAGAATAGAAACTCTTCTCCTCCACCTGCCCAATTGCAAGTTGATGAGACCGAGAGACTCCTTCAGGAATTGCTTGCAAAGGAAGATGCCAAACGAGCAACTGCGCAACCGGGAGTGGCCTCGACCGCACCTTCCTCGGAGAATACAGTTACTCCGCCGCCAGCCAGCTAAGCAGGAGAAGGTGGAAAGTGAGTTCGGTCTATTCATCATTCACGGGCCAACCATGTTCTCACGACAAGAAATTCTGAATCGGTTTCGGGCTCAGGTGGCTTCCGGCAAGCCGATCATTGGAGGTGGTGCGGGCACGGGCATTTCCGCCAAGTGTGCCGAGATGGGCGGCATCGACCTAATCATCATCTATAACTCCGGCCGTTTTCGAATGGCCGGCCGAGGCTCACTTGCTGGTCTGCTACCTTATGGCGATGCCAATCAAATCGTAATGGAAATGGCCCGCGAGGTTTTGCCGATTGTCGAGCGAACGCCAGTGCTTGCCGGAGTCTGTGGCACCGATCCATTCCGCATCATGAAGCGGTTCCTGCTCGATGTTAAGGAGGCAGGATTCAGCGGCGTTCAGAACTTCCCCACGGTTGGTCTGTTCGATGGGAACCTGCGCATTGGCCTGGAAGAAACGGGGATGGGTTTTAAGAAAGAAGTCGAAATGATTGCTGAGGCCCGCGAACTCAATTTACTCACCTGTCCCTATGTATTCACACCTGAAGAAGCCGAGCAAATGGCCAAAGCTGGTGCCGATATTCTGATTCCTCACATGGGACTGACCACCAAGGGAAGCATTGGAGCCAAGAGTGCGCTGACCCTAGCGGAAGCCGCCAAGCAAGTGCAGGTTTTGGCCGATGCGGCCAAGAAAGCGAATCCCGACATCTTGGTGTTATGCCACGGCGGACCGATTTCGGAACCGGCTGATGTCCGCTACGTTCTCGATCACACCAAGGGCATCGTTGGCTTTTTCGGAGCATCGAGCATCGAACGTCTGCCCACCGAGGTAGCTATCACGGGGTGCGTGAAGGAGTTCAAAGGACTCGGTCTCGCCATCAATACCGCCAGATGAAATCGAGAGTCCAGCGGAATGCGTTAATGTCTCGTGGTCCGGCGATTGGGAACTCGAATGCCGTACCAAACTGATAGCATTCATTAATTTTGTAACGACCGCCGAACGCAAAGCTCAGTAAGCCCTGCCCGGCTGCATGGCCGCCAAAATTAATCGAGTCCTGACCTTCGATTCCAACCGGGGTGGATTTGCCGTTGGTGGTGTACGCGAACCAGTTCATTTCAAGAAGTGGATACCAGTGGTGCTGGTTCAGTATATCCATGTCCACGTGAGCCGAGAGGTAGAAATAATCGCTCCGTTCGTTGTTCACGCTGAATGAATAGCCGGTGCTGAACATACTGTTGAAGCTGCCGATCGAAAGATCGCGGAGGAAACTCTGGGCATAGGAGACATACGGCACCATGGAGAGCGTGCCCGTGTCCTGGAAATTGCCGTGCGAGCCGGTTGGGATCTGAAATTGCAGTCCACCAGCCAATATGCTGCCGGTGTTCTCGTTGCGGATAAACGTGTATTTTGGCCCAATCCAGAACTCCGCAAATCCCGTTTCGCTGGAAAACGCCGAGCCTGAACCCGGGTTGACCGATTCGAAACCGAGTTTTTCGATGACGAAGGACAAGCGGTCCGTAACGGCCAATCTGAGCTGAGTGCCGAAGAAGACAACATTGCCGCCGTGGAAATCCGGTTGCGAACTGGGGATCTTCTGGATCATGAATATGGGTCGCACTTCGGTGAGCGCACGGGGATCTTCAAAGAGGAACGGGTTCGTCACCGGTGAGATAAAGCCATCGAAGGCGTGATCGCTCTTGAACCACTCATTGCGATTGCCGAGCAAGCGATCGAGCGTTTCTCCAAACTCGCCGCCGAACTTGTCCGAAGACCGCTCTGTGTTTGGGCTGGGTTTCTTGGCTTCCTCACGCTGTGCCGATCGCTTGTTGAGGAAATCGTTAGGATCGCTAAATGACGGCTGGCTTGCAGGTGGATCGGAAGGAGCTGGAGGAAGATAAGCATTGCTATTCTGTAAGGCCAAAACTGCCCCACGTGTCTTATTTGGCGAACCATTATTATTTGGCACCGGTATTCCAGGTTGAACAACAACGGTGTCGGCCTGGCTATCGCTCTTTTCGCCGGCCACGGGTCGGATCGTGCCGGCCATAGGCATTTGGTTGCCAGGGACTACAGGTGCGCCAAGTATGGGAGGAAGGTTAGTCACCGGAGACGCCCCGACTGGCTCAGGTGGTAGACTTCGGCTGGGAATGGGCTCTGTCGGTAGCGATGTGTTGAGGGCCGGTTGTCCCACAACCGGGCTAGGGGGCAGGGTCTGAGCGAGAACCGGGCAAAAGGCCCCGGAAAACACCAAGACGGCCAATCCCAACGCCGCACGCGGCATTGACGGTCCTCCCTGATACGTCTACTGCATCCAGCTTCCTGCCGGACGACCCAAACCCCGCAGTTTATCTGACGAGGAGATAGATCATTCCCTCCATCGACCGTGCAAGGAATCCCGATTGAGAGCGTTCTTGGGAAATTCATACACATTGGTGAAATCAGGGGATATAACCGACACCTGTATCCTCAGTGGAGAAAACTCATGAAGTTGCGAACGTTGGCTATTTATTTGGGAGTTGGTCTTTTGGGCTCTGGTTTGGCCAGTTTGGCAATTGGTTGGTGGTCTGGCGGCCACGAGACGATTGCAGAAGCAGCTGCGTCGCGATTGCCAGAAGATGTGCCGGCCTTCTTTCGCAAAGGAGGCAAGGAACTCGCGCACTTTTCAGTCGATCCCGATCGCTGGAAGAACCGGGAGATGACTTTCCTCCGCCGTGCCGAGGAAGGTAATCACTACTTGGATTCCGAAGACCTCGAAGGGAAGACACTGCCAGGCACGAATCGTTTCGATGCCATGAAGATGATCTACGGTGAGCTTAAAAAAGACCCGTATAAAGTGGGACTTCTGCCTTACGCGATCATGGAAGAGTATGAGAAACTCGTCGTCGGCTTCTACGATTATCGTAAATCTCCAAGCAATCCCGCCGTACCCATGAAGTGCCTCGTTTATGGAGGAACGCTGGCTCACTACACCGGCGATGCCGCCATGCCTCTGCACACAACCCGCGATTATGATGGCCGAAGGCAACCCGATGGCACGATCAAGCAGAAAGGGATTCACGCCAAGATCGATGGTTTCCCGGAGAAAAACGGCTTCAAGCCGGAAGAAGTCTGCCGTGGTCTGGAACCCAGGAAGATCGATGATGTCTGGAAGTACGTCATGAAGTTCATCGAGGAATCATCGACGCATATTCCCAAGTGTTACGAACTGGATGCCGCGGGAGCATTGGAGAAACCGACCGAGGAGAGCAGGGCGTTCATCATGGCCCGCGTTCGTGCTGGAACGCAGTTCACATTGGATCTTTGGTACACCGCCTGGCTCCGAAGCGAGAAGTTGCAGGCACATTGGTGAGTGAAGAGGCCCTCACCCCGCAACCCCCTCGGGGCAAAAGCGTTATTAATCAAAGCCCGGAGTTCGCGTCGAGTCGATCTTTCTTTACACCGAAGGTGTTGAATATCAAAGCTTAGGGTCCGCATCGACCCGACTACATTTTTACACCGAAGGTGTTGAATATCACAGCCCAGGGTTGCGAGGCTTTGCGAGCTACCCTGGGTAATTCGACATGAAGAATTTACCCCGAAGGAGTTTCATCAAGGAGCATGAGATGCCCCAATCACTCGCCCAAATCTACTTGCACATCGTTTTTTCCACCAAGGACCGCCGACCATTTCTTCGCGATAAAACGATTCGAGAAGAGACACATAAATATCTTGGAGGAACCTGCAATAACTTGAACTGCCCGGTCTTGATTACCGGAGGCGTTGAGGATCACATTCACATTCTTTGCCGGTTCGGTCGCTCTATCGAAGTGGGCGACCTGATTAAAGAATTGAAGCGCGAATCGTCTCAATGGCTCAAGACAAAAGGCCCGGACCTGGCGGACTTTTATTGGCAAAGCGGATATGGTGCGTTTTCTTTAAGCCCAGGTCATGTGGATGCTTTGTGAGTTTATATTGCGAGCCAGGAAGAGCACCACAAAAAGGAAACTTTTCAGGATGAATTCCGGCGTTTATTGAGAGTTTATTCTCTTGATTGGGACGAACGTTACCTCTGGGAGTGACTTGATGGAACCCCTTCGGGGTACATTTTGCTGATGTCTCTGCCCCAGGGTAGCTCGCAAAGCCTCGCAACCCTGGGCTGTGATAGATAACACCTTCGGTTTAAAGAACTTCATCGATTGAGGTATGAATCGAATCAAGATTCACTCTTAAAAAAGCTCGTTGCAGTTAGCTTTCAGATGGTATCGGCTCAGCGCCTGGCGGCGGTGTTCCTTTCCCCGACTTCACGTATTCGGCCCGCATTGCCGCATATTTCTCGGCCGTCACATCATCTATTAATTCACCTTCCGGTGTGTCAACCATTTGGTTTTCCGCAATCGTTCCCTGACGGTAAATCTGCTTGAGGAATGGGATACACCAGCCGCATCCCGTTCCAGCCCCGCCGCATTCCGACAATTGACTGGGCACTTTTGGGCAGTTGAGCCGAACCCAATTCACGAGTTTCCGTCTGGAAACGTGGAAACAATAACAAACTTTGTCGTCCAAGTTCATGCTTCGAGATCCGAATAGCTTAATACCGGCGCTGACCCCGGATATCATTATCCGCTGTAACCCTCACCCACTACAATCCTAAAGGGTGCAGGATGGAGAAACCGGTTGTACTGTGCGGACTCGGGCGTGTGGGCTGGCGTGTGCTGGATTTCTTCAAGGCAGCCGGCTTACCGGTCATTGTGGTGGATATCAATGCATCTCCGGATGATCCCCGTCTGGTCGGCGTCAAGTCAATCAAGGGAGATTGCCGTAATATCGACGTGCTGGAAAAAGCCGGTATTCGCGATGCAGGTGGCGTCGTAATCGTCACGAGTGAGGACCTCGTAAACATCTCATCGGCTTTGTTGATCCGCCGACTCAACCCCACAGCCCGCATTGTCGTGCGGATGTTCAACCAGAACCTGCTGATCCATCTGGGATCGGCGGTCAAAAACACAGTCGCGCTCAGCGTTTCCGCATTGACCGCGCCAATCCTTGCACTGACCGCTGCCTCTGGTGATGTCCTTGGAGCATTCAGACTGGACGATAGTCCTCGTCAAGTATCGGAGTTGTTGGTTGACGAAGGCTCAGAATTGATAGGAAAGCGATTAGGAGAAGTCGCCGGGCTCAATAACCTCACCATACTCGCAATTACCCGAGTAAACGGTTCACGCCAGTTGCTTTTGGATGTTGATACCGAGACAGTTCTCGAAACGGACGATCGCCTGGTCATATGCGGAGTTCCTGGCGATATCAGTCAGCTCCTGGCCCGCGAACGCGGCGATCTTTTCCCCGGCGTCCGTTGGGCCGGTAGTATCCGTCGCTGGCTCCGAACTGCCAGACGAACGCTGCTCGAAGTCGATATTGCAGTGAAGATCGCCACTCCCATTCTCTTCTTGACAATTCTCGCCAGCACTCTGGTTTTCCGCTTTGGTCTTGGTGCAGCCTGGAGCGATGGGCTCTACAACACGGTGAGTCTGGTGGCGACTGGTGCCGAATTGCATGGAGAGAAGCACCCCGAATGGGCAAAGGTATTTCTAAGCATTCTCAAGATTGCAGGCGCAGCTCTAGTTGCCGTGTTCACAGCCATTCTTACGCAATACCTGATCCGGGCCAGATTAGGCGGTGTGTTGGAAATTCGCAGAGTTCCGGATAGCGGTCACGTTGTTGTCTGTGGGCTTGGCAATATCGGTTATCGACTTGTAAACGAACTCACGGCGATGGGCGAGCGAGTGGTGGCCATCGATAAAGCGAGTGAGAATCCATTCATAGCCACGGTGCGTCGAAAATGGGTGCCGACCTTTGTTGGCGATGCAACAGTCCCCGAAGTGCTGAAGCATGCCAATGCCGGAAGTGCCAAAGCGGTGATCGCCGCCACCTCCAGCGAGTTGGCGAACTTGGAGATTGCCTTGCTGGTGCGGGAAATGAATCCCAAACAGCGAGTGGTGCTTCGTCTCCACGATCCTAGTTTTGCCGAGGCCATTCGCGAAGCATCCTCCATTCGTTATGCCATGGCGATCCCAGCTCTTGCTGCACCTGCATTCGTGGCCGCACTGTTTGGCGATCGCGTCCAGGCGATTTTTACCGCAGCGGGACGGACGATGGTCGTGATCGACGTGATCATCGAAGAGAAGGACGCTTTTCTGTGCGGGAAATCATTGCGGGCGTTGGTTCTCGACTACCGGCTTTTTCCTCTTGCGGTGAGCGGCCAACCGGTCAATGCACTCAGAGGATATCGTTTGAAGGTTGGTGACCGCATCACATTGGTGGCCGAACTACCGGACCTCGAACGATTTGTTCGCCGCGAAGTAATTCCTGCCAAGAACGCTGTTGTGGTCAAATCGTTTCCCATACCCGCGAAGGAATACCTTTTAACCCTGGTTCGAACTACGAAACATTGTTCTCAGGATGAAGCTGAAGCGTTGTTGCACGCCATACCCTTCACACTGGCATCCGGTTTGACTCAAGGTGAGGCGAGAGAACTGGTGGAACATCTTTCTGGGGAAGCAGTGAATGCGGAAGTGATGATGGGTTAACGAACGCCTACCATAACCATCGATGCAAAATAGCGAGAAGAAGCAACTTCAATTTCACACTATTCTTCACCTCGGGTCTCTTCGTCAGAACATCGTAATTAGCTCGTTCGATCGCATCGAGGATGGCACGTCCTCCAGCAATGAACAAATCGACATCGACACGCACTTGTGCCGGCAGAAGTGGAAGGAGAGCCTGGCCGCGATCAAAGTAACCCCGCGCGCGATCGACCTCAAAACTCATCATTGCCTGGAACGCGGGAGTGAATCTTTTTGTCGCCAGGTCTTTGAGCGAGTACCCAAACCTGCGGCGATCCTCTTCCGGTAAGTAGATGCGGCCAATATCGAAATCGCGCGCGACATCCTGCCAGAAGTTGGCCAGTTGCAAACCGGTACAGACTTCGTTAGACAGCACTGCACGTTTGGAATCGAAGCACTCAAAAAGATGGAGCAGCAGGTGGCCCACGGGATTGGCTGAGTTCCTGCAGTAGCCAAGCAGTTGATCGAAGGTTGAATAGATTTTGGTGTGCTGATCCTGGGTGAACGCCACAAGGAGGTTCAAAAATGGTTCGGGCGGAATGTCGAATCGACGAATGGTTTCATGCAGAGCAATCATCACGGGATGGCGCGGTTTCCCTCCATAACACGATAGTAATTCCTCGCGCCAACAGTCGATGAGTTGCACGGTGTAAGCACCACCACGGGTCTCATCGGCGATGTCATCGGACCAGCGACAATAGGCATAGACTGCATGGAAGTGAGGTATTAATCGCCGCGGCAGAAGAAATGAGACGACCGAGAAGTTTTCGTAGTGTGTGCGGGCGACTCGTGCACAATACTTCCTGGCGTATCGCAAATCAACCGGCGACAGGGATGCCCTGGAGGCCGGGT